>Ga0181517_10005137_pt1 | contig 11660 bp, 9 predicted proteins | sample PEATcosm2014_Bin_31_FD_119748 | JGI IMG/M metagenome (GOLD analysis project Ga0181517, IMG submission 119748) | Peatland microbial communities from MTU Mesocosm Facility, Houghton, MI, USA - PEATcosm2014_Bin01_30_metaG | ecosystem: Environmental > Terrestrial > Soil > Wetlands > Peat | place... | reverse complement strand
GGCCAGATGTTCCTTGCATTCCGCGCCGGCCATCACGAAAAAATCGCCCTGCCGGCCGGACTTGCCCTGATTTTGGACGCACATCGGCCAGACGGTGTCCGGCAATTGCATGTGGACGAGGACGCCGGTGTTGTTGGCCTGGGGCGTGACCTTTCGGAAGCGCCACTCGACGGTGACGACATAATTGCTGTAGCTTTGTTTCGTCCGCAGATAACCGATGGCCGAGCCGTTGCAATGAATGACGCCGTTGGTGACTTCCCAGGTTTTCATCGGGTCGGCGTTGTTTCTCATGCAAAAGGTGAGGCCGTCAAAATTGGCGCCGTTGAAAAGTTCGATGCGGTTTGCCGGCGTGATGACATTTTGCGCCGGGGCAATTCCCGTGAACGCAAAGCCGAGGCAAAACAGGGCCGTTCCGGCAAGAAGCTTTTTCGTGATGAATTTCATGGCGCGAAAATGATGCGTTTATCGCCGCAAGTCAAGCGTTTGGCGAGGGTGTTGGTTTAATGAGCGCCGGCTTTGTAGATGGATTTGATTTCGGCGGCGGACAAGGCGCGGTTAAAGAGCGCGACCTCGTCAATTTCTCCAGCGAAGAAAGCTTTGCTCATGGTTCCGTTGACGGGCGCGTAGCTGCCAATCTTCAGGGAATTACCCGTCGCCTGCAACTTCCCTGAAACCGGCCGCGTTCCATCCATCGCTCCGTTGACATAACCCTGGAGGTTCAGGCCGTCATACACCAGCGCGACATGATACCAAACGTCCGGCTTGAGCGTGGTGGCACAGTCAAAATAAACCCAACTATTGCCGACATTGGCGTGCGGCCGCAATTTGTGGCTGTCGGCGACGGTCATCGCCCAATCAACCGGCGCTTCCGCGTCCGCGCCTTTGGCCAGCACCGCGGCGCCCCGCGAGCCGGTCAATTTCACATATTTTATCCAGGCCGTGGCCGTGAATGGCCCGGTCGGCGTGATTGCAGGATTGCCCGGCACTTCCACATACTGTTTGTCTCCGTTAAAAGAGAAAGCGTTGCCAGCCGCTCCGCGATCAAACGACACGCCGTTCATCAAAGTGCCATTATTGCCGCCGATGCTGTCTGCGGCGTTGCCGTCGGCCTTCCACAACGCAACCATGCCGGCGGGTGCGCCGTGTGGTTGCAACAACAAAAACAATCCCGCGCCCGCAACGATGACGAACAAAAGCGCCGCGGCGATGATGATGGGCGTCCTGCTTTTTGCCTTAACCGGCGGGTTGCCGGCGGAAATTCCGCCCGGCTTGGGCACGTCAATCGTCTGGTTGCAGGCCGGGCAGTTGATTTGCGAGCCAATATAGCGCGTGTCGCATTGAATTTGCTGGCCGCAACGCGAACAGAAGAATTTGAATTCAGGCATAATGTAATGAATTGGTGTCCGCTGACCATGACACGCGAGCCGGCGGTTTATTAGAAGAAAATCGCATCATTTCCCGAACAAGCTGACAGCGGATCGAATTCATGGGCTTCCGCGCATCGCGCAGTTCCGCCGATGAAACCGGTTTCCGAAAGAATTGCAAGCCATTTGCGAACTGCTGTAATCCTAATCCGGCGCAAGCCGCAGCCGCACCTGCTCAAAAACCATCGCCGGCGAAATGGCGTTCAAACACTCGTTCGTTTTTTTCCAGGCGCAGACGGATTTGAGGCAGGGCGAGCAGGGGAGGTCAATCCGCAGGACATTTTCAAGCTGGCCGTAAGGGCCGGTGCGGCGCGGCTCGGTGGGGCCGAAGAGCGCGACAAGCGGTTTGCCGAGCGCGGCGGCGGCGTGCATCGGGCCGGTGTCGTTCGTCACCAGCAAATCGCAGAGACGCAGCCACTCAATCATTTCCGGCAGCGAAGTTTCGCCGCATAAATTCAGGCACCGCTCCGGAAGCACGCGGGAAATGATTTCGGCGGCCGGCCTGTCTCCGGCGTCGCCGAGAATGGCAAAGCGCGCGGCGCGGAAATTGTTCGCGATCAGACGGGCAAGCGCCGCAAAATTCTCCGCCGGCCAGCGTTTGTTCGGCCAGCGCGCGCCGGGCTGGAGCAAAATCAGTTTTGAGTTTTGAGTTTTGAGTTTTGAGTTTACGGCGGCGGCGATTTGCGGGCGTTCGGGCAGCCAGACAAAATCTGTTCGGACCGGCACGCCGAGTGGCGGCAGCACGGACAAATACCAGTCCACGGCGTGCGTGTGAAATGAGGCGCGGCGGACGGCGACGTCGTAAAAACCGCGCGCGCCTTCGCGGACTTCGTCGAGGCCGATGAGGTTTTTTCCATTGGCGAGCCAGGCGAACGCGCCGCTGCGCGCGAGGCATTGCAAATCAATCACGAGGTCAAAATGTTGTTCGCGCATCCAGCGGATGCTGCGGAGCATTTCCGGCCAGTGCCGCGGCGCGGCCCAGCGCCGGCGCTCGAAGCGGACGATGCCGGCGAGATCGGGGTCGCCCTCGATGAGCGGCGCGAGCGCGGAATCAATCCACCAGAAAATCTCCGCGCCGCGGAAATGGAGTTTCAGCAAACGCAGCACCGGCAGCGCCTGGATGACGTCGCCGAGGGAGCTGGGTTTGAGAATGAGGATTTTCAAAGGCAGAAGGCAGAATGAAGAATGCAGAAAAATCAGTCGCCACGCGCGCGTTTTGAAATTGTGACGAGGATGGCAATCAGTTCATTGGTTTCTTGCAGCAGTGGCTCAAGCCGGTTCTTTGTGACGATTTTTTCGTCGGCCAGAAGCTCGAGCCAGTAAGCAGTTTCGTCAGCTTCTTTCAGGCAATCGCCAATTTTTGAAATGAACTCCGCTTTTGAACGCGAGCGATTGGCTTCCCGATAATTTGCCCCAACCGAAGTTCCAGACCTCAAAGCTTGTTTACCTAGAACTTGCGCTACCGTTTCTTTCGGCAATGCGACGTAAAGCCGGATGATTCGGCGGGCAAAATTCTTGGTGCGTGCAGCGAGGTCTTTTTCTTCATTCTGCATTCTGCCTTTTACCTTCCATACTCGAGCCGCTCGGCGAGGCGTTCGGGGAGGCCGGCGGCGAGGATTTTCCGCTGGGTCGTGGGGATGTCGTATTCGAGCCGGCGGAGTTCAATCGTGCCGGCGTCAACGTCGTAAATGACGTAGGCGGCCTTGGGATTATTGTCGCGGGGCTGGCCGACGGCGCCGACGTTGACGAAATATTTCTTGGCCGGGTCCACCTTGAATTTGGAATAGGTGCCGCCGCGGACGGCGGTGTCGCGCATGAAGGCGACGGGCACGTGGGTGTGGCCGAAGAAGCAGACCTGCGTGTTCTGGTAGGGAAAGCTGGCGGCGGCGGCGAGCTTGTCGAAGACGTAGCCCCAGCGTTGAGGCGCGTCGAGCGTGGCGTGGACGATGGTGAAGTTGGAAATCATCCGGGTGTATTTCAGGTCGCGCAGCCATTGTTTTTCCTCGTCGTCCAGTTGCGCGCGCGTCCAGTGGACGGCGGTGGCGGCGGCGGGATTGAAGCCGTCGAGATGGTCGTCGGTGGAGCAGTATTCGTCGTGATTGCCCTTGACGCAGGGGATGTTCATGTCCCGGACGATTTTGAGGCATTCCTTGGGATTGGCGTTATAGCCGACGACGTCGCCGAGGCAGACGTAATGCGTCGGGTTCTGGTTTCTGGCGTCCTCGAGCACGGTTTGCAACGCCTCCAGATTCCCGTGAATGTCAGCGATGATGGCGAACTTCATTGCATTAGCGAACTATTTCAAAACCGCGAAATTCATTTTGCGCGGCGCACCACGTCACAGTTTCGCCGCGGATAAAAGGCTTCAGCCCCGCGTCGCGGATGGCCGCGCGGAAGGCTTCCAGTTCTTCGCGCGCGCCCTCGGCGATCAACACGACGCGACCGTCGGACAAATTACGCACAATGCCGGAAATTTCAAACCCGGTGGCGACGGATTTCGCGGTGTAACGGAACCCAACACCCTGCACATGGCCGGAATAAAAAATTTCCATGCGGCAGCGGTTTGCGACTGGCATCTGTCCCGGCACGCGGGAATGTAGCCAGAGTTGGACGCCGGACGCAATGTTAAATTGCGCGGACGCGCGGAACTTTTTTCAAATTTTCGAGAAATCTGATTGACCGGCGGGGAAATTTCCGGTAGTCAGCACGTGCTGTCCACATAACAAACGGAAAGTCCGGGCGTTTTTTGCGGGCGGCGCGCGAGCAGCGATGTTGAACACAAAATCATTTCTGGCGGTGGATTTTGGGGCGGGCAGCCTCAAGCTGGCGGAATTTGAAACCAACGAAGCCGGCGGGCTGCGCCTCAAGACTTTTTCCATCAAGCCGCTCGGCGCCGAGGGCGCGCAGGAGGCCACGCGCGAGAAGACGATTCTCAAGGCGCTGACGGACACACTCGTCGAAAAGGGAATCAAGGCCAAGGACGTCAATGTCTGCGCGCCGGGCTTCCACGTGTTTTCCAAGTTCGTGAGGCTGCCGCCGGTGGACGCGAACAAGGTGACGCAAATCATCCAATACGAGGCGCAGCAGAACGTGCCATTTCCGCTTTCCGAAGTCGTGTGGGACTATCAAATTCTCGGGTCCGCGCCCAGCGGCGAGCTTGAAGTGCTGCTGGTGGCCGTGAAATCCGAAATAGTCGAGGGGCTGTTCCGCGTGGCGGCGGAGGCAAAGCTGAAGCTGCAATTGTGCGACGCCTCGCCGGCGGCCCTGTGCAACGCCTTCCGATACAACTACGGCGACCTTGAAGACTGCACGATGCTGCTGGACATCGGCGCCAAGACGAGCAACCTGCTGTTCTTCGAGAAGGGAAAAGTTTTTTCGCGCAGCATCAACCTGGGCGCGAACGCCATCACGCAGGATTTTGCCACCGAGGCGAAACTGAAAATTGAAGTGGCCGAGCAGATCAAGATAGCCGAGGGCTTTGTGAGCCTGGGCGGCGCGTATGAGGAGCCGGAAAATCCGCACCAGGCGGCCATCTCAAAAATCGCGCGGCAGTTCATGACGAAGCTGCACATCCAGGTGAACCAGACGATGCAGTTTTACCGGGGGCAGCAGGGCGGCTCCGCGCCGCAGCGGCTGTTCCTGTCCGGCGGCGCGTCCATCATGCCCTACACCGCGCAATTCTTTGCGGAGAAGCTGAACGTGCCGGTGGAATACTTCAACCCGTTCCGCAACGTGCAGATAGATGCGGCGGTGAATCTGGAGGAACTGGCGCGCGTGGCGCATTCGCTGGGCGAGGTGGTCGGGCTGGGGCTGCGGAACCTGGCGAACTGCCCCGTGGAAATGAATTTGATGCCCGACAGCACGCTGCGCTGGCGGGCGTTCAACGAGAAGAAGCCGTATTTTCTGGCGACCATTTTCCTGCTGGCGCTGGTGGCGGGGGCGATTGGATTCCTGTTCCAGGAACTTGCGACCGCCAAGGAGAGGGAAAACGAAAGCCTGGGGCCGCAGGCGCAGGCCATGAATGAAAATGTTTCAAAAATGCAGCAGGCCAACGGCAACAAGCAGGACGCCCAAAGCAAAGTGGATCAAATCACCTCATTGATGGAAGCCCGGTATTACTGGGGCGACATCGTGGTCGAATTGCGCCGGGCGCTCATCCGCTCCGAAGAGGAAATCAGGAAAAAATACTCCGCGCAAAAGGCGGGGATGGAAGCTGGCATCTGGATTGAGCAGATGAGGATGGGAAACGCCATGGCACCCGCTTCCGCCACGCCCGCCGCCGGCGGCGACACCGCCGCGGCGCAGCCGGCACCCGCCCAAAGCGGGGCCATCACGCTCATCTGCCGCGCGGTGGATTTGACGCAGATGGACCCAACCGCGGACAACACGGAAATCGTCTATGCCGTCGTGAACGGGATTAAGGCGTCGCCGGTGTTCGACCCAAAAACGGTGCAGTCAGCCGCGCAAATTTCACCGGTGGAAGCCAACGGCACGTTCACCTTCACCATCACTGTCACGCCGCAGAATCCATTGAAGTTTTAATATGGGCTGGCTCAAACGAAATTTATTTTTTGCGATCGGCGGCATCCTGTCACTGGGACTGCTGGCGGCGGCGGGCTATTACGACTATGTGGGCTGGCAGCACAACCAGGCCGCCTATGGCAGGCTCAAGGAGACCTATGACAAGCTGATCGAACTGTCCAAAAAGAAGCCGTCGCCCGGCAACGACAAGGTCCCCAACATCGCCGCCGCAAACGAGCAGGCAAACCAGCTCAACCAGTGGAAGAGCCAGTCCAAAAAGTATTTCCAGCCCGTGCCGCGCATCCCCGCGACCGGCCCGCTGTCCAACGAATCGTTCCAGCACGCGCTGACCGCGACCATCAAACAATTGCAGGACTCCGCCGCCGCCGCGAACGTGCAACTCCCGCCGCAATATAATTTTTCATTCACAACCGACGTGGGCCGGCTCACCTTTGCCCCCGGCAGCCTGGAGCCGTTGTCCGCGCAACTCGGCGAAGTCAAGGCAATCTCGGAAATTCTCTTCTCCGCCCGCGTCAACGGGATGGACGCCATCCAGCGCGCAAAAGTGTCGTCCGACGACGACGGCGGGCCGCAAACGGATTACATCATCGAAGACCAGCCCGTGACCAATGACCTGGCCGTGCTGATGCCCTACCAGGTGACATTTCGCGGATTCAGCCCGGAAGTGGCGCAGGTGCTTGGGGCATTCGCGGCCTCGCCGCCCGGGTTCATCGTCAAAACCGTGAGCGTGCAGCCCGAGGCCATGTTCGGCGCCGCCGCCGGGGACACCGGGGCGCCGCCGCCGCCGCCGCCCGCGCCCGTGTCCGGCAAGGGCGGATTGCAGACCGTCCTGAACGAACAACAATTGCGCGTCACCCTGGAAGTCCTGGCGGTGAGAATGCGATGAAAACGCAAAACGCTGAAACTCTGAAATCTGAAAAGCTGAAATTCAGCAATTCAGCAATTCAGCGTTTCAGATTCTAACAAATGGAATTCATCAAGAGAAATTACGAAAAGATCGTCTTGAGCCTGGTGCTGCTCGGGCTGGTGGGCGTGCTCGCGTTCATGCCCTTCGTGATATTCTACGACCGGCAGCAGATGGATGATTTGCGGACCAAATACATACCCCGGAAACCCGAAGCATTGCCGGGGCTGGACATGACGCGGCAGGACAAGGTGCTGGAGCGGTTGAAAGCCCCCCTGGACCTTGATTTTTCCATGACCAACAAGCTGTTCAATCCGGTGCAGTGGCAGAAAGGCCCCGATGGAAAACTGATCAAGATCGTGAGGGGCACCGAAATCGGCCCCGGCGCCGTTGTCGTCCTCAAAGTCACGCCCCTCTACTACGTCATCACACTGGTCACGGTGGACACCAACGGGCTTGCGCCGCGCTACTCCGTGAGCATCGAGGATCAAACGGCGGCGATTCCGTCGCAGCGGCGCAAGCGGCCGCACTACGTATCGAAGGGCGAGACCGTGGTGGACAAAATGGTGGGCAACAAAAACGAGGGCTTCACCCTCACCGACATCAAGGGACCGCCGGAAAATCCCGATGCGCTGGTGGTGAAACTGGCCGACACCGGCGAGACGGCGACGCTGTCAAAAAGCCAGCCATACCGGCGCGTGGACGGCTACACCGCCGACTTGAAATACGATCCGGAGCCGAAAAACACAACCGTCAACGCCGCCGGATTGCGGGTGGGCGCGGATCTGAAATTCGCCGACGACGAATACAATATAATTGCCATAGACAAAAATGATGTGATATTATTGGCGCAGTCGAACCAGAAACATTACACTTTGCGATACGCGCCTTGAATGATAGAACAACCGCATTGAACGCCGCCGATTGACAACGAACCTGAAACGACCATGACAAAAGCTGTTTTACTCCCGCTGGGAATTCTTTTTCTGCTGGCCGCGCCGCTGCCGGCGCAAAACAAAAGCGCCGGCGACATGGCCGTCAACCGGGCGATCATGGACCAGGCCAACACGATTGTGCTGCGCCAGAAACTGCAGGATGCCAAGGCCGCCGCCGGGCGCGGCGACCTGCATGGCGCCGCCAAGCTTTACGAGGACGCCAAGGTGCTTGTGGATCAGATCGGTTCCGGCATTGACGTGGAGGCGGCCCTGACCATTTCCGGCCTCTCGGCGACGTGGCTTGAGATTGCCCGCCAGGATCAACGCGCCGGCGATTTGCGGCTGGCCGACACGGATGTGGCCCGGGTTTTGAAGGTGGATCCGCACAACGCCGCCGCCATTGCCTTCAAAAAGGCAAACGACGCGACGATTGCGGCGCTGAAGGGACGGATGCCGGATCAGGCCACGCAGGAGCAGTATCCGCTGGTGGTGGCCGACAATACGGCGGCAGCCACGCTGGTGCAGGACGGCAAGATGCTTTATGAGATGGGCAAATTCGAGGAGGCCGAAGTTAAATTGAAGCAAGCCTTGGAAAAGAATCCGGATGACCAGGGAGCGTTTTACTATTTGAATCTGGTGGAGCAGGCGTATTACGACCGCGAAGAGCACAATCGAACAAGCGAGCAGCAAAAAAAGATGGTGGATGTGCAGAAGCAGTGGGTGCCGCCGATTGGCATCGGAATACCCTGGTCGAATCCGACCGGCGATGAATTGCCCTCGCCGAATCCTTATGCCAGGACCAACTTCGTCCACACCAGCCCCGGGCGTGAGGAGATTTACAACAAGCTGGATCACCTGCGGATAGATGACCTGCCAACGACGATGGCGGAGGGTCTGCCTTTGAGTGAGGTGCTGCGCTGGCTGGCCGAACAATCCAAGGCCCGCGATCCTGAAAAGCACGGCATCAATTTTCTGTTTAATCCAAACGTGGAAAGCGGCAGTGATGCAAGCGGTGGCGGCGGTGCCGGCGCTGCGGCCCGGGTGGATCCGACCACGGGGTTGTTGGCGGCCGCGCCCGCCGCTGGCGGCGGCGCTGGTGAAGCGGTGGATCCGGCCTCAATTACCGTGAAGCTTTCGTTGAGCAGTGTCTCGTTTCAAAACATGCTGGACGCGGTGGTGCTGGTGGCGGATCACCCCATCAAATATTCCGTCGAAGATTACGGGGTGGTCTTTTCGGCCAAACCAACGTCCGGCGCGGAGCCGCCTTTGCTCGAAACGCGTGTGTTCAGGGTGGATCCAAACACATTTTATGAGGGGCTGATGAATGTGTCCACGATGTCATTTGGCAGCGTCAATAATAATCAGAGTGGCGGCGGCGGCGGCTTTGGCGGTGGTGGCGGCGGCGTTGGCGGTGGTGGTGGCGGCGGTGGCGGCGGCGGCGGCGGCGGTGGCGGCGGACGTGGCGGCGGTGGCGGTGGCAATAATAGTAATGGTGGCGGTGGACGCGGCGGCGGCGGCGGCGGTGCCGCCACGGCTGCCGGTGTCGGCCCGTTGAATTACCTCAATGCTGCTCCCGGGGATAAATCGTCCATCAACACGACGGTGCAGACGTTCTTTAACGCCATCGGGGTGAATTTGACCGCGGCCGGCAGAAGCGTTGCCTTCAACGACAAGTTGGGGTTGCTGTTCGTCAAAGCCACGCCGGGGGAACTGGACACCATTGAGCGCACCATCCAGGTGTTGAACCAGTTGGCGGCGCAGGTTCACATCAAGGCCCGGTTTATCGAGGTGGAACAGGATGACAACACGGCGCTGGGCTTTGACTGGTATCTGGGCAATTTCATCAACGGCAATGTGGTTGCCAACGGCGGCAGTTCGCCATCGCTCACAGTGCCGGTTTCGGCGGCCAATCCGCTGGGGGCCTTTCCCGGCAACACGGCGTCCAGCATTGTGCCGGCATCGGCCAATGATCAGTTGCTTACGAGCGGATTGCGTGACACCGCCCCCACACTGGCCACCGTTACGGGCATCATGACGGATCCGAATTTCCGGGTGGTGCTGCACGCATTGGAGCAGCGCTCGGGAGTGGAGCAGTTGGGCGAGCCGGAAGTGGTCACCACGAGCGGACGCCAGACGCAGATGCGCGCGACCAAGGTGGAGACCATCGTCACGGATTACAGCTATGGCTCGGCCACCGGCCTAACCCCCACTCCTGCAACCAGCGCGACGGTCGTCAATACCGCTGCGGCAACCACGGTGGTTCAACCGGTGACGACCCCGATGGAAATCGGCCCGACGCTGGACGTGGTGCCTTATGTGTTGTCCGACGATTATACGATTAACATGACGATCATCCCGGAGTTGCTGGAGTTCAACGGGTATGACACGCCGACGTTGCCGCCCATCACGGGCATCGCCAATGTCCAGATCATCCCGCCGGTGCTGCCGGATTTCACCGTGCGCTCGGTCGTCACCACGGTGAATGTGTGGGATAACCAGACGGTGGTGCTGGGTGGATTGATTTCCTCGTCCATACAGACCACCAAGGACAAGGTGCCGTTTCTGGGGGATTTGCCGCTGGTTGGCCGGCTGTTTCAAAGCCAGTCCAAGAGCACAACGAAGCAAAACCTGATGATATTTGTGACGGCCACGATTGTGGATCCGGCGGGCAACCGCATGCATTCGGACGATGAGCTGCCATTCAACCCGGCGATGATTCCGGCGCAGCCGGCGGTGAGCGCGAGCGGCATTGGGCAGACGACGATTCAACAGCCTCCGAACAGTTCGTTTGGCGCGGTGGTGGTCACGCCGGTAAAATGACCGGGAGATGGCAAATGGGAGCTGGCAGATGGGGAAACCCCCAACTCCCAACTCCCAACTCCCAACTCCCGATGAAGTTGTTGATTGTTGACGGACACGCCTATGCTTATCGCGCGTTTTACGCGATTCGCGGGCTGCGGTCGCCGTCGGGCAGGCCGACGAACGCCATTTACGGCTTTGTCAAGATGCTGGCGAAAATGCGCGCGGCCATCGGGCCGACGCATTTGATCGTGGTGTGGGACGGCGGTTTGAGCGCGGCGCGAACGGCGGTGTTGCCGGAATACAAGGCGCAGCGTCCGGAGATGCCGGACGACTTGAAGCCGCAGTTGGATGAAATCGTGAGTTACTTGAAGGCGGCGGGTGTCGCGTCTTTTTGCCGCGACGGCGTCGAGGCGGATGATTATATCGCGTGCCTGGCGCGGCGCGCGGCGGATGCCGGTATGGCGGTGGTCATCGCCAGTTCCGACAAGGATTTCATGCAGTTGGTGTCGGCGCGGGTTGGATTGCTGAATCCGGGCGATCCAGGCGGGACGGTCTGGACGGACGGGCAGGTGCGCGCCAAAACCGGCGTGGAACCGTCGCAGATCGTGGACTGGTTGAGTTTGACGGGTGACAGCGTGGACAACATTCCGGGCGTGCCCGGAGTCGGGCCGAAGACCGCGGCGGATTTGCTGAACCAGTTCGGCTCGGTTGCGGAATTGTATCGGCGGCTGGACGGGGTGAAGTCGGAACGGGTGCGCGGCGCGTTGCGCGGGGCGGCGGAAGCGGTGCGGCGCAACCGGGAGCTGGTGCGGCTGCGGGATGATTTGCCGTGCGATTTTTCGCCGGCGGACCTGGCGGAGAAACCGGCGGACACCGGGCGGCTGCGCGAATTGTTTGCGGGCTGGGGATTCAAGGGAATGCTCGCGGCATTGGAAGCGGAATCGCCGCGCGAGCGGCAGGCGGCGTTGATTTGAAAAAATGAACTTGTGTCGTGTGATGGAAAATGAAGCGGCGATTTGCCGCGGAGCGCGGTTGCGCAGGCAGCCGCGTCCG
>Ga0181517_10005135_pt1 | contig 11662 bp, 12 predicted proteins | sample PEATcosm2014_Bin_31_FD_119748 | JGI IMG/M metagenome (GOLD analysis project Ga0181517, IMG submission 119748) | Peatland microbial communities from MTU Mesocosm Facility, Houghton, MI, USA - PEATcosm2014_Bin01_30_metaG | ecosystem: Environmental > Terrestrial > Soil > Wetlands > Peat | place... | reverse complement strand
TCAACCAGAACCAGATTGCGGCAATCGCCGTTGCCGCGCCCGCGATGGTCGCCTTGGCCACGATGTGCTGCATTGCCGATCCAAGAAGAAGTGTTGAGAAGATTCGACAGTGGGTAACCCCGATAGCTCGTCTATCGGGGTGCCGAAGGCACAAGAGACCCGCGGCACATGCCAAGTGCCTCTTGCGGCTTCGCCGCCCGGACAGGCGAGCTGTCCGGGCTACCCGGCTGCCGGTGTTCGGTTAAATCCGGACAACCCGCAAGCGCGGTATCTACCCAACTCTAGGTCAGCACGGCGGAAAAGCAAACGTGGCTATTTCGCTTTCAGCCAGCGCACCTTTCCGGTGGCCAGATCGTAGACGCCGGTAACCACCAGGAGCTTGTGCTCCTTAACGTGCTCGCGGACTACCTCGCTCTGCTCGGCGAGCACTTTGGTCTGCCGCCGGGCGTTGTTCTCCACCGCATGGGCCAGGGCCGCGTCCTTATCGGCCGGCAGGTGGTGGCCGACGTGAATCTGCCCGATGAGTTTGCCGAGATTGCCCTCGGGCTTGTCTTTTCCCAAGGCGGCCGTCACGGCGCCGCATTTCTCGTGGCCCAGCACGACGATCAGCGGCACGTGCAGATGCTCGACCGCGTAATCGATCGAGCCCAGCACGAACGGCTCGCTCACGTTGCCCGCCACGCGGACCACGAAAATGTCGCCCAATCCCTGGTTAAAGAGCAGCTCGGGCGGGACGCGGGAATCGGCGCAGCAGAGCACGGCGGCGAAGGGGTGCTGTCCGACCACCAACTGCTGGCGTCGAGCGGCGCCCAGGTCCGGGTTTTCCGATCGCTCGGCCGCGAATCGCTCGTTGCCGTCTTTCAGCCGGTCCCAGGCTTGCGCGGGAGTGAGACTGGAACTCTCCGCCGCATAGGCCGAGAGAGCCGGCAGCCAGATCACGCCGGCCACCAACAGGGCCAACCACATCTTCGGGCGTCGGTACGTCATCGGAATCCTCCTTTACCAGTGGAACTTGGGCAGCGCCCCCCATTTTGACCTCTGGGGCCGGAGGGCTCAAATAAATCATAGGCCGGCGATTGCACCGCGGCCGGATGCTCAAATTTCGCGTCCCTGCGCCGCCGGCCGCTAAACGGCACCAGTTTCCAACCGTTTCTAACCCTAATTTCGCAGCGCCTGGAGGGGGGCGGGAATGCGGCCGCCAAAATGGACGAAAGCGTCGCTGGCGCCGCTGTTGCGGACCTCCACCACGGGCGTCGAGCCGAACAGGCCGCCGTAATCGATCATGTCGCCCGCCTTCGCCCCCGGCACGGGAATCAGCCGCACGGCCGTCGTCTTGTCGTTGATCACACCGATGGCCATCTCGTCGGCAATGATGGCGGCGATCGTTTCCGGCGGGGTGTCGCCGGGAATGGTGATCATGTCCAGCCCGACCGAGCAGACGCTGGTCATGGCCTCGAGCTTTTCGAGGACCAAGTGGCCTTGGCCGACGGCCTCGGCCAGGGCCGCATCCTCGCTCACGGGAATGAACGCACCGCTCAAACCGCCGACGGAGCTGGAGGCGAACAGGCCCCCCTTCTTCACGGCGTCGTTGAGCATGGCCACGGCGGCGGTCGAGCCCGGGGCGCCGATCTTCGCGATGCCGAGCAGCTTGAGGATTTCGCCCACGCTGTCGCCCACGGTGGGCGTGGGGGCCAGCGACAGGTCGACGATGCCGAAGGGAATGCCCAGTTCGGCGGCCACCTCGCGACCGATCAGCTCGCCCACCCGGGTGACGCGGAAGCTGGTGATTTTGATTTCTTCGGCTAGGTCGCCGAGGGTGAGCTTGTCGCCCATGGCGATTCGGCGGCGCAGTGCGCTGCTGACGACGCCCGGCCCCGAAACGCCGATGTTGACGGCCGCTTCCGGCTCGCCGGCGCCCAGGTACGCGCCGGCCATGAAGGGGTTGTCCTCGGGGATGTTGGCGAAGATCACCAGCTTGGCACAGCCGAAGCCGCGCTCGGCGGCCGTGGCGGCGGCGATCTTGAGCAAAATGTGTCCCATGCGGTGAATGGCGTCCATGTTGATGCCCGCCCGCCGCGACGCCACGTTGATCGAGGCGCAGACGCGTTTGGTCTGGGCGAGCACGTCGGGGAGCGATTCCATGACGACCAGGTCGCCGGGGGTAATGCCCTTGTGGACCAGGGCCGTAAAGCCGCCGACGAAATCGACGCGGCACTCGGCCGCCGCGGCATCGAGAGTCTTGGCCACCTGCACGGCCGCCCCGTGGCCGTGCCCGGCCAGTAGGGTGGCGGCGGGCGAAATGGCCAATCGCTTGTTGATCACCGGGATGCCGTACTTGGCCCCCACGCCGTCGCACACCTCGACCAGCCGGCTCGCGCGGGAGACGATCTTGTGCCGCAGCTTGCGGCACAGGTGGTCGAGATTCGGCGCGGCACAGTCGTCGAGGTTCAGGCCGAGCGTAACGCTGCGCACGTCGAGATGCTCGTCGTGCAACATTTGGATGGTCGAAAGGATTTCGTCAGTGCGAAGCATGGGAAATTGGCGGAATGAGGGGCATGGGATCAGAAATCGACGCCGCGTTTGGCGGCCTGCGCGGGGGCCAGCCGCAACTGGTTGGTGGCCACGAAGACATTCTCGTGCTGGAGCTTCACGGTGAAGCCCAGCTCGCGGCCCATCTGCTCCAAGTCGGCCTGCATCAGGCGAATGTCCCAATGGGAAGGGACCTCGACCTGGCTGATGAGCACGAAATCATCGCCGGTGCGGTCGCCATAGAGATCGACGATGTTGACGTCCTTGCCGGCCAGGTACTGGCTGAAGCGGCGGACGATGCCCGGCTGGTCGCGGCCAAAGGCGCTGACGACGAAGCGGTCGGACGGTTCCTTGACGGCGTCGGCCGGCGGGGGCAGGACGGGCCGAACCAGAACCTGGTAGGCGGAGCCGGAGGACTCGGCGCGGCGAACGCGCTCAGCCAACTGCTCGGGATCGATCGCCTCGGGCAGGCTGACGATCATGATGAGCGTGAAATAGCCGCCCAGCACGGTCTGGCTACAGGAATCGATGTTGCCCCCCCGCGATTCGACGGCATTGCTCACCGCGGCGACGATGCCGGGATGGTCGTCCGACATGATGTTTAATACGTAGACGTGTGGATAGCGAGTGATCATGGTCATATTAGGGGCTCTAGCAAAACGTACTCCTCACGCTCCGCGTGAGACCAATTCGAACACAGCGTCCCTCTCGCGGAGCGAGAGGAGTACATTAAGTTCCTCGTTGTGCTTAGTTGTTTCTGCGTGGCCGCTTTACTCCATTGTTTTCTTCGGAAGCTTCACGATGGTGAGCCAAAAATCCTCGATGGCCTGGACGACCGTGAGGAACTGCTTAAAGTTGACGGGCTTGGTGATGTAACAGTTGGCGTGCAACCGGTAGGCGCGGGCCACGTCTTCTTCGGCTCCCGAGGTGGTCAGGATCACGACGGGGATTTCGGCCAGCGCGGGTTCGGCCTTGATCGCCTCCAACACCTGGCGGCCGTCCCGTTTGGGAAGATTCAGGTCCAGCAGGATCAAGTCGGGGCGGAGCACGCCGACGAATTTGCCCCTGCGGAAGAGAAAGTCGAGGGCTTGCTCGCCGTCCTCCGCGACATGAAGTCGGTTGAAGACCTTGGCCCCCTCGAGGGCTTCCTTGGTCAGGTCCACGTCGCCCGGATTGTCTTCCACCAGGAGAATGTCGATGGGGCGCAGATCGAGAGAATGGGAATTCATGATGTTCCTGGAATAGGGATGGTGAAGGAAAAGGCGGCCCCCTGGTCCGGCTTGCCGCTGGCCCAGATCGTGCCGCCGTGCCGTTCGACGATCCGCTTGCAGATCGCCAGTCCGATGCCCGTACCCGGGTACTTCCCCCGGCTATGGAGCCGTTGGAAAATCAAAAACATCTTGTCCTGGTACTGTGGGTCGAAGCCGATGCCGTTGTCTTGCACGGTGAAAAGCCATTGTCCGTCGTCGCGGCGGGCGGAAACGTGAATCTGGGGCGCCCGCTCCGGGCAGCGGAACTTGATGGCGTTGCCGACCAGGTTCTGGAACAGTTGTGCGAGCTGCGTCTGATCGGCCCGCACCTCCGGCAACGGATCGTGGGAGATCGCCGCGCCGCTTTCCTGGATCGCGGAATGCAGATTTCGCAACGCGTCGCCGAGCGCTTCCTCGACGCGGATGCCGCGGAGTTGGCCGGCACGGGTGTTGAGGCGGGCATAGCTCAACAGATCGCGGATCAACCCCGACATTCGCTCGGCCCCGTCCACGGCGTAGTCGATGAACTTGTCCGCCTTTTCGTCCAGCCGCCCCCGGTAACGCTCGCTCAACAGTTGCAGATAACCGGCGACCATCCGCAGCGGCTCTTGCAGATCGTGCGAGGCCACGTAGGCGAACTGTTCCAAGTCCTGGTTCGAGCGGGCCAACTCGTCGGCCGTCCGCTGCAAGGCTTCTTCGGCCTCCTTGCGCACGGTGATATCCTGGAAGACGATGACCGTTCCCACCAGCTTCCCGTCTTCGACGATGGGCGCGGTCCGCAACTCGACGGGGAAGCGGGTTCCGTCCTTGCGGCAGAACTCCTCGCCCGTGGCTTCCCGCGCCGCGCCATCCTTCAAGGTCGTCAGCACCAGGCATTCGTCGGCGGGACAGTCGCGGCCGTCGGGCCGGGTGTGATGAAACGTGGCGTGTACGCCGCGTCCGATCAGTTCGGCGGCCTCCCAGCCGACGAGCTGCGCCGCAAAGGGATTGACGAAAGTGATCCGGCCCGCCAAATCGACGCCACAGATTCCCTCGCGGGCCGAGGCGAGGATCAACTCGTTTTGCCGTTGGGCCTGGCTTAAGGCGGCGGTCCGCTCCTTCACCAGCTCGTGCAAGCGGGCCCGGTGCCGCTTGAGTTCCACCTCGCTGTGCAAACGCTCGAGGGCCGTGCCCGCCAGGCCGGCCACGGCCAGGTAGACGTCCAACAACTCCTTGGCGAGCGGCTCGGCGTCGCGGTGGCCGATCAGCATGACCTCCTTCACCTCCTGCTCCTCGACGATGGGCAGCAGCACCGTCATCGAAGGAGTTGGCAAGTCGATCACGTGCCAGGCCAGGAAACCGCTCTCGATGACTTCGCCGATCACGGTGCGGACTTCCTTGGTAAGCACCGAGTAGGCCGCCAGGCCGCGGGGAAGCGTGCTATGGTGCAGGGCGATTCGCCGCGCGGAGTCGCGCCGGGCGAAGGCCGTCCAGGCAGCGGGGAAGTGCGTGACGATGAGTTTCGCCAGATGGTCCCACACGTCTTGCTGCGACTTGAGCCGCGCAAGGTACTGCGCCGACTTGAGGAAGGCGTCGAACAACGACGGCTTGGCGTCTTGCGGAACACTCATGGCTGCTTCACCCTCCTGATCGGCTCCAGGTACAGGCTTTCCAGAAACAACCGCTCGAAGTCGGCCGACTCGGCCAGGTTAATCACCGTGGTCTTCTGCCGCAACGATGCCAACTCCGGCGCGCCGGCGGGGAAAAAGGGGGCAGTCCCCATTTCTGCGAAGGTTGGTCGGGGACTGTCCCCTTTTTCCCGCACAACCGGCGAGAGGAGAAGCTGTTCGCAGCCGGCCAGGGCCGTGTTCCCGCATAGTTCGACCTCCTCGGGCCGAACGCCGGGCAGCAGGCCGACGGCCTGCGCGTGGCGGCAGTTCAAGTGCTGGCCGAAGGCGCCGCCGACGTAAATGGGGCCCACCTCGGCCGCCCGGAGGTTGGCCGCCGCCAGCAACGTCTTGATGCCGGCGCCGATCGCCCCTTTCGCGCGCTGAAACATGTCCACGTCGGCCGGCGACAAGCGAAGGGTGGGATTCTCCCGGCGGATCACGAAACCCGGCTCGCCATTGGCCACAAAACGGCCGGTGGCCGTCAACTTTCCCGTACTACGCAAGCAGGCGATCAGATCGACCAAGCCGGAACCACAGATTCCCCGCGCTTCGCCGCCACCGATCACCGCATAGCGAAAATGGCCGGCATCGTCGGACGGATCGACGCGGTAAATTGCCCCCGGCTCGGCCGGCATGCCGCAGCGCACGTGATAGCCGTCGAAGGCGGGTCCACCCGCCGCCGAAGTCACCCACAGCCGGTCGCCGTCCCAGAGGGCCATCTCCGAGTTCGTGCCGAAATCCACGAGCAGCCCGCCCCGTTGAGCCGTCAGACGAGTCGCCAGCACGCCGGCCAGTAGGTCCGAGCCAATGAATCCGCCGCAGGGGGGCACCACTTCCGCGGTGGCCTGGGGGTGGATTCCCAGCAGCGAGCCCCAGCTTTGCCCGCGATCCGGCCGGCACTCGATCGGACGCGTCCAAGAGCTGGGCTGCAACAAGGTCCGACCGTCCGTTTCCGTCAGCAGCGCCAGCATGGGGGTATTGCCCACGATCGCGATGCGGCCGACCGCGGCGGGGCTCACCCCGTATCGTGCGCACATATCGAGCAATGCCGCGCGGATGGCGTCGAGGGTGATCCGCGCCATGCGGGCCGCGTTTTCTCCCGATTCGCCGGCGGCAATCAGGCGGGTCACCACGTCGCTGCCGTAGTACGATTGCGGATTCGGACCGACGCGGCCGCCCAGTCGGTCGCCGCGTTTGAGGTCCCAGAGCGAGAGGCTGATGTGCGTGGTCCCCAGGTCCACGGCCACGCCGCACGCGGCCGCCGCCGCTTGCGCCGCGGCGGAAGGGGGCATACGCGCCGGCGTGCAGGCCAGCAACCGGGCGTCCAAATCCCGCCAATCGGCCGGCCCGCCGACGTAAATGATCCGGATGTGCAGGTCGCCATCGGGGATCAACTGGCAGGCGAGCCGTGTGTTGCGCTGGAGTTGCTCGGCGGAAAGCAGCAGGCGTTCGTTCTTCGTCGGGGCAGGGACGTTTCCCGACTGGATCTCGACCACGCACAGGCCGCAAGCGCCGTTCGCCCGGCAACCGGAACGAACCCAGATGGCGGCGGCATCGAGCACAGCCCGCACGGATGCCCCCGGTGTACAGGGCACCTCGCGGGTCAGCTCGTTGGTCGTGACGGTGAGTTTCGGCATGTCTTTACCCGCTCGCGCGGACTGCATCGACCATGGCGGCGATATTCTCCGGCCGGGACTCGGGCGGGATTTCGCAACCGGAAGAAAGGACAAAGCCCCCGCGCTGGCGCAACATGCGCAACAGGCTTTGGGCCTCGCTTTCGATGCCGGCCGGATTGCCCTCGACGAAGGTCAACGACTTGATGTTGCCGTCCAGGCAGGTGGTGGGAAGCAGCTTGGCCGCCTCGGCGACATTGACGCAGTAATCGACGTTGGCGATTTGCACGCCCGCCTTGGCGTAATAGGGCAGGATGGCCGCGACGGGGCCGGCAATGTGCAGCCAGTTGGCCGCCGCGCCCTCCGCGGTCAAGGCCCGGAATACCTGGGCCAGCCGGGGAAGCTCGAACTCGCGGAAGAAGGACGCGGGCACGACCGCCGGCGAAGCGGCCGGATCGAAAACCACCGGCAGATGGGCTCCCGCCTGGAGCTGCGCCCGGCCGAAGGAGATGACGACCTGGGCGGCGAAATCCATGAGCTGTTCCAATCGCGGCGGATCGTCGATGGCCAGGTAGAGCGTGGTTTCCAGGCCCAGCAGTTGGGCGGCCAACGTGAAAGGGCCCAGCACGCAGCCCACCACGAGTGCTTCGTCGCCCAGTTCTCGCCGCAGGATGCCCAGCGTCTTGAGCATTTCGGGCATGCGCCCGGCCTGCTGCGGATCGGGCAGGCCAAGCTCGCGGCAATCGCGCCCGTCGGCCAGCGCGTAGCGTTCGACCACGGGATACTGGTTCGGGCGGTAGCGCAAGAGCGAGCCCATGGCCTCGGTCTCGACACTGGCGTCCATCACCGCGAAAACGGCGTCATAGCCGTACCGTCGCCAGGCGGCCACTTGGCAGGCCGCCAACGTTTCGCCATGGCGGACGTAGTCGTCCAGAGCCACGCCGGCCAGCGTCGCGGCGTGGCCGAAGACCTGGGCGATGACCGGCACCCGGTCGGTTTCCTGAAAAGCGACGGCCGCCGCGGTCCGCTGCACGCTATTCATGGGTCCCCCCCGCAATCCGATCCAGATAGTGGAGACCATCGAAGGCCGATTCGGCCACGAAATCGACATTCAACTCGCCGGGCGAGGCCTGTTTCAACGCCGCGCCGCCGGCGATGACTTTCACCCGTTCGAGTTTCCTGAGCAGCAGGGCGTCCTTCACTTGCCGCACCGAGGGGATGATCGAAGTGATCAGTCCGCTGATGCCCACCGCCAAGGGGCGACTGGTCTCGGCCGCCTCGACCAGCTTTGGCAACGGGCAATCCTTGCCGCAATCGACCACGTGGTAGCCGCCGCCGATCAGGACGATCTTGAGAATGTTCTTGCCCAGATCGTGGACGTCGCCTTCGAGCGACGCCACGAGGACCGTCGCCTTGCTCTCGGCCGTGACCATGCCGGTGGGATAAAGGAACTTCATCACTTCCATGACGGCGCGCCCGGCGAGCATGATTTCCAGGAGATTGAAGTGTTGGACGGTGCACTTGGCGTCCAAGGCCGTCATGGCCGCCTCGACGCCCTGGATGACGATGTGTTGGGGACGGGCCCCGCCGCGGACCAGGTGTTCCGCCTGAGAAACCGCCTCCGCGCAATCGCCGTCGAGAATAGCCGCGATCAGGCTGCTCATGCGGGAATCGTTCATGCCGACCTCCTGCCGCGGGGCGCGCGTCCCTTGCATCCACCCTTACGTGGGGTGTGGATTCCCCGGCAGCCTAAGCGCAGGGAATGACCGCCGGGGAGCCTACTCCCGCTTCTCAGTATCCAAAAAGGGGCCGCGATACGCAAGCTGGCGAGACCAGCGAGGAGGGTCCTTGGTAAAACCGTTCGATCCGCGTTACGCGGCGTCCCACGTTGGGGCGGCAGTTGTACTGCCGCCCCCGGAATTGCCAACCCCCAAAAACAAACGGAATTATACCCTTAAGAAAGCAGACCCAGAAGGAGGGTAACGGAATATGACAAGGTGTTCGGAATGCAATAGCCACACAACCGGTAGATTACGATGTGCTGTTTGGTGGTGTGCGCTGTTCGGCTTCCTGTTTTGCTCGGCCATAAATCTCGCTGACAACATTTTGGCGGAAGATATTAAGGTCAGCGAGTTGTTGCCCCACTTGGTCGGAACTAAGTTGTACGTTCTCGACAATTTCTATCATCCTCATTCCCTCGACAACAAAAGTGGAGAAGGGGGGGACTTCGCAGGTTGTGTGGAACTTTTCGGCAATTTCTTTCATCATTTCGCAGTGTTTTTCGTACCTCAATATAGCAATTTTAATCCCCAGTTCCCGCAGATGCTTGCGCTCCTCGGCTCCGATCGTACGGTTAAGAACAGTCAAGGCGATCAAAGCCCCCAAGCCGGTTCCGAGAAGACCGAACAGACCGGAAATATAGGCGTTGTCCATAAGAACACCTTGGCAATTGTGAGTGGAGTCAGTGCCTTAGCGGGGTATGTCGTGGGTGCATTAACGACGTTGTTTTTGGTGCTTTGGTCGAACAAAAAAACAGCCTATCGCTAGTATCGACTACACCACTGCGGCGGCATGACAAATCGGCAGCCCAAATTGACAGTCCCGTCATTTTGACAGGAATAATCGTCATATAAGTCTTTGTATCATAACGACTTATGATTATCGCAATGGGCACGCGGTGTGCATCTAATAAGCCCGAAAGGGAGGGCGATATGAGGTACACACCACCCAAGTTCACGAAGCTATCCGATATGGCCGCGATTGACGTAGGACGGCTGACCGAAGACGAAGCCAGAACGATTCTTGAGAGCATCCGCTGGCCGCAAGGACCGGTCTGTCCACACTGCGGCGAAAACGAAGTGACGCGGATTCAAGCCAAGTCGAAGAAGGTCCGCGATGGGCTGATCCAGTGCAACGGATGCCGGAAGCAGTTCACCGTCACCGTGGGCACGGTCATGGAGCGGTCGCACATCACGTTGCGGCAATGGGTCCAAGCCTTCCATTCGATGTGCTCACACAAGAAGGGCATCTCGGCCCTTCAGCTTCAACGGAACCTCGGCTTGCACACCTACAAGGCCGCGTGGTTTCTGGCGCATAGAATCCGGCTTGCGATGAAACAAGACCCATTGGCGAGCAAGCTAGAGGGCATTGTCGAGGTAGACGAAACCTACGTCGGCGGCAAGCCCCGCAAGGGCAAGCGGGATGCATCTGGAAACCTGATCGTCAACAAGCGGGGGCGCGGCACAAAGAAGACGCCGGTGGTTGCCCTGGTTGAGCGCGACGGCCGAGTGAGAACGCGAGTTGTCGATCACGTCAACGCGGATAACCTCAAGGCCGCGATCCGAGAGAAGGTCAGCCCGAAGGCCGCAATCCACACCGATGAGCTAAACCTCTATAAGGGGATCGGACAAGAGTTTGAAGGCGGCCACCAGACAGTGAACCACAGTCAGGGCGAGTATGCCCGCGGCGACGTGAACACCAACACGGCTGAGTCTTTCTTTGCATTGCTCAAGCGGGGGGTTCACGGCACGTTCCATCACGTCTCGAAAGAACACCTTCCCCGATACTGTGATGAGTTTTCGTTCCGGTGGGGCGAAAGAAAGGTAAGTGATGGACAGAGAGCAACAGAAGCCATCAAAGGAGCAGAAGGAAAACGGCTGATTTACCAACAGCCGAGCCCCAAGACAGCCTAGCGGCATGGATAGAAACAGGTAAAATGGAAACCGCCGGTTTGCGGCCGGCGGTTTCATGTCCATGCCGTTGGGCGGCGATGGTGCTCAAGCTATCGTCATTATACGCCCTTCGGACTTTTTTACAAGGGAAGGGTGTGCGATGCAGTCAAAAACGAAAGAAACGATACGTACTTTGGGATCGCTTGCTTCGATTGCGATAGGTGTCATGGTGTTTGCTGCAAATCCCTACCAGTTACCACAATGGGCAATGGCCATCATTGGCGTTTTAGCCATTCTGGTCGGTGTTGCCGTTCTACTTTCTGATTACAAGCCGTGGCGCTGGCGCGTGACCCGTCGAAAAAATAGCGAAGATTTGCGCGCGACGCTGGAAGAAGTTGGTGCACAAGTGGAAGTTTTGCGATCATCCCTTGGGAGGGAACTGGACTTTAACGCTGTTCGGAATGACGCACTGAAGATACAAAGCATCATCGCAAAGTATTCCGGCTCAATTCCGATTGTTCCAGATGGACCGTTCGGACTTGAAGCGGCGACCAGATACTACAGAGCCGTCAAGGAATGGATCGAAATACGTCTGTACGGAAAGCCGTTGGAATGAAGAAACGGAAGAAGGTAAAGAAACGACCAGAGCCTCTTTCCCTCTACCCTCTCAAGACGGAAGAGGCGTTAGCTGCCTTCATGCAAGTTGACCCGGCCAAGGTAGAGGAGGGGATGGAAAAACTGCGGCGGAAACGGGGTAAAAAGTAGCCTGCTTTGTTAAGGGTATAATTCCGAAAACAAATGGGGCGGCAGTGCAACTGCCACCCCAACATCTGTTCCCTACGGAGACGATTACCGGTTTTGTCTGTCAAAACCCATAAGGCATGGGCCGTCAGGCAACCGGCGGCTCGATGCCGAAGTCGCGGATCGTCAGCAGGCTGGAAAGCGGATAG
>Ga0181517_10005128_pt1 | contig 11670 bp, 10 predicted proteins | sample PEATcosm2014_Bin_31_FD_119748 | JGI IMG/M metagenome (GOLD analysis project Ga0181517, IMG submission 119748) | Peatland microbial communities from MTU Mesocosm Facility, Houghton, MI, USA - PEATcosm2014_Bin01_30_metaG | ecosystem: Environmental > Terrestrial > Soil > Wetlands > Peat | place... | reverse complement strand
CGGCAAGGAGGATGAACTCCTCGATCTGGAAAGACGAGATCGTTAACCGCGAGACTTCCAGCCAGCCGGTCCAGCCGATCTTGTCGCGCAACAGGCCGATCTGCTGGCCAAACGCGCCGTAGCTGAAGCGCAGCGCCGCCGGAGACAGTTCTCGCGTAATCGCGTTTCCGACAATCTTCTGGGCCAGCGGGTGCTCCAGACGGAAGAACGCCTCATTTCGGCTCTCCGCATCCCGCCAGTCGAGATTGTAGACGCCTGAGGCGGCGTCGACGGAAGGGAGACCCGAGAAGCTGAATCGGTTCCAACCATTGAAAAACGTGGCGGCCGCACCGAGTTCCTGACGTGCCAGGTCGGCGAGCCAGCGCTGGCGGTCGGAAAGGACCGTGAAGGCTTGGCCTTTGTAGACTTTGAGCCGTTCATGGACCTCGTAATCGAAATTCTCCAACAGGTTTCTGCGCGTGTCGGTCATGCGCGCGTCGATCTGGGTGTCCAGTTCTGCTTGAAGTCTGTCGAACGCAGCCTGGATCTCTTCCGCTGTTCGGCACTCCTGATATACCTGCGCGATGCGCTTCTCAAGATCCACGCCGGATTCCAGCGCTCCCAGCACCTCGTCGCTCGCTCCAAAGACTCCATCGAAGAGCCGGAATTTCTGCGAAAGCAACTGGAACACACGCTGGTCGGCAGCGTTGCGGCGATTCAGGAAGTTCACGACCACGACATCGTGTTGTTGTCCGTAGCGATGGCAGCGGCCGATCCGCTGTTCGATTCGCTGCGGATTCCACGGCAGATCGTAGTTCACCACCAGGGAGCTGAACTGGAGGTTCACGCCCTCGGCGGCGGATTCTGTGGCGATCAGGATCGTCGCGCGATCCCGAAATTCCTGTACCAGTGCCGCTCTCGTATCCGCCGACCGCGAGCCGGAGACGGCATCGGTCTCGCGGTGCCGCTCCAGCCACGCTTCATAGATGGCTTTGGAACTAGGGTCGGTGTTCGTGCCGTTGATGAGAACGATCTGGCCGGCGTACCCGGCTTGGCCCAGCAAGTCGAACAGGTAGCGCTGCGTGCGCCTCGACTCCGTAAAGATCACAGCCTTGCGCGCCGCGCCGAGCGCGACCGCCTTCCCGAGCGCGGTCTCCAGCACTGAGAGCAGGGCGTCGCCCTTGGAATTGCGCTTGATGGCGTCTGCGAGACCCGCGTACCGCTGTAATTCCTCCAATTCCTTCCGCAGAAGATCCGGGCTGTGTTCAAGATCGAATTCCGCCGCGTCCTCGCCTTCCCATTCCTCCGCGAGTTCGCCGAGCCCTTCGAAGTCCTCCTCGTTCAGCGCGGACTCAGCGGCGTCCTTCGCCTGCAAGCGGTGGATCAGGCTGTGCAGTGTGCCGGCGATGGCGAAGGTCGAGGAAGCGAGCAGTTTCCGCAGGATCAGCGTGAGCAAGCTGCGCTGGCTTGCCGGGAGCGCGAAGAGGATATCGCGCTGTAGATAACTGGAAACCAGGTCGTAGAGACGCTGCTCATCGTCGGACGGAAGGAAATCCTGTGTCAATGGGATGCGCTGCGTGAAGCGGATGTACTCCAGAACCTGTTTCCGCAGTGTTCTGGTGCAGACCGGTTTCAAACGTTCCTTCAAGTCGAAATTCCTGTTGTCTTCGTTTCCGTTCTTTAGAAACTGCGCCCGGAACGAGAAAAGGTCACCGAACACCTGCGGGTCGATCACGCTCACAAGGCCGTACAACTCCATGAGGGAGTTCTGGAGCGGAGTGGCCGTCATGAGGATCTTCGGCGAACTGCCGATACCCTCCACCACAGCAGAGGCGATTTTGTTGGTGTGCTTGTAGATGTTGCGTAGGCGGTGCGCTTCGTCGATCACGACCAAGTCCCACTTCACGGCCTGAACCTCGACGGGCCGCGCAGCGGCGAAGTGATAGGAGCAGATGACAACCTGATCCCTGGGTTCGAACGGATTGGGATTACCGGCCCGGCGGGCGGCGTTGTATGTCTGAGACTCCAGAATGATGGACGGCAGCGCGAACTTCTCCAACAATTCCTGCTGCCATTGCTTCCGGAGGGTAGCGGGAACGATGATCAGCAGGCGGCGGCGACGCTCAGCCCAAGTCTGGCTAAGGACCAAGCCCGCCTCGATGGTCTTCCCGAGGCCCACCTCGTCGGCCAGAAGGACGCCCTTGGACAGCGGCGACCGGATGGCGAACAGCGCAGCGTCAACCTGGTGCGGGTTAAGGTCCACTCTAGCGCCGGCAATGGACCGGGATAGGCTGTCGATCGATCCGGCGGCGCCTTTGCAGGTGAGTGCCGCGGCCCAGTATTTGCTGTGGTAGGGCGTGTACATCATTGAAAGGTGCCGGAACAGTGATTTTACGCCTTTTCGAGTCTTCGTTGTCCGATGCAGGCATGCAGCCCAAACAGCGAAGCGGACGGGAGTCGCTGCTGTCAAGAAACGCGCCCGTGTACTTGGGGCCGAGGGGTGCTGGCTTCGCATGTTAGATTGAAACTGCCGCTGACGGCGAGGGACTCTTCAGCCGAGGACGGCCTGCCGGCTTGATATTCCGTAATATCGGTAGCATTCCTGGCGTACCTCGTCCGCTGGCAACGTTTGGCGTTGGGCGCGCCCTCGCCCCGGCTGGCAACATTGGCCGCGGTCGGCGCCGGCGGCGCAACGTGGGCGAACGTGACGCGACGGGCGGCGCTATTTTGGGGAAGCCAGCACCCCGGCAACCCGCCGGTGTCGTCTCTAGAGCCATCGGCCTGTCTTTCGGGAACAAATCCAGATAGAATTGTTTGTTGGCCGCCTAGTCGGGCCTCATGAACCCGGCGAAAGGCTCCGCCCCCTGGCGGCCTCCTTTCCGAGTGGCGGAGTTTGGGGCGGCATGAGCCACGAATGAGTGGTGAACCGTGAGAATTGAAAAGCGCGTCCGGGCGCTGGAAGCCAGATTTATCAAGGATCCAGTGGTCCTTTGCTTCGCGGATGGCAGCACGCGGGAAATACGCGGCCACGGCGACTTCCTGCTGTCTCTGGTCGCCGATGCCTGCCGGGGGACGGACCCCGGTCCCGGACATGCCGCGCAATTGGATCTAATCCGACGCTCTGTGTACGCGCAGGAGCCGGGCGGCGGGCGCTTGACCGAGGTGATCCGCGTCCTGCTTGAGTCGGCCGAGAACGAGGAAATCGCTGACGGAGGACCTGCGAGCGGGAGACTGCTAGCCCACCATAGTCCGCTCCATGGAGGAGCGGGCTAAAATCGAGGTCATTCCAATTTGAGATGCCGGAGATCCCGCAACCGCAGCCGAACACGCCGGACCGTTCCCACCCGCCAAAGCCAGACTTGCCGCTGGACATGCTCTTAGCCATCGCGGAAATCGGGAGGAAGGTGAAGCGGCTTCTCGAAGACTGCCCCACAATCCCCGGCGTAATCGTGCTCGAAAGTGATGTGGTGAAGGCGACTGAATTCATGCGGGTCGGTGTGTGCGAAGCATTTAAGACGCGAGCTGAATACTATGCATCGCAGCCAGGGTTTTGCCGGGCATGGCTCGATGAAGCTGCCGATGAGACGGTGGCCGCAATGCTTGAACTGGTCCCCTCGCAGTTGCTTTGCAGCCCGCGTTACCGGGAGAGCGTGCCCGCAACAGGAAAGGAACTGCGGAGGACCCTGCAAGCGCAAATCGAGGAGCGGCTGGACTGCATCAATGACGTCGAGAAGCAGAAAGCCGGGGACCCTGCCCGGTTGGCGGCAATTCCTCTCCAGGGGATCGCTGAGGGAGCGATGCCTACAGACTTCTGGGAAAGCCTCCGGCAAGGCTTCATGCAACTCCGGGCGGAGTGCGCGATCAATCCGCCCGTTGCACCCGCAGGACGCCTCACGGCTATTTGGACCGCCGTGCCAGAGCCGGGCCACTGGCGGCTGCGCTGCCACAGCGGGAAAGACGGCTCTGGCGTCGCCAAAAGGTTCGCGTGGCACGCTCAAAGCGGTGCCGCCCATTTGGGTTTCGTCGGTGACGATGACGCCGCCCTTGCGTTCTGGCTCGACCGGATTAAGCGTGAGGCGCCACAGCAGTACGTTAACAAGATCAACGTCACCGCTGGACCCGACGGCGCAGAGCAACTCTACTCGGTCGAGATTCTCGATATTTGCGGGTTGTCCGCGGATTACTGCCGGAAATGCGAGGCTGATCAGATCAGGTCGCGAGCGGCATCCCGGCCGTCGGCAACCGAACCGACAGAGGGAGCCGCCAAGGGAGCGATGTCACTCTCACAGTTCTGGCGGGAACGTCAGGCCGAATTCGAGAAATATCAACAGCAGTTCCAGGACCTCAAGGCGCATTGGTATGTGTCGGGGCAAACCTGGTGGCTTCAGTATGGCGAATCGAGCGAAGGTATCCTCAGTCCCCCGCAACAGGTATTAGACGTATTCAAAGCAATTGCTCGAACCATCGTTGCTGGATGGACCGACATTCGGGCGGAAATCGCTTCAAAGCCCCACCCGCGAGTGCCGGCTAACGCGGAACCGTGGGAAGCCTGGCTGGACTTTATGCGAATCCGCGAGTGGGGCTTCCGCGCCACGGGGCACACACGATGCAACGAGTATGAATGGGATGCGGGCGTGAAAGATGGGAAAGCCCTAAACGCGGTCCGCAAAGAGCTGAAGTACACAATCGGGGACGAAGACAAGAACCTCTATCGCCGGCTACCGGACGGCTCTTTGAAGCGGCTGTCCGCGAAGGAACTCAAGGGCAAGCGGAGCGAAGACCTTCGGAAGTACTATCACTGGCTCGAAGACGGCATGATTGAGCATGTCTTTGAATCATCGGCTCGTTTCTGTGAAGACCTTGCCGCGCGCGCGTTCGAGGCGGAAGCGGCGGCGCGTGTGCCCGCCGACGGCGACGCCGGAAGCGCGGCGGGGCGCAGCGCCACGCCACCTGACACAGTTTCGTACCCCAAGCGCGCAACTTGGCTGGAGTCTGAACTGGCGCTCCGTGAGTGGAGCGTTCACGACCTCCAGGCACAGGGCGGCCCGAACTGGAAAACCTCGCGCAAGATCCTAAACGGTCTGCCGGTATCCCGCAGCGTGCTTGAGAAGACTGCGGCTGCCTTGTCCAAGAAGAAAGGGCCCGTGCTCTTCGGTGGAATTCCGCAGGAGTAGGGCGACCCAAATCGCAGCCTAACCCTCCAAAATTGGGAAGTTTGGGAATCCCACAATTCCCATTCAAATAGGCGCAGTATGCTCTTGGGGACTCAATCAGAGACCCGAGGGTAGCCGATGAGCAACGAGAAGATCTCCCTAACTGAGGCCGAGGTTGAAGCGCTGACCGGCCTTAAAGTCAAAACGCTTCAGCGGTGGCGGTATCTCAACCGAGGCCCACGTTTCGTGCGGTTGGGGCGATGCGTCCGGTATCCAGCCGCGGACCTGCGCCGCTGGATCGACAGCCAAGCGGGCGGAGGCGAACGGCCTGTCGCAACGGGGGTTGCGTAGCAGTGAAACCCCGAGACGGGCTATCGACCGGACCGAATCGTGTGGTGGAATGGTGCGCTCCCCGGCGGCTGCGGTTCCGATCCGACAGACGATTGGTGAGCGCGAGGAAATGCAGCTTATTGAGCGTCTGACCACCGACCTCGCGGAGAAGATTATGGGCTGGGGCATCGCCCCAGAGCGCTTCCTTATGGGCAAACGCCAATGGATTCCCCGCTGGCGCTTTCAGCCGACTAAGAACCTCGACAGCGCCTTCAGGCTGCTGGAGAAGGCTGCACCCAGAGATTATTCCATGGGAGCCGACGGCCGGGGCTTCTGGGTCCGCGTTCGCATCGGCAACTCCATCGGAGAAGCCCGTGATGCATCCAAAGCGCGCGCCATCACCCTAGCGGTCGCGCGCGCGATCGGCCTGGCGCCGGAAGCGTGCCCGCCACCGAGGACCAGGGTGGAGCGCCAATGACAGCGCCGGTTTCCAATCCGGATCGAGTGCCTCCTGCCTGGGGAGTGCCACTTACCGAACAAGATTACTCCGGGTTGTCGAGTTCGTGGATTACGAAGGAACTTGCAGACCTCGCGATGTTTCGGCGGGTTGATTCCCAGGAGGGGCGCGATGTTGTCGGTCAGAAGGGCACCCGCGACTGCGCTGGCATTCTGTTTCCGTATTACTGGCCGGGCGAACCGAGCCCCGTGGCCTACCGCGTGCGACGCGACAAACCCGACTATGCCTTCGGCAAGGACGGCAAACCCAAGCCCGAGAGAAAGTACCTCGGCGCGCCGGGGAGTGCCAACCGTCTATATATCCCTCCCGGCGTCACGGCGGAGCAACTTGCCGACGCTGCGATTTCCCTCGTCATCGTCGAGGGTGAAAAGAAAGCCCTCGCTGTTTGGAGACTCGCCAATCACGAGAGAGAGACACCGCGATTTATTCCCATAGGGATCGCCGGCGTTTGGAACTGGCGCGGCGTGGTCGGCAAAACCAGCGGGCCAAACGGGGAGCGGGTGGATATCAAAGGGCCCATCGCGGACCTAAGCCGCATCGTGTGGACCGGGAGAACGGCGTTTATCATCTTTGACGCCAACGTCGGCACCAACGAGAGCGTGAAGTGGGCCCGGAAGGGGATCGCGAGGGAATTGGCCACCCGCGGTGCGCAAGTGAAGCTGGTTAACTTGCCTGACGACTGCGGAGTAAACGGCATCGATGACTTGCTTAATGCTTGGGGCCCCGCCAAGGTGCTCGAACTGATTCGTCAGGCAGTGGACGGTGGTTCCCTCCACGTCGTCCCTTCACCACAATTTGAGGCCCGGTCCACAGGGATGTACCGTGTAACGCAACGCGGCCAACGCCTCGAGCAGACCCAATTGACCAACTACCAGGCGTCGATCACAGCCAACGTGCTTCTGGATGACGGCGTTGACGTTCAGCGCGAGTTCGAAATCAACGCCGACCTTCTGGGCAGGCACTACGCGTTCACGGCGCCAGCATCGGAGTTCTCCACGATGAACTGGGCTATAGAGCGGATGGGGCCGGCAGCGATTACGTTTCCAAACCAGCGCGAGTACGCGCGAACTGCCATTCAATCCTCTTCCTTGGCGGCGATCGAGCGGCATGTTTACACGCATACGGGCTGGCACAACGTCGGTGGCCAATGGCTGTTTCTGCACACCGGCGGCGCAATCGGGGAGGCGGGTGCGATTTCAGGGATCGAGGTGAGATTGGCTGGCGCCCTCAGCCGGTATGAGTTGCGGCTCCCTGCCGGCGGTGAGGTCGTTCGGGCAGTCAAGGCCAGCTTGAGCTTGGCGCGGCTCGGTCCAGCGGCCGTTGGTTTTCCTTTACTCGCCGCAACAGTGCGAGCGGCACTGGGCGACACCGATTTCGCCTTACACTTGTCAGGTGAAACCGGCGCATTCAAAAGCGAAGTGGCGGCACTGCACCAGCGCCATTTCGGCGCCGCGATGGATCGACTTCATTTGCCCGGCGCATGGTCGTCGACGGCCAACGCGCTGGAGATGGTTGCGTTCCACGCGAAGGACACTCTCCTGGTGGTTGACGACTTCGCGCCGCAGGGCTGTGCCAATGATGTCGCTCGCTATCATGCCACGGCGGACCGGTTGTTTCGTGCCGCCGGAAACGGCGCGGCCAGAAGCCGGCTAGACTCCACAGCGCGACTGCGTGAGCCGAAGCCGCCTCGTAGTCTCATCCTGTCCACCGGAGAGGACATTCCGAGGGGCCATTCGGTCCGGGCCCGGCTTCTCTTGCTGGAGCTTGCCAAAGGCTCCGTTCGCACGAGCCACCTCACAGCATGTCAAATGGATGCGCAAGCTGGGCTTTACGCGCAGGCGATGGGCGCGTTCATTCGGTGGGTCGCGCGGCGATACGAACAAACTCGCGCCGCGTTTGCCACAAGAGTGACGGAGTTGCGGGTGGATGCACTCCGCAACGCGGCCCACGCCCGTACACCTGAGATCGTGTCCAGCCTTCAAGCCGGGTTCGAGTCTTACCTGGATTTCGGCGTGGAATCTCTGGCTTTGGATGCCCCGGAACGAGATCATTTAGTCGCGGAATGCTGGGAGGCCCTCCGCGAATCAGCAGCAGCCCAGGCGAAGCACCATGCCGCGAGCGAACCGACAGGGATGTTCCTCGCGCTGCTGCGTTCGGTTCTGACATCCGGCCGGGCGCATCTGGAAGCACGTGATGGTGGAGTACTTGCGGGGGCAGCATTGTTTGGGTGGCGCATAGGTGCTTCGGCGTCAACACCGCTCGGTGACTGCATCGGCTGGGTGGACGGGGAGGACGTTTACATCGAGCCCGCAGCAGCTTTCCGTCAGGTGCAACTAGCAGGGCGCGATACGGGTGAATGCCTCCCCATTTCGGAACAAACGCTCAGGAGAAGGCTTAATGAGAAGGGCCTGCTCGCTTCGGTGGACGGTGGGCGCCAGACGGTGACCGTCCGTCGCAGCATCGCGGGCGCTTCGAAAGATGTGCTCCATTTTCGGCGCACCACAATCTTTCCGGACGACTCCGAGGGCATCGATTTCCGTGAGGAATCGTAAGGCAACGGCCAGATGAAATGTCGGGTTTCCATGTCGGGTTTTGGAGAGGGCAAAGAAAAACCCGACATTAAACTGCCCAATGGATTCAATGAGGTAAACCCGATTTGTCGGGTTTGTCGGGTTTTGTTTAGGAGTAGAGCCTGCCTGCGAATCACAGCCCCCGGACCTGTGTGCGTCGAAGCGAGCTATTGCGCTGACCTGCTTGGAGTTGAATGATGCTCGCCACTGAAGGTAACCTCCACATGCTGGCTGGAGGCCTGCGTGTGAAAGCGCGCGTTCAACACCCCGGAGTGAAGCCGCGGAAAGACCGAGCCGGTTGGCCGTGGATTTTTCGCTATTACGACGACGAGATCCAGTCCGACGGCTCGGTCAAGGTGCTCCGCCGCTACCGCGAGATCGCGCCCAGCAAAGGCGAGGGCGCCATCACCAAGAAGCAGGCCGAGATCGAGCGCGACAAGTTCCTGGCAAAGGTGAATGCGCCGACTACGGAGGAAGCCGTCCAGCACGTCGCCGCCACCGGTGTCGCGCTGTTCTCCGAAGTGGCGGCGATGTACGAGCGCGGCTACCTCGGTCGGACAGATCAAATTGCCAAGCCGACCCGCGAGAAGGAAACCCTCTACCTTAACCAATACATCGTTCCCCGGTGGGGGGATCTCCGTCTCAACCAGCTTCAGCCGCAAGCTATCGAGGACTGGCTTCACACGACCTTCGATTCCTGGTGGACGATGCACGGCGTACGCGCCATCATGAACCGCATCTATGCTTACGCCGAGGGCCACGGCCTCTGGGAAGAAGGCAAGCGCAGTCCCGTCAGCAAGGCGAAACTCGGTAAGAAGTACCACAAGCACGAGCGGCGGGTACTGTCGTTCGACGAGACGGCGCGAGTCCTGGCCCGACTCGATGACCCCAATAAACTCGTGATTGAAACCTGCATCGCGACTGGAGCCAGAATCTCCGAAGTCCTGGGGCTTAAGTGGAAACACGTCGATTTGAAAGCCGGCACGATCAAGATCGAACAGCGCGTTTGGCACCAAGATGTCGGACGGCCTAAGAGCGACAGCAGCCGGCGCCTCTTGGGGATTGGAGAATTGGTCGAGCGGTTCCGGGCGAGATCCGTCGCTGAGGTTGCGACGCCGGAGTCGTGGGTCTTCCATCAAAAGCGGGCGACGGGACGGCCGCTGTGGGATTCGGGCGTCCGGGACGCCCTGCATTTAGCGGCCGAGGAGGAGCACTGTGATTTCCCTGGCCTCGGGCCCCACTCATTCCGCCGCGCTAACATCACGTGGAGGCAACAAGTCGGCGGAAGCGCCATCGAAGCATCGAAAATCGCCGGCCACAGCAACCTGGAGATGACGGGCGAATACACCTTCGTCACGCCGGAGCGACAGAACGAGCTGACGCGGCGCATCCAGAAAAAACTCGCTGCCGCGAGCCAAACGGCTGTAACCGAGGCTTCAGTTCCCTCACGTGAAGTGCCGTCTTCGGGAAACGGTGGGGATCGGCCGCTTGCATCTCCCTTGATCCAATAGAGGCTGAACTCGCCGCGTCATGTTGGGCGCTGCCTCCTTAGGAACTGGATTGGCCTTCCATAGTTAGCGCATTTTGGAAAGGCCACTACGGCTTCTGGGGTGTCATGCTCGATATCAACCCATTTTCCAAGCTTGCTCGTCCATCGGCCGGATTCCAACTGACGTGCAGCGTGCGTGGGTTTGCCGTGCAGTTCGTAGATGACAATCTTTTCAAACCCTGGCTCTAAACGACCGCCCTCGCACGGTTCGTAACCGAGCGTCAGAAATGCCGAGATAAACGCGTTCGCTGTGACTTCCCTTGGTGCGTTCTGTGGCCAGTACCCAATCCCTTGCGAATCGGGCCACCAAAAACGATCAGAGTCGCCCGCCGCCCATGCGACGCAGTTGTACAGCGTCGAATCAAGGCTAGTGATCGTGCAGCTCACCAGCGAATCCCACGATGACGTGCCCAACTCAGCCAAGACCGGGACATTTCAGCAATCCTTCCCCGCGCGCCAGGATCCACGGGGTCCTCGCCCGTCAACGCTCGCAAAGCCCAAAACCACTGATCAGGCTCAGCTTCAAGTTCGCGCAGGATCCACGGAACAACTGCGGGACCCATTCCAATTATTCGTTGGTAGGCGGGATGGAGTGCTATCTCTTCGATTGACGAGAGGGTCAGCGTCTCATCTTTCCACTGACGTACAAGCGAGCTAAAGAGCTTGGATTCTGGCTCATCGACCAGAGGCGCAGCAGTGCCAGCAACTCCCATCCCGGACATTACGGAGCGCCTTGGCATCTTCAAACTCTTGTGCCGCTTCTTGTCCTGCGGATTGCACCAGCCGCGACAACCGATCAATCGGCCGCGGCGGGCGTATGTTATAGGAGGCGTTTTAGTCGCGGTGGGCGTCAAGGTTGTTTACTCCAGCTTTATCGAGTATCTTTTCGAGCGTCCGCGTCTTTCCTAAGGCGCGATCGATGGTTTGCTTCAGTTCGCTCAGGTCCTGTTCGTCGAGTGCAAGATAGAGCTCCTCGACCTCGGATCCATGGACATAGCTGATCTTCAGTTCGTGCGTTATTACCGCACCCTTTACATCGCCCACGCTTTCACCAAATACGGTCCTGATATCGGAAAGAATGCGCGCACGATCAAACACTCGTTCGTGCTCGAACTGCAATTCAGCTGCCTTTGAAGACGTCGCCAAGGAATCGAGGCCCATTAAGACTGAGATGCGGCGCTGCAGCGTCTCACATTCTTCACCCGACAGGACTGCGCCATTCTCAGCGCCGACCTGCATCGCATTGCAGACGTCACGAGTGAAAGTCGCGGCTGGGATTTCGTTGCTCGCGCGCACTGCATGCAGCGCGAGCAACGTTTCGATGATCAGCTCAAGGTCCGATTCGGATAGCGCAGTCTGATCTTTGATCCTCGGGACGAGCTTTTCGGCAGGCCTGAGGACCGGTGAATGGGCTATCGCCGAGATTAACGCCGCTGTATCAGCGTCGGACAGCCGCGCGATTTTTGCCAAACCGGCACGATGGTCTTCGGGAATCTTCAGCATGTCAAATCCTGCTGCCGTGAATCGTCGAACAGGGCGGTGGCTGTACGACAACGCAGGCTACCGCTGCGG
>Ga0181517_10005124_pt1 | contig 11675 bp, 10 predicted proteins | sample PEATcosm2014_Bin_31_FD_119748 | JGI IMG/M metagenome (GOLD analysis project Ga0181517, IMG submission 119748) | Peatland microbial communities from MTU Mesocosm Facility, Houghton, MI, USA - PEATcosm2014_Bin01_30_metaG | ecosystem: Environmental > Terrestrial > Soil > Wetlands > Peat | place... | reverse complement strand
TGCAAATGGATTTCCCACTGCGCATCGCATCGCGCGGGGGCAGGCAAGGAGAACATAGCCGCTCGAAGCTGAACTGCGGTCTTCGACCCAACGCGCCAGATACAATTGCAGGATGGCGTTACCAACCCACGGGGAAGAGCCCCAGCGGTGCATTTGCCGCTCGGCAGGGCGGCCGGCATGAAGAGCGTCCTCCGCCTCCTGCGGTACGGGTTGCCCTACTCTCTGGAGTGGCTGCCGGGGGTATTGCTGCTGGCCGCGGTGGGTGTTCTGGACACTTTTAGAGTCCTTCTGCTGCAGCCGATTTTCGACCAAGTTCTCAGGCCGGACGCGCCCGAAGGCCCCATCCTTCTCGGTCTCGCCAATAGCCGGTGGCACTTCGACCTCCGCAGCCTCATTCCCCATTTCCTGCACATCCACAACGCCTGGAATGTAGTGGCCCTCGGAATTGTGGTCTCCACCATCCTCAAAGGTCTGTGCGATTACTTGGGTACTTACCTGGTCAACTACGCGGGCTTCGGCACTATCACGGATCTGCGCAATCATCTGTATGAAGCTACGCTGCGCCGTTCTACCAGCTTTTTTCACAAACATCCGACGGGTTCGATTCTCTCCACCTTGATTAACGATGTCGACAAGGTGCAGTTCGCTCTCAGCTCCGTCATCGGCGAATTCCTGCAGCAGCTCTTCACCTTCATCGCCGGGCTGGTTCTAGTGATTAATCTGGGCGGTTACCTGAGCTGGGCCCTCCTTCTATTCGTTCCCGTTGTCGTCACCTCCGCGCGCAAAATCGGCAGCGAAGTTCGCACCCGCACCCGCACGGGACAGGACAAGCTCGCCGAAATCCAGAACATCCTGCACGAGACCGTCACTGGCAACCGCATTGTGAAGGCCTTCAGCACGGAACTGTGGGAGATTCTGCGCTTCAAGAATGCTGCGCGGCGACTGTTCCGCGCAAACCTCCGCAGTGTGCGCATCCAGTCCATCAGCTCGCCGCTGATGGACACCATCGGCGCCATCGCCATTGCCATGTTCCTGTTCATCGGGCGCAATGAAATCCAACACGGCCACATGACAATGGGCATGTTCGGCGCATTCATCATCCTGCTTTTCAAGCTCTACGATCCGGTGCGCAAGTTTGCATATTTCTACAACAGCTTCCAGCAAGCCATGGGCGCATCGGCATCCATCTTCAGCTATTTCGATGCCGAGGACGACGTGAAAGAGCGTCCGCACGCGGCAGCGCTCAAGGGATTTTCAAGCACTCTGGAGTTTCGCGACGTGGGCTTCTGCTATTCGACTGCGGAGGGCGAGCACCAGATCCTGCACAATGTCGATCTTGAAGTGAAAGCCGGCGAAGTGTTGGCGCTGGTGGGGCCGAGCGGGGCAGGGAAATCGACGCTGGTTAACCTCATTCCGCGATTCTACGACGTCAGTTCCGGCGCGATCCTGATCGATGGCCACGACATCCGCTCGTTGACGCTCGGCTCGTTGCGCAGGCAAGTCGCGCAGGTGACGCAGGAGACGATCCTGTTTAATGACACGGTGCGGAACAACATCGCCTACGGTCAACCCGACGTCAAGCTGGCGGTGGTTGAGAAAGCCGCGCAGAACGCGCTGGCGCACGATTTCATCCTGCGCATGCCGCACGGCTACGGCACGGTGATCGGCGAGAAGGGCTTTCGCCTGAGCGGCGGCGAGCGGCAGCGGCTGGCAATTGCCCGCGCCATCCTGAAGGATTCGCCGCTCCTGATTCTCGACGAGGCCACCTCGGCACTTGACGCGGAGAGCGAATCGCTGGTGCAGGCCGCGCTGGCGAACCTGATGCAGGATCGCACGGTGCTGGTGATTGCGCATCGGCTGTCCACGATTCGCCGCGCCACCCGCATCGCCGTCCTTGAAGACGGGCGCATTACCGCTGTCGGCACGCATGAACAATTGCTGGCCAGTTCGCCGACTTACGCGCGTCTTTATCAGCTCCAGTTCACCGACATTTCCGAGGTTGGCCCGGCGGAGTCGTTGGCGCCAGAGTCGCTTGAAGAGGTTGAGCCATGAGACTTGCAGCCTTTTTGGCGATGGAAGAAGCTCGACCGCGCGAACCGCATTTTCAACTTGCCTTCGATCTGCAGTTCAACACACCGATGAGAGAGAAATGCCCATCTATTCCATGACCGGATTTGCCCGCGTTCAGGCGAGCCTGCACGATGCACTCACCTACACACTGAGCGTGAAGACCGTGAATCATCGTTTTCTCGATATCCAGATGCGCCTGCCCAACGGGATGGATGCACTGGAGAACGATCTGCGCAAGGCGCTGAAGGATTCGCTGGTGCGCGGGCACGTGGATCTAACGCTCAACGTGGACCGCAATGCACAGTCGCGCGCCGGGTACAATCGCGATCTGGTTTCAAGCTATGTTGCGGCCTTTGTCGCTGCGCGTGCGGACTTTGGCCTGCACGGGGAACCCGACCTCAACGCGGTGCTGCGCATTCCCGGGGCATTGCAGGGCGACAGCCGGACAGAGGACGATTTGGCCGCGCTTCAAGAGAGCGTGCTGGCGCAGATCGGGCCGCTGCTGGATGAATTGAAGAGCATGCGCGCGCGCGAAGGCGAGTCGCTCGCCGCGATCCTGCAGGATACGATGGACAGACTTGCAGAGGCCACGGCCGGCGTGGCCGAGTTGCGGCCCGAGGTGGAGCTGCGCTATCAAACGCGATTGGCTGAGCGGCTGCAGGCTGCAGTGGGGCCGACATTTGACAAGCAGCGCCTGCTGGAGGAAGTTGCGGTGCTGGTGGAGCGCAGCGACATTGCCGAAGAGTTAACGCGGATGACCACGCACATCGGCCACTTTCGCGAGTTACTCAAGGCGGGCGGCGAAGCCGGCAAAAAGCTCGATTTTCTGCTGCAGGAGATGAACCGCGAGGCAAACACGCTGCTTTCGAAGACCGGAGGCACATCCGGGCGCGGGACGAAGATGACTGAATTGGGCCTGGCCATGAAGGCCGAGATCGAAAAGGCGCGCGAACAGATCCAGAATGTCGAATAGAATCATCAAATTGGTTGGCTAACACAAACCGGGGATAGCAGCTGCGCCGGAAGCGATCTCTGATGGAAGGCTAGAGGGACAGAAGCAACGTGGCAGGTATTCTCTTTATCATTTCGGCACCATCGGGCTCCGGCAAAAGCACGCTGGTGAGTGAATTGCGCAAGCAGGTGAGCGGCGTGGATTTTGCCATCTCCTGGACCACACGCGCACCGCGGGGCTCGGAGGAAGACGGGCGCGAATACCGGTTTACGACGCGTGAGGAGTTTGAGCGCATGATCGACGAGGGCGTGTTCCTCGAGTACGCCGAGGTTTTCGGCAACTTCTACGGGACGGCGCGCCAGTCGCTGGAGGAGGCGCGGGCCGCGGGCCACGATCTGCTGCTCGATATCGACGTACAGGGGGGGGCGCAGGTACGCGCCAAGATGCCGGAGGCGGTGAGCATCTTTGTGCTGCCGCCGAATCCCAAGGTGCTGCGCACACGCTTGCGCAACCGCGCCCGCGCTGAAGGCGTGGTGAACGAGGCGGAACTCTACCGCCGGCTCTCGGAGGCCAGCAGGGAGATTGAGAAATATCGCGAGTACGGCTATATACTAGTCAATGACACTCTTGACCGCGCGGTAGCTCAACTCGAGGCGATTGTCCTCGCGGAACGCTTTTATCGCAATGGCGAAGCCATTGCCTACCGCTCGCGCAGGGTGTTGGAGGTCGCCGCGGCATGTCTGCAGATGAACGCGCATGAGCGGCTCAAGCCGGTGCTCGAGGCCTTCGGGATCGACGGCAAAGACGGCGGGCAGCAAAACCTTTTTGGAGAGGATCAAGATGACGATTGAGACCCAGTTCGATTCGAATTACCGCAAGGTTCTGGTGGCAGCGCGGCGCGCTCGCCAGATTCAAAGCGGCGCGCACGCCCTGGTCCCCACTCATTCGACTAAAGCCTGCCGCATCGCCCAGGATGAGATAGAAGCCGGCAAGATCTCCTACGTCAAGGTCGCAAAGGAAGTGCAGAAGCCGGTGATTGAAGGCCCGGCGATTCCCATTCTGCTCAGCTAGGCTGTCTGACTCATTCAAGGCTGTATTGCTCCGCGCACATGTTCTTGCGCTCCTGGCGGTTCTTGTGCGTGATTCGGCAAGAGCCGACATACAGTGCAACTAGCCTGCCGCATTGCCAACGCACCCCTGTTCTACAATCGAGACATGAGAGTCACGGTCGGCGTCTCCGGCGGAATCGCCGCGTACAAGGCGGCGGAACTGGTACGGGCCCTGCAAAAGCAGGGTGCTGAAGTGCACGTCGTCATGACCGAGGCGGCGCAGAAGTTTATCCAGCCGCTGACCTTCGCTTCGCTGACCGGGCATAAAGTGCTGACCAGCCTGTGGGACGACTACACGGCGGCGGAAACAACGGATCAGAACGGCATTGAGCACATCAGCGAGGCCCAGTGGACCGAGGCGCTGGTGGTCGCTCCGGCCACGGCCAACATCCTGGCCAAGTTTGCGCATGGGATTGCCGACGACTTTCTGACCACGCTCTACCTGGCAACACAGGCTCCTGTCCTGGTGGCTCCAGCGATGAATGTGAATATGTGGGAGCATGCGGCGACCCAAGGCAACATTGAACTGCTGCGCGAGCGCGGCGTGCGTGTGATCGAACCTGGAGCGGGCTCGCTGGCATGCGGCATGGTGGGCCCTGGAAGGATGGCTGAGCCTGAGGCCATTGCCGATGCGGTGCTGGGCGCGCTGGGAAGACGCCACGACCTGGCGGGCGAGATTGTGCTGGTGACGGCGGGGGGGACGCGTGAAGCGCTGGACCCGGTTCGATTCATCGGCAACCGCTCCAGCGGCAAGATGGGCTATGCGCTGGCCGACGCTGCCCTGAGCCGGGGCGCGAAGGTGATCCTGATCAGCGGACCGACCGCGCTGTACCCGCCGGCTCACTGCGAGGTGATCAAGGTGACCACGGCAGACCAGATGCGGAACTCCGTTCTTTCGCGCATGCAGGAATCCACGCTCATAATCAAGGCGGCGGCCGTGGCCGACTACAAGCCGGTGTACGTTTCGAATGAGAAGCTGAAGCGCACAGGACCGATGACCTTGGAGCTTGCGCCAACCGAGGACATATTGGCCGAAGTGGTGCGGCGCAGGCGTCCGGGCCAGCTGATCATCGGCTTTGCCGCGGAGACGAATGACAAGTTGGAGAACGGCCGGGCCAAATTACTAAACAAGGGGGCCGACGCCATTGTGGTGAACGCAGTGACGGGAGACGGCGTGGGCATTGAGGCCGACTCAAATGCCGCCACGTTCCTAACCCTATCGACGGCGATTGAACTGCCGCTGATGCCGAAGCGCTCGCTCGCGGATCGCATCCTCGACGAGGTGCTCACGCTGCGCCGCCCGAAGCCGTTGCTGGCTGAGTTCGGCGAATCGGGGGATGAGAAGGCTCGGCAGGATGCGGTGCTGAGCGAGTCGGCAGCCGGGGATGCGGCGGCGTCGAGTGCGGATGAGGTGTTGATTTCTTCAGCGGCTGGTTCGCGCCGGCAACTGATTGTGGAGTAACGCGGTGGCCCGACACCTTGACGTTGCCACTCGAGATGCGCTGGTTGCGCGAATGCGCTTCTATCGCGACCTGGGACTGACGGAGTTCTACAGAAGGCCCGTCGATGCGGCGATTCTTGAACAGTGGGAGGCTGCTGCTGCCGGGCCTGAGCAGCAAAGTGCGGAGTCAGCCGCGCGGCAAGCCGCACCGCCCTTCACTCACTCGCAATTCCCGCTCTCTGGGGAGGACATCATGAGCGCACGCAAGGCTCAATTCTCGTCGCCATTCATCGCCGCGGAGGTTCCCCGCGAAGAGCGCGCGGCGGCGTTGCAGATGATCCGCGAAGAGATTGGCGATTGCACGCGCTGCGCGCTGCATAAGGGCCGCAACAAACTGGTGTTTGGCGACGGCTCGCCGACGGCGCGGCTGATGTTTGTGGGCGAAGGGCCGGGCGCCGACGAAGATGCGCAGGGCATTCCGTTTGTGGGACGCGCGGGGCAACTGTTGAACAACATGATCGCAGCAATGGGGCTGACGCGCGACGAGGTCTACATTGCCAACGTGGTCAAGTGCCGCCCGCCGGGCAATCGCACGCCGGAGCCGGAAGAGGGCGCTACGTGCTCGCCGTTCCTGTTTCGCCAGATCGACGTTGTACGTCCGCAGGTGCTTGTCGCGCTGGGGGCAACGGCGGCCACGTATCTGCTGGGCTCCCGACAGCCACTGGCGGGCCTGCGCGGGCGCGTGCACGCGGTGCGCGGCACACAGCTCATCGTGACCTATCACCCGGCGTACCTGTTGCGCGACCCCCGGCAGAAGAAGGAAGCGTGGGCCGATCTGCAGATCGCGATGAGGGAGCTGGGGCTGAAGGCGCCGGGCAAGGGCTGAGGGCTCTCAACATCAGCCGACGTGGCGCGCTCGCGCGGCGGCATAGCCTCGATCGATCAGAATCTCAAGCACCTTCAAATCCACGTCTGCGAGCTTCTTGATGTACAAGCATCCCTTGCCTGAGGTGTGCTTGCCCAGCCTTGAAAGCAGTGCCTCGCTGTCGCCGTTCCCAAGCAGGCCGTACAAAACGGTTGCGGGCTTGCGCGGAGAGAATCCGATGAGCAGGCTGTCGCCTTCCCGGCCGCTTTCATACTTGTAGTGGTAGGCGCCAAAGCCAATGATCGACGGTCCCCACATCTTAGGCTTTTCGCCGGTGGCGTCGCGCATCAACTTGATGAGAGCGTTGGCGTCGGCGCGTTTGTCCTCGGGAAGGGCATCGATAAACGCCGCGACGCTTGCACTGGTAGCCTTGGTCTTGTTTTCGGACATAGGGTCTCCTCAATTCAAATGAGGGTTGACCAGTACCCGGGCATGCAGAACTTTGGACCGGGGTCGAGGATGCGCGATCAGCCCTGGTCCTTCCAGAGCAGCACGCCGCCAAGGATTCCCTCAGCGTTGGAGATGATGGTCACGTTGGGGGGAAGCTTGAAGTTCAGCTTCTTGGTGTTTCCGCCGCCGATGTAGCAGTGGTCCCAGTTGAAGAGTTTTTCGGTTTCCTTGATGCCTTTGAGAACGAAGGTGTTCCAACGGTTTTTGCCGAACTTGTCGAGGCCGCGCCTTCCCAGGTAGTCCTCGTAGGTTTTTTTCATCCAGGGATGGTGGCCGAGTTCGAGGCCAGGGACGAGGTGGCCGTTGGTGAAGAGCGCCGCGCCCATGCCCGTGCCGAGCGTCAGGACCAGTTCGACGCCTTTGCCCTTGATGGCGCCGTATCCGGCCACGTCGGCGTCGTTGCCCACGCGCACGGGCTTGTGCCACATCTTCTCGAGATCCTTTTGCAGTGGAAAGCCCTTGGCCCACAGCGGGTGCAGATTGAAGCCGAGATAGGTGCAGCCGTGCTTGATGACGCCGGGGAAGCCAACCGAGACCCGATCGAAGGGCGGCGAGAGCTTCTTCAACTTGTCGAGCCCCTTGAGCACGGCACGCGGCGTCGGAATCTTTGGCGTGGGGACGCGTTGGCGCTCGCTGACCGGCTTGCCGCTGGCATCGAGCACCATGGCTTTGAGGCCGGAGCCACCGATGTCGATGCAGATGGTGAGCGGGCGCTTGGCTTTGGCAAGGTCGACCGGCTTTAATGCGGGCGCCGGGGTTTTTTTAGAAGAGGTCTTTTTGGCTTTGGGAGTCATCAGCAATGAATTGTACTGCGCGCAGGCGGATTAGGGCAGATGTTTTGCTGAGCGGCATTGTCCTCAGGGCGTCCGCGAGATGCACAAGCCACCAATCGCCTAAACTTATGGGTACCCCCCATGCCCGCCTACTGCGAAGTTGCGCTGCCAGTCCCGCTCGACCGGACCTTCACCTACGCGATCCGGGAAGGACAACTGCCGCAGCGCGGAGCGCGGGTGATTGCGCCGTTTCGCAACGAGAAGCTGATCGGCGTGGTCACAGCGCTGACGGTTACCGCGCCGCCCGAGTTCGAGGTCCGGCACCTGGAAGCGGTGCTGGATCCCGAGCCGTTGCTTAGCGACCAACTGCTGACCCTTGCCGAGTGGATGGCGCAGTACTACCTGGCGCCGCTGGGTGAAGTTCTGCGCGGCATGCTGCCGTTGATGGCGGAGGTGCGGCGGACGGTCTACTACTGCATCACCGATCTTGGGCGCGATGCGCTGGCGCGGACGCTGGACGGTGAGACGGGCCTGCTGGAGTCGGGGGTCAGGCGCAGTGCGCGGCGCGGCCGTCTCTCGCCCGAAGAGCAGGACATGGAACGGAAGGTGCTGAAGCGGCTGGCGAGCGGCGAGCCGGTGAAGGTTTCGACGCTGCGAACGGCGACCGCAGCATCGTTGCCGCTGCTGGCGTCGCTGGTGCGGCGGAAGCTGATTCTGCGTGAAACACTCGCCGTGGAACGGGACGCCCGGCGCGTGGAGCGCTTCTGCGTGCTTGTCTCGGATGTGCGCCTGCCCACGCTGACGCAAAAGCAGCAGGCAATTCTTGCGGAGCTGGCTGCGTGCGGTGGCGAGTTGCCGCTGGCTGCGCTGCGGGCGAAGGGCCTGCCTTCGTCGACGCTGCAAACGCTGGTCCGGCGAGGATTGGTCCGCATCGACGAACGCCCCGCTGTGTTCCGGCTGGGCGGGTTGGTACCTGCCGCCGCGCCGTTCCCACTGAACGAGCCGCAGACCGAGGCGCTGGCCAGCATCGTCTCGGCGCTTGGCTCGTTTCGGCCATTTCTGCTGCACGGGGTTACCGGATCGGGCAAGACCGCGGTGTATTTGGCCGCGATGCAGCGCGCGCTCGATCGAGGCCTGTCGTCGATCCTGCTGGTGCCTGAGATCGGGCTGACGCCGCAGACGGCCGGATTGCTGGATGCTGCCTTTGGCCAGCGCGTGGCGCTGCTCCACTCGGCGCTTACACCCGAGGAGCGCAGCGAGCAGTGGCGGCGCATCCGGCGGGGCGAGGCTCCAATTGTCGTGGGCACGCGTTCGGCGATCTTCGCGCCCGCGCCCAATCTCGGGCTAATCCTGGTGGACGAGGAGCACGACCAGAGCTACAAGCAGGAAGAGACGCCGCGCTACAACGGGCGCGATGTGGCAGTGATGCGCGCCAAGCTGGCCGGAGCGGTTGCGGTGCTGGGTTCGGCCACGCCGTCGCTCGAAAGCTGGCAGAACTCGGTGCAGAAAAAGTATCAGCGCATCGAGATGCGCGAGCGTGTGATGAACCGCCCGCTGCCCGAGGTGGAAACGATCGACATGCGGCGCGAGTTTCAGGAGACGGGCAGGGAACAGCTCTTCTCGCGCGCGCTGGTGGCGGAGACCCAGCAGGCACTTGACCGCAATGAGCAGGCACTCATCCTGCTCAACCGCCGGGGATACTCGTTCTCGGTGCTATGCCGCGCCTGTGGCGAAAAGCTGGAATGCCAGAATTGCGCCATCTCGCTGACGCATCACAAGCCGGCTGGAGACGATGCGGGGATCGCCCGTGCAGGGCAGCGGCTGGAATGCCACTACTGCGGATTTCGCCGGACGGTGCCGGCTCGTTGCCCAAAATGTGACTCGGAACATCTCTACTACCTTGGCGCGGGTTCGGAGCAAGGCGAGGAGCGGCTGGCGGAGATCTTTCCGGCGGCGCGCATTGGGCGCATGGATCGAGATACAGTGCGGGGGCGGGGCGATTTGGAGAGATTGCTTGCGCGGCTGCACTCGGGCGAGATCAACCTGCTGGTGGGCACGCAGATGATCGCCAAGGGCCATGATATTCACGGCGTCACGCTGGTGGGCGTTGTGGGCTGCGATCATTCGTTGTCGATGCCGGATTTTCGCGCTGCCGAGCGGGTCTTTCAGCTGATGACGCAGGTTTCGGGAAGGGCCGGGCGCGGGGAACTGCCCGGTCGCGTGGTGGTGCAGACCTACTATCCCGATCACTACGCCATCCTGGCGGCAGCGAAGCACGATTACGCGAGCTTTGTAGAACGCGAGCTCAAGTTCCGCCGCTGGATGCACTACCCGCCCTTTGGCGTGCTGGCCAACGTGCTGATTCAATCGGAGAAGCTGGAAGAGGCCGTGGCGTGGTCGACGGCGCTGGGCAAGTGGTTTGAGCAGGCTGTGCCGCAGGGCATACGGGTGCTGGGCCCGTGCACCGCGCCGATCCCGCGCATCAAGGGGACCTACCGCTTTCACATGATTCTGAAGGCGGAGAAGCGCAGCGCGCTCAATGCGGCGCTCCATGGGATGCTGGCGCACGCGGATGCAAAGGAGATTCCGCGGCGGAACGTGATTGTGGATGTAGATGCGCTGCGGCTGATGTGAAGAATACGGCGGGTCAGCAGGTCTGTGAGTCACCAAAAAAGTGCTGGCTCACTGATTAGGGCCTGTTAATAACTTTGCAGATTAATTCTCGACATCGAAAAGGAAATGATGCACGTTGGGGACAATCATGCCAATCAGGCCAAACTCGGCGAAGTACACTGTCACTTTCAACTGTGTCTATTTCGGCGGCAATGGCTCGGAAGCGCTCGATCAGGTGCAGGTGGCCCCGGGTGCTATCAACGGCTTTACTCGTATCCAGAGTCAGGCTCCGGTCACGGTCGGTCCATACAGTCCCGGTTACACATTCGGCGCGCTGCGGCAGGATTGGGAAAGTGTGTCTATTCAGGAGATAATTGAGGGCGCAAGCCAAGACTACTATCTCGCCTTCCTTATCGTTATCGGAGGCGGCGGAAGTGGCCAGCCTGTGATTCCAAATCCAGTAGGAATCCTAAATAGAGTGCCAATTCCCTGGGATGTAGGGCCAGTCGTACCAGGGCGGCCGGTAAGCAATCCGGGATCAGAACCGTTCACTTTTCCAATAGGCGAGGGTGACGTTACGGTTCTAGCTGTTTACTGGTGCTCCTCCGAGCCGAACGGCCCGACCACTTTGGGCTTTTACGATGCACTCAGTCAATCTCTGATCTTTCGCAATAATAAGGAGGTCGCCAGTTCTCCGCAGCCAAACTTTGTAACAGTTTCCAGCACTCTGACCGGACAGGAGGAGTCATCGCTGTCTCAGGTCGCCAACGAATATGGCTATTTAAGCGCCAGCAGTGATCCCCACTATCCCAACCTCATGACCTTCAATCAAAGCCTCCTCCTAAACACGCCCGGGGGCAAAGTGGGCTATGGTTTTGATTGCGCGTTCATCATCCTGCCAGGCGGCTTTGGGGGGGAATTCGTCCCTTCGGCTACATTTCTGCAACCACAAGACGATTGCTGTGTCTTGGGATGCTATACCGAAAGCTGATTCTGGATCGGGCAACAGCATTTATGGTTGTGGGTTACCTTGAAGACGCGCCTTGGGATCGTGCGTCGCATGAATTGTCAGAAGTATTCTCCCCAGCAGCCAGCCCATTCGGCAGGCCCCGCCAGCCAGGAACAGCACAAGGGACAGTCTGCTTGTAACGAGGCGGTGCGCGCAGGGCTCGTGCGCTATAGGGCGGCTGGCGGCGCAGCGCGCCCTCGAAGCGAGCGGGAGTCAGGCACGAGGCACCCACGGCAGCGCGGCCCGATAGTCGGGCTAGCTCTTCGGGGCTTCGACGATTGCGATGGTGTGCAGCTCTTTTCCGGGCTTGAAGCGGACGGCCTTGCCCGGAGT
>Ga0181517_10005122_pt1 | contig 11676 bp, 10 predicted proteins | sample PEATcosm2014_Bin_31_FD_119748 | JGI IMG/M metagenome (GOLD analysis project Ga0181517, IMG submission 119748) | Peatland microbial communities from MTU Mesocosm Facility, Houghton, MI, USA - PEATcosm2014_Bin01_30_metaG | ecosystem: Environmental > Terrestrial > Soil > Wetlands > Peat | place... | reverse complement strand
TATGGCGGCACCTACACCCAGTTCGACGTCAGCTTCCGCAGGATCGGCATCGACGTCACCTTCGTGGAACCGGACGATCCGGAAAACTTCCGCAAGGCCATCACGCCCAAGACGCGCGCCGTATACGGCGAGACCATCGCCAATCCGCGCATGAACGTGCTCGATATCGAAAAGGTCGCGGCCATCGCGCACGAAGCCGGGCTGCCGCTGGTGGTCGACAACACCATGGCGTCTCCGTACCTGTGCCGCCCCATCGAGCATGGGGCCGACATCGTGGTGAACTCGGCAACCAAGTTCCTGGGCGGCCATGGGACCTCGATCGGCGGCATCATCGTCGATAGCGGCCGGTTCAAGTGGGACGGGAAATTCCCCGCGCTTACCGAGCCCAGCCCGGGATACCACGGCATGAAGTTCACGGAGGTCTTCGGCGACCTGGCGTTCATCATCAAGGCGCGCGTGGAAGGCCTGCGGGATTTCGGCCCGTGCATCAGCCCTTTCAATTCCTTCCTGTTCATACAGGGCATCGAGACGCTCAAGTTCCGCATGGAGCAGCACAGCCGCAACGCCCTCGAAGTGGCCACTTGGCTCGAGAAGCATCCCGCGGTGAGCTGGGTGAAATTCCCCGGCCTGAAGTCCAGCCCCTATTACAGCCTGGCTCAGAAGTATCTGCCGAAGGGGCAGGGTTCCGTCTTGACCTTTGGCATCAAGGGCGGCCTGGAAGCCGGGCGCAAGCTCATCGACTCGGTGAAGCTCTTCTCGCACCTGGCGAATCTGGGGGATGCGCGCAGCCTTATCATTCACCCGGCTTCCACCACGCACCAGCAATTGTCCGACGAGCAGCAGCTCGAGGCCGGCGTCCCCAAGGACCTGGTACGCCTCTCGGTGGGCATCGAAGATATCGAAGATATCCTCTGGGACCTCGATCAGGCCATCGCCGCGTCACAGGCCTGATCTCTAGCCGGCGGCCTCCCGTACCGCGGAGGCCACGGTATCGAGCTGGGCGGAAGTCAGCTCCGGGTAGACCGGCAGGCTGAGGGCCTCGCGCGCGATCCGCTCGGAGACCGGAAAATCGCCGATTTTGTAGCCCAGCTCTTTCCACGCTGCCTGAAGGTGGATCGGCAAGGGGTAGTGCACGCCGTGGCCGATCTGGCGGGCGTTCAAAACCTCTTGCAAGCGGTCGCGGGCGGTAGTTCGAATGGCATAAACACAGAAGACGTGCGTGCTGTACGGCGCGATGGCCGGCACGCACACACCCGTTTCCGCCAGCCGCTCCCCGTAAGCCCGCGCGTGCGCCTGGCGCAGTTCGGTCCAGCGGTCCAGGTGAGGCAGCTTTACACGCAGGATGGCGCCCTGAATTCCCTCCATCCGGTAGTTATAACCCTTGAGCAAGTGGTGATAGCCCTTTTCCTGGCCCCAGTTGCGCAGCATACGAATGGTGCGGGCATATTCGGGATTGGAGGTGGTGACCGCGCCGCCCTCGCCATAAGCGCCCAGATTCTTGCCGGGGTAAAAGCTGAAGCAGCCCAGGTCGCCGAGGCCGCCCACGCGCCGCCCCTTGTACCGTGCGCCGTGAGCCTGGGCGGCGTCTTCGATGACGATCAGCCCGTGGCGCCGTGCGATCTCGAGAATCGGGTCCATATCGGCCGCCTGCCCGAACAGGTGCACCGGCACGATCGCCTTCGTGCGGGGTGTGATCGCCGCCTCGATGCCGGCCGGGTCCATCGTGTAGGTGAGCGGGTCGATATCGACCAGCACCGGCGTGGCGCCCGTGTAGCCGATCGCGGCCACCGTGGCCACGAAGGTGAACGGAACCGTGATGACCTCGTCGCCTGGCCCGATCCCGGCAGCCAGGAGCGCCAGGTGCAGGGCGCTCGTGCCGCTATTCACGCCGATGGCCTGCCCAGCCTCACAATAGGCGGCGAACTGCTCCTCGAAAGCCGCCACCTCCCGGCCCAGAATAAACGAACTGTTTTCAAGAACATTGAGGACGGCGGCGTCAATTTCGGCGCGCATCCCGTGGTACTGCGCCTTCAGATCGACAAATGGAATCATGCCACGCTCGCGAAATTCTACTGTAACGAATCGGGCCGCGCTATGCCGGTCCACGCGGCGCTGCCGCGCAGCCGGATGTCGCGCGAAGACGATCCGGCGAGCACCGGCCGCCGGCCTTCCGCCACCACCCACTTGCCACTGCCGGCCGACCAGTACGAGAACGCGCGGACGCCGATGCGCATCCTGATCCGCGCGCTGCCGCCGGGCGCCAGTTCGACGCGCTCGAAACCGGCCAGTGAGAGAGGCGCCATCGGAACCGGCGGCCGGTCTGGACTTCCCAAGTACACCTGCGCCACTTCCGTTCCTCGCCGCGAGCCGACGTTGCTTACCGTGAAGGCAACTTCCACGCCTTCGCGGCCGGGCGTCACGAACAAATCCGAGTACTCGAAGCGGGTGAAGGAGAGACCGTGCCCGAAGGGAAACAGCGGTTGGATATTCGCGCGGTCATACCACCGGTAGCCCGCGAAAACGCCCTCGGAAAAGTCCACGGCGGCATCGGCGGATGGCTGAGGCGCCGGGCTTTGGGGCTGGCCCGCGGCGTGCGCCGGGGAATCCTCGAGCCGCGCGGGAAACGTAACCGGCAGCTTTCCACCAGGATTGGCGCGCCCCAGCAGCAGGTCCGCCGTCGCCCAGCCGCCCTCCTGGCCGGGATACCACATCTCGAGAATGGCGCGCACCTGCTCCTTCCACGGCATGGCCACGGGGCCGCCGGTGTTCAGCACCACTACCGTGCGCGGGTTCGCCGCGGCTACGCCCGCGATCAACTCGTCCTGGTCTTCAGGCAGCGAAAACGTGGCGCCGGTCCCGTTCCAGGCGAAGACAATCGCGGTGTACGCGCTCCTCGCGGCGACGATGGCGTCCGCGATGGCCTTACGGCGCATCTCGGGCGTGATCCAGGCAAAGCGGATCGAGAGCGCCCCTTCGCCGGTCGAATTGGCCCGCAGCTCGATCGCGTGCGGCCCGGCGGTCAGGCGGACTACGCCGCGGCCATTGTCCCGCCCATCGGTTGTGGGCAGAAGGCTCGACCATTTCTTCGCCACCATCCCCGTGCCCCCGAAGCCGGGGCCGCCCGTTCGCGCCACCATGCGCCCGTCAATCGCGACCGTGCCGCCACCCTCGGACCCACCCTCCAGCACGGGCTGTATCAGAAATGTGTAATCTCCATCTTCAGGTATCGGCAGAATGCCTTGCCAGATGTAGTCCGCGTCCGGCTCGATGGGGGGAACCGCGGCGAGCGGCAGGGGCACGCCGGTGAGGTCCACCCCGGCCGAGTAGGCGATGCGGGCTTGGGGCGCGCTCTGGCGGAGCGCGTCGAGGGGCGAAATCAGGCGCTCTTCGAAGCCGTAGCCGCGCTCGCCCATGAAACCGACGGCAAGCTGCTCGGCCGTGGGGCCGATCAGCACCAGCGAACTGAGATCTTCGGCTGTGAGCGGCAGCGCTGCGCCTTCGTTGCGGAGCAGGACCGCGCCCTGGCCGGCGATCTCGCGCGCGACGGCGGCATCCTTCCCGACATCGATCGCGGCCGGCCGCGCGGGCGCCTTTCGGCCGAGCAGATGGAAGCGCTCCATCTGGCCCAGGATGCGAGTGATCGCCTGGTCGAGCGCCGCGACCGGCACCGCTCCGCTTTCGACCGCGGATTTGAGCGCGCCAGTGAAATAAGGCCCACCGCGACCGGCGACCTCGCGACCCGGCATTTCGAGATCCACGCCCTGGGTCAGCGCCAGCGGACTATGCACCGCGGCCCAATCAGACGTCACAAACCCGCGGAAACCCCAAAGCCCCCGTAGAACGCCGGTGTCGAGGCCCGCGTTGCCGCACGACCACGCCCCGTTGACACGGTTATAGCCGCACATGACCGACGCCACGCCGGCGGCGGCCGCCGCCTCGAAGGCGGGCAGGTAGATTTCGTGCAGCGTACGCTCGTCCAGGATGACGCTGTCCGGCCCGTTGTATGCGGCCAGGTGCTTCACCATCGCCAGGACGCCCTGGCTCTGAATGCCGGCGATCTCGGCGGCGCCCAGGCGCGCGTTCAGCAGCGGGTCTTCGCCCAGGGTGGTGTGATTGCGCCGGAAGAGGGGGTCGCGGACGAGGTTGACGTGCGGGCCGAGCAGAACATTCTGTTCCAGCGCCCGCGCCTCGCGGCCCAACACCACGCCGTAGCGGCGGGCGGCCGGAGTGCTGAAGGTGGCGGCCAATGCCACGGGCGCCGGCATGGCCGTCGAGGTCCGGTTGGCATTTACGCCCCCCGGCCCGTCGGCAAAACGCAGCGGCGGGATGCCCAGGCGCGGCACGCCCGGCCAGTATCCAGCCTGGCCGAGTTCGCGAGGGTCGCGAGCGCCGTGGACCAACGCCAACTTCTGTTCCAGGGTCATGCGCCGCACCAGCGTCTGGACGCGCCGGCTGCCGATTTGCCCCGCGGCCGTTGGGCCGGGGGCGAGACTCAGAAGCAGAAGAGCGGAAAGCCAAGCCGCTCGCCGGAGCAGGCTACCACTCCGAATCGGAGCCCTCCCGGTCGAGGTGAAATGGAGCGAAGGCCACCACGTTCTCCCAGGCTACTTCGATGCGGGCGGCCATCGCCGCGGTCTTCACCACGGCCAGGCGGCAGGTTTCGAGAGGCGCGGGAGCGGCGGTCACCTTCATGACCGCGTGGCCGACGTCCAACTTGGGATCGTAAGGCTTCCCTCCGGTCTGCTTGCTGACGATCAGTTGCCAGTTGGCGGCATCGGCGGGCAGCACGTACAAGGTGTAGTCGCCCTTCGGCACCATGAAGCCCTTGAAGACCAGGTCGGCATCCGTGTGGAAAGTGGCGGCTCCGGTCTCGCCGATGCGCCAGACCTGTTTGAACGGCACCACGGCGCCGAAGATCTTGCGCCCCTTGGCGGCGGACGCGGCGTATTTGACGGACATGGTCTTGCCTTCGATCGTGACGGACAGCGGGCCGGGCGCGGCCGGCTGGGCATAGCCGATCGAGGCCACGGCGGCGGCCAGAACGGCGAACATCGATCCGGTTTTCCTCATACTCTTTCTCCCTATCTTATTCTGACCGATCAGCCCCGGTCTTTTCTCTCGGGCACGCCCTTGGTATGGCAATCCGAACATTTAACCCAATGGATGTTGTGCTTGCTGGAGGCGGAATTGAAGCTCGTATCCATCTTCTCCACGTCCAGGCCGCAGTTCGACATCTTGGGATGGCACGTGGCGCAGGAGGCCCGCGTCTTCTCGCCGTGCTGCGCGTGGCAGGCCAGGCAGCCGATGCCTTCATGTACGCCGAGTCCGGTGCGGTCGTCGCCGCTACCCACCTGCATCGTGGCCAGGGGCGCGTGGCACTGGTAGCAGAGGGCCTGGCGCTGATCCGGGCTCATCTTGACGGCGCGGTCGCCCTCGCGCATCGCCGGCATGGGCAGGTCTGCCAGAGGGACGTACTCCCGGGTGCGGCGGTCGAAAAACGCCAGCGAAGGCCGCGCGATCTCCTGCGCGGGACCGGGGACGCGCCCCTGCACGTCGGTCTTCCGCATGGGCTGGCCGGCGCGATGGGTTTCGTGGCACGCGAGACACGGCATCGAAGGCTTGTTCGCCAGTTCAGCCGGCAGGAGGCGCCAGGGGCCCGCGCGGTTCACGGGAACCACCAAGTCCGCGATACCGCCTTCGAAATGCATGCCGTGGCAGCGCAGGCAATCGTCCATCGGCATGTTGGCGGTGTTGTGCTTCTTGTCCAGGAAGATGCGCGCATAGCTGGCGCTGTGCGGGCCGGCCTGCCAGGCGGCATATTCCTGGCGATGGCAGCTTTCGCAGCGCTCCGTCATGGCCAGCACGAATGAGTTGCCGAAGCCCACGCTCTCCGGCAGGTCGCCCTTCAGGTGCGAGTAGAGGCGGTGGGCGTTGTTCATGTGAAACGACGCCTCCAGCGTGAGGGCCTGGCCATGGCACTTCGCGCAGGACATGTTGCGGTGCGTGGAGGTGTGCCACTGGTCGTAAACCGCCTGCATCTCATGACACGTGGTGCAGCGGGTTCCCGCGCCCGATTCGTAATACAGCTCGCTCGCCGGCAGCATGAGGATCAGGGCCGCCACCAGCAGACCTGCCACGGCCACGATTCGCTTCACGAGCGCACCTTCGAACCCTTCCAGGCCTGGAGCAGCTTCGCCGAGGCCCGGTAGGCATTGGCCAGGATAGTGAGACCCGGATTGAAGCCGCCGTTGGACGGGTGCACGCTGGCGTCGATCACATAGACGTTGTCGGCGTCATGCAACTGGCAGTCGCGGTTCACGACCGAAGTTTTCGGATCGTTGCCCATACGGCAGGTTCCGGCCTGATGCTGGCCGCCGCTGAGCGTGTTGGGCGGGATGCGCCGCCAGGCCTGGACCGCGCCGGCCTCCTTCAGCCACGCCTCGGCCTTCGCGGCGATGTAGCGGGCGATTTCGAGCGTGTGAGGGTGCTTGCCGCCGGAAAGCCGCGCCACGGGAATCCCCCAGTGATCTTTGACCTTGGGATCCACTTGCGTGCGCGAATCGAAGAGCGGCATCTCCTGAACCGGCCCGGTTATGACGATCGTTCTCTTGTATGCGTTACGAACGAATTCCTTATGCTCGGCTCCCCAGCGGGCGATCCAAGGCGGCACGTCGGCCATGAACTGATACGGCAGGCGTATGAACTCGTTGGCCAGCATTCCCCCGCCGGCTAATCCCGCGTTCCCGTGGTTGTAGTCGCAGATGGCGATCGTGGCGCCCGGCCCTATGTCGTCGTAGGTCTCGTAATCGAAGAGGCCAATGGCCGTGGTGTAGGAGTGCGAATGGAGGTTGCGGCCCACCCAGTCATAGCGGTTTCCCAGGCCGTTGGGGAACAGGCGGTGCCGGGTATTGAGCAGCAGGCGGGCCGATTCGATGGCGCCGCCGGAAACGATCACCAGATCGGCGGACTGCTCTTGCAGGCGGTCGCTCGAGTCGAAATAAGCCACGCCCCGCGCGCGTCCCTGGGGGTCCAGAAGGATCTTGCGGGCGATGCACCCGGTGCGCAGTTCGCAGTAGCCGGTGGCCAAAGCCCCGGGGATCACGGTGTTGTGGGTGCCGGTGCGCGCGTTCACCTCGCAGGCGAAGCCTACGCACCAGCGGCAGCGCATGCAGGAACGGCGGCCGTTATAAGGCACCGAGTTCCGCAGCATCGGGATGTCGAACGGGTGGAGGCCCAGACGCTTGGCGGCCGGCAGCAGGATTCCGTGTTCCCTGCCTGGCGGGAGCGGAGGCATGGGCAGCGATCTCCGCCGTGGCGCCTTGAAGACGTTATTGGCGTCGTCGCCCGAGACGCCCATCTCCCACTCGGCCTTCTCGTAATAAGGCTCCATGTCGGAATAGGCGATGGGCCAGTCTTCGAGCGTGCTTCCGGGCACGGCTCCATAGGTGGAGCGCATGCGGAAGTCTTTTTCCATGTAGCGCCACGCCTGCGCGCCGTAACTGAAGGTGCCGCCGCCCACGCAGGCCGCGTTGTTGCTGTACCCGCCCTCGCTCGGATAGACGATCCGCTCGCCCTGCCTGTCCACCAGGACGCGCGGGTTGAGATCTTCTTCGGGGCCGAAGGCATTGCCCAGCGCCGAGGTGCGCTGGTTGCGCAGATCGTCCTTGCGGCAATCGGCCGCCGAGTGCCATTTACCGCGCTCGAGCAGCACTACGCTCAATCCGGCCTTGGAAAGCTCCTGGGCCACCACGCCGCCACCCGCGCCCGCGCCGATAATTGCCGCGTTGACGTGTTTCAGGGCCATGGCTCAGCCTGCTTTGGTCTCGTCGTAATGCGCGCGGCCGCGCAATGGGGGAAATGGCAGCCCGACCATTTTCCAGCTCGCCATGCCGCGGTTCCCGCCGTGGCGCGGGTCGCCGTAGAATCCCTGGCGGGCATGCGTCAGAATCAGCTCGAAGAAAGTCTTCGAGTTCTCCTCGATATCGTTCAGCACCTCCACCTGCCGGTCGGCAGTCAGCCCGATAAACGGCCGCGAAAACTTGCCGCGGCTGGCGGTATCCACCGCGGCGATGCCCTCCCGGTAAACGCGCTGGTAACGCTTGAACGGCCGGGTTAGCTGGATATCGATGTAGTTCACTACGCCAGCCTGCCGGGCGCCGGGATCGCGATCTGCGGGAATGATCCGCTCGCAGATGGCGTCCACGGTGCGGGCTTCATCGGCGCTGAAGAAGCGCCACGAGCCGTTGTTCCTCCAGCGCGGCAGAGTGACCGCCGTCCCGGCTGCCGCGGCCGCCAGTCCGGCGCCCAGCAAGGTGCGGCGTCCGATCAAGCACGCACCAGGATGCGGTGAACCCGCTCTGCATTCTCGCGGACTTCGTCCTTGACGCGTGGGAAGAGGCCGACGAACACGCCATCGATCGGCTTGATGCTTTCGAACGCCGTGCGGAAGGCCTGCTCGGCGCCTTTGTCGTCGATGCGGCCCGCCGCCATGATTTTGAAAGCGAAGCACGGCTTGGCGGTCTGGCGCATCACCTTGTACATGCGTGCGGGATCGCTGCGCACGTAGACATCGCCTTGCATTTCAAGCAGTTGGCCGCCCAGCAGCGCCTTCCATTCGTCGTTGGTACGCAGGCGGTTGTAAACACACCCGGCGTAGAAATCGACGTCCCAGCCCTCGCTTTCCACCTGCGCCAGCGCTTCGGGGATGTGGCTGCCCACCCCGACCTTAACGCCCAGGTCGCGCGTCTTCTTGCACCATTCCTTGACGGTGTCCATTTCGCCGTTGTGGAAAGCTTTATCGGTGGCCTCGCCCCAATGATAGATGGCCATGGGCTTCAGGGTCTTGCAAACATCCACCGGATCGCCGATGCCCTGCACGATGAGGTTCATTTTGCCGCCTTCGGACTCGAAGCGCTCCAGGTCCTGGCGGGCGCGGGCCACGTCCACCCAGTTGTGCGCGTTGATTCCAAAGCGGTTGCACTGGTGCAGCACTTCGCAGACGCGCTCCTGGGTGTAGTACTCCTTCATGATCGTGCCCAGGATGTTGTTGTAGTGGCTGAAGCCATAGAACTGGTTGCAGCCCGCGATCAGGCGGCTGATCTGGAAGCCGTAGAAGTTCATTTTCGGCACCTGAACTTCCGATGCCGGTTTAGGCGGCCCGCTGGCCTGCGTTTCGGCCTCTGGCGCACCGTTCGGATGCACCTGTCCCGGAGCCGGCGCAGCCGCCGTCCCCGAAAGGCCTGCCGCCAGAGCGGCGGACTGCAGAAACCCTCGACGTGTATTTTGCATGGGCGCGATCACCCCCCCTCTCCGATGTAACAGTATTAAGACCCGATTATCAAGTAGGGGGCGCGCCGCGTGTGCGATATCGGCCGCACGGTCCGGTCCAGGCGGCCTCCGCCTTACCCAATTGTATATGTCAGATATATACTGTTGTATGTGGCGCGACGCAATGACCCGCTGGAATCCTGTGCCGGGTTTGAATGGGACGATGAAAACACACACAAGAACTGGGAACGGCACCGAGTCACTCCGGAGGAGGCCGAAGATGTGTTTTTCAATGAGCCGTTGGTGGTTCGCAGCGATGTCCGTCATTCCAGCCGCGAGAAGAGATATTATGCGCTTGGGCAGACGAGCGGCGGCCGGCTCCTGTTCGTGGTGTTCACAATCCGCCGCTCCCTATTTCGCGTAATTTCCGCTCGGGACATGAATCATAAAGAGAGCAATGCCTATGCCAAGCACGAAAAAGAAGCCGGTGCCTGAGTTTCGCTCGGAAGAGGAGGAGCGCGAGTTCTGGGCCTCGCACGATTCCACGGACCTCATAGATTGGCAAGCCGCCCGGCCGCGCAAATTCCCGAATCTGAAGCCCACCCTGCGCACGATTTCTCTGCGGTTGCCTGTTTCCATGATCGAGGACCTGAAGATTCTCGCGAATCGGAGGGACGTGCCGTACCAGTCGCTGCTGAAGGTCTTCCTGGCGGAGCGACTGGAAGAGGAACGCCGGCGCGCATAGCCGCGGGGAGGGCACGTGCTCAAGCGGTTTTTGTCTCTCGCATTCTTGACAATGGGATTGCCGGCCCTGGCTGAACAATGGCCGGCTGTGAGGGAGGCAACACGGCGGTTTGAAGTTGATTTCGCCGAGGGCTTGGTGGTTATTGATTTACCGATTATGTCCAAAACGGGCGGATCGGTCCTCTACCGCCTCTCCTGCCGTGGAGGTTCGGAAGAGGTTCTCGACCCCCTCGGTGAGCGTGACAAAGTAAACTGGGTTGGCCCGCTCATGTGCGTGCTCAACCTCGGAAATCGCCCGGTTTCCGAGGATTCTCTGCTGGCCGAGGATGAGGTAGCGCCTTGGCTGACTCGCGGGCAGTTTCACGATAGTGAACTCGTTGGAGCCTGCGGCGCCTATCCCGAATTTGGGCTTAACAGGAGTTTTCGTTTGCGCGGCTTCGTCCTTCGCCTCGGAACTGAATTCCAACAGATCGGCCAGGCGATTCACGCTTGACGTGTCGGTTGTGAACGATCCCAGCGCGAAGGGCGCTCAAGCAGAGAGGCCGGGGTACCTGGATCCCGTGCACGGAAAGTGCGATGTAATTCGAAAGGGAAAGAACCACGATACTGCCGAGTCTGGACCGGCCCTAAGACTGGTTCGTGGGCCTTGTGCCCAAAGCAATAGAGAACCTGGGTCAAATAAAAAGGGCGCCGGAGTCCCCGCGGGAACCCCGACGCCCGGCCTAGACTTCAGCTATCCGCCGCTTACGGTTTGGTCTGCTGCTTGAGCTTCTCGCGCTGCTCGCGCAGAACGGCCTTGCGGCTGAGCTTGATCTTGTTGCCTTCGAGCGCCAGCACCTTGACCAGGATCTGGTCGCCTTCCTTGAGCTCGTCGCGCACTTCGCGAATCCGGTTTTCGGCGATCTCGCTGATGTGCAGCAATCCGTCGGTGCCGGGGAAGATCTCGACAAATGCCCCGAAATCCACCAGCCGGACCACCTTGCCCAGGTACGTCTTGCCCACTTCGGCCACCGCCGTGATATCGGCGATGATCTGCAGGGCCTTGTTGGCGGACGCCTCGTCGGCCGAAGCTACGTGGATCGTGCCGTCGTCTTCCACGTCGATCTTCACGCCGGTCTGCTCGATGATCCCGCGGATCACCTTGCCGCCCGGTCCAATGACGTCGCGGATCTTATCCTGCGGAATCGTCACCGTGTAAATGCGCGGCGCGTATTGCGAAATGCCGGCCTTGGGCGCCGGCACCGCCTCGTACATCTTGTCCAGGATGAAGAGCCGCCCGCGGCGCGCCTGCTCCAGGGCTTCCTTCATAATGGCGGTGGTCACGTTGGGCACCTTGATATCCATCTGGAGACCGGTGATGCCCTGGCGCGTGCCCGCCACTTTGAAATCCATGTCGCCGTAATGATCTTCGGCGCCGGCGATATCGGTCAGGATGGCGTAGCGGTCGCCTTCCTTCACCAGACCCATGGCGATGCCGCCGACGTGCGCGGTAAGGGGCACGCCCGCATCCATCAGCGCCAGCGAAGCGCCGCACACGGTGGCCTGGGAGCTCGATCCGTTGGATTCCAGGATGTCGCTGACCACGCGCATGGTGTACGGGAAGACCGTGTCATCGGGAATCAGGGCGGTTAGCGAGCGCTCGGCCAGCGCTCCGTGGCCGATCTC
>Ga0181517_10005116_pt1 | contig 11687 bp, 8 predicted proteins | sample PEATcosm2014_Bin_31_FD_119748 | JGI IMG/M metagenome (GOLD analysis project Ga0181517, IMG submission 119748) | Peatland microbial communities from MTU Mesocosm Facility, Houghton, MI, USA - PEATcosm2014_Bin01_30_metaG | ecosystem: Environmental > Terrestrial > Soil > Wetlands > Peat | place... | reverse complement strand
GGCGAACGAAGCGCGCCGTCTCGCTATTGTCCGCGGCCGCTACTACGACGGGGCGACCGCAAGCCATGTACGCGAGCAGCTTGCTCGGGAAGACGGCGTCGGTGATCGTTCGTTTTTGTGTGAGCACCAGGACATCGGCGGCGGAGAGCTGTTGTCCGAGCGTTGCCTTGGGCTGCAGCGGAAGCATCGTCACGTTGGCTAATCCTGCCGTCTGCACTTTCTTTTCCAGGTCGGACTTGGTGGGACCTTCCCCGATGATGAAGAATCGCAGGCGCGGCGCGTGCCCGGCCGCCTCCACCAACGTCTCGAGCCCTTGTTTCTGCGCGATGCCTCCGGAATACATCACGACGAACTCGCTTTCGCCCAGTTTGTGCCGGTTGCGGAACGGACCCACGCGCGGGCCGGGCTGAAGGAGGCTGGTGTCGATGTAGTCCGGAAAGAAGACGATCTTTCGCGCCGGAACGCCCGAGCCGCGTAAGTATTGCTCGAAGGCGTCGCAGATCACTCCAATCGCGTCCGCACAGTGGTGCGTCAGATCCTCCACCCCGCGGGCCATTCGGCTGATCATCGAAGATGACCGCACCATGCCGGTTCCGACCACCGCTAGGGAAACAATATCTTTGATATGGAAGAACAGAGGCGCCCGGTGCCTCTGTGCAAGCAGCCAGCCCGTCAGCCCCAACTGCACGGGAGGCGAGACGACGAATACGGTGTCGAAACGCCGCATAAAAAGCGCGCGCAGCAGAACGGAAATGCTGAAAACGCTATCGTACAGAATGCGGTTCCATACCTTGCGCGGTTTGCGGGGTACATATGCATAGGTCCGATGGATCCAGACGCCATCGACCCGTTCCGTGCGCCGCCGCCGGCCCCGATAGTCGTCCCAGATTTTCCATTGTGGAAAGTGAGGCTTTGCGGTGATGACATGCACTTCATGCCCGGCTTTGGCCAGATATTCGGCAAACTCTGTCGTGTAGGGAGCAATGCCGGTAGATTCAGGCGCGTAATTCATGCCAAGAATGAGAACTCTCATAAGGGATCCGGGATTCGAATCGGCTTGCGCTTTTACGGCTGCGCCGATGGGGCCGCCGAGATGTAGCTTGGGGTATCAGGAACAGCGGATGTCGCGAGGCGCGGCTTTACCGCGCGGGCCGGCGAGCCGAAGCAGATCATGCCGCCCGGTAAGTCGTGAAGCACGGTGCTTCGCGCTCCGACCACGGCGCCCCGGCCTACGGTGACTCCGGGCGCGAGAAAGACGTCGTTGGTCAGCCACACCTCGTCCTCGATCGTGATGGGCCGCGCTAGTATGGGAAACTCGACGCGTGTATAATCGTGTAGCCCGGTGCACAGATAGACGCCGTGCGCCAGGGCCACATCGGAACCGATGGTAATTTGACCAAGGTTGTAGAGCACGCAGTCGTCACCAATCCATACGTCATCGCCGATTTTCAGCTTCCACGGATATGTCACTCGCACGGTGGAACGGAACTTCACGTTCTTCCCGAGTTGCGCTCCAAACAGCCGGAGCAGAAACGATCGCCAGGCAAAGCAGACCTGCGGGGACCAGCGGAACAGCGTGTCCTCGACCACCCACCAAAGCTGCACGAACCAGGCCGGTCGGCCCCGGAACGTCGGTGGCACGCGAAACCGGCTGAGGTCTTGAAATTTCCGTTCCCGATTTGAGATCACAGTCGCTCCACTAGTTCGTCCGGCGCATCCATGCAGCCGTACGCGCGATGCCTTCTTCCATGCTGTATGGAACCGCGCCTACCACCTCTCTGGTAGCCGACATGTCGTAAACCATCTGGCAGCGGAGGTTGGTCAGGCGGAACGAGGTGAGCGGCGGATTCTTCCAGCCTGCCTTCTGGCACAGATCGCCGAGCCGGGCAACACCCCGTAGCACCGGCAGAGGCACATCGCGAACGGCGGGCGCCGAAAACTCGGAGCGGATCCGCTCCGCCATCCACCGGACCTCAACCGGCTCATAGTCCGCCACATAGAGAGTGCGCTTGCCGAACGGTTCGATGGGTAACATGCCCATTGCGCATATCTGGTGTACGACATTGCCGACGAAACCGAAGGACTTATAGAGTCGCTCGCCGAGCGGATGGACGTAGACGCCCTTGCGAACCGCGTCGAAGAAAGTGCGATACGGGACATCGAACCAAGGGCCCCAGATGGACGTCGGCCGTATGATCAACCAGGGCACATCGAGGTTGCTGGCGCGAACGATCTTCTCGCCTTCTGCTTTGCTTGCGCCATACATGGTGAATGGGCTGTATTCATCGTCACGGCGTGGCTGAACATCGTTGCGGTGCACGTATCGCGACGAAGCGAAAATGACGCGCGAGACCGATGAAGTCGTCCGAACCGCGCGGATTACATTCTCGACGCCAACCGTATTGGCCCGATAATCTTCGAGTGTCGCGCCGCGGAGGTCGCAACGCGCCGCAAGGTGAATCACGGCATCGGGCTGGAAACGTTTCATAGCGGCGGCGAGACCCTCGCAGTCGAGAATGTCGCCGGCCACGTGCATCCGCGCCATGGTGGGGTCCCGTGGCGCGTTCCAGTCGAAGTTGACGGCTTCAATCCCGAGATCCGCTAAACGCCCCATCAGATTCGTCCCGATGAAGCCTGAGCCTCCGGTTACAAAGACCCGTTGCATAATACCCTTTCAGGCTCCCGCCAGCGTCGCCTGGTTGCGCGTATCGCGGAGAACGCGCCGGTCACTTCCGGTCGAGGCCAGCAGTTCCAGCAGCGAATGGGAGATCTTGCCGATTTCAAACCGCTGGAGAAAGCACCCATGCGCCCGCTCGCGCATCCGGGTTCGCTGCTCTAGCGTAAGGCCGGCCCATTCGCGCAACATAGCGCAGGTTCCCTCCAGATCGTCCGCGGCAACGATCCCGGCGCCATCCTGCTGCACTTCGCGCCAGATGTTGACTTTGCTGGAAATTAGCGCCGGCACGCCGCACGCCAGGGCCTCGGCAACCGCAAGGCCGAAGTTCTCCTGATGCGATGGAAGTAGAAAGATCTCCGCTGCCCGCATGGCTCCCCACTTCTCATCGCCTGTGAGCATTCCCGGCCAGGCGATCCGCCCGCGACCGCCGAGATCCGCCGATTGTCCCATCAATTCTCTCTGCCACCCGCCGTCGTCGGGGCCGGCGATTACGAGGTGCCATGCCGGGTCGCTGCCCAAAATCCGGGCGAAAGCATCGAGAATCAGGTCGCACCCTTTCTTCGGGTGAATGCGCCCCATAAAGAGCGCGATCCGTTTGCCGCGGGCTGCCGGCGACCGCAGGAAGAACGCCTCGATCTGGGCCTCCGCTTCGCCGGTCGGCGCGGACGTTCCGTTGCCTACCGTCACCTCATTGGCGCTGTAGAGCCAGAATGACTTTCGCGCGAGGATTTTCTCCTCCTCGCAGGTAAACAGAACCGCGCTGGCATCGCGGAGAACGCGATACTCGGCCCACGGCCAATAGAGCCACTTCTTCAGGTGCTTCAGCGGATATCGGCGCTTGAACCAGGGGTCGAGCATTCCGTGCGTGAACACGAAATACGGGGTACGCGAGTTCCGCAGCGCACGCCAGGCTCCGAAGCTGTGATACGCCCAGATGCCGTTGACGACTACTGCGTCATAGCGGCTTGCGTTCCGCCGCATCCACGGCACAAAATGCGGGGTGTAACCATAGGGCAAGCCCTTGGCCGGTCCGCATGCATGGACCGCTAGTGGAAAGGCACGGACGCAGGGCGCGTCCGGCGCGTCGAGCGACGCCATCTCCACGTTGTGGCCCTCGCGCAAGGCGGCAGTTGCGAACTGCCTGGTCCATTCGATGGGACCTCCAGAGGCCGCATCCACGGAAGGGATCACCTCAAGAATATTCATGGGCCACCTTTCGATACAGCTCGAGATACGCCCGCAGCATCTCTGCCGTGCTGAACCGAAGCGCATTCTGGACACTTGGTTTTCGTCTCTGGTCGGCGCAGCGCAACGCGTCCGCGACAACGGCGGCCGCGCCTTCAGTGTCTTCCGGGTCCACGTAAACCGCGGCGGCGCCACCCACCTCATTCATCGGGGAGCGGTTACTGGTAATAACCGCGCAGCCGCACGCCTGCGCTTCCAAAATGGGCCAGCCGAATCCTTCCTCAAGCGACGGGAACAGCATGATCCGCGCCGTCGAATAGAGCGCCCGCAGGTCTTCGTTCGTTACCCCGCCCAGTTCCATCGCGGCGCCTTCCAGCCGCGCCTCAGACACGAACGCCTTCATGGCGGGCGTCCATGGCTTGCCGGCCATCACCAGCTTGGCGCCGCCTTCCCCCGTGCGTTGGCGAAGGGCGGCGAAGATGCGCAACACGCCCTCGCGGTTCTTGTACCAGGAATTCCCTCCGATGTGGAGCACGAAGGGATGCTCCGGTTCCACGCCCAGGGCGCGCACTCGAGAGGCCGCCTCATGCTGCGGCATCGGTGAGTATGGATAATTCAGGCCGTTATAGATTCGCGACACGCGGCTTGCCGGAAGCGACGTCAGCCGCAACAACTCGGCCCGGGTCGCCTCGGAAACGCAGGCGACGTGTTGGGCCCGCGCCAGTCCGTCCAGAATCATTCGCTGGAGTTGCCTGCCTGTCCAGCGAGTCCGATGCAGCAGGGCATCGCGAATCCCTAACACATCGTGGCAGGTCACCACGTGTGGGCGCCTGCCGAGATGCCGGACGTACATGGCACTCGAATGGTCGCAGATGTGAATGACATGCGCCCAGCGAGCCGCTAGCCGGAGCACGGCCGGAAAAGCCGCAAACTTATCCACATAACCCAGCCATTTACCGACTCCGTATTCGGAGACGCGCAGGCGCCCGACGAGCGCCGGCGGACGGCAGACGCGAACCTCGTGGCCCGCTTCCACCAAGCCGCGCTCCATGAGAGCCGAAAACCGCAGCATGCTCTCCTGGCGATCGTGGAGATAGTTCCCGATGAGGAGAATCTTCATAGCTTGATCGCCTGCCCCGACAGAGCGGCGAATACACCGGCGCGCAGTGTCTTGCGGTATCTCTCCCAACTGAACAGCTCCGCTTTACGGCGCGCCGCAGCGCCAATTTCCGGAAGGATGCCGCGGTTCTCCAGCAGAGACTCGATGCGCGCCTGCAATCCTTCCGAATCGCCCGCGGCGGTTATCCATCCATCTATCCGGTCGTCGATTAAATCGGGCGCCGCGCTTCGCTCTGTCGCAATCACCGGGATGCCGCTGGCCATCGCCTCGGAAATCACCAGCGCGAAACCTTCGGCCAGCGACGGCAGGACCAGCACATGGGCTTTTCGATATTCCGCGTTCACCCCTCTTTCATCGAGCGATCCCACCCAGTCATATGGCACGGGATAGCGGCTCGCCAGCCATTCCCGGAATCCCGGCTGCCATCTTCCGGCTAACGTCAGATGAATGGCTCGGGAACCCATTCGGGCCAGGACCTCGAACAAAAGGTGGAGGCCCTTTCTTGGCCCTAGAATTCCCACAAAGAGCAGACGGAGCGGTCCCTCCGCATCCGCCGTTGTCCATCGTTTCTGTTCCGCCGAAACATCCGCGCCATACGGGACCACTACGAACTGCGCCCGAACGCTCAGAAAGCGTTCGACCGAGTCGCGCACGAAGGTGGCGGGCACTACAATCACTTCGGCCGCCGCGAGTTCCTCATCCTTCTGATCGAGCTTCCACTGCGGTTCGTGGAAGGTCTGGAAATGCTGCGCCAGTTCGGGATGCTGATCGACCTCCGATTGAAACACCCGGCGCATTTCGCGATAGTGCATAATCGGCAGTTCGTAAATGCGCCGTGCCCCCAGATGTCTGGCCCGCGCGAACGTCATAGAGGCGGAATCCTCGTAGCAGTACACCGCTCCATCCGTTTCTCTGACCGCCCTGGCGGTAGCGGCATCGAACTTACGGGCGACCAGATCCACGAATGCTTGCCGGTGCCCGTTCCACCGTTTGAAGGGCATACGGGTCACAGCCAGCCGCATCGCTTCCCATGCCGGGTGCGTCGTGACGCGATCTTTCGGTAAGTCGCGGTGGAAACGCCGGCGCATTCCGGCCGGAGCATACAAGGACGTGTGGAAACGGATCAGATCGCCCGCATCGAGGAAGCTGATTGCGGCGTTGTAGCTGTTCGGGTTGCCGTGAAAATGGCATACGCGCACGCCTTTCCTGCTTCCTGGGGCAAACGGGCTCGCATCGGCGCAGGCGGCCATTCGGCTGATTGTGTAGGGTTCCGGCACGGCGATATTCCCAACTCCCTATGGAGCGCGCCCGTTCTTTATTGCTCGCGAACGCGCCCTGGCGCCTGTTGATGGCCCATGTTACAGGCCGCCATGGTAAATCCGACAAACAGCCACACAAATCCGTTCTGCGCGCCTTGGCCGGTAATCTGGCCGTTGAACAACAGCATGCCCGCGAACGCGAAGAGCAGCAGCGGATGAACGTTGCCGGTGCGCCAGACCGCCCGTATGCATAGCCCGCAGAGCCAGACGACGAACGTCACGCGATAAAGAATGAACATTACGCCCAGCACCCCCAAGTCGACGATATGCCGGCCCCATTCGGATTCGAGAGCGATGCCCTGCTCGAAGGACGCATGCGACAGGAACTCCTGCTGCGCGCCCATCAGATTCGCTGCGTTTCCCCCAAAACCGACCTGGTATCCCTGGAGATGGTCCGAATTCATCAGTGCCCGGAAATTGAACAAGTCTGCGAACGCGCGGGAGTACACGCCGCCGCTTCCGTATATCGCTGTCTCGACATGGTCTCCCTCTCTCCAGCGCTCGGCAAAAGCATCCGTTGCTTCGGGGAATGCGACCGGCAATATGACCAACGCGCACGCCACCAGAGCCGCGGGCGGCAGCAGCGCCGCGGGCGAGCGCCAGCGGACCGTCAAGAGAGCCGCCGCCACCGCCGCACCGACTACCAAGCCGGACCACATCACAGCCGTCCGGCTGCCGCTGAGCGCCAGGCAACTTAGGGGACCGGCGCTGACCGCCGCCAATCCTATCCAGGTCATGCGTGCGCGCATCGGTGGCGTCATCCAGGCAATCAAGAGCATCGCCAGCGTCGCTACCACAAACGGGCTCTGACCCTGGTTCGATGTGAACGTGCCGAGCGGGCGGATCTTCCCGCTGACCAGAGCCAGGCCCGAGAACCTGTGATCGCTATCCAGCCCAAATCCCTGGTTTAGCGGCGACGTCGGCGCGGACCTGAACTGGAAATACACCAGGATCGCGATGGGGATCGTGAGCCACAGCGTTTGGCGCATGAGCCGCTCCAGGTCGGCCACTTTGAAACAGGAGGCCGCAATGAAGCACAGCGGGAGATACATGAAATAGTTCCGCCAGCCGTAGAGCGCCAGCACCCAGTAGAATCTTGTCGGATCGATGAGGTACTGCACAGCCATCAAAGGCAGTGAGAGCGCCGCAAACAAGATCCCGAGCCAAAGAAACAGGGATTGCTTCGGTCCCCAGCCGTCTTTTAGGGCCACCGCGTAAACCAGAAGCACTAATGGGTCCCGTGCGAAGAACAGAATTCGCTCATATTCAGGGAAGACCCATTTGCGAAGGCAGCCCTCGAAAATCAACAGCCAATAAATAGACGAAATGAGGAACACCAGGCGCCGGCGCGTCCGCTCGGCCGCTGCGCCGCTCAGCCCGCTCGCATCCTGCGTGCTCGCCATGGCTAGCGCTCCCGCGGGCGCATCGTATGCTCTTCGATCACACACTTTGCGTCTCCACCAGTGCATCCGCGCTCTCCGTTTCGATGGCCCGAATCTTACGCATCGTCAGCCAGACTGGAAAGATTGCCGAGGGAGCCAGCGACAGGATAGAGAACCATAAGATGCCGCGGACCGTACTCACATCCATAGTGAGGAATAGAGCAGCCTGAAGGGCCGTCGTGACGACGATGTAAGGCGCTGGAGAGACAATCCACGCGCGGCTGTAGTTCAATTCCCAGAGGACCTGAATGAGCGCGGTAATAGCGGCAAAAGCCATGGCCAGAAGCAGTTCAGCGCCGAGTTGGGAATACTGGGGTCCGAGGATGCGCAACGCCTGCTGCCGGAAGACCAAGACTACCAGCACGGCCGACGATAGGATGCCGATGTATCCGCCCGAGATCTGGAAATACCGTTTTCGAACCATTTCTGGGGACTGGGTCTTAGCAAACGCAGGCAGGACGACCTCTCGTATGGTGCATATTCCTACCGTGAACAACGCGCCTAAACGTCCCAGCGCCCCGATATCCGACACTTCATGGACAGTTCCGAACACGCTCGCGAGCCACACCCCAATCTGCCCTTGCAGACAGTAGTAGATGTTGAGAGGAAGCTGCCTTTTCACGACATCCTTGGTTTCCCTCTCGGCTTCCGGATCCCGTATGGCCGTTAACTCCGCATGTTCGCCGATTCGCCGGCGAAGCAGGACCCATTGCACTACCGTATTCACCGTCGACGCCAGAAATGCCGGCTCGGCGAACAGACGGCCCAGAGAAAAGACGCTCAACCATAGCAACCGGCCGATCGCTCCAATCAGCGCGATCCGCTGCGTGAATCGAAACTGGCTTCGCAGGCGGAAGATCACCATGTAAGTATGGGTGGTCAGTTCGCCGATAATCGTGAAACCGACAATACCGCCCAGGAAGAGCGCTCGGCTCCACGGAGCGCCGTTCCGGATCAGCAGACCGATCAGCACCGGAATGACAGCGCCGGCCATGGCCAGCGCCAGATGACGGCGCGCCACCAGGGCGCTTCGTAGCAGTTGTCCCAGACGCCCTGAATCCTGCCATGCCTTGCCCCCGGACGCCCATAACGACGCTGTGACGCCGCTGTCGGCAAGAAGAAGCAGCGAAAAGTAAAGCGAATTCGCAATCGTGTAGTACCCATACTCGGTCTTTGACGTGAGCCGGATGATCCAGATGCCAGTGCCGATCTGAACTGCCTGAACAATCGCCTGGACCGTCCCCACCTTCACCAGCAAGGCGCTCCACCGTCGCAGGGAACCAGGGGCCGGTGCGCCGTTAAACCGCCGTAGCGCGACGATGTTCCACATAGGCGTCAGGATAGGCGGTCGATGTATCGGGGCTCACGCGGTTGAGCGCGATACCGAGCACGTTGGCGCGCACCCGTGTCAGGGTGGAAATCACGCGGGAGAGCGCGTCGCGCCGGGTCACGCCGGCTTCAGCGACGATCAGGACCCCATCGGCGGCTTTGGCCATCTCGAGCGGGTCTGACAGTCCGAGCAGGCTGGGAGCATCGATGATGATCAGGTCGAACTCTCGCGCAACCTCATCCAGCAGATCGCCGATCCGCGGCCCGATCAGGTCCGCCGCACGATGCGAGGGCGGTCCCGCCGGAATCGCGTAGAGTTCCCGGATCCGCTCCACCTGCCGTACGGTCTCACCGTACGGAACTCCGGCGGTCAGCACATCGGAAAGCCCGGGGTCTTGTGGGATACCGAGCCGCCGGTGCACGCTCGGGCGGCGCAGGTCGGCATCGATGATAAGCGTCCTGTGGCCCTGGCCCGCATGTGCAATGGCTAGGTTGACGGCGGTGGTCGTTTTGCCTTCTCCCGACCCTGCGCTGGTGATAAGAATGGATCTCAGCCGATCGTCTCTATCGCTCAGAATAATGGTGCTGCGAAGTGTCCGGATCGCTTCCCCATAGTAGGGCAGCGTGCAATAGCGCCGCGATTTGCGCGTGCGGAACTTCATGCCGCGGCCGCTTGCCGGCGCCAGTTGGCCGCCGGGCGGGGCGGCCAGCATGGTGTTCTCTGTGACCTCTCTGACGGCGGGCAGTGCCCCGATCACGTCCGTTCCCAGATATTTCACCTGTCCGGGATCCCGGACCGTGGAATCCAGCGCATCTCTGGCAAAAGCAGCCCCAAGCGAGAATACACCCGAGAACAGAAATGCCAGCGCCACGTTCATGCGGGTGGCGGGCGATAGCGGTATAGCCGCGGGACGGGCATAATCCGCAATCCGGATTGTATGACCGTTAAAGCCATCGTTGATGGCCGTCTCCTTGATCTTCTTGCTCAGCTCCTCGTATAGGTTGCGGTCGGCTTCGGCATCTCGCTTCAGTTCCTGATATTGAAAGGACCGAGCATTCAGGTTGTCATAGTCGGCTTTGATCCGCGCGACGGCGGCCTGTAACATCTGCTCGCGACGCTCGGACTGCTCATACGCCACACGAACGCGCTCGGCGATGTCCCGCTGCATCTCCTCAACTTGACGCTTCAATTCGACTACTTCGGAGGTCGCTTTTTTGTACTCGGGATGTGTCGGGCCGTACGTCGTCCGAATTAGTGCGAAATGCTGCTCGCTCCCATTGAGTTGCTGGTTCAATTGGGCCAGAGAGGCGGCCTCGCCAGACACTTCGACCGACGCGATCGAGCCGCTTCGGACGGAGTTCCAAATAGCCTCCTTGCGGACCCGGTCCGCCTGGGCGCTTGTGTATTCGGTATTCAGTTGAAGCAATCGTGTCGACACGATATTGGTCTTCTCCTCGGGATTGATGACATTGAGTTCCCGTTCAAACTGTGCCAGGTCCCGGCCAGACCGTTCCATTTTGCCCTTTAGCCCATCCAGTTGTTCTTCCATAAAAGTGGAAAGCTCAGTCGAGGACCGCACCCGCAATGTGAGGGCGGTCTGCAGATAGGACTGTGCGATTGCGTTCGCCACGTCGGCCGCTTCCTGCGGATCGCGGGACCTGTAACTAATCATCAATAAGAACGTGTCCAGGGGACGACTGACCCTGAGGTTCGTTAGGGTGACGGGCGCTTTGGTTAAGCGCCGCGCGGCCGCGGGACTAGTTGAGTTGATCTGCCCCTCCTGCAGGAGCAGGTGGTACTTCTCGGCCACTGGCCTGAGGACGCTATCCGACTCGATAATCTTGATCTGAGTGGAGAGGAATTGGTCGATACCCGTAAATCCGCCGCCATGGTCTGCATCCTGTCCCACCACGGCCGAGGGAGCCTGTCGGTCCACGTCGATGAGCACAGCAGATTCGTACACCGGTTTGGCCCGCTCCGACAAAATGTAGGAGGCGGTAACACAAACGACCATGAAAAGCGCGATCTTCCAGCCGTGCTGGCGCAATATCCAGAGGTAGTGCGCGATAGGAGTGGGCGCCGGGCCCGCGTCCGGGCTTTGAAGCGAGCAGGCGGATCCCGCAAATGGAGTCAACCTGGGTTCAGACATAATTATCACTAGCGCGTAAGAGTGTAAACGGCTGCCGACCCAAGTCCAGCTCCGCCGACTATCAGCAGCGTGTTGAGGGCAACACTCCACCCGTGACTGCGGCTGTTCTCCGGGATGTAGAGTACGTCGTCAGGCTCGAGTGGAACATCTGGAGCCTTGCGCTGAAGAATTCTGCTGATCTCTACAGGTATCTCTTTCTTGCCACGCGATCCGGCGTCTCCACGGTAGATGTAAGCCGTCTTCTGCGCATAGCGGCTCACGCCCTCGGAGGGGGCTAGCATTTTCAGCACCGAGGGCCGTGTGCCGTCGTTTACCACGAACGCGCCGGGCCTCCGCACGTTGCCGACGACGTAGATTTTGGCGGCCTCGGGGACGCGGATCTCTTCTCCGCCCCGCAGCACGAGGTTGGCGTCGGGATTGGTCCCATCTAGCAGCCTCTTCACTGCGATCCTTCGCATTGGGAAG
>Ga0181517_10005113_pt1 | contig 11688 bp, 10 predicted proteins | sample PEATcosm2014_Bin_31_FD_119748 | JGI IMG/M metagenome (GOLD analysis project Ga0181517, IMG submission 119748) | Peatland microbial communities from MTU Mesocosm Facility, Houghton, MI, USA - PEATcosm2014_Bin01_30_metaG | ecosystem: Environmental > Terrestrial > Soil > Wetlands > Peat | place... | reverse complement strand
CGGCGCCCGGCGGCGGGTAGGCCATCAGGGGCTCCTGCCGTGCTGCCATCCGGATCACCAGCGGGTGCAGATTCCAGCCCTTCAGAAGTCTGCCCAGGCAAGCCAGTGCGGCCGGCCGCGACACAAGGGCCACCATCGTCAACAGGATCAGGCCCAGGTCGACCGCCAAGGTTCGGTGATCGATATAGGCCAGCGCCAGCCTGCTCTTCCACGGCCTGATCAGCCGGTTGTACTCAACATCCGGATCGCTAGCGCCCTTCAGCACCTCGCCCTCATCGCTGAAGACGATCGATGCCGGATCGGTGATCCCGGGCCGCACCGACAGCATGCGCTTCTCCGCGTCCGTGTAAAGCGCGGCATCGCTCATCACCTGCGGCCGCGGCCCCACCAGGCTCATGTCGCCCGTCACCACGTTCCACAACTGGATTAGCTCATCCAGTTTATAGGCGCGGACAAACTTCCCCACCGGCGTAATCCTTCGGTCGGTCGTTGCCGTGGAGGCGCCGCCAATCCGGTCGGCATTCACCACCATCGAGCGGAACTTCACCATGCGGAATGTGCCCCCGCCCCGCGCCGCCCGCGGCGCGATGTAGAAAGGTGACTGCCGGTCCTCAAGCCAGATAGCCAGCATCACCGCCAAAAGTAGCGGCGAAAACACCAGCAGGCCGCACGCCGCGGCCACAAAGTCAAAAGCACGCTTCAGTCTCAAACTCATGCTCATGCCGGAACCTCCGCCTTCATGCCCAATTTCTTGAGAACGGCCTTCATAATCGCCGGCGCATCCATCTGGTAGACGCCGCGCAGGTATCTCTGGCTGCCCACCACACTTGAGAACGTGTTCCTCAGCCCAAGCCGCACAAAGAACTCCGGCGCGACGCCTGCCTCCATCAGCGATTCGGCAATCGCCCCGCCCAGCCCGCCCTCCACGGTGTGCTCCTCGATGCTGACGATACCGCCGGTCTCGGTTGCCGCGCGCTTGAGCGTCTCCGTGTCGAGAGGCTTTACCGTGCACACGCTCAGCACACGGCAAAAGATACCCTGCCCGGCCAGCGCATCGGCGGCCTTGATCGCCTCGCCGGCAATCCCTCCGGTTGCCACCAGCGTCGCGTCCACGCCCTCCCGCACCACGCGGATGCGTCCCGGTTGAAAGCGCTCGCCTTCCTGCTTGGTCGGCGGAGCTGCCGACTTGTCGAGCCGCAGATAGGCAGGCCCGCGCGACTTCACCAGGTGGCGCGTCGCCTCCGCGGCCTCCCACAGATCGGTCGGCGCGTAAACCTCCATGCCCGCCAGCGAGCGCAGGATGGCCAGGTCCTCGGTCGCGTGGTGCGACATGCCCACCGGCCCATAGCTCATGCCGCCGCCCACCGACACCACCTTCACATTCGCTTCGTGGTAGCAGATGTCGTTGCGAATCTGCTCCAGGCACCGCAGCGTGGGGAAGTTGCCGATCGAGTATGTGAACACCGTCCGGCCTTCGAGCGCGAGCCCCGCGGCAAGCCCCGCCATGTTCTGCTCGGCCACGCCAACATTCACCAGCTGCCGCGGAAACCGCGCGGCAAACTCGTTCAGCACGCCAAAGCCCAGGTCTCCTGTCAGCAGCATGATCTCCGCATGGCTGGACGCGAGTTCGGTCAGAACCTTGACGAACGCGTCTCTCACGGCCGAGCCTCCAGGTTTTCCGACGCCTCAAGCTCTTCGAGCGCGGCATCGAACTCGGCTCCCCGCGGAGTCCGGTAATGCCACAGCACAGTGTTCTCCATGAAGCTGACTCCCTTGCCCTTGGTGGTGTGCGCAATCAGGCAGGAAGGCTTGCCTGCCTCAAACGGAAGCGCGCGGCATGAGGCGTGAATCGCCGCGTGATCGTGCCCATCCACCTCGCGCACCGACCAACCGAAGGCACGCCACTTGTCCGCGAATGGCTCAAGCTCCAGGACCTCCGCCACGGGCGCAATCCCCTGGATGCGGTTGTAATCGACGATCGCCTCAAGATTCGAGAGCCCATGGTGCGGGGCAAACAGCGCCGCTTCCCACGTCGAGCCCTCGTCGCACTCCCCGTCGCTCAACAGGCAAAACACCCGGTGCCCGGCCCCGTCGAGCTTGCCTGCCAGCGCCATGCCCGCCGCGATCGAGAGCCCGTGACCCAGGGCCCCAGTTGAGACCTCCACGCCCGGCAACGCATGAGAGACGTGGCCGCTTAGATCCGACCCGTCCTGGTAGTGCGTCCACAACTGCTCCACTGGGAAGAACCCCCGGTCGGCCAGCGCCGCGTAGAGCCCCGCTCCCGCATGGCCTTTGCTCAGCACCAGCCGGTCGCGCGCGGGATCGCGCGGCTTCGCCGGATCGACCCGGAGAATCCCGTCGTACAGCGCAGCCAGAAGATCGGCACAGGAGAAGACGGCCCCGATATGCGACCCTCCGCCCAGGCTCGTCATGCGCAGCGCGTGGCCCCGAATCCGCCCCGCGAGCGCACGCGTGCTGTTTACGGCTGCCGCGCTCATGCCTTGTATCCGTAGAACGCCCGCACGGCGTCACACACGTATTCCACGTCCTCGTCGGCCAACGACATGTTCATGGGCAGCATCAGCATGCGCGTGAACAGACGGTCCGTTCGCTCGAGCTTCTGCGTAAAGCCCAGCGCCTTCAGTTGGTGGACGGCCTGGCCGCCCCACTGGATCAGCGTACCGATTCCGTTGTCCTTCAGGAATTGCTTCAAAACGTCGCGCCGCTCGGCTTCGATCTCGTAGTTCTGGTAGATGTCGAAGTGGTCCGGGTCGCTGTCCGGCGCCGGTGGCAGCAACACCTCGCCGACGTCCCATAGCCGGTTGGTATAGAGCCGGGCGAGAGCGCGGCGACGGCTCACCACATGGCCGTAGTCCTTGATCTGCGCCAGCAGAAATGCTGCCTGCAGATTGTCCAGCCGCGAATTCAGGCCCCAGCTTTCGATCTCCCCCGCAGCGCTGCGCCCATGATCGCGCAGCTGGTAGAGCCGGTCGTAGATCTCCTTGCTCCCCGCAATCACCGCTCCGCCGTCGCCAAAGCAGCCCAGCACCTTGGCCGGATAAAAGCTGATCGCGGCCCCGGCTCCAAACGTTCCCGCGGCGCGGCCTTTGAACTGAGAGCCGAGAGCCTGCGCCGCATCTTCAACGAGGCGCAGATCGTGCTTCGAGGCCAGCGCTCCCAGCGCATCCATGTTGCACGTGCGTCCATTCAGGTGCGTGGGCAGAATCGCCCGGGTGCGCGGCGTGATCGCAGCCTCCGCCGCTGCCGGATCGATCAGGTGATCCGCTCCGCAGTCGACCGGCACCGGCGTCGCACCGGCAAAATGCACCGCCGCGGCCGTCGCGATCATCGTATGCGAGCTCAGAATCACCTCATCCCCCGGCCCGATCCCTGCCGCGCGCACCGCCAGGTGCAGCCCGTCCGTTGCATTGGCTACCCCCAGCACATGCGGCGTTCCCAAATAACGGCCCAGGCTCTGCTCGAACTCCTTTAGTTCCCGTTGCAAAATGAAGGCGCCGCGCCTGCCCACCTCGCGGAAGATCTCCACAAACTCGCTCTCCCGCGAAGTGAACACCGCGGGGTAGTTGAAAAACGGTACTGCTCGCGCAATCTGGACTGTCATCGCTAGACCTCGATCGTGTTCGTTGCCTTCAGGGATGCTTGTTGGTTGTTCTGCGCTCGGCTGCGTTTATGCCGAAACTAAGCTGGAGGCAAGCGCAGCCTGCTCGTGTGTTGCCTGCACCTGCGCATCGATCCAGCGATAGGTAATTCCCAGGCCTTCCTCGAGCGGGCGCGACGGCGCCCATCCCAGCCTCTCGCGGATCAGCCGGTTGTCCGAGTTTCTCCCTCGCACGCCAAGCGGGCCGTCAATGTGTCGCACGCGTACCTGCTTGCCCGCGACGTTCATGATCATCTCCGCCAGCTGGTTGATGGTCACCATCTCTTCCGATCCGATGTTCACTGGGCCCGTGAACTCTGACTCCATCAGCCGCCGGATGCCATCGAGGCACTCGTCGATGTAAAGGAACGACCGCGTCTGCCTGCCGTCGCCCCAAATTTCTATCTCGCCCTCGATCTCGCCGCTCTCCTTCGCCTCGGCCACCTTGCGGCAGAGCGCCGCAGGAGCTTTCTCCCGCCCCCCGCACCACGTGCCCTCCGGCCCGAAGATGTTGTGGAACCGGGCCACCCGCACCTCGATCCCGTGGTTGCGCATGTAGGCCAGGTAAAGCCGCTCGCTGAAGAGCTTCTCCCATCCGTACTCCGAGTCCGGCGCCGCCGGGTAGGCCGAGTCCTCCGAGCACTTGGGATTGTCCGGATCCGTCTGGTTGTACTCCGGATACGCGCACGCCGAAGACGAGTAGAAGAACTTCTTCACTCCCGCCTTGCGCCCGTACTCAAGCGTGTTCAGATTGATGGTCGCCGAGTTGTGCATCACGCACGCGTCATGTTCGCCGGTGAAGATGTACCCTGCCCCGCCCATGTCCGCGGCCAATTGATAGACCTCGTCGATCCCGCGCACCGCCTCGGCCGCGACGGCCTGATCGCGCAGGTCTCCCACCCAGAACTCGTCGGCCTTCGACTCGGCAAACTCGTGCCGCTTCAGGTCCACGCCCCGCACCCAGAATCCCTCGCCCTTCAGCCGCTTCACCAGGTGCCCGCCGATAAATCCGCCTGCGCCATTCACCAGAATCCGTTTCATCTCTCTCTCCTTCACTTCATCCTCTTCATCGCGTTCCGATGCCGGCCCCCAGACCGCAGGCCTCTTCAATCCATTCCGTTGGCCTTGGCTCAAGCCCGCGTCCGCGGCGCCACTCCATCGCCTGCCACGATGCGGGCAAGCTCACCCGCTGGCCCCACTCGCTCATTACCGGGCTCACGATCACCGACTGCGCGGTTCGCCCCAGCCACGCTCCCCACCAGCCGAAGGTGCTGTTGGCCAGCACAAAGTGCCGGCACTGGCTCATCAGCCACAAATCTTCAAACTGCGCCTCTTCGCCCTCGTTCCCCACCCGTACCGCATCGTCCTCTCCAATCGGCAGCACCGCATGCGACGGACTGTCCGAGAAGGTGTAGAGCTTGGCCCGCGGAACTCGCTCGCGAATCGCCACGATCGCGGCGCGATAGTACTCCGCCGGAAGGCTCGCGATCGTCGCCGACGGCTGGTCGACGCCGGAGGGAACCCCGTGCAACTGCCGCATGTGCACGGCCACTGACTCGGTCGCCCGCATCTCCGCCGCCAGCTTCTCGTTCGCCGCCCTGTGTTGGCGAGAAAAGGTCAGGTCCTGCCTTAACACCGCGTCGATATCGGCAAAATACCGCTCGTTCTGCCAGTACCCCTCGAGAAACGTCGGGCGCGCGACCTTGAAGCTGAGAATCCGGGACTCAAACCCCTCATCGGGCTCGCGCAGGAACCAGCGGAAGCGAAAGGGCAGCATCTGGCTCACGGCAATCGCGATTCTCCGCCTGAACTGCGAGCGTCTTGCCCGCCTCACCTCTTCCCCTGCGATGTGGAACTGGTCGAGACCGTAATTGCGCCGGAAGAAGTCCCCGTTGAATCCCGACTCTGTCTCGAGATAGAGCGGCACGCGATTCTTGAGCGCGAGCCTGCGCGCCATGGCGTACATGAACAGTTGGTTGCCGATTCCGCCGCGCACCTGGAACGTGACCGAGGCCTGGCCCTTCATGCCGTGATTCCCTGGGCCGCTTCCGCTCTCGGAAAGGCTATCCGGCCCGCGCAATAATGGTGTCGCACCCCGGCCAGATGCGCCTCCATCGCCGGATACACAACCTCGGCGCGAAACTCCCGGTCGAACAACGTCAGTGCGTTTTCGCCCATCGGCCCGAGCGTCCCGGGGTTCCCTGCGAGGCGCTCGAGGCAGCCGGCAAGCGATCCGGCGTCCTGCGCAGCGTAGCTGACACCGCTTCCCGTCTTCTTCAGCAGGTCAAAAAGCACGCCGCGTTGCGGGCTCGACACCACCGGCAAACCCGCACTCAAGTACTCGATTGCCTTGTTGTTGATCGAAGCCAGAAAGTCCATACGCTCGGGCAGCGGATCGAGCCCTACGGACGCGCGCCGCATCAGGCTGTAGATCGCTGCGCGGTTCACCCAGCCCGGAAGGACCACGCTTCTGAGCCCTCGAGCGGCCCTGCGGTACTCCTCCAGCCGCTCGCCTTCGCCGCACAGGACAAACCGAACGCGGACTCCACGCTCATCGAGCAGGCGAGCCGCTTCAATGCCATGCGCCAGATCGAGTTGCCGGCCGATATTGCCGAAGTAGCAGACGACAAGCTCGTTTTGTTCTTTCCGATTCTTGCCTTGATTTGCTTGCTTCGCGTGAATCCCTTGCCCGTCCCAGAAGGCCTCCGCCGCGCGCAACTCCTCTTCTGCTGGTCTTTCCGGGTTGTAGGTGAAGGGAAATGCCCGGTCGAACTCGCCGCGTCTGCGCCCTCCCCGCTTGAGGCCCCAGTCGACAAACGCTTCTGTGATTCCGGTGAGCGCCGTTGCCTGCGCACAGGCGCGCCGCGCCTGGTAAAACAACGGGGTCAGTGCCAGCCCCGCCAGGGGCCGGAGCGCCGGAGGCGCCACATCGGCCAGGATGTCCGGCCACATATCGCGCAGGTCGATCACCGTCGGCACCGAGTTTTTACGTCCATACTCCTCGGCTGCCAGGCACATCTCCACGGTGGGCAGTGCCGAGACCAGAAGCTCTGGCTTCTTCTCCAACCTGCTCAACGCACGGAACCGCTGTGCCACTTCGCTATGGTCGCGGAACCGCTCGAGCGACACGTTGCGCTTGTAACCCGAGCCTCGAAGCAGCCGGATGCCCAGCCCGTCCGGCTCGGTCAGGAAGGTGTCCTCCGCGGCCAGGTGCTGCTTGCGAAAGTGGTCGAAGGCCGAGGTCCACCACGTCACCTCGTGCCCGCGCGAGACCAGGTAGCGGGCAAACGCGCCCGTCCTGTGCAGCCGGTCGCGCACCCCGGCGCCCAGGGGAACCGGTTCACCGATGGTCAGCAGCCAGATTTTCATGGTAGGTTTTCTCCGCGACCGGCAGGAATCTGCCAAACAGAAGACTGCCCCAGGGATGCGTTCTGCGCATCGGGCACTGAAACTCGAACCCGCACCGGCAGCAGACCGCAATCGACGCCGGGTTGTCCTCGCGGCAGATGTACCAGAACTGGCGCGCCCCGCCGGCGTAACTCCGGACCAGGTGTCTCAGCGCGAATGTGGCCAGGCCACGGCCGCGATGCGCCGGGTCGGTCCATGTCGAAGAGATCTGAAGATCGTTCTCGCCCATGAACGGCCAGCGAAAGTACTTGGGCACCAGGCACGAGCGGTGCACCACCGCTCCCTTGTGCCGGACCAGCACCACCCGATACATCCGGTTGTGCAGGATGCCCAAGCAGTGGAAGAGCCACCAGACGATGAACCGGCTGCTCATGGTGGGCGGAACCATCGAGCCCGCCCCCGGCTGCCAGAGCTCGATCGCGTACTCTTCGCTCAGATGTGTCGTCTCCGCTTCCGGATACTTGAGGATTCCGGCCGTACGATACACCCGATACACCGTCTCATTCCGCATGCAGTGGTCCTACACATCCAGTGTCCCCGTTCGCACTGTCTGCAGTTGCTGGTTGTTGTTCGAGCGCTTTGCGAGCCGCGCCCATCGAGCTTGCGTCGGTCAGGCCGGTTGCCCGCAGCGTCGCAACACTGCGGAATACTCGGCCTCCATCCGCTTCATGGCGTTCTTCCAGGAAGCGCCCTGGCGAACCAGCTCCCAGTTTCGCTCCGCTGCGCTCTGGCGCAACTCCGGCGAGCCCAGCGCTTCATTCACGCGCGCGGCCAGCTCGCCCGGGTCCCGCGTATCCACCAGCATTCCGGTCTGCCCGTCCTCGATCCACTCCCGGTTGGCTGGGATATCCGTCACCACGGGAAACGCCCCGCAGGCCATCGCCTCGTTGAGCGAGATATTGTTCCCGTCCGAGAGCGACGTCGACACATACACTGCCGCCCGGCTCAGGTAGGTCGCTACCTCGATCTCCGTTCTGCGCCCCAGGAACGTCACGCTTTCCGCGATCCCGAGCTGTCTCGATCTCCCTTCGAGATCCATTCGCATCGAACCGTCGCCCAGAATCGCCACTTGCGCGCGTGGATACTTCAAAAGAATCTCCGGGATCGCTTCGATCAGCAGCCCCACGTTGTAGATCGGCTCCAGATTCCGGGTGCTTACCACGAGCGGCGCTGCCGTGTCTTCGGCCTCGGCTGCGCCCGTCCCAGTCCTGCTGCGCCCGGTTCCTCCGTTTGCGCTTCCCACGCTCGTGCTTCTCGGGTGGAAGGTTGCCGTGTCCACGCCGAGAGGCAGCGTCAGGATCTCGCCTTTCACCCCCAGCGCCCGCATCGTGGCCGACATATGCACCGCCACCGAAGTCACGAGATCGGCCCGGTTCAGGCATTGCGTGATCACCCAGCGCATCATTGGCTCCGCGCGCGGAACCACCAGCACGTCGCTGCCCCATGCCGAAACCACCAGCGGGTGTCGGCCGGCAAGCGCGCCCAGCAGTCCGTATCCGCCCGCGTAGTGCGCATGCAGCACGTCCGGATCGATCGATTTCACGGTCCGCCGCACCTCCGGCACGGCCAGCACGTAGGCCAGCCGGCCGCGTGTCGCCGGGTCCGGGCCCACCTTCCACACCGGTACGCCCGGAATCTTGCCCTCGCTCAGCGACACCACGGTCACTTCGTGACCATGAGCGGCAAAGTGCGTTGCCCACCGCCGCGTGTGGATGCTCGCCGCATTGGCCAGAAGGCACAGCTTCATGCAACCTTCCCGCTTTCCGAAGTCCATGCTCCGTGCTGCTCCGGAGCCTGCTCCTGAGCTTGCTTTTCGACAGGGCCCGCATTCCCTGGTCCCCACAGGAGCCTACGTACCGCTGCCGCGAATCGCGCAGGCATCCAGGTGGCCGCAAGGCCCAGGTACGCGCCCAGACTTGCTCGCCTTTCCCGAACTGCCGACGCAAACCGTGCCCGCGCCTCGCTCCGCTTGCCGAGCTTCAAATATCGCAAACCCGCCGAAATCTCGAGTGCGGCCAGCGCCCGGGCCTTGAGGCCGCTCAGCCGTTCCGGATCACGCTCGATTGCACGCTCCACGATCAGCCGCCTGCCCTTGAGTGTCGTCTCCACATTTGCCGTTCTGGTCTGGCTCGCGCCGTGAATCCGATACTTCGCCAGCGGTTCGCGCACCACGCCCACCCTCCAGCGTGCGGCGATCCGCAGCCACATGGGCCAGTCCTCGGCCATTTCGAAACCGCGCGTCTCGTCAAAGAGGCCAACCTCGTCAAAGACCGCTCGCCGCACCATCGGCGTCGGTGACGGAATGAAACACTTCAAAAACAACCGTTCCAGCACGTCGCCCTCATAGAGCCTGCACTTGTCGCTCACCAGGCAGAGTGTTTTGCCGCTCGCCCCATCAAAGACCTCCGCATCCGAATAGACCATGCCGGCCTCGGGGTGTGCGTCGAGATACCGTACCTGCTTCTCCAGCTTCTCCGGCATCCACAGGTCGTCTGCATCCACAAAGGCCACGTACCTGCCCCGCGCGGCGCCGATGCCTCGATTCCGCGCGGCCGGCTGGCCGCGATTCGGCTGCCCCAGGCAAACAACTTGCGGGCGCTCGGCCGCAATCAGTCCCACAATCTCCGCCGTCCGGTCTGTCGAGCCGTCGTCCACCACAATCACTTCATAATCCCTGAAAGTCTGTGCCGCAATGCTCTCGAGCGTCTCGCCAATGGTCCCTTCCGCGTTGAATGCCGCGATGACCACTGAGACAGCCGGACTCTTCGCTTGGTCCGCGCTCATGCCGCAACTCCCTTCATCGTGCTCCCGGCCAGCGCAGCCTTCTTCTTCTCATTGGCCAGGTCAATAAGCCGCACCCCCATGAACATCAGCACCCATACCAGCACCGTCGCCTCCTGCGGCGCGTAGCAAAGAATGCTGGTGCCCGTCGTGTTGCTGTAAACATGCCATCCCAGAATCGCGATCAGCAAAAACGGCGCCCTACGGCCTGCCGGTCCACTGTCCCTTCGCGCGACCTTCCAGAGTCCCAAGACAATCCAGGCGAAGAGCCCGATCAGCACCAGCGTGGCCAGGCCGCCTGTCATCTGCGCCGTCTCCAGCAGCAGGCTGTGCACCGGCAGATTCGTCCCCCCTGTACCTACCGGGTCCTCGAACATGATGTAACGCGCAATCCCATGCCCGAAGCCGAAGTTGTCAAAGCAGTGCCCGATCCCCATCCCGATCAGCCAGAATCGCTGCTGCACCGAGTTTTCCTTCAGGCTGAACGGTCGATAGAGCAGAATCGGCAGCACCCAGCGCCCAGTAGCCAGCAGCACCAAGCCCAAAGACACGGCCATCCCCGCCGCAAACCGCCGCGTTCCTTTGAACAGCGGCAACAGCACCAGCACCGCCAGCGCAACGTATCCGCCGCGTGTGAAAGTGCTCACCTGTTCGACCGCAAGCAGGAGCAATACCGCCGCGCACACTGCCTTCCCCCAACCCGTTCGTGCCGCGCCCAGCAGGCCGAGGCCCAGCGTGATCACGATCGCCACCGTGCTCGCGTAGTAGTTTGCCGGCCCGAAGGCGATCGATCCCAGCCGCATGGGGTTCAGCCCTTCATGCGCCATGTATACTTCCCCGCGCGTCGCCGATCGAATCACAATCGACAGCATCACCGCGCCGATCATGTACCGCCAAAGCGCTACCATGTCTTCCACCTTGCGGATCGCTGCCAGCGTTAGAATCCCCACCAACGCGTACTGCCATACCCCGGTCACGCTCAGCCAGAACGCGCTCGCCGGTGTGTGGTTCACAATCTGCGACGCGGAAGCCAGCAGCCCGAAGACCCCAAAGAGCACCAGCGCCGTCTCCGCCGCGCGGCCTTCCAGTTGCTTTCCTCTGCAGCCCGCCGCGTAGCGCTGGGCCGCGAGCGCCAGGCCCGCCAGCACGATCAGCAGCGTGGTCGCTGAGGCGATCTCCTGCTGGTCATCGAAGTTGGTGAACTCGACCACGCCAAACAGCTCGGTTGCCCGCGCCGTCACATTCAGCAGAAGAATCTGCAACCCCAGCACGTGCAGCCACCGCCCCAGCACCATCAGCCGCACCCACAGCGCCATCGTTCCCAGCGCCGCCAGAACGATGAGGATGTTGTTCCCGCCGCCCGGCCGCGCGACCACGTAGTCGAACACCGGTTTCATCACCGCCGCCGCCGCTGCCGCCGTCAGCGTGAAGGCGCTCAGGTAGGCAGCTGCTCCCAACGGCGTCCGGATCCGGTTAGCCCAGTCTGCTGTGCGCACGGCGTCTCTAAGCCGCCTCTGCCGGCACGGTCCGCAGAACCGAGTGCCTGCGGTCCAGCAGAAAAATCCACACGAGATAGAGCAGCGAGAAAGCCAGCTGCGCCGACGCTACTCCGTAGCTGCCCCGAAAACGCGCCCCCAGAACAATCAGTCCGGCTCCGAAAAGAGCGGTTACGACCTTGGGTGCTATCAAACGGTGGGTGGCGAGCGAGGTCATAAAGTTCAGGCTCTTGATCTGCCCGGCGGCAAAGCAGCCCGAGGCGAGAATCAGCAGCGAGATCAGCGGCGAGTGCGCGCGGTAGGCCGGCGCCAGCACCAGGGCAAGCAGTCGGTGCCCTCCCAGAT
>Ga0181517_10005112_pt1 | contig 11690 bp, 6 predicted proteins | sample PEATcosm2014_Bin_31_FD_119748 | JGI IMG/M metagenome (GOLD analysis project Ga0181517, IMG submission 119748) | Peatland microbial communities from MTU Mesocosm Facility, Houghton, MI, USA - PEATcosm2014_Bin01_30_metaG | ecosystem: Environmental > Terrestrial > Soil > Wetlands > Peat | place... | reverse complement strand
TGCCGGGGCCTTTGGGCGTGGACAGGGCACGGCCCAGCCGGAAGATCACACCGCGCTCATACTCGCGGAGAATCTTGATGGAGTTGAGCAGGTAGAGGACGACGATGGCGACAAAGATCAGAACCGGCATAGACAGATCAGGCATTAGACTTTCCTCACTCGACCGAATTGTACTCCTTATACAAGAGCCTGCGGCGGCTTTTGCGGCGCCGCCGGCTCCACGCGCAACAGATAATTTTCCAGGCCCACCACGCGCAACGGCGCGCCGGCCGGCACTGTCTCAGAGGCCACGGCGCTCCAGATTTCGCCCTCCACCAGTACGTGGCCTCCGGGCGTAAGCGGCTCCATGGCCGAGGCGCGGCTGCCCACCAGAGCCGATGGGCCAAGGCGGGATTTCATGCGCCGGGCGCGCACCGCCAGGCGGACCAGAAAAACGGTGATGGACCCGAAGGCGGCGCTGACCGCTATGGCTACCCAGGGGCTGATGGCCATCTCCGGCACAGGCGCGGCAACCAGCGTAAGCGTCCCGAAGGTTAGGCAGATAATGCCCGCGATGGCCAACACTCCGTGGCCGCCAAACTTGGCCTCCAGCAACAACAGAATCAGCGCCGCCACCAGCAGCATGACCGCTGTGAATCGGATGGGCAGCAGGTTGAGCGCAAAGATGGCCAGCAGCACCATCAGAGTGCCCAGCGCTCCGGGAACGATGGTGCCGGGCGTATTGAATTCGAGATAAATCAGCAGCGCGCCGCCGATAAGAAACAGCAAGGCGATGTTGGGATCGACCAGCCAGCCCAGTAGCTCTTCGCGCATGGTGGGCCTGAGCACTTCGATGCGCGCGCCTGCGAGGTGAAGCACGAGCTTGTTGCCGTCCATCCGGGTGATCTCGCGGCCATCGAGGGCCCTGAGCAACTCCCAGTCGTTCGAGGCGGTCAGGTCGATCAAGTGCTTGTCCAGCGCTTCCTGAGCGGTGTAGGAGTGCGAAGTGTGAACGGCGTCCTCGGCGGCTTCGGCGTTGCGTCCCCGGCGGGTGACATACGAGCGCAAAAAGGCTTCGGCGTCGTTCTCGATCTTCTGGCTCATGGTCGCGTCGGGCTGAGGGCCAAATTCGATGACCGGGTGGGCCGCTCCGGCATTGGTGCCGGGAGACATGGCAGCAATATCGGCCGATTCCAGCAGGAAGAATCCAGCAGAGCCGGCGCGCGCGCCCGCTGGAGCCACATAAACGATGACAGGAACCTTTGAAGAGAGAATCGCGCCGGCCATCAAGCGCGTCGAATCCAGCAACCCGCCCGGAGTATTCAGCTCGATCAGCAGAGCACTGGCGCCGTCAGAGTTGGCGTGGGCGATGGCCCTATCCAGCTCACCAGCGGTAACCGGCTGGATGGTGTCGTCGAGAACGAATTTGTCGACTAGCGGCTGCTGAGCAGAGGCCAAATTCGCCAGCCCCAAAGCCGCAACCAAGCCAATCAGTATTGCAAACCCGCGTACGCGCTGAATCATGGATTGCTCCTTCAGGGCATTGTCATTCTGCCATAACATCCCGCCCCATCCCTGCGAGAGTTCTTGTCGCAAGAGTGGGAAACCACATTACTTCTTCTTCTGCCCTTCGCTGGCTTCGATCTGCTGCCAGAGTTCCAGGGCGGCTTTGCTTTTCGGGTCGATCTGCAGTGCCGCGCGGACGTTGTGGAGAGCTTCGTCCCAGTGGTTGGCCGCTAAATCCAGCCGCGCCAGCACCAGGTACGCCTCAACCGACGGCATCAGTTTCAGCGATGTAACTGCCTCTTTGCGTGCGGCCTGGGCGTCGCCGGTGCGCTCACTAATCTCTGCCAGACCGGCGTGGGCCGCGGCAATCTTGGCGTCGGCGGCCACGGCCGCTTGATAGAGCCGCTCCGCCTCGAGCAGCAGGCCGTGATCCAGATACTCATGAGCCTGGGCGGAAAGCATTTGCGCGCGCTCCAACGGCGGAAGCGCGGCCAGGCGCGCGGCGCCCATCTGGTCCATCATGAGGGCGGCCTGGTGGAAGGCGGCGGCGTCAAAGCTGCGCTCGATGCGCTCCAGCGGATCGTCTTTGCCCCCGGCTTCCTCGTCTGATTCTCCTGCTCCGCCCGGCTCTTGCAAGCCGGCGGCTGGCTGTGCGCCGGGCGTCTTTGCCGGCACAGGTTTAGCAAGCCCGGTTTTGGCAGGTCCTGGCTTGTCTGGTTTCGTCCAGGCCACCTGAACCGCCTGAGCCTCGGTGTCGTTGGGGCGCAGGCGCAGACATTCGGCCAGCTCCGTCAAGGCTTCGGCGGTGTTGCCGTGGCGCTTGAGGCTGACAGCCAGGTTGAAGTGGTAGTCGGCCTGATCGGGGTCGGCCGCCGCAGCCTCGCGGAAGAGTGGAATGCCGTCTTTGCCGTCGCGGGCCAGCGCGACGCCTTGGTTATTCAGGACCTCAGCCAGAGGCAGCACGCGGGCCACGCCTGCAAAGGCTTCTTCGGCGTGCGGGTAGTCGCCGGAAAACAGCAGCGAGAGCCCGCGGAAAAAGCCGGCCTCGAGGGCATCGTCGGCGCTGGAATTGTTGCCCCCAACTTTGGCAAAAGCATTTGCCGCCTGCTCGTACTGTTGGCCGGCGTAATCCTCGCGGCCCAACGCCATCCATGCCGGAGAGAACTCCGGGCTGAGCAGAACAGATTGATTGAGATGGCGCAGACGCTCCTGCTGGTCAGACTCGGTGATGCCGCGAATGTACTGCTCGAAGGCGGCAAGGTTCAGGCCGGAGCCGGCGGCCACAAAAGTCTCTTCGGAGACTTTGAAGCCGGGGTCGAGTTGCCGGGTGAGCTTCCAGGCCAGCGAGTCGAAGACCGGAATCAGGTTACGCATCTCGCCGCGGGCTGTGACCGCAGCGTTCATGCGCAGGTTTGGCACGTCCACCAACTGCGCCTCTGCCACAATGCCCGTGCCGTCGGTCACGTAGCTGCCCACGATGATCGAATCGGCGTCCAGCGTCTCGGCCAGCTTGAGCGAACTGGCGCGCGAGGGGTGAAAGCCCTGCGGCAGCCCCAGGTGGTCCAGAGCATACATGCGGTCCGCGCGGCTCATGGGGGCAAAGCCCGCCGAAGCCAGACGGCTGCTCAAAATCTCCGCAGAGGCCTCGCGAATCCACTCCAGGCTGGGCTGGCCGGTGCGGTTGTCAAAGGGCAGCACCAGCAGGATGCGGCCGTGTCCCCCTGTGGCGGGGCCAACTTCCGCAGCACTCTGGGCGCGGGCGCAAACCGTGATGCAAAGGGCCAGCGCTGTACCCAGCCCAAGAACGGCGGCCAGTTGTCTAACCCGGCCTGAACGAGATGAAGAAAATGTATGCACAACACGCTGATTATAGGCGTTGCGGCCCGCGGACGGGAGAGGTCGCAGGCGCGAACGAAGCAACAAAAGCGGTCCAGCCAAAGAAATTTTGTGGTGAGGCAGTCTGCTCGCACCTCTGCAAACCTTCCCTCCGCCGCAGACACCGGCAGAAAATCCCTCAGCCGAAATTTTTCGCGGGTTGAGGACGCTCTCATTCAGGCTGAAATTCTCTGTGCTGGGCTTTCGCTATTGGAGCTACTGCATTTGAACCCACTAAAAATCAGACAAAAGTAATCTTTTGCCCCCTTGATTCTTGACGATTTCTTAATTGAGGCGGCCCATACCAATGCCGTCGCCATAGGGCCCGGCAAGCGCCGATTGCCAACGCCGCGAGCCATTTGGCTGGTTGTGGCGAGAGAACGTTTCACGCCCCGGAGGAAGTTTCAGATGCGAAGTGTGCGTTCGTTCATGCGATGGTTGAGCGTGGTTTTTCCGACGGTACTGGCACTGGCATGGGCACCGGCAGTGTTGGCAGCGCCACCCACGCTCATCAGCCTGAGTCCAGCTTCGGCCACAGCCGGTGGCGCGGCGTTTACGCTGACCATCAACGGAACGGACTTCACATCGGCCTCGACTTCGGCGTGGGACGGCCTCGCGCTGGCGACAACCTATAAGAGCTCCACGCAACTGGCGGTCGCGATTCCCGCCAGTCTGATTGAAAACCCCGGCACGGCCACAGTCACGGTGACAACGGATGGCGTCGTCTCGACCGTTACTGTGGCGGGCGGCGCTACCTTGACCATCGATCCGCAGCCTGCTATCTCCGGCTCTAATCCGGCTTCGGCGGTTTTGGGTGGCGCGCTCCCGCTGAGCATGAGCGGCGGCAAATTTACCTCGACGTGGGACGCAACGGCCCTTGCAACCTACAAAAGCGCCGCGCAATTGGCAGCAGCGGCACCCGCCAGCCCGGTTGCCACCGCAGGCGGCGGCTCGGCCGAAGACGCGCTCACCGTTAATCCCTCCTCGCCCGCCGTCACCGCGCCGGCCGCGGCCGATAAGGGCGCTACACAACCAACGGCCGCAGTCCACACCAGCCTGGTCAACACCATGGGCGGAGCCTTCCCCGGATCCGCGCTCGACATCAATCCGCCCTTGCCCACGATCACCAGCCTGAGTCCGAATTCGGTTTTGGCTGGCGGCCTGGCCTTCACGTTGACGGTTAACGGCTCGAATTATATTTCGGGGGCGGGAGCGACAATGGTGTTCTGGTACTCCACCGCGCTGACGACCACCTACGTCAATTCCACTGAGCTCATGGCAGCCGTTCCCGCCAGCCTGATTGCAAGCCCCGGCTCGGTCAGCATTACGGTTGTCACCGGCAGCGGAACCTCATCCGGCCTTCCCATTACCATCAACCCGGCGCCGCCAATCATCACCAGCCTGGGTCCGAGCCGGGTGACCGCTGGCTCGGGCGCATTTGCAATGAACGCTTACGGCACTCACTTCACCTCGGCAGCGATCGTTAATTGGGGAGCGACGCCGCTGGTCACCACGCACACGGAAGGGGGATCGCTCACGGCGCAGGTTCCTGCCAGCCTGATCACAACCGCTGGGACGGTTAGCGTGACGGTGACCACGGACGAGGGAACATCGGCTCCGGCCACCTTTACCATCGCGCCGCCGAGCCCCGTGATCGCCAGCCTGGGCCCGAGTTCGGCCGCGGCCGGCGGGGCGACATTCACACTCACCATCAACGGAACCAACTTTGTTCGGGACATGGAAATTCTGTGGGGATCGACATGGGTGGCGTCAACCTACGTCAGCGCCACGCAGGTGACAACGACGATCCCGGCCAGTCTGATCGCCACCGTCGGCGCGGCCGGTGTCGTGATCTACGCTCCAGGCATTGCTTGGTCGAATACCGCCTACTTCACCATCAACCCGGCATCGCCATCCATTACCAGCCTGGGTTCTGCGTCTGCCACCGCAGGCGGCGCGGGGTTCATGCTGACCATCAACGGCACGGCCTTTACCCCAGGGGCGACCTCCATGTGGGGTGCAATCCCTCTGGGCACGATCTACGTCAGCCCGACGCAGTTGACGGCTGCTGTTCCGGCCAGCCTGATTGTGAACTCCGGCACCGGCAGCGTCACGGTTACCACGGCGGAGGGCACATCGGCTCCAGCAACCTTCACCATCAACCCCGCGCCGCCGGTTATCAGCGGTCTCAGTTCCGTTTGGGCCACGGCGGGCGGAGCGGCGTTCACCCTGACCATCTACGGAGCCAACTTCACCTCGGCCGTGACCTCGAATTGGGGATCGGCCGCCCTGGCGACGACCTATGTCAGCCCAACGGAGCTTATGGCCGCAATCCCCGCCAGCCTTATCGCCACAGCGGGCACAGCCGGCGTTACGGTCAGCACTGCGGCCGGCACATCGGCTCCGGTCACCATCACCATTAACCCCGCGCTCAAACTCACCACCACCGCGCTGCCGGCCGGGACCGCCGGCAATGCCTACTCAGGGCCGATCAGTGTAACCGGCGGCGTGCCCGGATACTCATGGACAGTCACCGGGCTGCCAGGCAGCTTCTCCTATTTCAATACGAGCGACAGCACGCTGACCATCACCGGAACGCCCGCCTCATCCGGCGCTATTCCGATCCAGGTCTGGGTGCAAGACACCACCGGCGCTTCCGCCGGCCCGGTTGCCTACACCATCAATGTTGCCCCCGGACCCAGCGGCACAAACAATGCCAACCTCGATGGCCGCTACGTCTGCCTCTTCCAGGGCTTGATCGATACGGACGGCACGCGCTGGGCCACTGTGGCCAGCTTTCAGGCCGACGGCCAGGGCAACTTCTTGAGCGGCATCTTCGACACCAACAGCTATGACATCGGCTCGGCCTCGGGCACGATTTCCGGCAGCTACAGCATCGTACCGGATAACAACGGCATGGCGTCCATTCGCACCGTTCTCACCAATGGCGCCGCGGGAATCCAGACAACGCGATGGGCCGTTGCGCTTAGCAGCGCAGCTCAACCCGCGCAGCACTTCCGCATGGTCGAAGCCGATGACCTGGGCACATTGCCCTCCTACCAGCAAGGCTCCGCCAACTGCTATCTGGCTACAACCAGCGCCTTTGTGTCGAGCACCATCAGCGGTTCGAGCTTCGCCTTTGGCCTCGACGGCGAAGACAACAGGGGCAATCTGAAGGCATCAGCGGGCGTCTTCAGCGCCTCCTCAGGAAACACCGCGAGCGGCAATATCGACAGCGCTCTGGGCGGCAATGCGACCGTTCAGAGCTCTGCCTTCACCGCAACCTACACCGCGCCTGACCCAGCCACGGGCCGCTTCACCTTGGCTCTCAAGGGCGCGGGCAACTCCACCGGCTTCACCGTTTACATCATCGACGCCAATCGCATGTTCGTTCTCGATAACACATCGAACGACGGCGAACAGGCCGGCAACATGCGCACGCAACAGCAAGCCGCCTACTCTGGAGCGAGCATTACCGGCCCATTCGTTCTCTACATGCGAGGGGCCGAATTCAACTCGGGCGGCAGCACGCCGTCAGGCTATTACTCTCATGTCTTCGAGGGCGCAGGCGACGGCGCGGGCAATATGGCCATCAACCAAAGCTACACGGACGACACGGGCGTCTACTCGGTTGGCCAATCGAATAGCGGTCCGTTCGCTCTCGCTTTTGACTCCGCTAATTCCGGCCGCGCCACGTTCGCATCCTCCAGCGGCACAACCTATCTCTATCTGTTCAACGCCGGCAGTGCCTTCGAGATGAGTGTGGGCGACAACGGCTCTCTTGACTCCGGCTGGCTCGAATCCCAAACGCAGACCACCTTTACTTCTGCTGCTCTGACCGGTACTTACCTGCTAGGCGAGATGCCGCGCTTGTCCGGGTTGTCGCCCGGCAGCGTGGGCGAGTACTCGCTGACCAGCAACGGCGCGATCAACGGCGCTGTCACAGTCTCGGGCCGGGAAACATTGTCGTGGGATCAAGCGATGAGCTTGACCTATAGTTGGGACACAACGGCTCCCGGCACGGGAACTTTCCTTGTGGCCAATGGCGCGCAGAGCGAATCAAGCTGCGCCGTCATCAGCGCGACGAAATTCGTCTGCACATCGCAGACCGACCCAGCCCCCAGCGTCGAGGTGATCGAGCAGTAAAGAAAATCGAGAGCGGAAAAACCCATTGCTTTGAAAGGGCACGACTTCAGAGTTCATCCGCAAATCGGTAGCGCCGACCTCCTGGTCGGCTGTCCTGTGGGTCTCCAGACCCACAGGTGACGGGCTAAACAGCTTGCGGAAAAACCCACTGCTTTGAAAGGGCGCGATTTCACAGGCTGCGAAAAAACTCGCGGAGCGTCTTTCAAGAAGCCGTTTTGTATCAGGGCACGACTTTAGTCGTGCCGAAAAAGCTCCAAAAATACCGCGGGCTTTAGCCCCTGAGGGCACGCCTTCTAGCCCGCCTTGAGCGCAGTCGAAGGGTGCCGCTAGCTTTGTATCAGGGCACGACTTTAGTCGTGCCGAAAAAGCTCCAAAAATACCGCGGGCTTTAGCCCCTGAGGCACGCCTTTCAGTTCCAACCGGAATTACGAGGTCTTCTGGGGCGAAACAAACTAAACGGCTAACCTGCTGACCCGCTGACCTGCCAAAGGCCATCCCTCACGGGGTGGCCTTTCTATCTGTGCGGCGGAATAATGAGTATTAGGACAACCGCAATTCGCCCAAACTCGAGGGGTTTGGACTTTACCTCGGGACCGATTGGTACGCGCCCTGAGCGCTATGGCGATTTTGCGGAAATCCAGAATCCATCCTGGCGACATGGGCGTTTTCGGGGACTGATCCTGAGTATGGGGGGCAAGTTTGCCTGTCAGTTGAGGTCAGCGGCATTCCGTGGTCCTGAGGAGCGAGGGGTAGAGAGCATTGCGATTTGTAGTTTGGAAAATGAAAAGAGCCGTTGCACACGGCCTTGCTCAGAGCGCCCAAACACTCTTGTAAGCAGTCTCTGCCAGTAGCTTTGAGCGTTGCTCAATTTCTGCCGTCCCCCAGGTCTTGGACTTTAGAATGACGGGGTCTACCCAGACCTTCGCAGCGTTGAGAATTTTCACCTTTTCGGCAAAATCTTTATCTGCAAGCTTCTCGTTTAGCTTCTTATCGACGAGGATAAGATTGCCAATCGAAGCTACGCTCTCCTGAGTCAGGTTGGCACTCTTGGATGCGCTTTGTGGCACAAGATGCTCGACTGTCGCCAGTTCCGGGTCTATGGGTAAGCCGATTGTCTTTGCTTGGTATATCTTCAGAAGGATATACCGGATTAGATTCCGCTGTTTTGGGTATTGAGTTGAGAGTTTCAGTTCTAGGAATCCGGGCTCAAACTCGACGAGCGATGGGCGCTTTGGGGCGAGCTTGGCCTTCCGGAATTCCGCCAGGCAGCTCGCCTTGCTGGCAAGATCCTTGGCGTTGTAGAGATCGCGGCCGGCCAGGGCGTACATGAAGGAAATTCCACCAGATGACCGCTGCGAGGCGATGGCCGTAAATGCAAAATGAAAGTTTTCGATCGCTTCGAGGATTGCTCTAACGTGCTTCACCTTAATTTGCCCTGCCTCGTACTGTTGCATCACGCTGAGGACCATTGGCAGCTGCTGTTTGATTCGGAAGTTATTCATGGCAATAAGTGAGTCGCGAATCTCGGCTTCTTCCTTCTTCCATTTTCGATAGCTGGGATCATGGATATATCGATAGATTTCTGATTCAGAGACGAGGTCGTTGAGGAATGCTTTGGCTGAGTCCTTTTTGATTCGCGCTTTTAGTGCCTTGTATAACTTCTTTTCGGTGGTGTATTCGTACCGCGACAACCAGAAATGAAGAATGAATGTCGAGGTGTCGAGGTCCGCCTGCTCTAACACTTGGCTGATTTTGTCCCATTTGTCCTTTGCGAGGTCGACGCCTTTATTTGTCGGCTTGAGAAGACGGACCAAGTGACTCTTGACGAGATCAGATAGCGTGAGATCTTTACCCCTAGTGTTTAGAGTTTCAAAGATCACATATGCGTCGTCATCGTTCTCAAGTGCGGTGTAGATCAGGTTCAGGCCAAGAATCTTATCTCGGATCTTAGATAGGTCTTCTTGTACACGAGCTTTCTTCTTTTCTCCTGAAAGGTTAGGCAGGGATTCAATGCCGGTGATAATTTCGTCGATATTGGAGACGAAGAAATCGAATGCATGCTTCAGAAGCTGCTCTTCCGGGCCTGCCTCATCGTCTGATTCGGGCATATCGCCGAACTTCTGAATATGCTCTTGAAAATAGGGGTAGGAGGTTTGGGTCTGTAGGACATAGAGGAGCTGGTCTGAAATATCCGCACGTTCGACTAGATTGTGGATTCCTTTCGCGAGATTTGGAAAGCCCCCTTTGTTGAAGGCGTTCCTAAGGGCGCATAGGAGAAGGGTAATCGTCGTAAGCCTCTGCTGGCCGTCGACTATCCCCATCGCGGTCTTGTCGTCGTAAACGACGAAATTGCCAATAAAATACTGCCCCTCGTTTTCGACTACGGCATCCTTCCAAAAATCCTCCACATTTGTTCGATCCCAAGAATAGGGGCGCTGGAACCGCGGGATCCGATAGAAGGATTCGGCCAGAAGCTTACCGACACTCTTATCTAAGCAGGTGATCTTCATTGCGTAATGAACCTCGCGGCAAGGTTTTTGGTCTTTTGGATTGAAACCGAATTAATTATAAGCGCGCCTGAATCGTTTCGAGCTCTCAGTCGCTGATTGATCGGCTTCCATGGAAGCCGGGGATCGAAGCTACGATTCGCCACCAAATCAGATCCCTAACGATAAGTCGCCAAGGCTCCGCTGATCAGCTTGCGCGGAATTCTGGGTTTACGATAACAGCCCATAGCGCGAAATGAAACCATCTGTAGGGCACAGCAGACCTCATCAGGCATTCCTGCGCCACTTTGTCCAAAAGCCCGCTCTGTGCAAAGCGAGGGCGCAAAACCAATACCGCCCCTTCGGCACGCAGAATGCCCTCAGCCCCACTGCAGGTGGTTTGCCGAAGATTACCGTTCCTTGGCGCACACTGGCAGATAGAAGAAATGAACACTGAATCCCTCATCGGTTCAATCTGTCAGGCAGGGGCCCGGTTCGCACCACCCCCGAAAAGCGAGGTGCCCCCACCCCCCTCGAGCAAGGAGCACAAATTTCCCTCAAATCCTTGCAGATTATTTGTAACCCGTTTGGAATCAATGCCTGTGCAAAACTTTTCGCCGTCAATTTCTCCCGCATCGTGAGATTTGGCCTCTGAAAATCACCGGAAAAATCCGATTTTTGCCCGTAAAACGCCACGGAAGCACCGCTCCACGGCTTTTCCGCTAACCCCGCTAACTCCGCTAACACACGCGCAGCGCGGCTAACCCCGCTGACTCACCGCTCAGGCTACGGCTTCTTTCCCGGCAACGGCGTCGAGCCATTCACCACGCCGGCTGCCGAGAGCGTTGGCACGGTTTCGCTGTCGTTTTTAACCAGGATGGAAATTCTCCGGTTCGACGGATCGAGAGGATTGCTTTTCACGCGCAGCATCTGGTCAGCGTAGCCGCGTACCTGGGTCACCTGGTTGACTCGGACACCGTCCTGCTGCATCAGCCGCCGCGCAGAGTTGGCGCGGTCAGCCGACAAATCCCAGTTGCTGTAGCCGGATTCGCTGGGGTACGGCGTGGCGTCGGTGTGGCCCTCGATCAGCAGGGAATTGGGCAGCGTTTTCAACTCCGCCGCCAGCAGCGCCAGCAGCTCCTGTCCGCTGTTGCTCAGCCGCGCGCTGCCGCTCTGGAAGAAGGTTCCGTCCTTGCCCTCGATCAGTTCAATGCGCAGTCCCTCAGGTGTAATTGTGATTTCAATCTGCTTGGACAGTTTCTCGAGGTCCTTGCGCGCCTTGATCTCCTGCTCGAGCTTGTCTTTGAGCTTTTGCAGTTCGTCGGTGGGCGTCTCGGCGATGGTTTTTCCGGTGCCGGTGAGGGTGGTGCCCATCAGTTTTCCGCTGCCCTTGGGGTCGTTGAAGTAGCCGGCCACGGCCTTCTTCACCTGCTCGCTCGAACTCATCAGCCAAAGGACGATGAACAGCGCCATCAGCGCAGTGACAAAATCGGCGTAAGCCACCTTCCACGCGCCGCCGTGATGGCCGCCGTGGCCAACGACTTTCTTGATGACGATGATCGGCGGAGTTCTGTAGGCCATGATGCCTTATTTCTCCCCGATGGGATTTGCTTGCCTCATGCCATCGCCGCCGGTTCCACGCTTGCCGCGTGGCTCTTGCAGTTCTTTTCCATCTCGTCGAAGCCCGGCCGCACATGC
>Ga0181517_10005110_pt1 | contig 11692 bp, 7 predicted proteins | sample PEATcosm2014_Bin_31_FD_119748 | JGI IMG/M metagenome (GOLD analysis project Ga0181517, IMG submission 119748) | Peatland microbial communities from MTU Mesocosm Facility, Houghton, MI, USA - PEATcosm2014_Bin01_30_metaG | ecosystem: Environmental > Terrestrial > Soil > Wetlands > Peat | place... | reverse complement strand
CCCGTTCCGGGGCTCGCATTCTCACGTGCTATTCCACACGGCTCACGCCGTGGGCTAGGATGTTTCGCCCTCCGGGCTTCGGAAATGTACAAACTCCAGGCCCGAGCTTCGCTCGGGTTGACAGGCGGAAGCGCCTGTCCCACGCCGGAGGGTTGAGTGATGGATATCCGGGTTAGTCTGCCAGACCGCAGCCAATCGCATAGTGGATCAGCTGGGCGGTGGTCTTCATATCCAGCTTCATCAAAATGCGGGTCCGGTATGTGCTGATGGTGGTCGGGCTCAGATGGAGCTCCCAGGCGATCTGCCGGGTTGTTTTGCCGGAGCCGAGCAGCCGCAGCACCTCGAGTTCCCGGTTGGAGAGACTTTCGTGCGGTGGCCGGCCGGAGCCCTGATCCACGTGCTCCGCGAGACTCTCAGCCATGGCCGGGCTTAGGTACATGCGCCCCGCCAGAATCCGTCTGATCGCCCCCACCAGCTCGTCCGGCACGCCTTCCTTGTTCATGTACCCGGAGGCGCCGGTCATCAGCGTCCGCCTTCCATATTGCGACTCGGGATAGTTGCTCAACACCAGCACGGGGAGCTTGGGCCGCGTGTGCTTGAGCTCTTTGAGGGTTTCCAGACCGCTTCGCCCCGGCATGGCGATATCCAGAATGACGATGTCCCAATCGAGGAGGGCTGCCTGATCGAGAACCTCCTGCCCGTTCGCCGCTTCGCCGCACAGAACTCCCGGCAGCTCGTTGGTCAGGATAGCCTTTAGTCCCTTCCTCACCACCGGATGATCGTCGGCAATGAGTACCTTGGTCACTTCGCCTTGCGCTGCTTTCGCCTCCCCGGTATCGAGGCGGCGATCATGGCGCCCTCCCCAGGCGCACTTACGATGGTCAGGCCCCCCCCCAACAGGAGCGCCCGTTCCCTCATTCCCACGATTCCTAACGATGCGCCGGCCGGCAACCGCGCTTCATGGAAGCCTTTTCCATTATCGCGAACCTCCAGGCGCAAAAGGCCGGACTCTTCGCCCAGGCGCACGCTGAACTCCGTGGCTTCGGCGTGACGCGCGATGTTGGTCAGGGCTTCCTGGAGAATCCGAAACAACGCCGTGGCGGCCTCCGGCTCCGTTACCAGGTCTTCCCGCGGCAAATCCAGGGTACACTTTGCGCCCGTGCGCGCCGCGAGTTCCTGAGCCGCCCATTCCACCGCGGCCACCAGGCCGAGGTCGTCCAGGATTCCCGGTCTCAGCTCCGTTGCGATCTTGCGGACGGATAGGATGGCGTCGTCTATCAGCTTCAGGATGGCCTGAAACCTCCTGGCGCGCGCCCGCCGGCTGGGCGGCGGGTGATCCACCTCGGATCTCAAATCCAACTTGATGCCGGTCAGAATCTGCCCCAGATCATCATGGATCGTGCGCGCCAATCGCGCTCGTTCCTCCTCCCGAACGCTCTCAAGCCGCGCGGCCAGGGTACGATGCTGCTCGAGCGAACGCTGCACGGCCTGTTCCGCCAGCTTGCGTTCGGTCACGTCCATGGACACGCCGCTGAACTCCACCAGTTCGCCGGCGCGGTTCACGAACGGGCGCCCCAGGGCGTGAATGTACCGGACGGAGCCGTCGGGAAGGAGGATTCGGTAAGCCACATCAAAGTCCTTCTTCCCACGGACGGCACGGATAATGGCGTCCCGAGCGGCGCTGTCGTCCGGATGAATCCTGTTCATCACCGCGTCCAGAGTCGGGAGGCCTTTCTCAGGGTCGAAGCCGAAGATGCGATAGTGTTCCTTGGACCAGAAGGTGATTTCGAGAGTCGATGTGTTCAACGCCCACGTGCCGATGTTGCCCAGCCGCTCCGAGTCCTCCAGGTAGGCCTCGCTGCGCCGCAGGGCGTTCTCCGTTCGTATCCGCTCCGTGATCTCAATCCCGATGCCGATCGTCGTCCCATCCGAGAGCCTCACATTGGCCCACATCGTATCGAGCATCCGCCCGTCCCGCACACGAGTCTTGAAATGGGCCCACCCGCCTCGCGAGGAGGCGATGAACTTCTTTACCTCCCGGCGGTCCCGCCGGTTCGGGTACCGTTCGGCGAAAATGTCTATCCCGCGGCTCTGGATTTCCTCCAGGGTCCATCCGAAAACGCGCTCCCATTCCCGGTTAACCTGCTTGATAAGGCCGTCCGGGCCCATGAAGCTGATCATCAAGGGAATGTGATCGAGCATTTTCTGAAGGATTTCGTTTTGTTTTCTCAGCTCATCCGCGGCGCGCCGGCCCTCGGTCACGTCCTCGCCGACAACCAAAACTTTAGCCGGTGAATCCGGATCCGCCGGGATCAGCGACACGGTCTTCCGAACCCAGATCGAGCGTCCTTCTTTGCATCGGTGGCGGTTCTCGATCTGATATTGCCGAATCTTTCCCGAGACCAGTTGGCTCAAAAGGTCAAGGACGGCGGGCCGGTCGGTTTCCTCGATGACACCCGGAAGCGTCATTTCCCGGAGTTCCGCCTCGGTGTAGCCAATCATCCTCTGGTAGGCGGTGTTGGCCATCAGAAACCGGCCGTCGATTTCGGCGATGGCTATGCCAACGGCGGAATTCTCAAAAACATGATTTCCCCACTGATCGGGAGGGGCATTCCCATGCGCTCGCGCATTGTCTGTCAGGCCGTTCACGGCCGACCCTCTTTCCGGCGCCTGTTCAGCTAGCGCGGGAACTGGCTCTTGTCCGCCTAAGAAAACCGCGACAAAATCATCCGTCTGCAACTATACTCCCGCCGCGCGCGAAATACCAGATAGAAATGACTCGCCTGTCGCCTGCTCAGAGCGCAAAACGTTTTCGGAGCCGCTGGACCGTCCGTCTGGCCGGGGTGCGTGGTCCAGGACGTATGGAGAATTTGGTACGGTGATCGGCATTTCCGGCCGCGCCCCGCGATTCTTACCCGCCTTTCTCATCAGCCTCCCGGCGGAAGCGCGCGAGAAGGCTGCGTCCGCCGCGTTGCGCTTGCTCCACCGTGCTCGACATACCGTTCCAGTAAGCCTCCGCGCGCTGAGCGGCGCGCGCCCCGCATCCACAGCCTTCTCGCGCGCCCGGAAACTGGCGAGAGAAGCGGATTGAGTATTTCCGGGAGCAATCCGGTGCCTCACACGTACCACGCGACGGTCAAGCATTGGGGGTTTGCGGCCGAAATGGTTAGTATCCTGACCTAGACGCCTGGGCTGGCTGGGTCACCCGGCGTAAGTCCATGAAAAAAGACAACCGGGATTTGCCCTCCGGAGCGGCGACGGCGCGCATGGTGACGCATGCAGGGTAGTTTCCTGACCAGAACGAGGGAACCGAGCGATCGCTTTCGCCCGCCAACCGGCTTCGGTAGGCGGCGCCTGAGCTTGGCTCGGGTTGACAGGCGGAAGCGCCTGTCCTACATCGGAGGGTAGAGTGTGAGATATGCGGGTTAACTGCCCCCCAGATTAGTGTTGGCCGTGCCGAGCTGGGTGCTGCCATTCGCCCAGACACCCTTGACGCTCTTGCCGGCGCCCAGAAACAGGGCAGTCGCAGCCAAGGCTATGAAAGTCATGAGCAGGGTGTACTCAATGAGATCCTGTCCCTCGTCTTCCTTCAGAAAACTCCACAGAAGCGTCAGGCTTGCTCTTATGGATGCAGTCGTTCTGTCCAGGGTCTGACGTAGGAAGAACGTGAACTTCCGCAGTCGAAAGAGATTCGTTATGTCCATGACAACCCTCTATGTCGGTTGAACGGTCCGTGCCGCGGTTCCGATACGGAACGCCGGCTCCGCCGACCGGACATCTTACCCGGCGGCGTCTATCAGGCCCGATGCCGGCTTCGCGCCAGTATGACCCCTGTCAGTCCGGATACGATCAGGCCCCATGTAGCCGGTTCCGGCGCGGACTCGGAGCCGGTGGGAGTCGAGGCGCCGAGGGTGATATTGTCGAACCCAATGTTATCCGCCCCGCCGCTGAAGTCGACCGACAGCGCCGTGCCGTCGAAACTAACCCCAATGGGCTCCCAGGGGCAATATGCCGCCTGGCACGAAGGGTCCGTGGAAGAGGCCGGCGTTTCCGGCAAAGTCAGTGTCTCCAGTACGTCTCCGGTCCCGTTCAGACCGTCATAGACAGTGACGGAACCAAGCGCATAGGGAGAAGCATAATAGAAGGAAAACCCGGTGGTGAACCCCGCCGCCACGTTCATGATGGCGCCGGAGCCGCTTGAAAAAAAGAGAATCGTGGGCATCGTGGGAGCCAGGTCGAAGTTGCCTGAGCCGCCGTAAGTCCCAACGACGCTGATCAGGGCCAGCGCACTGCCGCCGAATGTGATTCCATAGTCCGGGCCGGGTCCACTCCCATTCCCGCCAAACCCTCCGTTGTAATAGTCCCCGACCGTCTCCGTGTTCTGCAGTCCTTCAAAGGTGAGCGTAACGACGCCTGCACTTAGCGAAAAAGGCGAAACAACGAACGACGTCGTCAGAAACGCCCAAATCCACCCGATTCTTCTTGTCACAGTATCTCCTGGTCGGCGGAGCCAGCATCCATGGCAAACAGCGCCGGCGGCACGCCGCTCCCGCTAACCGACCTCTCGCCCAGCGGCAATTTGACTATTGAGAGCCAGAATTCGCCGGTGGAGCGTACCGTGTTGAGAAACTCATCGACGTCCACCGGTTTTGAAATGAAGCAATTCGCGCGCAGGTTGTAGCTCTTCAGGATGTCGCGCTCGGCCTGAGAGCTGGTCAGAATCACAACCGGAACGCAGCTCACATCCGGAAGGTTTTTGACCTCCCTGAGAACCTCGAAGCCGTCCTTCTTGGGGAGGTTGAGATCGAGCAGAATCAGGTCCGGGCGGGGGGCGTTCTCGTAGCCATGGGCGCGGCTCAGGAAGGCCAGGGCCGCTTCGCCGTCGGTGGCCACGCTGATGCGGTTCAGCACCTTTCCGAATTGCAGGGCCTCATGGATCAGCTCCACGTCCCCGGGGTTGTCTTCTATCAACAGAATCTCGGCTGGTCTCTCTTGTACGCTCATTCTGTTACTCCGATTTCCCGGGTTTTGAGATTGTAAAACGGAAAGTGGATCCCGCCCCAGGCTCGGATTCCACCCAGATCTTTCCCCCGTGCCGCTCGACGACTTTCTGGCAGACCGCAAGCCCAATCCCGGTGCCGGGGTATTCCGCCCTGGTGTGCAGGCGCTGGAAGATCTGGAAGATGCGGTCGGAATAGCGGGGGTCGATTCCGATGCCGTTATCCTGGATGGAAAACAGCCAGTCCGGACCTCTATCGGCGGCGGAGATGTGAATTCGAAGGGGGGCTGGTCCGCGGAACTTGATGGCGTTGCCAATGAGGTTCTGGAACAACTGGCCGAGTTGCCCCGCGTCCGCCGTGAGAGCCGGCAATGGGTCCCGTTCGATCACGGCGCCGCTTTCCTCTATGGCCGCGCTCAGGTTCTGCAGGGCGGTCTGCACGACCGCCTCGCAGTCGGTCTGCCGGAGGTCGAGTTCCTTGCTGTTCACGCGGGAAAACGCCAGCAGGTCGACGATCAACTGCTGCATGCGCTTGGCCCCATCCACGGCGAAGTTGATGTACCGGTCGGCCGTCTCATCCAGTTTTCCCGAGTATTTCTTGGAGAGAAGCTGCGTGAAACTGGCGACCATGCGGAGCGGCTCCTGCAAATCGTGCGAGGCCACGTAGGCGAACCTCTCCAGCTCCGCATTCGACCGCGCGAGCTTCTCGGCATGGCGTTCCAGGGCTTCCGCCAAACGCTTGCTCTCGGTGATATCGCGCACGGTGGCCTCGAGAAACGCCTGGCCGGCCATCTCGATCCTGGTAAGCACGACGGTGGCGAGGAACTCCGCGCCGTCCAGCCGCCGGTGCATCCACTCGAACGAGCGGAAACCCTCGCGCATGGCCGCCTCGATGGCTTCCCGGGCCTTGTCGGCCGAGAGGCTGCCATCGGGCTGCCGTTCGGGGGATACATCCCACGGCCCCAGCCCGCTGAACTCCGCTACATCTTTGGCCCCGAACATCGCCAGCGCCGCCGCATTGCCCGAGGTGAACTTCCACGAAGGCGGAACAATGGTCGTCATGGCGTCCCGCGAGCTATCGAACAGCAGGCGGTGCAGCGCTTCGCTTTTCCGCAGCCCCTCCTCGGCCAGCTTGCGCGCGGTGATGTCCTGAGCGATGCCCGTCATGCGGATCGGTTGGTTCTCCGCGCCCCGCTCCAAATGCCCGCGGCCCAGGATATAGCGGGCGCTGCCGTCGGGCGGGCTGGCGCGGAACTCCAGGTCGGGTGGTTCTTCCCCCGCCAGACAGGCGCCGATCCATGCTTGCATGGAAGCCCGATCGTCCGGGTGAATCAAACTCGGAAATGCTTCGAGGGACGGGATATAGGTATCCGGCGAGACCCCGAAAACGCGATATGTTTCAGGCGTCCACGCGCACACGGTTGTGCCCATCGGCAATTCCCAGCTCCAACTGCCGACGTGGGCGATGCGCTGAGATTCGGACAGAATATACTCTTTCGCCCGCAACTCCTCTTCCCCCCGCTTACGCTCGGTGATGTCGCGCAGAAACCCCACGCATCGCCCGCCATCGGCGGGTTTGTACTGGGCGCTGACTTCCACGTCAAAAACGCTCCCGTCCTTGCGGCGATGCCGGGATTCGAAACGGCTTTCGCCCTGCGCCATGATCCTTCCTATGCGAGTGGTGGCTGTGTCGCCGGCCGTTTCGTGGATCGCCAGGTCGGAGATGCGCATGGCCAGCAGTTCCCGCGCGCTGTAGCCGCTCATCCGGCAGTAGGTTTCGTTGACTTCCAGCAGACGCTCCGCGGCGTCCACCACCCAGAAGCCGTCCATGGCCGTCTGGAGGATGGTGCGATGCCGTTCCTCGCTCTGGCGCAGCGCATCCTCCACGCTGGCTTGCTTGACCACCCGAGCCACCGTGCTCCCCAGTCCGTCCAGCATGGCATCTTCATCGGCCAGAATCGGATGCTTGGCGAACAGGGCCAGAACGCCCAGGGTTTCTCCTCCCGGCGTTCGCAACTGGTATCCCGCGAACGACTCCAGTCCCAGTTCGCGGGCCCAGGCTGGATTGTGAATACTCGGATCGTTCCGGACGTCGTTGCAGACGAACTTGGAATCTTCGCCCGATGCCACGCGTCCGATCTTGTAACACCCGAATGGAACACGCCGGTGGCCCGGCCCGTCGACGTGAGTGTAGCGGCCGGAACTCGCCAGCAAATGCAAACACCGGTCACGGCGCCGGCAAACGTGCGGCCCCTCGCGCACTTCGGCGTGCGGGCAGCCCCGTTCGCATAGATCTCCGGGCCGGATCAACCAGATGCGGCAGAAATCGGCGTCGAACAGGCGCACGATGGCGTCGGTGACCTGCCGGAGTTTGTATTCGAGCGGGGCCGGGCTCAGGAGCGAATGCTGAAGGCGATTGACGCCCCGCTGCCGCATGAGCGTGTTCGCGATCCGCTCCTCGGCCTTCCTGCGCTCGGTGATGTCGAGCAGGGCGGTGCGAATGCCGGCTACCTGGCCGGTTGCGTCGCGCACCAGGATGTCGTGGAATTCAAGCCACAACTCGCCGCCGTCGCGCCGGAGGTAACGGCGTTGGGCGGGCGCTAGAGCCTGCTCCCCGGACAGTTTGCGGCGAACGGCCTCTTGGCTGGCTTCCCGGTCCGCCCCGGCGATGAACTCCCATATCGGGCGGCCCAACATCTCGCCCGCCGGGTAACCAAGCAGGGCGCATTCGGCCCGGTTCACCCGGCGCACCACTCCCTCCATGTCCAATTCGTGATACGCCACCGGAGCGCCGTCGAACAGCTCGCGGAACTTGTCCTCGCTCTCCCGCAGAGCCTCTTCGGTCCTCTTCTGAGCGGTAATGTCGTGCGCGGTTACATAAATTGCCTGGGCGTCCTTTCGAACGCTGGCATTCAGCAGAAGCCAGCGGTAGGATCCGTCTTTGCGCCTGACGCGCCACTCGCGAGCCATGAGTTTCCCGGAGACGAGGAGCTTCTCGAACTCGGCCGCGGCGGCGGCGCGATCTTCGGGATGGACCAAGTCGAAGAGGGGAAGGCCCTCCCGCTCCTCCGCCGTGAATCCGAGGATTGGCTCCCAGGCGGAGTTTATCCGTTGGGCGCGGCCATCCATGCCCCAGATGGCCAGCGGCGTGGGCGATGCCGAGAAGAACTGATCCAACGCCGTCTCGGCCCGGACGCGGTCGGTGATGTCGACATTGACGCCAACCACGCGCGTGGCTATCCCGGCTTCGTCGAATACCACCGTCCGCCTTGAAAACAGCCAGTGAATGCTCCCGTCCGGCCAGACGACTCGATACTCCGCTCCAGGGGGCTGAAGTCCGGAGAGCGCCAATTCGTGCTGGCGGTTCATGCGCTCGCGGTCTTCCGGGTGGACCAGCTTGTCCCATTCTTCACGCGAGGGCCATTGGCCGGCGGGGTCCAGGCCAAAGAGCCGGAATTGCCCGTCCGACACCCTCGCTTGATCGGCTTTGAGATCCAGATCGAAAATGCCCACGCCGGCTGCGTTCTGCGCGAAGCCCAGCCATTCGTCGCTTCTTCGCTGCGCCTCCTGCGCGCGCTTCCGCGCCGTGATGTCGGTCATACTGATCACGGAACCCCGCGGGCGGCCTTCGACGACTATGGGTTGGATGGAGTACTGCACCGCGAATGATGTCCCGTCGCGCCGGTGAAACACATCGTCATCCACCTGCACCGCGGATCCGCTCGCGAGCGCGCGCTGGACGTGGCAGTCGTGTTCTGGGCAGATCCAACCGCAGGAGTGGCCCTTATGGATTCGGCATTGCAGCTTCTGGCCAAGGCATTCTTCCGGAGCATAGCCGAGCGCCCGGCAGGCTGCCTGGTTGATGAATACGCAACGCCCCTCCAGATCCAGCGCCCAGATGCCGGCCCCAGCCGAGTCCAGGGTGGCCGCCAGCTCTTCGGCTCCCCAGGATTCCAAGGGCGCCGGCGGGGCCAGCGTGCCGCCGCCGTTCGAGCCCGCGTCGCGTGGCGGATGCACGCTAGACTCTGGTTTCCGCGCCACGCAGGACTCCTGGCAGAAATGAGAAACGCGGCTTCGGCGTTTGGGTGTCCTTTTCCACGCCCGCGATTCGGGCGGCGAACCGAGCGATATGCTGCTGGAATGTGCGGCTTTCTCCCAGCCGCTTTCCTTCCAGCGACGCATGCGAAAAGTCCTTGCGGGCTTCGGGCAGCGTGACTTCCACGCGTACCCCCAGAATTTTCTCCAGTTCGCGGTCCGAGAAAGTGGGCCGGTCGGACGCCTGGTTGAGAACCAGCGCGAACTGGTCGGAGCCGAATCCGGCCTGGCCCAGCGCGTGCGCCGTTTCTTTCGCCTCATGCAGCCCGAGGACGTCGAATGTACCGACCAGGTGCAGGCGGTCGACGTCTTCGGCCACCCGCGCGGAAAATGGGCTCAGCCGTCCCATGTCGATCACGATGAACTGGTAGAGGGAGCGCACGAAACGGACAATGAAACGGACTCTCTCCGCCTTAAGCAACTGTTCTTCCTTGCAGACCGGACCCGCGGATTGAATAATGTCCACGCCGACGCCGCCGGACGCCACCAGCTTCGCCCACATGTCGCGATCCAGACGGAGAATATCGGCCGAGGCGTCCAGGATCGTGTAGGAGCCTTTTGCGTTCATCAGGAAAGCGATCGCATTGGCCGCCCCATCCAGATCCATGAGCAAGACACGGCCGCCGGTTTGCCGGTTGAGCTCCCGCGCCAGGTGGCACGCGATGGTGGTGGCTCCCACGCCGCCCTTGGCGCCCAGAAGGCCCACCACCACGGCGCGAGGCTGCCCGGAGTCCTTTGGCGATGCCGCCATCTGCGTCCGCTGCCGGACAATGGTGCGCTGCAGCGTGCGCGCCAGATCCGCGCCCTCCAACTTGCCCTTCACCAGGTAATCCTGGGCTCCGCTTTGCACTGCCCGCAGCGCCAGGGACTCGCTGTCCCACCCCGTGAGGAGCACCACCGGGAGGTCGGGCGCATGGATGCGGATGGCGTTCAGGCCGTCCAAGCCGTGGCTATCCGGGAGAGACACATCGAGGAGCACAAGATCGATGTCCCCGCGCGCCAGCCGGTCCAGACCGGGCAGCAGGGCTTGGGCCCAATGGACCCGAAATGTGGCGTCACCGGCATCCGCAAGCGATGCTTTCACCAGTTCCGCGTCGCCTGGGTTGTCTTCGATGAGCAGGATGTCAAACACAGACTGCGGCATGGAACGAGACTCCAAGGCTCTCTTTTAGTCTCGGATCGCCTTTCCATCCGGCATATCCCGCAAAACCCTGCAATTCCGGGAGACGATACTGCACCGGTACGATTCCCGCGGTCTTCTCCGTGCCCAGCGGATGAGGTCTCTTACAGTGCGCCCCATGCGCAAACGAGGGTTGGACTGTATTGTAACCGGGGCCAGCCTGCGCCATGCTGTCAATGAAATGAACACGCCGCGCCGCGACCTGGCCCTTATACTGCGCCGTGGCGCCGGTTCGCGAGGTGAGTCATGAGGTCCGGTCGAAGATAGGCCTCCCGGGAGCCTCCCGGTTGCCGCTTCCTTATGCGCGCGCCGGCTTCGAAGCGCCCGAGGACACGACCCAAGCGCACTCCGGGGCGCTTCCACAACCTCGTTTGGGGCCAATGTCCGAGTGGCCGGCCATTCGCTTGCCACGTCCCAAAACGCAGCTTCCGGGGAGTTCCACGTACGGCAATTCTTGTTTCGGCGTGTGATCCGGGTTAGTTACCATGAAAACAAAAGGCGCCGACGGTTGAAACGGAATCCATGGATGTTCTGAAACAGCTTTTTGAGCGGCATTTTCACCTTCCCGTGGAGCGAGTAGAGCCCTTGCAGGGCGGGCTGGGAGGGTCGGGGCGCAATATCCTTCGGCTCGCCCATCGGGATCTGAGCGCGGTGGGTGTCCTCTATGACGTGCGCGAGGAAAACCTCGCTTTCCTGGAATTCTCGCGGCACTTCCGCGGCCGTGGCCTTTCCGTGCCGGAGATTTACGGATCGGAACTGGATGCGGGCGCTTACCTGGAAGAAGACCTGGGCGACGTCACGCTGTTTCAGTTTCTCTCGAAAAACAGGGTAGGAGACAACGTGGCGCCCGAGGTGGTGGAGGCTTACCGTAAGGTGGTGGCGCAACTGCCGCGCTTCCAGATCGAAGCTTCGCGGGACCTGAACTACAAAGTCTGTTATCCGCGCTCCAGCTTCGACGGCCAGTCGATTGCGTGGGACTTGAATTACTTTAAGTACTACTTTCTCAAGCTGGCGGGAATTCCTTTCAATGAGCAGGAGCTGGAAAACGATTTTGGCCGCCTGGCCGGGTTTCTGCTGACCGCCAGCCGCGACTATTTTCTTTATCGAGACTTTCAGTCGCGCAACGTGATGCTGCGCGACGGCCAGCCATTCTTCTTGGACTATCAGGGTGGGCGCAAAGGCGCGTTGCACTACGACATTGCTTCCCTGCTTTATGACGCCAAGGCCGACCTGCCTCCCGCGCTGCGCCAGCATCTGCTGGAGCACTACTTAGCGACTCTCGCGCAGTTCGTCGAACTGACGCAGGAAGAGTTCATGCGCCATTACCACGCTTTTGTTTATGTACGCATTATGCAGGCGCTGGGGGCGTATGGGTTCCGCGGCTTTTATGAGCGAAAGCCGCATTTCCTGCAGAGCGT
>Ga0181517_10005106_pt1 | contig 11698 bp, 6 predicted proteins | sample PEATcosm2014_Bin_31_FD_119748 | JGI IMG/M metagenome (GOLD analysis project Ga0181517, IMG submission 119748) | Peatland microbial communities from MTU Mesocosm Facility, Houghton, MI, USA - PEATcosm2014_Bin01_30_metaG | ecosystem: Environmental > Terrestrial > Soil > Wetlands > Peat | place... | reverse complement strand
GAGTTACACCATGACTGCAACCGTGACGCCGTCGAGCGGCGCGACGATTCCAACCGGCAGCGTAGTCTTCACCGTCGGCGCGTCGACGCAGACAGTCGCTCTTAACGCATCCGGCATTGCGACTTACACAGGCGCCGCGCCGGTCTCTTCCGGTCAGTTGATCCTGTCGGCCGCTTACCTGGGCTCGTCGGAGTTCTCCACCAGCACATCGAACACGCTCACCGAGAGCATCGTCACAAATCCCGTTCCTGCCATTACCTCCATGTCACCCGCTTATGCGACGGCAGGAGGTGCGACGTTTACGCTTACCGTAAATGGCAGCGGGTTTGTTGCCGGTTCCACGGCCTATTGGGGCAGTACCGCGCTCACCACGCAGTTTGTGACCGCTGGCCAACTGTCGGCACAGGTAACGGCCGCTGAAATCGCAGCCGCTGGACCCACTCCCATCACCGTGCAATCGCCCGCTCCGGGTGGGGGCGCCTCGAACGCACTGCAGTTCGAGGTCGATTCGGCAGGAACCGGAACCGCATCAGCGCCCGTATTTACCTCAATGACTGCATCGGTATCTGCGGGAGCAGCTGCCACCTATCCTGTAACTCTGCCCTCGTCTGCGACCAACGTCTCGGTTACATGCCTGAATCTGCCGGCCGGGGCCGCGTGCGGCTATTCCTCAACCACCGGTGCGGTTACCATCACGACCTCCGCTTTCACACCAAGCGGAAAATACCAGGTTACTGTCGTCTTTGCCGAGTCGCTTCCGGGAGCGGCTTCCTCGTTTGTTATGCTGCCAATCCTTCTCCTGCCGCTGCTGTTGATGCGCCGCAAAATGTTGAAGCGGAACATTTGGTTATCAGCCAGCTTGGCATTGGTCATGCTAGTCGGTGCTATGGCTTCGACGGGTTGCGGCGGTGGCGGCGGGGCCAGTTCAACGCCTGTTCCTCCGCCGAATCCCACCCACCAGATGAGCAGCTCAGGTGCCATAACGCTCACCATTCAATAAGGCCAACTATTGATCCGGCAACAAAATAGAGTGTGGGAAACAATGACACTCATTTCTTGCCGGATCAATAGGAATCCGCCTGCGGCATCATTTGAAGCAAGCTCTACAGGTTCATGCGAATTGGCTGAGGCGATCAGACTTGCTCGAAGGTTCCTTAAAACAATTTATCTATCGAGATATGAGCGGAAATCTTGCCTCGTGCGTCCAAGAATAGGAAACAAAGCTGTCTGTTCGGGCCATTCAAGCCTCAACCTGGCTTGAACAGCGTGTGCGCTGGAGTGGCCCGCTGCCAGCACTGCTGTATATTTATCGGAGCGAAAAGGTAACACTGGAGCAGCCCTGTATGTTTCTAACTCTGGTTGAAGTTGGCCTGCATGGATAGCAACGGCACCCCCTCCGGAAATGGAGGGAGCGTTACAAATACAGAGATTGTAGCCGGATCAAGCCTGACGCGCCCTTTTGGAAACGGGCAGCCCTCGCTGGCTTTCAGCGCCCTCATTGTTGTGCTCTTCGCAGCCGGCTGCCATGCAAGGAGTGCCGGTCTTTCCGCGAATTCTCCCTCTATCTCGCCAACTCCCGGCAATACTCTGCGTCTCAAGGGCTCTACCAGCGCCGTCGAAGCTCGCGTTATTCAGGCCCCGCTTCTGGCCGGCCAGCAAGTGGGCACTCTCACGATCACCAGGCTTGTCGCCAGCGGAACTCACGTTTGCAAGGGAGATCTGCTGGTCGAGTTCGACCGCCAGGCGCAGTTGCGCGATTCCATCGATCGCCAGGCCGAGAGCACCACCCAAAATGAAAACGTTTTAGAGGCCAAGGCTAAGGAAGAGGCTGCCGTCGCCAAAGATGAAACAGAGATGAAGCAGGCCGAAAGTGCCCTCAGCAAAGCCAGGCTCGAGATGCAGAAAGTCGAGTTGCTCTCCCGCATCGATGCCGAAAAGGCCCGCGAAGACCTGGATGAAGCGCTGGCCACTCTCACGCAACTGAAGACCACCTTCGACCTGAAACGCAAAGCGGCCCTGGCCTCCATTCGCATCCTTGAAATCCAGCGCGACCGCACCCGCGAAACCATGCTCCATGCCCAAGCCAATGCTGCCTTGATGCAGATTCACGCGCCCATCGATGGCCTGGTGGTCTTCAACACCATCTGGAAGCAAGGCCACATGGGAGAGGTGCAGGAAGGCGACCAGGTTCGCCCCGGTGTGTCTTTCCTGCAGGTCATCGACCCCTCCCGCATGGAGGTCCATGTTCCCGTCAATCAGGAAGATCTGCTCCGCCTCAGGATTGGAGAGAAGGTCGCAGTTCACCTCGATGCCTATCCCGACCTTACCTTCGAGGGACACCTGGATTCCATCGATCCCCTCGGGCAGAAAGGCGATTTCTCCGCCCGGTTGCGCCAGTTTTCGGCCACTTTCTCCGTGCAGGGAAACGATCCCCGGCTGATGCCGGATCTCTCCGCGGCCATCGATATCGCGGGCGAAAGCAATGCCGGGAGCGAATCCAGGAGCCAATCCAAATGATGCAGTCCATCCTGAAAGCGAGTCGCAGGCAGAAGGCGCTAGCTGCGGTCGCCGCTCTGGCCGTCGCCAGTGTGGGACTCTATGCCTTGGCCCATTCCTCCCGGAAAGTTCCCGCGCTTCCCACCTTTCAGGTGAAGCGCGGCGAGTTTCTCGATGTCATCCAGTTCCGCGGCGAGCTGAAGGCGATGAAGTCCAAGACCATCATTGCCCCCGCCAATGCGGGTGACCTGCAGATTCTCAAACTCGTCCCCGACGGCGCCCAGGTCAAAGTGGGCGATGTGGTCGTCCAATTCGATCCAACCCTCACGCAGCAGAGCCTGGCTCAGAATGAATCCACACTGAAGTCCTCGCGGGCCGAGATCGAGCAGGTTCGAGCCCAGGGCCGTTTGACTGTCGAGCAGGATACAACCGCGTTGGTGAAGGCGCGCTATGATCTCGCGGTGGCCAAGCTCGACGCCAGCAAGAGCGAAGTGGTTTCCAGGATCGAGGGCGAAGAAGCCAATTTGAAGGTGGCCGATGCCGAGCAGGCCCTGCGCCAGGCAGAGACCCAGATCAAGACCGATCAATCCGTCGATGTCTCCGCAATCGACAGCAAAAAACAGGCCAGCAACAAGGCAAATTATGACGCCGAGCGGGCTCGCAAATCCCTGGCGGCCATGACCCTGAAAGCCCCGGCCAGCGGGACGATCAGTCTGCTCAAAATCTGGCACAACGGCGACCAAACGCCCTTCAAGGCTGGCGAGCGTGCCTGGCCCGGCACGGCCATCGCCGAGTTGCCCGACGCATCTTCGCTGCGCGTTACCGCACGCGTGGATGAAACCGAGCGGGGCCGCCTGGCTGTTGGCCAGCCCGTCACCCTGCAAATCGACGCCATCGCCGACCGCGAATTCACGGGCAAGGTGGAGCGCATCGGCACCATTGCCAGCTCCGATTTCTCTGGCGGCTGGCCCTTTCCGCGCAACTTCGACATCGAGATCGCAATCGATCAGAACGATACTCGTCTCAAGCCCGGCATAACCATACAAGCCACAGTCATTGTCGATCGCATTGCCAATGCCATCACCATTCCGGCGCAGGCATCCTTCGTCAAATCCGGTCAGACGGTGGTCTATGTTTGGACCGGCTCCGCTTTCAAGGAGCGCGCCATTCAGATTGAAAAGCGCAGCCGCGACCGCATTCTGGTGGGCAACGGTCTACACGCCGGAGACCTGGTCTCCCTCAAAGATCCAACCGTGAAGGAGTGAACGCGCCAGCATGAAACGTCACAGGGTTTTCACATCCATCCTGGTCATCCTGCTCCTGGTTGCCGCTGTCGGTGCAGTGGTCGCCGCGAATCGTGTTCAACTGCCGACGAAGAGAGATGAAGTTCCGTTGGCCCTGGTCAAGCGCGGCGCGCTCGATCTTGACGTGCACGCCATCGGCGAACTCCGCGCCAGTCATTCGATGATGCTGACCGCCCCGGCCATCGGCGGCGATTCGCTGCAGATCACCGAGCTCGCCCGCACCGGCGGAATGGTCAAGAAAGGCGATCTCGTTCTCGCCTTCGATCCCAGCGAACAGCACTACAAGCTGGAGCAGAATCACTCCGAATTGTTGCAGGCCGAGCAGGAAATCACCAAGGCCAGGGCGGATGCGGTTGTCCTCGCCGCGGAAGATCAGGTGGCCTTGCTGAAGGCTCGCTACAATGTGCGCCGCGCCGAACTGGACGTTCAGAAGAACGAGCTTGAAAGCAAGATCGACGCCGACAAGAATCTGCTCGCACTGGATCAGGCCAGGCGCGTACTGACTGAGTTGGAAAAGGACGCCGAGTCGCACAAGGCCACCGGCCAGGCCGCCATCTACCTGGCGCAGGAAAAATCCAACAAGGCCAAACTCGCCATGGATCAGGCGCGCCAGAATCTCGACAAAATGAAGGTCCTTGCGCCCATGGATGGGCTGATTTCCATTCAAAGAAACCAGAATGCCGGGGGCGGAATGATGTTTAGCGGAATGTCGGTGCCGGATTTTCGCCCCGGCGATCAGGTTAATCCCGGCACCGCCATCGCCAATGTGATCGACTCGATGAGCCTTGAACTCAGTTCCAAAGTCAGCGAGCAGGATCATGGCAACACGCGGCCGGGAGAGCCCGTCGAGGTCACCTTCGATGCCTTGCCGGGCCGCGTCTTTCATGGCGTTGTCAAGAGCCTGGGCGGAATGTCGACACATCAGTGGTACGAGACCAGTTCCAGCGGCGGCTTCGAAGTGGCAGTCCAGTTGACCGATAACGATCCGCGTCTGCGCTCCGGTTTTACCGCCCAGCTTCTCTTCAAAGGCGGCAGCCTGTCCAATGTGGTCATTGTTCCCCGCCAGGCGCTCTTTCTCAAGGACGGCAAGCGCATCGTCTATGTCAAGGCTGGCAATGGCTACGATCAGCGCGAGGTCAAGATCAAGAACCAAAGCGAGAGCCGGGCGGCTGTGGAAGGTGTCGATGCAGGCAGCATGGTTGCCCTCATCGATCCCACTGCACCGCGCAAAACCTCTGCCGGCAGTTCCGCAAGCGGCAGCATTGAAGGGAACCCGTAATGGTAGCGATTGAAACGCTGATCCCGGAACGCTTCCTGATCACCTACCAGCAGTGGATGCGCGATGTACAACTCGGCGTTCAGAATCTGTTGCTGCACGGCCTGCGCTCTCTGTTGACCATGCTGGGCATGATCTTCGGCGTCGCGGCTGTGGTGGCCATGCTCTCCATCGGCGCGGGCGCGCGTCAGAAGGTGATGGCCCTGATCGAACAGATGGGCGTGCACAATCTGATCGTCGAAGCCAAGGAAACCATGGAGTGGCAGGCCCATCAGAAGGTGCGCAGGATCTCGCCCGGCCTTACGCTTCAGGATTACCGCATCATTCGCGATGATCTCGAAGGTGTCGTAGATGCCACTCCGCGCAAGCGCCTCACCCCGCAAAAGACCCTGCCCAAATCGCAGCGAGACATGCCGGTTGTCATCGGCGTCAATTCCACCTATCAGCGCATCGCCGGCCTCAACGTATTGAACGGCGTCTTTTTTAGCCAGGCAGAAGACGATCAGGGCGCGCCGGTCTGCGTCCTCGGCGCGGCCGCCAAGTGGAATCTCTTCGGAGCCGCAAACCCCATCGGGCAGTACGTCAAAGTGAACGAACAGTGGCTGCGCGTCATCGGCGTCGTCGGCCCGTTGCTCAGCTCGCAGAGTGATTCTTCCGCGTCATCTTCTTCTACCGATGTCAACAACAACATCTACATTCCGCTCACATCTTCCATGCTAAGGCTTGAAGACAGTTACAGCGATGTCAGGGATGAAATTGACGGCATCTATCTGGCCATGAGCGACAAGAGCAATCTCAGCGAAGCCGCGCAGGTCATCCACGCCGTCCTCGATTCTTCGCATCATGGCGCGGACGATTACAGCGTCATCATTCCCGCGGAATTGCTTGCCCAGCAGAAGCGCACCGAGCAGATGTTCAACACCGTGATGGTGGCCATTGCCTCGATTTCTCTTCTTGTCGGAGGCATCGGCATCATGAACATCATGCTTGCCAGCATCCTTGAGCGCACGCGCGAAATCGGCTTGCGCCGTGCCGTCGGCGCCCGCCAATCCGACATCGTCCGCCAGTTCATTGTCGAGGCCACGATGATCTCCTTTGCCGGAGGCAGCATCGGTGTCGTCTTCGGTTTCTTCATCTCTCGCGTGATCGCCTGGCTGGCCGGATGGTCGACCATTGTCACTTTCAGCTCCATCGCCCTCGCGTTTCTCGTTTCGATCTCCGTTGGTCTGGTCTTCGGCATCTATCCCGCCACCAAGGCCGCGCGCCTCGACCCCGTGGAGGCGATTCGCTATGAGTAGCCAGCAGGGAAGTGAGATCTGCGAAGCCTTGCTTTCAGCACATTCATCAGTTCATCCCAAGCTCACGGCATACTTTCGGAGTCCTGCAATGAAGCTCGTCTGTTGCGCAATTGTCTTGCTTCTGTTTCCCTTCGCATCCTCTTCGGCTCAGTCTCCAGAGAGCTATCGCGGCTTGTTGACCGCGCGCGTGCGCTCCGGGAAACCACCCGCACCGGCGCATTTGCAAAGCTTTATTCAGGAGGGCAAGCTCACCCTTGGCCTGCGCGACGCCATAGTGCTCGCCCTTGAAAACAACACCAACATCTCCCTTCAGGAAACGCAGGTCGAATACCAGAAATTCAATCTGCTCAGCGCCCATCAGCCCTTCGATCCCACCTTGCAAAGCACTCTCAACATCAATCGCTATTCCACTCCCAGTTATAGCCAGTTACAAGGCGTGGGCGTGTCCAGCACAGCCACGGCCAACGCTCTCAGTCAAACCGGACAGGTCACTCTCTCGCAGACCTTCACCACCGGAACCAACCTGCAGGCCAGCCTCAGCAGCGCCAAGTCGTCCACCAACAGTTCCTACAACTATTTCAACCCTTACTTCAGTTCCACATTCCTGCTTCAGTTCACCCAGCCGCTGCTGCAAAATGCGGGCCGCTTCGCCAATACCGCCCAGCTGGTCATCGCCCGTCGTTCGCTGGCGCAATCGCGTGCCAGTTTCGAAGCGGAAGTCAACGATGCGATCCTCCAGGTTGTCAATCAGTATTGGAACGCAGTGCAGGCGCGCGGCTCTCTCGATGTGCAGAAGAAATCGCTCAACCTCGCGCAGGCCAGTTACGAACGCGACAAACGCGCCCTCGAACTGGGTGCCTTGCCGCCACTCGATATCTACCGCTCCCAATCGGAAGTCGCGGCCCGCAAGGTGCAAGTGATTCAGGCAGGCTTTTCGCTGACCCAGGCCGAAGACGCTTTGCGCTTGACCATCGGCGCCAATCAGGACCCGCAAATTCGTTCCCTCGAACTCAACCTCACCGAGCAGCCTCAGGCCCAGGGTTCGTTGCAGAGCGTTGCCTTGGAGCCCACCCTTGCTTTGGCCCTTAGCCAACGTCCGGAAATCGAAGTCGTCAAGGACTCGCTGGAAAACGACCAGACCAGCATCCGTCTCGCCCACAATCAGCTCAAGCCCAATCTCGCGCTCACCGGCTTTTACCAGAGCAGCGGACTGGGCGGCAACCAGTACGACCTGCTTACCGGCAAACTGGTTGCTCCTGGAGGCTTCGGCACTTCGATGGACCAGACCTTTAACTTTGGCTATCCCGGCTATGGTGGAACGCTGACGCTGAACCTGCCCATTCGCAATCGCGGCGGACAGGCGCGGCTCGGCAATGCACTCGTATCACGCTCGCGCGACTCCTACAGCGCCCGCCAGATTCAGGAGCAGATCACCCAGGAAGTCACCGACGCCGTCCATCAGTTGGAAGAGGCAAAACAGGCGCTCGAAGCCGGCAACATCTCCTTCGACCTTGCTCAGAAGTCTCTGGCTTCCGATCAGCGCAAATACGAGTTGGGCGCAGAGACCAATTTCTTTGTTCTCGACTCGCAAACCAAGCTCGCTGCCGCCGAACTCACGCTGCTCCAGACGCAAATCAATTATCAGGTGGCCCTGGCTGCCGTAGGTCACGCCACGGCCAGCCTGCTCGACCCCTATCACCTGAAGATCGCCGAGCTTTCCAAATAGCGCAATGGCTGATCCGGCAAGCCGCGGCTGGCAGTGGACCTTCCATTTTCGGAAAGCGGAACCTGGGGCTTCAAATTTGTCGTGCAGACCCGGACGATGATCCGAGGTTGGCCTCATCGGTAAAGCCCACCTGGGGTTTACCTGTATCGACACGTAACCTGTTTAAAATAAATATCTTGCTGTCAGGGGTCGAGTTGGCGGTTTGACGGTCCTCTTGGCGGGTGATACAAATACACAGTTGCGCAAACGATTGCGCATGGCCGGAAAACTGCTCGCCACCCGCCTCTTGGAGGGTTGGTTCTCGGTGATCCACCACCCGTTTCTGCTATCGCCGCCGCTGGCAATGGGCGCATGTTCAACCGACCCTGATGCGGAGAAACCCTTATGTTGCGAATCACTTCCATGAACTTCTCGGCTCGTTCGACCATTTTGGGTGCAGTTCTTTGCGCCGCTGTCGCCGGGCTGCCCTCCTGCGCCGCTGCGCAAGCCGTGAAAACGATTGCTCGTCCCTCCAACGCCCAACTCGCCGATGCCAAGATCGATGCCCGCGTCGAGGAGTTGTTGCGCCAGATGACCCTCGAAGAAAAGATCGGCCAGCTGGTGCAGTACAACGACACCGGCGATGCCGCATCCGCGGACGCTCCGGCTGCGCAGCCCTCCGTCGGCAAGTCGGGTGAGATGGCCGCTGTGAACCCGATGGTCAACAACGGCGTCAACTCCAAACAGCTGGCGGCGACCGGCCGGATGGGCTCGATGCTCAACACCATCGGGGCGGAACGCACCAATCTCTACCAGCATCTGGCGGTGGACAAGAGCCGCCTGCATATTCCGCTGCTCTTCGGCGCGGACGTGATTCATGGCTTTAAAACGGTCTACCCCGTTCCGCTTGGATTGGCCGCGACCTTCGATCCGGACCTGGTCACCGAGCTAGCGCATACCGCTGCGATCGAGGCCACCACCGCGGGCGTGCGCTGGTTCTATTCGCCGATGGTCGACATCAGCCGCGATCCGCGCTGGGGCCGCACCACGGAAGGCGCTGGCGAAGATCCCTTTCTCGGCGCAGCCATGGCGCGGGCCTATATTCGCGGCTACCAGGGCGATAACCTCGCCGAGCCGGGCCGCGTGGCCGCATCGGTGAAGCATTTTGCCGCCTACGGCGCTGCCGAGGCCGGCCGCGAGTACAACACGACAGACATGTCTGAGATCACGCTGCGGCAGGTCTACCTTCCTCCCTACCAGGCTGCTGTCGAGGCGGGCGCCGCCACCATCATGAGCGCCTTCAACTCCCTCAATGGCGTGCCCTCTTCCGCCAATCCCTTTCTGCTTTCCACGGTCCTGCGCGGGGAGTGGGGATTCAACGGCTTCGTGGTCAGCGACTACACCTCGGTGATGGAGCTGGTGAACCACGGCATCGCGCTCACCCCCGCCATCGCGTCCCAAAAGGCCATCACCGCCGGTGTCGATGTGGACATGATGTCGCATTTCTACGACACCCAGTTGCCGGATCTGATCCGCACCGGTCAGGTTCCCATGGCGGTGGTTGACGAAGCGGTGCGCCGCGTTCTGCGCGTCAAGTTCGCCACTGGCCTCTTTGAGCATCCCTATGCCGAAGGCGTTGAAGTGACCTCGGCCGTGGCGGCGCACCGGCCCCTGGTGCGCAAGGGCGCCGAGGAGTCTCTGGTCCTGCTGCAGAACAACAAACTCGCCGGCGGAGCGCCGCTGCTGCCTCTTTCGGCCGAGTACAAGCGAGTTGCCCTGATCGGCCCGCTCGCCGACAACGCCGGTGAAATGGTGGGAGCGTGGGGTGGTCCCGGCGACCGCGACACCGTCACCCTGCGCCAGGCGCTCACCGAGCGCGCTCGGAAGTCCGGAAACACCTTGATCTATGCCAAGGGGACAGAGATCGAGGATCCCTCGCAAGCCGGTTTTGCCGAGGCTGTTGCGGCGGCCAAGCGAGCTGACGTAGCCATCCTTGCGCTCGGAGAATCCTCCAGCATGAGCGGCGAGGCCGGTTCGCGCGCCTATCTCGATCTTCCCGGCAACCAGCAGCAGCTTCTCGAAGCAGTTGCGGCTACTGGCAAGCCGGTGGTGCTGCTTGTGTTCTCCGGCCGTCCCCTGGTGCTGGACTGGGCGGCCAGCCACGTTCCGGCAATCATGGAGACCTGGTTTCCCGGCACCGAGGCGGGCAATGCCATTGCCGACGTTCTCTATGGCGACGTTGCGCCCAGCGGCAAGCTGCCCATGAGCTTTCCGCGCGCTGTCGGGCAGGAGCCGCTCTATTACAACCAATTTCCCACCGGACGCCCGGCCACGGGGATCGACCTCAGCAAACCGCCCGTCGATGGCGCACGCTTTTTCTCCCGCTACATCGACGTTCCCAACAGCGCGCTCTTCCCCTATGGGTTCGGGCTTTCCTACACCACCTTCTCCTATCGGAATGTGAAGGTCTCCCGAAGCAGCATTCCGCTTGCTGAGGCCACCGCGGGATCTCCTCTTGTCGAGGCGACCGCGGTCGTCACCAATACCGGAAGCCGCGCCGCCACCGAAGTGGTTCAGTGCTACGTGCGCAATCTGGGCGCGAGCATTGAGCAGCCGATTCGCAGTCTCAAGGGCTTCCAGCGCGTCACGCTGGCGCCGGGCGAGTCGAAACAGATTAGTTTTCCCCTGGGCTTCAAGGAGCTCTCGTTTATCGGCCAGGAGGGGAAGCCCGTTATCGAGGCCACGCATTACACGGTCTGGATTGGGGGCAGTTCACTGGCAGATCAGGGGGCCGCGTTTGAAGTTGCGGCGCCCGCAATGAATACCGCTTCGAACTGAAGCGGAGCAAAGCGGGCCGCGCGGAGCGGAAATGCATTTTTCCTCTTTGGGAGGCCCGTAAGTTGTTGACAAGCGAATCTCGGCGGTGGTAAATCTCCCTAAGCGCAATCGTTTGCGCATTGATGATTATCCGCTGGCGCTGTCTTCCCGGCAAATGTCTTCTCGTCGATCGTGCTTTTCAAAGGAGCCAATATGCAACTAACTGATTTCAAGGATGCTTCAGGCATTCCATGGCAGGGAAACCGTTCCCTGACCAAAAAACTCGCCAGCTGGGCCGCGGGAATTTTCCTGCTCCTCCTGCTGGCTGTCCCGGCAAACGCGCAATACAGAACCTCCATTCAGGGCACTGTGCTGGATCCGCAGGGAGCAGTCATTTCCGGTGCGACCCTGACCCTGACCGATGAGAGCACCAACGAAAAAGTGGTTCGCACCAGCAATGAAGAAGGCGTCTTCAACTTCAACGCCCTGCCTGCCGACCATTTCAACCTGGTGATCGAAAGAACCGGCTTCGAAAAGAAGGTTCTGCACGACCTGCAACTGATTCCCGAGCAGGCCAATGCGTTGAACGTGAAGCTCGAAGTGGGCGCCGAAACGCAGACCGTCACCGTCAGCGCCACGGCGGAGTCCGCCCTGGATACCGAGACCGCGAACAACGGACGCACCATCAGCGAAGATGAAGTTCAGCATATGCCGACCTTCCAGCGTGACGCGACAGGGCTGACGCAGTTGACCCCCGGCACGCTCTCTGACGGTGCGCAAAGTGGCGGCGGCGGTGGCTTCG
>Ga0181517_10005105_pt1 | contig 11700 bp, 8 predicted proteins | sample PEATcosm2014_Bin_31_FD_119748 | JGI IMG/M metagenome (GOLD analysis project Ga0181517, IMG submission 119748) | Peatland microbial communities from MTU Mesocosm Facility, Houghton, MI, USA - PEATcosm2014_Bin01_30_metaG | ecosystem: Environmental > Terrestrial > Soil > Wetlands > Peat | place... | reverse complement strand
GAACACACGGTGTCCACTGACGGCGCCGTGTACCCGGTCCCGCGGCCGTTCGTGGTCATAGCCACGCAGAACCCGATCGACCTGGAGGGCACCTACGTGCTGCCCGAGGCGCAGCTCGACCGGTTCCTGATGCGGCTCTCGGTGGGCTACCCGTCAGCTGAAGCCGAAGCAGAGGTGCTGAGGACGGAAAAGGACTCCGCCACCGTCGAGCAGCTGTCCGCCGTCATGGAACGCGACGCCCTCCTGGCCATGATCGAGTTCGTCAAGCGGGGGGTCGAGGTGTCGCGGAGCGTCGAGCAGTACATCGTGGCTATCTGCTCCAGCACCAGGGAGATGCCCGAGATCCGCCTGGGAGTGTCCCCGCGTGGTGGCTTGGCCCTTCTGCGGGCAGCTCGGGTGGTGGCGGCGACGGCGGGGCGCCCCTTTGTCACTCCCGACGACGTCCAGGCGATGGCTTCGGCCACGCTGGCCCACCGGGTTGTCCTGCGTCCCGACGCCTCGATGCAGGGCCGGACCCCCGAAGAAGTGATCACCCGCGCGGTACAGGCTGTCCCGGTGCCCCGAGCGGTGGTCCGGTAGGAGCATTGTGACGCGACTGGGATGGGGGGCTGGCACCGCTGGGTTGGTGCTGCTCATCATGGGCCTGACGGCCAGGTGGGCCCCGTTGCTCGTCCTCGGGATGGGCCTCTTCGTCCTGGTCATGGGGGCGTTCGTCTACGTCGTCCGTTCGCCCCGGCTCCAGCTGGTCCGGTCCGTCGAGCCCCCCCGGGTCGAAAAGGGCCAACCCGCCATCGCCGTGGTGCAGGCGACCAACCGGTCGTGGCGCGCCCTGAGCGGTCTCGTGATCGAGCAGCGTCTTGGAGAAACGGTCTTCCGGGCCGAGCTCCCGAGCCTGGGAAGGGCCGAAACGAGCCTGCGGACTTATCGGCTCCCGACTTCCCAGCGCGGCACCTACAGCGTGGGACCGGTGGAGGTGCCAAGGGCGGACCCGTTCGGCCTGTGCCGGCGGGTCACGGCCCTGGGAGAACCGCAGGTAATTTCGGTCCATCCCAGAGTGCTGTCATTGAGACCGCTGCCCACGGGGACCTCCCAAAACCTGGAGGGCCCGTCGAGCGACACCTCGCCCCAGGGCAGTGTGACCTTCCACCGTTTACGCGAGTACGTGATCGGCGACGACCTGCGCACTGTGCACTGGCCCTCGACGGCCCGCCTCGGCAAGCTGGTGGTGCGCCATTACGTCGATACCGCGCAGCCGTACACCGTCGTGCTGGTCGACCTGCGGCCCGAGGTCTACTCGCCCGAGACGTTCGAGGAGGCGATGGACGTGGCCGCCTCGGTCGCCACGTCCATGTCTTGGGGCAAGTCCCCGGTCCAGATCAGGACGACCGCGGGCGAGCGGGTCGGTGGCCCCGGCCAGCGAGACCCCGTCCCCCTGGTCGACTACCTGACAAACGTGGCTCCCACGCCGGGCGGTTCCCTGTCGGCTCAGCTGGTGGCGTTGCGGCGGGACCGGGGCAGTGCTCTGGTCGTGGTGACGGGGGAGATCGATGTGGAGAGCCTGCCCACCATCGCCTCGATGAGCCGTTTCGACCATGTGATCGTCACTTCGCTCGTACCTCACCCACGCCCGGCCCCTGCGTACCCGGGGGTGATGGTCTTCGTAACGAGCACGGCCCACGAACTGGCCCAGGCATGGAACGGATGGGTGGTGCGGTGATGACCTGGAAGCCGAGCGTGGCCAGGCTCCTGGCCGCCGTCCTGCTCCTGAGCGGCGCCGCCAGCGCCTTCCTCGCCGCCACGCCGTGGTTGCGCGCCTACCAAGTTGCCGGCGCCCCCCTCCTGCTGGCCCTGGCCGTTGCACTGCCCGTTGTCATCAGCGTTGTCGCCTCGCGCCTAATGCGCGCTTCGGCGCCCGTGTCTTACGCCATGTCGGCCGGAGGTCTAGCGGCCTTGTTGGTGCTGAGCAGCGGGCTCAGCCTCCACGGCATGTGGGGCGGCCTCGTCAACGTGCCGGCGCAATTGCTCACGGAGACTCTCCCGCTGAGCGGCGGCAGCTCGTTGCTGGCCGCTCCCGTCGTGCTGACCTGGCTGTGCAGCGCCCTCACCGCCGAGCTCTTGGGACGCCCGTCCCGTCCTTCGGTGCTGGGCATGGCGGTGCCTGTCTTCTACTTCGCTCTCGCCTACGTCGCCACCACGTCAGGCCCCGCCGGGAGGACCGTGCCCGAAGGCGCCGCCCTGCTCGGTGCGCTCGTCGTGTGCGCGCTGGCCCGTCAAGGCCTGGTCGAGGCGGGAGCGGTCAGGGCCGGGACCGGTCGGAGCGCCACCGGGCAAGAGCCGGCCCGGCGCCGCAGATCCCTACGGCGAGGCGCGGCAGGGGCGGCCATGGCGGCCGTCATGCTGGTGGCGTTGACGACCGCTGTCGCCGGCGTACCCGCGCTGGCGGCCAAACCGGCGAGCGTCAGCCGTCCGACGCAGCTGCTTTCGGGCATTGTCGTCGACCCCCTCGACGCTCTGGCCTCGCTACGCAGCGCCGACCCCGGTGCGCCGCCGCGAGACGTCTTCGAGGTCCAGCTGCAAAGGGCCTGGAGCGGTTACATTCCGCTAGCCGTCCTGGACCAGTACGACGGCGACGCCTGGAGCTTTTCAGCCACGTTCCGCCCGACCGGAGGCCGGGTACCCTCCCCCGCCACGTTGGTCGCCAGTGACCCCGAGGCCGAGCCACTGCTCCAGCGCTACACGATCGAGGGCACCATCGGGCTTCCCTTCTTGCCGGCCATGGACCGCCCCGAGCAGATCGAGGGTTTGGCCGCCGATGCCGACAGCACCACCGGGATGTTGGCCGCGTCCTTCAGCATCCCGGCCTCCTACACCGTCGTCTCCCTGGTCCCGTCGGGCACGATCGGGCAGCTCTCCTCAGCCGCCGGGCTGGCATCAGGGGCGGAGGTGCCTGGGGGTGGCGCACCCGCTTTCACCACCCTGCCCGTTGGGTCGGCCACCGACATTGCCGCCGCCGTGCGTTTCGCCAGCAGTCTGGCGGGCCAGCCCGCGGCGCCCTCCCTGACGTTCTTGCAGAGCCTCACCACCGCATTGCGGGCGCAGGAAAGACGAGTCACGCAAGCCGGGGGCCCCTCCGGGGGGCAGTCGGTCGCGGCTGCACTGGGCGGCACGTCGTTGGCCCAGGTGATGAACGCCGTGACGGTCGACCGCGCTGCCACGCCGGAGCAGTTCGCCACCTTCTTCGCCGTCGTCGCCCGCTACCTCGGCGTGCCCGTCAGGCTGGCCACCGGTTTCCGGGTGCCGGCAGCGGCGTCGACGGCGGGGCCGTTACCGCCTGGGAGCTATCAATTGACCGATCGGGACGCCTGGACGTGGGACGAGGTCCCGGTGCTGGGCTACGGCTGGGTCACCGTCGACCCCACGCCGGTGCGGACGACCGCCGACGTGGCCCCGCCCCCCGAACAGGTGACGGCCAGCCCGACCACCGTGCCCAGGCAGGTTACGGCCCTGCCCGACGGCGGCGCCGCCCACGCCATCGCCAAACCCGTCAACGTCAAGCTGGCTCGTCCCCTAAAAGTGAACTGGCCGTTGGTTATTGGCGCCGCCCTGCCCGCAGCCCTGGTCCTCGCCCTGCTGGCCGCCGGGCTGGGCCTGCCCGCCGTGCGCCGGCGCCTGCGCCGCCGGGCCCGGCACCAAACGGGCGACCCTGTCCTCATGACGGCGGGCGCGTGGTTGGAGCTGATCGACGGGCTGTTCCGTCTCGGCGTGCAGGTGGACGGTTCGGCTACCAGCAGGGACGTGGCGGCCGAGGTCACCAGCCGGTTCGGGGACGCCTTCGGGCCGCCCGCGGGCGTACTGGCCGACCTGGCCGACCAGGCCCTGTACAGCACCGAACGGCCGGTCGACGACGCGGGCGCTCGACTGGCGTGGGACACCCAGCGTCAGCTCTATGGCGCGTTGCGGTCTTCGGTCGGCCAACGGGACCGGGCGCGGGCGCTCCTGCTGGTCGGGCCGTCACCGGCCCGGCCGGGCCCGGGAGGCGCGCCGTGAAGTTCCGCCGTTACGTCCCGGCCACTTCGGCCCCGACCACGTTCCCGGGGTACGCCAACATCGTCGAGATCGCCACCGGTACGTTCGCCACCGTCTACCGGGGCGTCGAGCTCGGGACCAAAAGGGCCGTGGCCTTGAAGGTGATAAGGGTGGCCGACACCTCGCCCCGCATGGTCGAAGTGTTCAACAAGGAGCTGGGAGCGCTCGCCCTGCTGAGCAACCACCCCAATGTCACGACGCTGTACGGGTCGTTCTTCACTCCCGAAGGGCGTCCCGTCCTTGTCCTCGAACTGTGCCGCGAGTCTTTGGCCCAGCGGGTGCGCCAGCAGGGGCCACTGCCGCCGGCCGAGGTCATCAAGGTGGGCGTGAAGATCGCCGGTGCCCTGGAAACAGCCCACCGCTCGGGGTTCCTGCACCGGGACATGAAGCCCCAGAACATACTTCTGTCCCAGTTCGGCGAGCCCGTCCTGGCCGACTTCGGCGTGGCCGCGCTGCAGGCGGCGGCGCAGTCCACCGAAGGGGTGTTCGGTTTTACGACCTTGCACGCCCCCCCGGAGGCTCTCGAAGGCCAACCCCTGCACCCGGCAGCCGATATTTACGGTCTGGCTTCGTCCATGTACCAACTTCTCCTCGGCCACGGGCCGTTCGCCGCCTACGAAGGAGAGGCGCCGGCCTCGGTGATCCTGCGCATCCTGAGGGACCCGGCTCCACGGCCACCGTTGGCGGCCGCGCCCATCGCCCTGGCCGACCTCATGGAAAATGCCCTGGCCAAGGACCCCGCCAAACGCCCTGCCTCGGCGGCCGTGTTCGCCGAATCGTTAAGGTCCATCGAGGCGCTAGCCGGGTGGCCGCAGACCCCCTACGTCGTGTGGGCGAGCGCTACACCCCCAGCTCTGCCCACGGCCGTCCCAGACCCTCCCGCTGAGGTTGCCCGTCCGGACGAGGCAGCCGTGGCCGTCGCCCGCGAACACATCGTGGCGTCAAGGCTTTCAGAGCTGTTGCAGTAGCCGGCCGGCTCTGCTGACTGACGCCCCCGGCTTGCTGGCTTACGTTGGCGGCTCTGCTGGCTTACGCTGGCGGCGTGCCGGCGCGACTTCCTGGGCGTCGGGGCCGCTGCGAGCGCATCTCGGCCTGCCTGCCTTCGGGCTGGCGCGGGACACTGCTCGTGTCGGCGGCCGTCACCTTGCTCAACTGGCCGGGCTGGACGCAGATAAGGCCCGGCCTGGACCCCTCCTGGCAGGCCGGGCTGGCCATGGCCTTCACCCGGCATTTCCAATGGGGGCCCCAGATCGACTTCACCTACGGGCCTTATGGTTTCGCCGGTTTCCTGGAGCCCTTCTACCGGTCGACGGCACTGATCGCCGTCCTTTACATTTTTGCGGTCACCTCTGTGCTGGCGGCTCTTCTGGTGGCGGGGCTGCGCCGCTACTGGGGCCTGGCCTCTGCCGGGGTCGTCGCCTGGGCAGTCATCGCCCTGTCTTGGGCGACTACGCGCGCCGCTGACTTTGCCTCGGTGGCCGGCCTCGGCTTGGCGCTGGGCGTGCTCCAGGCGCAGCGCCGGGCCGTGCGGGCCACGCTCGTCTTCGCGTTGGGGGCCCTGGCCGGTTTTGCTCTTCTCGTCAAGCTCAACACCGGGGTGACCCTTGTGGGCTTGCTGGCTCTGGCTCTGGTGGGAGCGGACGGCACCGGGCGCCAACGCCTGCGCCTCGCCGGCCCGGGGGCCGGGGCGCTGGTCGCTGTGTTCGCAATTTCTTGGGCGGCGGCCGGCCAAAGCTTCGGGAACCTCCCCAGCTTCGTTCACGCCTCGGTGTCGCTGGCCCTTGGTTACAGCGAGGCCATAAGCGGCAGCATCGACCAAGCCTCGATAGCCCGGTACGCGCTGGTCATCTCGGCACTGCTCGTCTTCGTCCTTGCCTCAGCTCTGCGCCACCGACCGCTCCGCCAGCAGGTCATCACGTCGGTCATGCTCGTCGGCTGGGGATGGGCGGTCGTAAAGGACAGCTTCGTCAGTGGCAACCACTTCCTGGGCTTCTTCCGGGTCGTGCTCTCCGCCGTTGCCCTGGTGTGCACCCTCCGGCCTCCCCGGCGGATCTATGCCACCGCCCTGGCGCTGGCGGCCTGCGTCACCATGGCCACGGCCGCGTTCCCGGTGGCGGACCCGATCGCCAGCGTCCACGCCCTCGGGACCGACCTGGCCGACCTCGTCCAGCCCGCCCGGTTCGCCCGGATGACGGCGGCCACCCGCGCCCGGGCCCTCAGGGAAGAGCACCTGTCCCCGTCGGTGCTGGCCGTCCTGCGCGGCCACACCTTGGCCATAGAGCCCTGGGAGGACATGGTGGCCTGGGCCGACCCCGAGGCCCGGTGGTCCCCCGAGCCCGTCGTCCAGGCCTACAGCGCGTACACGACGTACCTCGACGACCTCGGCTCGGCCTTGCTGGCCTCGCCCCGCGCCCCGCAGATGGTCCTTGTCTGGCCCTTGCAGTTCGGCTTTGATTCCCGAGACCCTTACATGGACCCCCCGACGACGGAGATGGTCATTTATTGCCACTACGACCAGCTGAGCGTCCGGGGCCCATGGCAGGTCCTCCAACGTGTGCCCGACAGGTGCGGGCGGCCCGCGGTCATCGCCCGGGAGCGCACCCGTTTCGGCGAGCCGGTGGACGTCCCCGGCGCGCCCGGGCGGATGGTGGTCGCCAGTTTCTCGTTTGGCCTGCCTTTGCTGTCCAAGATCGACGGCGCTCTGCTCAAACCTCCTGACGTCTACCTGAGGGTCTGGAGCGGTGACCGCCAGCCGGTCACCTACCGTTTCGTCACCGGCACGCAGGCCGACGAGCATGTCGTGAGCGTTCCCGCCGCGCTCGGCTATTCCGCCCCCTTCGCTCCGCCGGCTCTGAGGCGGCTGGAGATCCTGGGCGGGGGCTGGGCCACCGGCCACGGGAGCATCGCCATAACGTTCCGGGCGCTGAGGCTGGGCCCGCGGCTCGGGCGTCACCTGAGCCCGTGACGATCGCCGCCTACGGGGCCCCTGCCTACAGGGCCCCCGCCTACATAGGGGTTACGTAAGCGCCCGAGATCCCACCGTCCACCAGGAACGTCGACGCCGTTACGAACGAGGCGTCGTCGCTGGCCAGGAAGGCCACGGCCGCGGCTATTTCCTCGGGCTCGGCGAAGCGGCCGGCGGGGATATGGACCAGGCGCCTGGCCGCGCGAGGCGGGTCTTTGGCAAACAATTCCTGGAGCAGCGGCGTGTTCACCGGTCCGGGGCAAAGAGCATTGACCCTGATGCCTTCCCGGGCGAACTGGACGCCGAGTTCCCGTGACATGGCCAGGACACCGCCCTTCGAGGCGGTGTAAGAGATCTGCGACGTGGCCGACCCCACCACGGCGACGAAGGAGGCGGTGTTTATTATCGAGCCCTTGCCGGCCCACTGCATGTAGGGGATGACGGCTCGGCAGCACAGGTACACCGAGGTGAGGTTTACGTCCTGGACGCGCCGCCAGGCATCGATGCCGGTGGTGAGTATGGAGTCGTCGTCGGGAGGTGAGATGCCGGCGTTGTTGAAGGCGACGTCGATGCGCCCGTAGGCGTCGTAAGCGGCCTGGTAGAGCCGCTCTACCTCGACGTCGTTGCTCACGTCGGTCGCCACGAACAGGCCGCCGACCTCGTCGGCGCTCGACGTGCCCGCGTCGCGGTCCACGTCGGCCACCACCACCGTGGCGCCCTCCGAGGCCAAGCGCCGGACCGTGGCCAGGCCGATCCCACCGGCGCCCCCGGTGACGACCGCCACCCTGCCCTCCAGGCGACGACAAACAGGATGTGGCACCGGTTATCCCTCCGTGGCGATAAAGACGTTTTTGACGTCGGTGAACGCGTCGGGCGCGTCGGGGCCGAGCTCGCGACCGAGGCCGGACTGTTTGAACCCGCCGAAGGGTGTCCAGTACCGCACCGAGGAGTGAGAGTTGACCGACAGGTTGCCCGAATCTATGGCCCGGGCGACACGCAGGGCCCGGCCTACGTCCCTGGTCCAGATGGAGCCGGAAAGCCCGTACTCGCTGTCGTTGGCCGCCCGGATGGCACCGGCTTCGTCGTCGAACGGCACCACTGCCACGACCGGCCCGAAAATCTCCTCCCGGAACGCACGGTCGTCGGGGCCGATGGGGGCGAGGACGGTGGGCGGGTACCAGTACCCGGGCCCATCGGGGCAGCTGCCCCGGAAGGCCACGGGCGCCCCCTCGGGGACGTAGGAGGCGACCCGCTCGCGGTGTTGGGCGCTGATGAGGGGCCCCATCTCGCTCGACGCCAGGGCCGGGTCCTCGACCCGCACGGCCTTGACGGCCTGCTCCAGGAGCTCCAAGAACCGGTCATAGACGCTGCGCTCGACCAGGATCCGCGACCGTGCGCAGCAGTCCTGGCCGGCGTTGTCGAACACGCTCATCGGAGCGCTGGCCGCCGCCCGCTCGACGTCTGCGTCAGCGAAGACGATATTGGCGCTCTTGCCCCCGAGCTCAAGAGTCAACCGCTTCACCTGCCCGGCACAGCCGGCCATTATCTGCTTCCCTACTTCGGTCGACCCCGTGAACACGACCTTGCGCACGTGCGGGTTTGAGACGAAGCGGTCACCGACGACTGGTCCTTGCCCGGGAAGGACCGTGAAGACGTGCTCGGGTACTCCTGCTTGGCGGGCCAGGTCGCCCAGGCGCAGCGCGGTCAGCGGCGTTAGCTCAGCCGGTTTCAGGACCACTGTGTTGCCCGCGGCCAGGGCGGGGGCGAACCCCCAGCCGGCGATCGGCATGGGGAAGTTCCAGGGCACGATCACACCCACGACCCCGAGAGGTTCCTTGAAGGTGATGTCCACGCCGCCCGGTACCGGTATCTGGCGGCCGAACAGCCTCTCGGGAGCGGCGGAGTAGTAGTTGAGCACGTCGCGGACGTTGCCCGCCTCCCACCGGGCATTGGCAACGGTGTGGCCGGAGTTGACGACCTCCAGGCGTGCGAGTTCTTCGCGGTCGGCGTCCACCGCCTCGGCGAAGCGGCGCAGGAGGCGGCCGCGGTCCGCCGGAGCGACCCGCCGCCACTCCTCGAACGCACGCCGGGCCTTGTCGATAGCCGCTTCTGTCTCCTCACGGGAGGTGCGGGGGATCTCCGCCACGGCCTGGGCCGTGGCCGGGTTGACGACGGTGGTGGTCATTACCGGGCCGCTTCCACCAAAGCCACGAACAAGCGGTCGTCGGCCTGGTCGTCTTCGGGGTGCCACTGCACGCCCACGGCGAAGTCGGGGCCCGGGATCTCGACGGCTTCCACCGTCCCGTCATCCGCGAAACCAACCGCCTCGATCCGCTCGCCCAGCCGGTCCACGGCCTGGTGGTGATGACAGCGGCCCTCGGTTCGTGCCCCCAGTATGGAGGCGACCCGGCTACCCGGCTTGAGGGCCACCCGGTTGGGTGCGGTCCGGCCCGGCACGGGCCGGTGCCCTTCGTGGCCGAGCACGTCGGGGAGATGCTGGTGCAGCGTCCCGCCCAAGGCCACGTTGAGCACCTGCAGGCCGCGGCAGATGGCCAGTAACGGCAGGCCCTGTCGGAGGGCGCCGTGGCAGAGGGCGACCTCCCAGGTGTCGCGTTCCTGGCGGGGCGGGTCTGTCTGGTCATGCGCCTCGGCCCCGTAGGTGCCGGGGCCGAGGTCCGGTCCCCCCGTGAGCACGAGCGCGTCCACTACCTCTAGGACGGCTCGGGGATCCCAGGGCGCGGGCGGCAGGAGCACCGGGTGCCCCCCGGCCCGGGTCACGGCGGACACGTAGCCGTGCGGGAGCAGGGCGGCAGGTTCGTCCCACACGCCGAAACATGCCCTTTCGACATATGTCGACAGGCCTATCAGGGGCGCGGGCCGGGCACTCAGGGGCGGCAACTCGGCGCCAAGAAGTAAGTCATGTCCCGAGCGCACGCTAATTGAACGGCGACGAAGTCTGCCACCGGCACGATCTGAGCGTCAGCTCGGCGCCTCAGACCCGGACCGGTTCGCCCCCGACGGAGCGTCGCAGTGCCGCATGCAGGGTGTCTGGTGTCAGGACACCCAGGTAAAGGCCGTTGTCGAGCACCGCCACCCAGGCGGCGTCGTTTTGGAGCATCTCGGCGAATGCGGTCTTGAGAGAGGCCTCAAGGCCCACGCTCGCCCTGAGCGGGCGCATGTAGCGGGACACGGAGGCGGAGCCGTCGGGTTGGCGGGAACCGTCGGGCGGTCCGGCCGGCTCGACCCAACCGAGCAGGGCCCCTTCATCGTTCACCACTACCGCCCAGCGCGTACCCTCGGCCTGCACGGCGGTATGTGCCAGGTCGATGGTCGTGCGGGGGCCGACCACGGGAGGAGTGTAGAGGTCCGTCACCTCGATCGGCGTCACCGCCAGGCGTCGAAGGCCCCGGTCAGCCCCTATGAAGTCGGCTACGAAGGGCGTGGCCGGGTGCCCGAGCACCTCGGCCGGTGTGTCGTACTGCTGGAGCACGCCGCCCTGGCTGAGCACGGCTATCCGGTCCCCCATGGTCACCGCCTCGTCGACGTCGTGGGTGACGAGGATGATGGTCTTGTGGAGCTGCTGCTGCAGGCGCAGGAACTCCTGCTGGAGCCGCTCCCGGGCAATCGGGTCGACAGCCCCGAACGGCTCGTCCATCAGCAGGACGGGCGGGTCTCCGGCCAGGGCGCGGGCGACGCCAACGCGCTGTGCCTGCCCGCCCGAGAGCTGGTGCGGGTAGCGACCGGCGTATACGGCGGGGTCGAGGCCGACCAGGTCCAACAGCTCTGAAACGCGGGCGCGTACGCGGGCGCGGTCCCAGCCGAGCAGCCGGGGCACAGAAGCTACATTGTCGGCGACTTTCAAATGAGGGAAAAGGCCCGGCTGCTGGATCACGTAGCCCGTCTGGCGGCGCAGCTCGACACGGTCGAGGGTGGCGATGTCCTTCCCGTCGACCAGCACCTTGCCGCTGGTGGGTTCGACGAGCCGGTTGACCATGCGCAGCACGGTCGTTTTCCCCCCACCTGAAGGCCCCACGAGCACGCACAGCTCGCCCGCGCCCACCTGCAAGTCAAGGTTGTCCACGGCATAGGACCCGTTGCCATAGCGCTTGGAGACCTTTTCGAAGCGGATCATGGTTCGAAGCGGATCATGGTTCGAAGCGGATCATGGTTCGAAGCGGATCATGGGGACCGCAAGCCTACCGACAAGGACGTCCCTATCCTTGTCAGACCGGAGATCTGCTCACCCCGGATAGGGCCCCCCCGGATAGGGTCTGTGGATGCTGCCGCTCGTCGGTTCGGCCGGGCCGCTGTTCCAATGGAGCTGGATCTCCTCGCAGTCGGGGACGATCCTCTCATTGCTTGTCCAGCACATCGAGCTCACGGCCATAGCGGTGGGTATCGGCCTGGCCATCTCGTTGCCGCTGGGCGTTGCCGCGTGGCGCTTGCCAGCGCTGCGCACGCCCCTGGTCGGTTTCACCGGTTTGCTTTACGTCATCCCCTCTGTCGCCCTGATGGCGCTGCTGGCACCGCTCACCGGGTTTTTCTCGGTCACCACGGCCGAGGTGGCCCTCGTCAGCTACACCTTGCTCATCCTCCTGCGCAATACCGTCGCCGGCTTGAGCTCGGTCCCGGCCGACGCCCACGAGGCG
>Ga0181517_10005104_pt1 | contig 11702 bp, 11 predicted proteins | sample PEATcosm2014_Bin_31_FD_119748 | JGI IMG/M metagenome (GOLD analysis project Ga0181517, IMG submission 119748) | Peatland microbial communities from MTU Mesocosm Facility, Houghton, MI, USA - PEATcosm2014_Bin01_30_metaG | ecosystem: Environmental > Terrestrial > Soil > Wetlands > Peat | place... | reverse complement strand
CGGGCTTTGACAAATGACACCGGAGTAGAAGTTAGTGCAGGCTTTGTTGCCAGCCGGATAAAACGGATGGCGGTTAAAGAGTCTTTGCAAAAGTCAGGGGTAAAAATAGCAGTTTTTGACACCTGAAAAGCCGGACCATGTTGGCGGTTTGCAAAAGAAGTCGTTTGCAAAGGAATAAAATCAATTGCTGGTCGGCGTTTTCATTTGTTGGAAGTTTGTAAATACTTTTTCTGATATTCCTGGTTAACTTTACGGAAATGATGCCCGCCAGTTCAATAGAAAGTGACATCGAGTGTGGGTCCTTAAATAGAGTAGTGAGAAGGAATCTCCATTATTGCCGACGCCCTTTTTCTTTGACACCCATTGTCAAAAGAATATTGATTCCACCAAAACCCTAATAGAACTTGTGTAAATACGATACAAAGACTTTCATTTATTTACTAGTATCGTATTCATATAGTGGTCTTATTTCGTGTTATACTGTTCTCAGAATTCTTAAGGAGGTGAGAGTATGGTTGAGTTACACCGTCTCCAATTCACCTGACTTTGAACCAGCAGACCAGGTGCAAGTTTTGCATCGGTCAGCTGCTCAGCGAACCTCCGACTATTTAAGGCTAGGGGGATTGCCGTGTTTTAGGTAATTCTCTCTAAGATAGAAACGTGAACGATGGTACGGAGGTTTCCAACCATCGTTTTTTTATTTCAAAAAATATTGAAGGAGTTAGTTTTTGATGGTGAACGACAATGTCCAGATGTGGACCGAATTAAATATAGATCTGAAATCACATGATACGTTACTGAATGCTTTGGGGCCAATTTTCCAAGAAGTTTACTTGTCCCAGAAAAATCGTCCCGCTGGTATGGGTTTTTACGATTTTGTAGTTGGTGATATTCACGGAATACGTGTAAAAGAACTGAGAGAACATGCCAAAAACGGCGGCAAAGTCGTCGCAACTTACTGTGTATTTGTCCCCGAAGAACTGGTTTGGGCGGCCGATGCCATCCCGGTCGGCCTATGTGCCGGCACCCAATTTTCTGTCCCTATCGCAGAAGAGGTACTTCCTCGTAACACCTGCGCCCTAATCAAATCATCTTTTGGTTTTAAACTCGGGAGGGTATGTCCTTACGTCCAGGCTAGCCACCTCATCGTCGGGGAAACTACCTGCGATGGCAAAAAGAAAATGTTTGAGATGCTCGGCCAATTACAGCCGGTCTACGTCATGGAAGTCCCCAACAAAAAGACCGAGCGAAGCCGCGAACTCTGGCACGGCGAAGTCCTGGCTTTCAAAGATGTTATTGAAAAGCTGACTGGTAACAAGATTACAGCTAAAAAACTGGGGGAGGCGATCGATTTAGTCAACCAGCGCCGTTTGGCCCTACAGCGACTATATAATCTACGCAAAGTCAGGCCCGTCCCTATCAGCGGCAAGGATGCGTTGCTGGCAACCCAGGTATCTTTCTATGACGATGCCCAACGGGATACCCAGATGCTGAACGCGTTGTGCGATGAGTTGGATAAAAGAGTGGCCGCCGGCCAGGGGGTCGCCCCGAAAAATGCGCCCCGTATCCTGATTTCTGGCAGTCCAATGGCAATCCCTAACTGGAAACTACACCATATTATTGAATCCACTGGTGCAGTAGTAGTTTGCGAGGAATCCTGCACCGGTACCAGATTCTTCAGCGATTTGGTGAAACCTACTGAGCATAACCTCGTTGCGCAAATGAAGGCAATCGCCGACCGTTACATGAATATCCATTGCGCCTGTTTTACTCCTAATGATGAACGACCGGATGATGTGGTCAGACTGGCTAAAGAATATCAGGCTGATGGGGTAATCCATTATAATCTGCAGTTCTGCCACACCTATGCCAATGAAGCTGTCAAAATGGAGAAACGTCTTGAGAAGGAAGGTATCCCATTATTACGAATTGAAACTGACTACAGTGATGAGGATGTAGGACAGTTAAGAACAAGAATCGAAGCCTTTCTGGAGATGATAAAACATTGATTTCCGTAGGGTTAGACGTCGGTTCCAGAACTATCAAGATGGGGACCTTCGATGGCACTATCAGGGATGCTACTGTAATCGAGACGGGAGCTAATCCTCTAGGACGTTGCCAGGAACTAATGTCGGGGAAAACATTCGAGCGATTGGTGGTGACCGGCTATGGTCGCCACCTGGTCGCTCCGGCATTGGGAGGGAAAGTCGTCTCTGAAATCAGGGCTTTCGCAATTGGGGCACGACATCTATATCCTGATTGCCGTACCGTGATAGATATCGGAGGCCAGGATTGTAAAGTGATACTATTATCAGAAAATGGGAAAGTACAAAAATTTGAAATGAACGACCGCTGCGCCGCCGGGACAGGCAAGTTCCTTGAGGTTATGGCAAGTACTCTGGAGGTATCGATAAATGAGTTAGGGAACTTTGCCCTGAGCGCTACTAGAACCGTTCAAATCAATAGCTTGTGCACTGTGTTTGCTGAATCGGAAGTAGTTTCGCTTATCGCGAGGGGAGAAGATGCTAGCTCAATTGCTCTAGGGTTACACGATGCCATAGCGACACGTATTGCTACTATGGCACGTAGAGTAGGAATTAAAGAAGGAGTTGTTTTCGCGGGTGGTGCCGCCCTTAACCAATGTCTTTGCAAATTAGTTGGGGAAAAATTGGGTATTGAACTAACCGTCCCTCCCGAACCGCAAATGGTTGGTGCCATTGGCGCCACTATAATAGCTCAGAGATTCCTTTCTGACAGCATGGAATAGAAAATTTACAGTGACATTGAGATAGCTAAAGATCTTCTCTTTAGAGGACATGGTCATTTTACAATTCCTTTGCAATACGAGGAATTGATCCATTCAATTATGCCGCCGCCTACTACAACTTCATCCTGATAAAACACCGCACTTTGACCGGGTGCAATCGCCATTTGCGCTTCTTTCAGATTAACCCGAACGTTTCCACTGTCAAGTGGAGTAACAATCGCCTGTGCATCTTTTTGAGAAGAGCGGATTTTTACGTTCAGCTCGAGCGGATGGTTAATTTCACTGATAGCTATCCAATTTAAATTGGAAACGTTGAATTCATCTTTATATAATTCTTCTTTTGGACCTACGGCCACGGTATTTCTGGCTGGGTCAATTGCGGTGACGTATAACGGCATTTGCATTGATAATCCCAAGCCTTTGCGCTGCCCGATGGTATAAAACTGGATTCCTTGATGTTGACCCAATAAATGGCCTGATTCGTCCAGAATCGGTCCCGGTGCGGGTTCGGTTTGAATTAAGGAAGTATAATCGCCGCAAACAAAATTCTGGCTGTCCGGTTTAGCTGCGATGTGCAAACCGAATCTTTTTGCCATTGCTCTGACTTCCGTTTTGGTATAACCCCCTAAAGGCAAGATTAATTGTGCAAGCTGTTTTTGTGAGAGGAACGACAAGAAATATGACTGGTCTTTGGTTAAATCCTTTGCCTTTTTCAGGATATACCGGCTCTGTTGGGCATCATATTCAACCCTGGCATAATGCCCACTGGCAATGGCATCGAATTGCAATCCGCTCTGGCGGGATTTTTCTATCAGCGCCCCGAATTTGATATTGTGATTACATCTGACACACGGATTGGGAGTCCTGCCGGATAAATACTCACGGGAAAAATAATCCAAAACTTCGGAACGGTACTCCCCGGTCAGGTCTAAAACATGAAAAGGAATATCGAGTTGTTGTGCAACCCGGCCGGCGTCCTCGATATCTTCCTCTTCCCCGGGACCGTAGCAACCGTGATGCACGGGGGCTTCCGCAGCGGCTTTTCCGCCCCAGATTTTCATGGTGACACCGGTTACGGCATAACCCTGTTCTTTTAAAAGAGCCGCGGCGACAGACGAATCCACACCCCCGCTCATGGTCATCGCAACCCTGATTACACTGTTAACCATTTAAGCTCACTTGATACATTATAATCCGGATACTGATTAAATAACCGGTATATATTTCCCAACAACTTTGCCGGGTGGCATCGCTAGCGACAAGTTGTGTTTGAAGTCAACGCACGGAGGGCAGCAAGAACAGTTTCAATTTCTTCATGTGTATTGAATACATGGGTGGAAATGCGCAGCGTACCATCCAGTCCAAGGCGATGATGCAAAATATGGGCACAATGATAGCCTCCGCTAATCAGGATTTGATAACGATCGCACAGTAGACGTGCCAGAGAATCCTGACTGAACCCCGGCGCATCGAGATTAAAAGTGACCAGACCAATTCGTTTTTCGATTGGTGCGGAAGAAGCGATAATCCTTATCCCCGGAATTGTTACAAGGCCTTCAAAGAGCTGACAGCCAAGAGATTGTGAATGCGCCATAACCTTGTTCATTCCAAGATTACGTAACCATGCCACGGCGGCCCCCAAACCGATGGCACCCTCAATGTTGGGAGTACCAGCCTCGAACCGCTGCGGCACATCATGGACTTCGAAACGGTCCTCTCCATGATAACGCACCATGCCGCCGCCGCTTTGATACAACGGAAGGTTTGCCAGTTTTTCCCTCTTACCGTATAGGATACCAATTCCCGATGGGCCCATTAATTTGTGACCGGAGAGTACAAGAAAATCGCAGTCCATAGCCCGAACATCCAGCGGGAGATGACTCGCACTTTGTGAAGCATCAACAAGCACAGGAAGCCCATGGCGGTGGGCAGTATCTATCCACTGTTCCACCGGTGCAATAATCCCCGTTGTATTCGAGACGTGCGCCAACGTCAGCAATTTTGTCCGAGGGGACAGGACATTTTCAACTTCACGATAAATGGGCAGACCGTCCGGAGACAGTCCCACGGGCACCACTTTTGCGCGCAGTCGCCAGGGAAGGTAGTTAGAGTGATGCTCGGCTACAGTTAACACCACTTCGTCATCGGGAAGTAATCCCATGCTGTTAGCGACAATATTGATACTCTCAGTGGCGTTGCGGGTAAAGATAATTTCTGACGGCGATGCGTTCAAAAAAGAGGCGATTTCGCGGCGGGCATTCTCGTAGGCTGTAGTTGTTTCGTCGGCGATAGTGTGAATGCCTCGGTGAACGTTAGCGGTTGTTTCACAGTAAACGCGGGTAACAGCATCGATAACACATTGCGGCTTGGGAGCAGTGGACGCACTGTCTAAATAAATAATTTGATTCCCATCAATCTTGCGCTTGAGAAATGGAATTTCCTTGCGGGTGAAAGATAAAGAATCGGTCATTTAAAAATCTCCACATCATGCAGTTCACAAACGGTATGTGCCAGCCTGAATTTACCTGATTGTTCAGGCGTGAGAGCCGAATTACTGGAAATTTCAATCGCTGCGTTTTTACCGTACAGCGTGTGCAGAATATCCGGCAAAACATTAGCTGAATTGCCCCTGGTGCCCGTTTCTGCCTCATAATACATTGTATAGTGCTGCGGGGCCGTTTGCACTACTTTATAAGTTAATAAGGCATCAACCGGTTCCAGTGCATCATCCAAACGTTTCAGGGTGACAACACGGCCTTTTGTGTCAAAGGTGATATCCCTGAACCGTCCTTCAATACTGTCGATTCTCAGACCTTCGGAGCGGCCGCAGGGGCACCTGGCAATGGTGTTGATGGAGGCAAGATCTCCGACATCATACCGCAACAAAACAAACCACGGATTTCCCACGGTGGAAACCAGAATGCGTCCGACACCGGAGTTCCCAAACTCTTCCCGAAAACCCTGAATGTCCACATGGCATGTCGCAATGTTCTGATGAAAACTTCCGGCTTCACATTGGGTGAAAACATGTCCGGTTTCAGTTGAGCCGTAAGAACTCACCACCGGAATACCGGGAAATGCCCGATGGATTTGACGATAATGCAGATGAGACGGGAATTCATATGTCAGGACGATGCATTTTGGTTGATACAATGGATAACCTATCATTAAACTCGCGCGAGACAATATCGCCAGATAGGCAGGATCAGCTTCGATGATGTCCGGTTGAAAAATTTTTAGTTCTTCGGTCATACGGCGGACATTCCGGTTATCCCAGGTAGTCGGGTCAGGAGTTTGATTGAGAAAAAGCAAATTACCAATAGTGCGTTCCCCCATTGTTGCCTCGCCCACATGGCAAATATTGCCCGAGCATAACGGGGTGGCAAGGACCGCTTCACGATGCGGGCTTTTAAAAATAGCGTTAAGTGTGTTGTTCAGTCGGGCGGCTGCATGCTCCGATTTATCCCACCACTTTTGGAACCAAACAACTGGAACGCGATCTTCAGCGGTACCGCTTGTGCTTTCCATCTCGATCTCACCAGTAGCAAATCCATCCTTGCATTTGTATTTTTCAAGGATGAATCCATTAGGAACATTGGTCCTAAGGTCCCTTTTCGTCAGAACAGGGAGCGCGGACATACGGTCTGCCAAAGAAAAAGACGGACCTTTATCGTACACTTTCCACTGCCGGTAAAATGGGACACCGGTTAATGTCTGTTCCAGGTCTAGTTTACTATCGTCGCTATAAGAGTCAGGTATCGTTTCGGTACTCCCTTGAGTCGTTTTTTCCATCTAAGCAGGTGTTATTTTGTAAGCCGCAGGTCAACCGGTAACTGACGTATGTGACCGGTCATGATTTCCGGCATTACTGCTCTTAAAATTTTATCTATACTGAAGTAGTTTGAGCTGAAGTCAGAAGCAAGTTCATCCTCCTTCCAAGACGGGCACTACCATAACCTTGTCTCCCTTTTTGAGCTTAACATCGTCGTTCCCGAAAGGATTAATAATCTGCCCGTTCACCGCCAACACTCCCGGGTTAGCCGTAAGATTCAATTCCATAATCAATTGACCGATAGTTTTTTCTTCCGTTATTTCGAACTCATTCATTCCGATTCTTCTTCCAGATGTGCGTGCTGGGTTTTATGTAATTTGCGCAATGTATCTGTATTTTTATCCGGGTTTTTAGCCAGATAATCATCGATTGCCGAGCTTAACGCTTCCTCAGCCAGCACCGAACAATGCATTTTCACCGCCGGCAGCCCGCCCAAAGCTTCGGCCACCGCCTTGTTGGAAATTTTAAGGGCTTCTTCCAGGGTTTTGCCTTTTACCATTTCCGTTACCATTGAACTGGTGGCAATGGCTGCCCCGCAGCCGAAAGTTTTAAACTTAACATCGGTAATAATATTGTCTTTGACCTTAATGTAAATCTCCATAATGTCGCCGCAAACCGGATTCCCGACATGTCCGGTCCCGTCCGGGTTTTCCATTTCCCCGACATTCCGCGGATTATGAAAATGTTCCATTACTTTTTCACTGTACATGACAAAACCTCATTTTTATTTTTTATAAAGGGGCGACATCGCCCTGAGCTTGGCGACAATGCGGGGCAAGGTCTCCAAAACCTTATCGATTTCCTCTTCGGTGGTCCATTTACCCAATGTAAAGCGCAACGAACCGTGCGCTTTCACCGGATCGAGGCCCAGCGCCAGCAGGACGTGGGATGCTTCGAGACTGGTTGAACTACAGGCGGAACCGGTGGAAATACAAATCCCGGACATGTCCATGTTGAGGCACATCGATTCGCCTTCCACAAATTCCACGCTGATATTGACATTATTCGGCAGCCGTTTCACCGGATGGCCGTTGAGCTTAATATGTTCGATGTTTTTTTGAATACCCGTAATGAGCTTATCCCTGAGGCGGGTGATTCGCGCCGCTTCGGAGTCAATATCCCGGCCGGCAAGTTCGGCGGCTTTTCCAAAACCGACAATGCCCGGAACGTTCTCGGTGCTGGCGCGCCGGCCCCTTTCCTGTGCGCCGCCGTTCAGGAAAGGCATTATTTTAGTGCCTTTTTTGATATACAATAACCCGACACCTTTAGGCCCGTACAACTTGTGGGCGGACATGGCAAGCAAATCCACGCCAAGTTCTTTAACATTGGAGGGGATATGCCCCGCTGTCTGCACCGCATCGGTATGAAAATAGACGCCGGCTTCTTTAGCAACCTTGCTGATTTCACATATCGGCTGGATGGTGCCCACTTCGTTGTTCGCGTGCATTATTGAAATAAGGATTGTTTTATCCGTGATCGCTTTTTTAACATCTTGTGGGTCAACCAGGCCATAACTGTCAACGGGCAGATAAGTGATTTTGAAATCCATTTTCCCCAGGAATTTACACGATTCGAGCACGGCATGATGTTCGATGGATGATGTGATAATATGGTTGCCTTTACTTTTGTTTGCGAAGGCGACCCCTTTTAACGCAAAGTTATCCGCCTCGGTGCCGCTGCCGGTGAAGACGATTTCATCATCACGCGCGCCGATGAGACGAGCAACTTTTGTCCTCGCCTCTTCGACGGCATTTTTGGCCTCCTGCCCGTAGGAATAAATGGCAGATGGATTGCCAAAAGCGTCATGAAAATAAGGGAGCATCGCCTGCACTACTTCCGGGTCGGCCGGGGTAGTGGCGGCGTAGTCCAGATATATCTGTTTCATTCGTGAATCCGCTCCTTTAATTGCGATTTTTTATCAGAAAGATACCGGTTTGCGCGAAAAAATTGGGGAAAATTTTAACCGGCCGGTTGCCGTCTAGGTAAATAGCTTTTTCAATCGTAAGGTTCCTCGCGCGGCAGTAAGCCAGAAAGTCGGAAATGCTCAAGAAGTGGAGGTTGGGGGTGTCATACCACATGTTCGGCAGGGAAGGCGTGACCGGGGTACGGCCGTCGAACACCATTTGCAGCCGCGATTTATAATAAACGAAATTCGGGAAACCGATAATGACTTTGGAACCGACCCGCAGCGTCTCTTTCAGCACATACTCAAGTTTAACCACCTGCTGCAAACTCTGGTTCAGAATCACAAAATCGAACGATTTATCGCCGTAGTCCGATAACCCGCCCTCGATATCCTGCTGCGAGACGCTGATACCCAGCGAGGCGCATTTACGCACTGCCTGTTCGTCGATTTCAATCCCGCTACCCCGGACATTTTTAGTTTTCACCAACAAATTTAATAATTTCCCATCGCCGCAGCCGAGGTCGAGCACCGACGACCCTTTCGGAATGAGGTCGAGGATAACCCTGTATTCCAGTTTAACTTTTTTTAAATCGACGGGTTCGGACTGATTATTACTCATCGGATATCCTTCTCAGGAAATTCCTGATAAAATGTTCCTGCTCTGCTACTTCCACCAGAAAAGCGTCGTGGCCGTAAGTGGAGTTCAGTTCGCAATAACTGACATCAATTTGCGCCTGTTTGCATGCCTTCACAATTTCTTTGGACTGATACGCCGGATACAGCCAGTCGGACTTGAAGGCAATGACCAGAAATTTAACCGACGCTGCCGCCTTGAAGATTTTCTCCAGTGGACTGCCGTTGGTAAGGTCAAAACGGTCGATGGCCTTGGTGATATACAGGTAAGAATTAGCATCGAACCTTTTCACGAAATTATCCCCGCGGTACTGGAGATATCCTTCCACTTCGAAATCGGGGCTGAATTTCCTATCTGCGTGCTCTTCTTTCACCCGCCGCCCGAATTTCTCAGCCATGGAAACGTCGCTCATGTAGGTAATATGCCCGATCATGCGCGCCACCGCCAGGCCCCGTGCCGGCGCGGATTTCCCGTAATAATGCCCGTCTTGCCAGTCGGGGTCGGCCATGATGGCTTGCCTTCCCACTTCGTTAAACGCGATCTGCTGCGGGGAATGCCTGGCGGAAGTGGCAATCGGAATTGCGGTGGCCACCATCTCCGGGAAAGAAACCGCCCATTGCAGCACCTGCATGCCGCCCATCGAGCCGCCGGCGGCACACAGCAACTTCTTGATGCCGAGGCTGCGAACCAGATGCGCCTGAGCATTAACCATATCTTTGATTGTAATCAGCGGGAAATCCAGGCCGTAGGGTTTTCCGGTTTTCGGGTTGATTGAAGACGGTCCGGTAGACCCTTGGCACCCGCCGATAATGTTCGAGCAAATGACAAAATACTTATCGATGTCGAAAGCCTTGCCGTGCCCGATCATATTATCCCACCAACCCGGATCTTTCTCATCAGGATGAAATCCGGCAACATGAGCGTTTCCTGTCAGGGCGTGCAAAATCAATATGGCGTTTGATTTATCTTTGTTCAACGTGCCATAGGTTTCATAAGCCAGCGTGACAGGGCCAAGTTTTTCGCCGGATTCCAGCGCTAATTCACCGGGATGATTGCCAAACGCAAAATATTGTGTTTCCACAAGGCCGATATCTTTTGCGGTCCTTTCAATTATCTTAGCCAAATTGCGGCCTCCTTTCCTTTTCCGGGCTTATATTCCTTCACCATCGTTAAATTCCCGGACGATTTCCCGGATCTTTTCGCTAAATATGTCCGACGGAACGGTAATTCCGCCAATAATTTCAATTCGGGCCAAACGCTCTCTGAGCGCGCCCTGTTCGGCCAGCACAATCCTGATAGCCGCGGCAACCGGGTCGGGTAATTTTCCATGTTCCAAGTCTGCGGTCGTTTTATGACTATCTTCAACTATTCGGCCCGGAATGCCCACGACCGTAGCGCCGGGAGGAACCGGTTTATTTACTACAGAACCTGCGCCGATTCTGGCGCCATCACCCACAGTAATAGCGCCCATCACTACCGCCCCCGTGCCGATCACCACATTATTTCCAATGGTGGGATGACGTTTCTCTTTCCTGGTGGAAGTGCCCACCAGCCCCGAGCCTTGATACATCAGAACATCATCGCCTACTTCAGCCGTCTCCCCGATAACAACTCCGGATCCATGATCAATGAAGAACCTCCGGCCTATTTTCGCTCCGGGATGGATTTCTATTCCCGTCAGGAAACGGCTGACATGTGAGATGTAACGGGCTAAAAACCGTTGCCGGTGCTGCCAGAAAAAGTAAGCCACACGATGTGACCATACGGCATGCAGACCGGGATAACAGAAGATTACCTCCGGTATACTCCTCGCAGCAGGGTCGTTGGCGAATATATTGTGAATATCCTCTCTGATACCATCAAACATGAAATCATCCTTGAAATAATTGTGTATTCCCTTATCTTTTCATTTATTAAATTTTAAAACTATTTTATTCAATTACCATCAAACCTGATTATCCCAGGTTACGTGAACCGGCAATCCTTTTCACAGCTTCAACCGTTAATTCAATTTCTTTCACCATATTAAGATAACCGGGGCTGAGCCTCACCGTACCTGAGGGAAAAGTGCCGAGCGTTTTATGGGCAGACGGTGCGCATTGCAATCCCGCTCTGACTTTAATATCAAACGCCTGGTCGAGGATAGTTCCGACTTCGCCGGGTTGGTATCCTTTAACATTGAATGAAACGACCGGAGCCATCTGCGACAAATCTTTAGGCAGATGAAGCGTTACCCCGGGTATAGAAAGCAGACCGGCAACCAGCTTCTCGCTAAGAAATTTTTCATGAGTAATAATTTTATCCAAACCTTCATCGAAGATAAATTTCAACCCTGCTCCGAGACCGGCAATACCCGCACTATTTAACGTCCCGCTCTCGTACTTATCCGGTAAAACCTCAGGCTGTTCTTCCTGTTCCGAAAAAGAGCCGGTGCCGCCTTCACGTACCGTGTCAAGATTCTCGCGATTGCCGATATAAAGCACGCCGGTGCCGGGCGGGCCGAATAAACCTTTGTGTCCCGAAAAAGCGAGCAAATCGATATTTGAGGCTTCTACATCAATCG
>Ga0181517_10005099_pt1 | contig 11714 bp, 9 predicted proteins | sample PEATcosm2014_Bin_31_FD_119748 | JGI IMG/M metagenome (GOLD analysis project Ga0181517, IMG submission 119748) | Peatland microbial communities from MTU Mesocosm Facility, Houghton, MI, USA - PEATcosm2014_Bin01_30_metaG | ecosystem: Environmental > Terrestrial > Soil > Wetlands > Peat | place... | reverse complement strand
CGAGCGCCTGAAAAAACAGCTCGTATCCGACGAGCAGGCGGCCGAAAAGCAGCACCGCCAATGGGAGGAGACCGAGCGGGAAAAGACGATTCGCTTTGCCGCCGTCAAGCACGCCCGGCCGGACCGGGAGAAATTTGAAATCGAGACGGCCCGCGCGAAGGCCGCGGAAACCGAGCGCATGGCCGGCCTGCACGCGGCCTTCGCCGCGCGAAGACAGGCGCTCCCTAAGACCGGAGGGGAACTTACCGACGAAGAGGGCCGCCCGCTGGGTGAGGACGTGAAGGCGCTCCAGGCCCGGCTGCACCTGCACGGCACGCTGCTGGAACGTCTGCACCAAATTCGCGCAGGCGGCTTCAATGATGCCGAATTGCAGAAGCTTTTCGGCCGCCAGGAGGGACTGCTCGCCTATAAGAACATTCTGGACGGCGAAGGTGATTATGCTTCCTCTTTGGGTCGACAGGGAACGGCCGCCCGTGAGGGGCTTTTCGGACAAATACTGAGTATGCCCGCCGCGGACCCGAGCCTTCGGGCCGCCGCTGCCGCGCGCCGGACCGAGGAGGCTGCCCACGAGTCTGACCAGGAGGCTGGCACGTGGGAGAACACCTACCAGGCCGTAACGAATGCGGCGTACCGGCAGTCGGGCCCGGGGGGGAAAGCCTTAATACAAATAGCTCGGCCGCTGGATTACCTCCCTTTTGTGGAGCGGAGGAAGATGCAGCAGTTTTTACGCGGCGGATTCCTCGATTGGGATCGCGAGACCCGGCAGCTTGCCGTTCATGCCCTGGGAGGCGTGCAGGCGGCCTACGGAGACATCCAGAGCGAGCCGGCCCAACGCTACATCCGCGACACCCGCGGCCTGATTCTGGGCGGTCACTTCGGGGAAAACACGTCGGCGATGCGGCAGGCGATCGACGACCTCGGCGAGGCGGCCAAAGACCTCAAGCAATCGGCCGCCGAGCTGGCCCGGTCCCACCGCGCCAACCCGATGATTGGCCACAAAGACAAGGGGGACAGGCAATAGGTGAGAGGTGAGAGGCAATAGGCAATAGGAGAGCCCCGAACCCGCGGCCTATGACCTATTGCCTATTGCCTATCCCCTCTCCGCCACTAACCACTAACCACTCGCCACTAACCATGGCCAGCATCGGCTCCGTCTCCTGCACGTTCGTCCGCGGCCACGCACCGGCCGTCAAGCAGCGGCTCGAGCTATGGACCGTGCCGGGCATCAACGGCTATGGCGCCCTGGCGCTCGGCGCCAACGACAGCGAGTTCGAGTTCACGGCTGTGCTCTATTCGGACGATGCCGGGTTGCTCGAATGGAAGCTCTCGATCGAGGCCCAGCAGGGCCAGATCATTTCGGTGGTCAACGACCTGGGCATCACCTATGCGAACTGCCTGGTCACGAAGATCAGCAACCTCCGCAACACGCCCGTCGTGGCGGCCGGGGGCATCAGCCAGCGGGGCGAGATCCAGATCTCCGGCGTCACCACGCAGTAGGGGAGCTTTTCATGGCCAGTACTGCCCTGCCGTTTGCCTCCTCGGCGATTCCCTGGCCGGCCTACCCCGCGGTGGTCCAGACGAAGGTCAACTGGTCGGATTCGTGGACCCCCAGGCCGGAGCTCGAGCTCGAACACGTCACGCTGGCGGCCGGGGGGCACGACCTCGACTCGGCCGTCGTCCGGCACCGCTACGGTTACCTCAAGCAGCCGTACAATTCGTCGTTTGCGGCGGAGTCCCCGGAAAACCTCGACCAGCTCTGGATCCAGATCGGTATCAACCTTTCCAGCGGCTTCACGCCCGTGTTTACCGGGATGGTCTTCAACGACGGGCGCGAAGTCTTTGGGGCCTCGGTCCAGGAAACGGGCCACCAGCGCTTCCAGTGCCACGGCGGCGGTGTGTTTCTGCGGCGCCGGGCGATCTCGCAATCGGTCTGGCAACTGCCCACGGCCGCCCAGGGCATCACCACCGACCTGGTGGCCTGGTCGGCGCCCATGAACAGCCGCATCATCCGCCATGGCTGGGTCGTCGGAAACCGCTCGAGCTCGAAAATCAACGGCGTGTACTGCTTCGGCGGCAACTCGGCCTGGTCGGCCAACGACTTCATTCAGTACCTGCTCAACTACTTCATGGACGAGAGCAGCTCGGGCGGCCCGTCCTGGTCACTCTCCGACCCGACCGGCGTGCTGGCCGCGCTGAAGATCTGCAAGAGCTGGCCGGAGACCACGACCGCCGCCGAGATGATCCAGGAGCTGATCTCGCCCCGGCTGGGGATTGACTACCTGATCGCGGCCGACGACGGCGGATTCACGGTCACCGTCTTTGCCTTGCAGGCATCGGCCACCACGATCGGCGGCGTGACGCTCCCGGCGAATCCCGACACGGTCACGCACAACGCGGGTGTCACGACGCAGAACCTGACCACCCGCATCAGCCTCAACAGCGACCAGCTCTACGGCACGATTCGCGTGCTGGGCAAGCAGGTGGTGATCGCCACCACGCTGGTGGCCCCCGACGCCGCGATCGCCAGCGGATCTCCGCTCTATGCCCGCCGCGGATCGCTGGCGCCGGCCTGGGCGACCGCGCTGCAAACCGCCTACCTGGCCGGCACGGCAACCGTCCCGCCGCCGGCCCAATACCCCGCCGGCTCGGCCGCCGCCGCCGACTACAACCGCCGCCGCGATCGCTACCGCGACGTGTTCCGGCTGTGGCTGATGCCGGCCGGATACGACCTGCACAAGCTCGGCGCCGTGCTCAAGATCGACACCAGCTCGGGGACCGCCAACGTGACCCAGATCCAGGCCGATGGCAGCACGGGGCCGGATACGCCCTGGCAGTCGCAGCACCGCAAGACGCTCCGCTGGACGCCCATGCAATCGGGTTTCAACTACAGCGTGAACCCGCCGACAAACCCCAACCCGGATCCCAACGACGATGACGATTTTGCCCCGCAGTTTATCCCGCCGGCCGCCTGGCTATGGAGCGAGACGGACGGCTGGATCACCGCGGACAGCGTGGGCGTCGCCGTGGCCGTGCCCAAACAGGGGCTCGGCATCCGGCTGCACTGTACCCCGGCCCACCTGGTGGCTGCCGATCAGGCGGTGACAAACACCTTGACGCCGCCCAAGTGGGGCATGAACTGGGGCACCGCCACGGTGGCCTTCGAGAGCGACCTTCGGCTGATGATGGAATATGGGACCGGCGACTACGGCCAGCCGGGCGTTGACGGCGTCGAGGAAATCGTGGTCCCCGACGCCGAGCTGTGGATCCTGGCGGCCAATACGATGATCGGCGTGCTGGCCAGCGACGCCACCCAGGAGCAGCTCAGCCCCAACGTCCCCGTAGTCCTCCGCGACGATACGCCGCGGCTGGCGCAGGTGATGGCCGGAGCAGTGGCCCGCTACAATAGCACCCGCGCCCGGGCCGAGGTGGTTGCCGCCGCGCTCCTGCCGTGGCAGGCACTGCTGGGCCAGATGCTCTCCGTGATCCAGGCCGGCGGCGACAGCCAGCAGATCAACTCCCCCATCACCCGCATTACCTGGACCGGCGGCCAGCGCCCGACGACTCGCCTTGAGGCGGGTTTTGCCAACCGAGGGTAACACCAATAATGGCCGATCTGGACCACTATGACGCGGACGAGCGGGATTGCGGGTACCTCGTCCGCCCCGCCCAGGTCGTGCCCGCCGACCAGACCGTATCGTGGTTCCAGCTCGGGACCGACCAGACGATCCCCGACGGAGGGCCGGGGCTGTACCTGGGGTTCCTGGCCGGATCCATCGTCGGCACGAACGGGACCATTGGCGACCCGATGATGCCGGTGATCCTGGGCGGCAATTCGGTAAACATCCGCGGGGCCTTCGGAAATCCCGGCAGCATCAGCTCCTCCACTTTGCAGCTCGCCCAGCCGACCAGCCAGATTTGGCCCGCCGGCGCCACCCTGGCCGGGTTCCCGAAGACCGACCCGGCATACAGCGTGATCCTCATCGATCCCAGCGGGCAGCTCTGCTCGATGTTCGGCGACTGGGTGCAGGCCCAAAACACGGGGATGATGGTCGGATTCGCGCTCAACGGGAGCAGTGAGAGCGTCACAGTCAGTTCGCTGCTGCTGACCGCCGGCGGGAGCGGCTACACGTCCGAGCCCACGGTGACGATTTCCGGCGGCGGGGGCATCGGGGCCACGGCAACGGCGACCGTTTCCGGGGGCGTCGTGACGGGCTTGACGCTGACTGCCGGCGGAAGCGGCTTTACCAGCGCGCCTACGGTGACGATCTCCGGCGGAGATGGAACCGGGGCCACGGCGACGGCGGCGATCAGCGGCGGCGTGCAATTTCAGGTCTGGGAGGTCGTCGACCGGCCCAGCAACAAGGTGGACTATCAGGGCGAATTGGTCCAGACCCTCGTTCAGGACAGCGGTGGCGACACGACCGTCTGGTGCGACATCACCATCAACAGCCAACTGCCGGCCACTTCGATCCGCGTCACGATCGGGACCTACATCGTGGATGTCGGGCAGTCGATCGCCGCCGGCGCCACGGTCGATGCCCATTATGATAGCGAGACCCGCACCTGGACGATCAATGGGGTGATCTGCTACGACGACGCGGGATCGTAAAGAGGCGAGAGGCAAGAGGGAATAGGCAATAGGTAATAGGAGAGCCCCGAGCGCGTGACCTATCGCCTCTCACCTCTCACCTATTGCCTCTCACCTATTGCCTCTCACCTCTAACCTCAGCCCATGCAGATCTACAACGCTCCCATCCAGTTGCGGCTCGGCGGCGGAGGGGCCGGTGGCCCCAGCTACAAGGCCGTCGGCTACGACCCGACCCAGCGCGCCTGCGCGGTCTCGGACGCGGTGGACGGCAATCCCGACACCACGCTCTGGTTTCCGCCGTTCGTGGATCTGTCGATCCCCGGCGGATACCCGCTCTCGGGCACGTACCGGCTGACGCACGCGGGCAGCGGCGTGTACCTCCTGGGCCGCTGCGGGATGCAGAATTGCACCAGCGGCGGCTACGACTTTGGCTGGTCGATCACCCTCAAACCGCTGGATTTGAACCCGCCCGGCTCGGACGGCGCGTGGGATGGTGTGTCGTATCCCGCCGGCTGTCCCGGAGCTTACCCGCACCATGTCTATTGTTGGCAACTAACGGTCGCCTGGGAGAACGACGAGTGCATCAGCAACGGCACCCGCTACCCGGCCCCGGCCGGGATCAATGCCTACAGCGGCTGGTTCCCGGCCTGCCCGCCGTGCACGGATGGGGCCTGGAACCCGGCCTACGGCCAGACCAGCAGCACGTTTTCGGGGCTGCTGGGGCTCTTGCCCTCGCCCGGAAGCGCCGGGCTGACGTTCAAGACCGACTACGGCTGGTGCCCGACCCTGTACTGGCGGGTGCAGGACTACATGGCGGCGCTGTGCGAGTGCCCGAGCAACAACCTGGTGCCCTACGGCCCGGGCAACCCGCCCCCGGCCAGCTTGAACCTGTCGCTCTCGGGCGGCTTCGACTATTATTCGCAGCTCTACGACGGCGAAAGCGTGACGGTGCCCGCCTACGTGGCGCCCGGCGGATCCGTCGGGAGCGGCTTTGTGTGGACCGACGCCGACGTGATCGCATTGTGCTGCGGGGCGCAGCAGACCGACACGGAGAGCCGGCCGGCCAGCCCGGGCGCCGACGGCTGCGACAGCCAGATCATTCCCCAGTCGGACGCCACGAACGTCTGTTGCCTGGAAATCGAGTTCGCCGGCATCAAGCCGGGCGACGAGGTTTCTTATTACGGCTACCAGTACGGCTACCCCACGGCCAACGGGGCCGACCAGCCGCCGCTTCCCACGGGCAGCAGCTTCCTCAACCGCCGGCTGAAGTACCGCCGGAGCCAGTGCCTCAACGCCGACAGCTACTGTGCGGCCGGCGAGTACGCCCCGGCCGACATATGGGACGCCCGCGACTACGGGGCCATCAATCCGTTCCCGGCCACGCTGACGATTTCGCTCCAGCCCATCGTCGGGGTGCTCACGAAAACCGATGCCCCGATGAGCATCGCCGACTGCATTGACTGCAACGGCACGACCTGCGAGTCGCTGGGCGGTGGCCCGTGCACGTGCTGCATCGGACAAAACGGCACGCCGGCCGATGGCCCGTACAATTGCGGAGACGCCGAAAATACCGTCTCGGTCGGCTTCGTCGGCTACCGCGTTCAAATTACGCTCACCGGGCAGGAGAAGATCGCCACCGAGGCGGGCCAGGACGTGATGGTCTGCCCGCCGCCGGCGCCGGCCCTGGGTGCGTACGACATAGCCGATTGCACGCCGGTGCCCGTCTCCGACATGGTGCCGCAGGCGGTGGGCTTTGTTTTGGACCTGCCCGCCTCGGTCTTCGGAGCGAGCAATGGAAATGCGCAGCTCCAGGCCATGCTGGCCGCCGGCTATACGCTGACCGACGCCAATATCACGGTCGACGACATCAACAACAACGCCCTGGGGATCTATATCGACTCGCGGCTGCCGGTTACGGATGTGGCCGCCAGCGGCGACGAGTCGTCCACCTCGGGGCTCGTCTCTCGGACATGCTTCGGTGGGACCAACGGCGGGATGCTCTTGAAATACACGGCCGGCATCCCCGGCCCGTTTGTGACCCTCGAAATGCTCGACGGCCTGGTGCTGGGCCTGGACTTCTTTGGCGGCACGACGCTCTACCACGTCGTAGCCGGCGTGGGCGGCAGTCCCCAGGCCTGGGCCAACGCGGCCGGAGTGGTGGGCGACCCGCCCAGCGGACTCCGCTACCAGATCGGCCAGCCGGTGGTAACGCAGACCATCGGCGGCAAGCAGGTCCCCATACCGACCGGCCCCACCTGGCTCACCACGCTGCCGTCCGCCGCCGCCTACCCGGTGGGCACCACGCTCCTGGTCGTGAGCCCCTGCGCCGACTACCGCGGACCGGACTACAGCGCGGCCACCGCCACGCTCCGCACCAGCGGCTTGGGCGCCGGCGTGGGGCCGGGGAGCTTCTTTACCTGCAACAACGACGAGCCCTCGCCGGGCTACGCCGAGGCCTGCAACTGGCTCGTGGCCTTCGATTCGCTCGATGGCCGGCCGCAGCAGGCCGAACTTTTCCGGACCAGCGCGGCCCTGCACTGGACCCACCCGCTGGTACCGCTGGGCGCCCGCATTAGCCCCTCACCCGCAAAACGCCCCGGGGCCGACCTGCTGGCCCTCGAGGGCCTGGGGCATCGCTGGGGCTTCGACCGGGGATTCGCGATCCCCACGAGCTACGACGACGGCAGCGGCAACGATACGGCCTACAACCCGTGCCATGCCGGCAACTGCACGGGCGACGTGCTATCGGCGACGATCACCAACCTCATTCCGATGGGCAGCCTCGAGCTGGACAGCCGCTATAACTTCCTCTTGTCGGGCCTGCTGCCGGACAGTCCGTTGACGGTCACCCCGATCTGCAAGACGGACGGCTGCCCCACGTACCCCGCCACCCAGTGCATCCTGGCCGGCTGGAATCTTTTTGGCACGCCATGGGGCGACGTGAACATTCCCGTGAGCGGCGGCGCCGCCAACGGCAGCGTCACCGTGGGCGAGTGGACGTATGCCGTCACCCGCCAGGCGGACAATGCCGACGGCACGGCCGAGTTCCAGATTGCGATTACCGGGCCCCAGAACTACTCTGCCCAGTTCTCGACCGGCAACCATATCGACTGTTTGCTCGCCGGCGATCTGCCCGTCGCCCTGCCCGGCCTGGCCGCCCCCTGGATCGAGCCCTACGGCGGATTGAGCTGCGACGCGGTGAGCTTCACGGTCACCTTCCACGACCCGAGCGGGGCGATCTCCGCCACGCCCGTTTTGGTGCCGGCCCACGCCGGCTGGTGGCATTGGCCGGACCGGCTGCCGGGCCAGGAGGTCAACGACGAGGACACCACGGTCGTCGACGTCCTGCGGGTCTATGGCGGCCAACTGATGCTCATCCGCAGCCAGTACTACGCCGACACCGACGGCGTGAGCCGCTGGCACCACCTCTACTGCCTCCTCACCTTGAGCGAGGACTGCTGCGCCTTAGGCGGCCAGATGAATGGCGAGGCCCTCTACGCCCCGGACCCGTCCGTCGCCGGCTGCCGCGACGCGACCGATATCACGGTCGACATCATGCCGCAGTGCCTTGAGGTCTGCACGGCCGACGCCTGGACCCTCACCCGCGGGCCCTTGAGCTTTACGCTCTCCGGGAGCCAGTCGGCCGGCTGGACGGCCGCCGGCAGCCTTCAGGCCGAGGCCGTCTTGCTCTCGGGCACGCAATACCGGATCGACTGGGCCTGGTGCGACGGCACGAATTACTTGACCTGGAGCGCGACGGTCGATACCACGAACCTGCCGGCCGTTGTCACGCTCACCGGCAGCGACTCGATCACCTGGCCCGGCACGATTATCTCCCAGAGCGAGGGCGACTGGTCGATCGAGATGCCCTGGAAGACGTTTACCTTCTCGGGGACCGGCTGGCAGAACGTGGGCACCCTTGGGCTCACGCTTACCGAGCTGGCCGACGCCGGCGGGCATGGTCGCTTTTTGCTGTCGATCGACCTGGCCGGCGCCCTCACCATCGGCCGGCCCTTTGGCGACCCGGACGACGGCCTGCGGGACTGCCTGACGATGGCTGCCCTGCCGCTTGAATTGAGCGATGGGGTGAACTCCTACGGCCTGGTCCATCTGACGGCGGAGTGAAATGCCCTATCAACATCCGATTGTCGAGACGATGGCCCAGGGCACCGAAGTTCTCATGCCCGCGGAGACCTCCCGCGCGCGGGCGGATATTGCCCGGCGGCTGGCCATCTGCGACGCCTGTCCGCTGTTGCAGGCCGACGGCTGCGGCGGCTGCGGGCGGTGCAGCGACCGCTGGACCCGCTGGCGAAAATGGCTTGTCAGCGGCGGTTGCAACCAGTTTGGCGAGGCGCCGCCGCCCGGCCGGAACACCACGCGATCGCCGCCGATCCCCGCCCCCGTGGCGAGCGTCGCCCGCGTGCCGCTGGTGCCCGAGAAGTACCGCCGCTGACTCATTTCGCGCGAAATGGCGACGGGTTGGAGTTTGTAGGGTGCGTGAAACGTACCACGACCTTCGGAAAGGCTGACCCTCCTCAATCACTAGTGGATCCAGCCCAGCCACCAGGCCAGGCCGAGGATCGCAAGCGAACCGGTTGTGACGATCGCCACCACGAGTTGGGCGCGCGGCGACATCAGTTGGCTTCCTCGGGACGGCGGAGCCACTCGTCCGCCTCGACGCGCTCGCCATGCCAGGCCCAAAAGTACCAGATGGATGGATGATCGGGCGACCCTTCGATCACGGTCCAGCGGCCGTGCCGGTGCCCCGCCCGATCCAGCGGGCCCTCCTGGACCATGTACGGATGGACGTCCGCCGGCAGCTCGCCGCTGTGGAGCAGGAACATCTTTCGCTCCTCCCGGATCGGCAGCTCGCCGCGGAACGTGGTGGCGTAGCGAATCAGTCCCCCCTCGGGGATCGGAATCGCCGGCCACGCCTCGAAGCTCACCGGCGCGCCCCGGTTGCCGACGTACCACGAGTACTCGGTCCGCTCCCTGGTCGACCGCCAGTACCAGGCGGCGGCGATGATCGCCGCGACCGCCACGAGTGCCACAATGACCAACCGGCCCCTTCCGCCGAACAGCCGGTGGTTGGCGGCTGCCGGGGCCGCTCCGGGAGCGGTCGCATTCCGGCGAACCGGAGGTGGCTCCGCCGGCATGGTCACCGGCTGCCGGCAGGCCGGGCAGACGAGTTCCTGACCTGCCAAGCGCGGATCGCATACCAGCGGGCTCCCGCATCGACAGAAAAACACCGACATTGGGGGCTCCCGGCGCCGGGCCGGACCCGCGGCCGAAAGCCGCGAAGGCGAAAGATGCGTGCTCGCCGCCGGATCCGCTTGGCCGGCGGTTTGCAACCCGCCGGCCCTCCCGGTGATGCCTTGATTCTCTCGCGCCGCGGGCGGCCGCGTCAAGCGCCGCGTGCAAAATTGCCCGCCCCCAATCCATGAACAAGTTATCCACAATCATTTGCCGACGCCGGGAAAGAATTTTGCGGTATCTTTCTAGGGGTCCGGCGCCCCGGCATCGGTCGGAAGGTTTTGTCTGTCATAATTGGCCTCAGCGAGCGCCGCTGTCACGTCCCCTCGCGCTGTCGTGTTGCAAATCCGCCATCGTGGGTTCGACTCCCACCGGCGCCTTTGAAAGAGGATCAACAGTCCGCTTTCACGATCTGACGGTCGGCCAACGGTCGCACAAACCACGACGGGCAACCGTCTTAGAGTCGTTCCGGAGCGGCCGGACATCAACCAAGCCGCTCCGGGCCGCCCGAGCCAGGCCGGACGGGAGAATCGACGCGACCGCGAGGCGCGCCGGGGTCCAAAGGGTCGAAAGCGCCCACGAACGCCCAGTAACTCTCCCGCCGGCCCTTTTTCTGCGCCGAGGCCGCCCGCCGCCGATTGCAAAAGAATTCTTTCCGGCGAAATGTTGACAGCTCTTGGGCGGCGCGCATACTTGGGAACACTGTAGTGCGTAACGCTTTCGCTCCCACGCTCTTTGTCCCGCGTCTTGCGGGCCGGGAGGCCGCGGTTGGGCGGAAGCCGACCGGGCCCCTGAAAGCAGGCTGACTACCTGCCTCCTGCGCCCTTTTGCGTGTTGTTTCATCGTCGCGATGACCCCGGCGGCGCGCCGTATCCGCGCGCCGCCGGGGCACGGAGGGAAACGAGCCGCAAAGCTCAACAATCTTTAGCACTGGAGTTGTTTCACTCATGGCCACCAAAACGAAGTCACGGGCCGCGGCAAGCGATTCGCCGGCCAAAAACCAAGAGAAAAATCATTCCTTTGAGGTCGGGAAAAGTTACCTGATCCGGACGGTCACCCTTTACTACACGGGACGGCTCGTGGCAGTCACAGAGACGGACCTGCTGCTGGAAGAGGCCGCCTGGATTGCCGACACGGGCCGTTTTGCGACCTGCCTGAAAAGCGGCACTTTTAACGAGGTCGAACCGTTTTGCGACCCGGTGATCGTGCCGCGCGGCTGTATCGTTGACGCGACCGAGTGGAAGCACCCGCTACCGCGAGACCAAAAATGAACCAGTCAATTCTCAGGACAGGTTTTGATTGGTCGCGGTCGCGGTCGGGGTCGGGGTCGCGGTCGTGGTCGGGGTCGGGGTCGCGGTCGGGGTCGCGGTCGGGGTCGGGGTCGCGGTCGCGGTCGGGGTCGCGGTCGCGGTGATTTTGCGCCGGCTGCGCCGGCGAGGGAGTGCATCAATGAGCGGCCAAGCGACGCAACTGAGTCTTGAACTCGAGGATGATCTCTCGCAGATAACGCCCGAGCAGGTTCATACCATGTACCGGGCGATCCACGCGATCGCGGCCTCGACGCTGCTGGAGTTTGGCGGCCCGCTCGCCTGGGGCCGGTGGTGCCGCCGGAAGGCCATCGACGCAATCCGCGAGCTGCGGGAAACACGAGCGACGCCGAGACGAGACGTGCTCGCAGAGATCCAAGACCGCGTCTTTGGCGAAGAGGACCGCCAGCCAGGAGTTCGAGCGTGAGCGACTCGCAAGTCACCACCGACGAGATCCGCCAGCGCGTGGCCTACGCCATCGAGGCTGTCTACGCACGCCGCGCGGCGGCCGGTATTTCCGATCGGCTCTCGATCCGGGCGCTCTGGCCCATGATCCGGCTGGAACT
>Ga0181517_10005097_pt1 | contig 11716 bp, 11 predicted proteins | sample PEATcosm2014_Bin_31_FD_119748 | JGI IMG/M metagenome (GOLD analysis project Ga0181517, IMG submission 119748) | Peatland microbial communities from MTU Mesocosm Facility, Houghton, MI, USA - PEATcosm2014_Bin01_30_metaG | ecosystem: Environmental > Terrestrial > Soil > Wetlands > Peat | place... | reverse complement strand
TTTTGAGGAGGCAACGGCACGAGAGGTTGTTGAAGCCAAGCGTTCTCCTGTCGCAACTTCTCTTCAAACAACTCCTGCCAACGAACCTCGGGCGGGTCGGTGTTGAAAGGTTCCGGAAGACTCGCAAACCAAGGATCGCCACCTCCACGCCGGAGGAGCCACCAGACTCGTGGCATCGTCAAAAGCGTCATCAAGTTCACGAAACCCCACAAAAAGAAGAAGATGGTAGCGGTCGTACCGAGACCACCGATCAACGTCCAACGCACGACCTCGCCGTTGCCACCGAGCGACAGGATATAAGCCCAGAACAAGGTTATCCCGATTGGGACGATAGAAAGCCGCCAAAGGATTTTCAGCTTGGACGTGCGTCTTGGAACGAAACTGCTCATGGTGATTCTCCGTTTTGAGGGTCTGGGGATCGGGTTTGGTCCGACACCGAGGAACCAGAGCCGGGTGGCCCAAGGCCCATACCTCTCCGGAGATGGCCGTTGGGTCCGATAGACAACCCGTCCCCATCCGACCTGAAACCGGCTCTGCCACCTGGGTGTTAGCGGCGGCTTGGGGCCGAATTGAAGGGGAAAGAGCGGCGGGCCAAACGGCTCATTCGGTCGTTAGGAATGGTGGGTCCGAGCCGAAGGGGAAGGGAGTGAGGATGGCGAGAATGCCGCCTGTGGGGTTCGCTTCCGAGCCGAGGAGAAGATAACGCCGATCACCGGAGAGCCGGTGCAAAGGGCGTCGAACGGGGGGTTTGCTCTGGAGGCGAACCCCCGGTAGGATGTTGGCTTAACAGGGAGGTCCGAGACCGTTTTTTGACCCGTTTTTGCTGGGCAACTGGTGGGCGAAATGCTGGGCGAATTGTAAAAACACAGTTTTCATAAGTCGTTGCTATAAAACTACTTGCAATTTCATAAATACATCCCTACCGGGCCTACTTTTCCAACCACTTGTCACCATTGAAGTTGTAGCGGCCAGTCCCAACCACTGCCGACGATCCGGCGGGGCCAACACTCCATTAACACTCCACATTAGCTTCGGGAATCGCCGTTTTGATCGCATCGGTGGGGCTGCCCTTACGTCGGATCGAGCCGGCCTGGCCGGTCACGTGGTCTTGAGGAACTCCGGCACGTGGAGTTGCTCCACGGCGCCGTCGAGTTGCCGGGCCATGTTGATGTACCGCTTGGTGGTCAGGTAGCTCTTGTGCCGCATGAGGGCCTGTAAGGCGCTCTCGGTGAGCCGCATGGCGTTCTGGGTGGCAAACGCCCGCCGTAGGTCATGGAACCCGTATAGGTGGCAGGCGTCGGTATGCTCGTGCTTTTCGCGGCAGGGCAGGTCGATGATCCTTTCGCCCTTCTCGTCTTTCGCGGCCTCCTGGATTCGGGCGAACTCCACGTAGAGGGTCCGCTCGTGATGCGGCCAGGGGAATACCATCGGGCCGAAGTCGACCAGCTTGCGCAGATGCTCGACAACGACGGGATGCAGGGGCACAACCTCATCGCGATTGCCCTTGTTGTCCTCGTGCCAGGTAATGGCCGTGGCCTTGTCCAGGGAAACGTCGTCCCACCGCAGCGCCAAGGGCTCGTTGACCCGCCAACCCGTCATGTACAGGTAGACCAGAAACGCCCGCCACCATTCGGCCGCGGAGTAGACGTCCGACTGCGGCCGTTCTGCCGCATCGCAGGCGGCGTAGATCGCTGCGAAGTGTTCCGGGGTGACGTACCGAATGAGCTTCTCTGGCTCCTTCACCATGCGGATTCTCGGCATCTTCGGCAGGTAGCCCCATTCGTAGGCGACCCGAAGCACGGCCCGCAGATGCCGCAGTTCCTTGTTGACCGTTGCGGGCGAGACTTTGCTTTCGGCCTTCTTACCCTTTTCGAGCCGGCGCTTTGAGACATACTCGTCGATCGTCTGCGCCCGAATATTCTGGACCTGGCCCGGCTTGATGATCCGCTCGAAGTGCTCGATGGCGTCGAGGGTGCAGCGCCGGCTTTGCGGTTCCATGCCGGCGCCGATCTTCGCTTCCCACTCCGCTCGGAACGTGCCCCACCGCTTCCGGCTGTCGGTCTGCAAAACGCCCGCCTCCGCCTGGTTCTCGATCTTCTGGGCGAACTTCTCGGCCAGGGAACGGCATCCGAGCTTCTTGCTTCGCTTCCGCCCGTCCTCGAACCAGCCGACCGACCATGGGCACTTATCGCCCAGCTTCGCCTTCTGTCTGTTGTCCTGGAAAAGCCACGCCTTCATTTTGCTACCCTCCAGTCTTGGGTCGTCGAGGGCGGGTCAGTCGCATGCCGAAGTAATCCGCCAGCTTGGTGGCGGTTTCCAGCGTCAAGTCGCGTTCCCCGCTAGCGAAGCGGTGAAGGACCTGGTAGGCGATGCCGGAGCCTTTGGCGATGCGGTAGCGAGTCAGCCCGCTGCTCTCGATGGCCTGTCTGAGTTGGTCCTGTAGTGCCATGATTTTCACTCCCGACCGCTATTGTACACCGTTCGGTGTTTACGTCAAGCAGGCATCAGAGATTTTCTTTCTGGCGCTCCAGAAACGTCAGCAGGTCCGCGCGGGTATAGACGATCTTGCTGCCGACCTTCGCGCCTTGCAACTCGCCACGCCGCCGGCAGTCGCGAAGAACGTAGGGCTTCACGCCGAGCAGCGCGGCCGCCTCGGGCTCCGTAAGGGCCAATCGGCCGTTGAACTTGGCCCGCTCTTCCTCCAAGCGGTCGAGCGCCTCGGCCACGGCCAAGTGAACCAGGGGGCGGAGATCATCCTCGTCGAAGTGAATCGTCAGGCTCATGTCAGGTACTCCGTAACCGGGCCAATCGCCCTTCTCTGGAATCGTCGGGGGCGTGTCGTGGCCACGGCTCGGGCATCAGCCGCGGGGTCAACGGTCAGCATTTCTCTTTCTCGCTCGGTCATGTTTGGGCCTTTCGATACGACGGCCACGCGCAGCGTAGGGCGAGCGTGTTGTCCCTCATCCGATCTGCAATCGAAGCGCTAAGCCGGCGGGACGCCTCATCGAAGTTTTGCACGTTCAACGTGAACCACGTCGGCCGTCGGTCACGATAGCGGCGGTCAAGTACCGTGAAGAGCGCGGACGCCTGAAACGACGTTAGCTCTCCGAAGGGCGGCAGCGGATCGGAAAAGTAGAGGATCGACGGCAAGGAAAAACGCTCAATAAGCTCCTCCTCGGTATCGCGGGAGTCCAGGCGGTCACGCAGATGACGGTAAAAGGCGGTGCCGTCGATCCATCGGACGTACATGTCAAACCGGACGATCGCGAAATGCGCCAGCGCGCTCAACAAATGATCCTTCCCTGTCCCTGACGCGCCGAACAGGAGCACGCCTTGCCCCGCCTCGACGCGCTCGGGCAGTTTTTCGGCGTACCGCTGAAGCTCACTGACAACCTGGTGCTGAGCGCTGGCGTGCGGTCCCTCGGGAATCTCGAAGTTTGCGAACCGACAGCCGAGATAGCGCGGCCCCAATTGCTCGGAAAAGCTCCTCCAGCGCGCGGAGCGGTCCGCGGCTTGCTGCTCCCGGCGGTGGCGTTGGCATTCTTCGGGCGACGGGCTTGGCATAGCCTCCAGCGCCGTTTCCACTCGCGCAAGGGCTTCGCCCAGCGCTCCGGGCTCGCGCCGACGCCCCGGCCGCCACTCCCCGCCGTGGCCCGCGGTGGTGGCCGGCGGCGTTGCCTGGCGTTTTTCCTCGATGATCCTGGATAGGTCGGCGTCATTCATCAGAACGATCCTTTCACGGGCAGCCTCGGGGCGGCCGGATCAAACACTTGGCCCGGCCCGGTCCGATAATCCGGTTTGCCGCTTCCGTTTGCTCCGTCGTATGCTCCAGCCATCAGCCGGCAGACATTGAACTCGTGGTTCTTGTTCGAACCGAATAGCCAGGGCAGGGTAAACCAGCCTTGACCGTGGCAGAACTTGGCGCCGCGGATCGCTGTCAGCAGAGCGGGGATATTTTCGAGGGCTTGCCGCTGCTCGGGGTTCTTTGACGCCCGATGCCACCCCGACAAGACGGCCTTGGCCGGCGGATCGTGGTGGGCGCCGTTGCCCTTTTGGACTATCGAGCCGCCCAAGCCGTTCCAGCCGTCGATCAATTCCAGCAGCCCGACGGGGATGTCGCCGGCGCCCGCCGGCTTCTTCTTTTGTGTGGGAGCGGGAGCGGGAGCGGGAGGAGTGCCGTTTGCATGACGTTTGCAGCCGTTTGCATCGTTTTGGGTGCAAGTGTCCGCCGCTTGCTTGACGTTTGCATCGGTCGTTGTCGCCTTCCACCTCTTCTTGGCGGCCTCTGCGCGAATATCCGAAAGGGTTTTCCCGGTTCGCTGGCGTGCCAACTCCCGATCCATCCGTTTTCGAACATACTCCGGCGCATGGTCGTATAAATCGTGAACCTGGTAGCGGCCGGGCTCGTCCGCGATCTCCTCGATAAATCCGGCGTGTCCCTTGCCGCCACACTCAAGAATTGCCTGGCAGAACCTGCCCGGCTCTCCCTGCCAATCCGCGGCCAACTCGACGTCGGCGGCGTCGCCGATTTCTGGTTTGCCGCATTCGTAGGCCACTTCCCAGAGCAGTTCAAGGTGGCCACGAATATGGGCGCGCGTCTCGCCCAGAAGGCGCATTGCCCGGCGAAACTTCGGGTGATTGCCAAGGCCCGGCCTACCCATTGTCGCCTCCCTGCTGCTGGTAGCTTTGGAGGATGGTTTGCAGTGTGTCGCGCTCTGCGGCTTCGATAAGCTGCGTGCGCTCGAGTTGGTCAGGATCAACATGCCCCTCAATAGACTGGCGGCAGAGGTCGCGCAGTCGCGCCGGCGGGATTGCGTCAACCTCCACGCTCTCGCCAACAAAGTTCTTGCCGCGGGTGTCGGATTTCTTCGTCGGCCTGGTCGGCAATTCCCATTCTTCGATCTGCGCCGGCGTCACGGCCACCCGCTGAAATTGCAGCTCTGCATCCGGCGCGAACGTCCGCAAGTCCTGCTCCACCTTTCGCGGAATATCCACGCCGCTGGGGTCGTGGTCGCCAAAGTAGTAAATGAAGCAGGAGCGATTCTCTTCGCTGATCGCCTCGGCCGCGGTGTGGAGATAGGACAAGCTCGGATAGCCCCGCGTGACCATCAAGGGAACGTCCCACTCCTCGGTCACGTCGTATAGCACGCCGGCCAAGGCGTCCTTTTCTAACCAGATTTCGACGTAGGCGTGTTGCTGATCCCAAAGGGCGCGCCGGTACGTTCTGGCGGTCTGGTCAAGGGCCTGTTCCAGGGACGAATAGGTCCGCGGTTTTCTCATCCATCGGGTATTGTCGGCAATCCACGCGAATGGCAAGTCCCCCTCGCGCCGCATGAGCCCCAACAGTCGCACCACCACGTTCTTGTAGCTGGCTTCGGTCTTGGAAATGATGCCGCTGCTCACCATCTGGTAGAACACCTGCCTGACCGTCATGGGCTCGTTCTCGGCCACCACGTTGTAGATGGCCTCTTTGACGGCCTCCAAGTCGGCTTTGGTGCGTCGATGTCGTCGTTTTATGGGGCTAGACTTATAAAAGCGTTTTGCGGTCGGTCGTCTTGTGCTAGGGGCTCGTGGTTTCAGGACCTTCTCCGCGATAGGTCTATCGTCGTCCCACTCATCGGCGGAAAGGGCTTCTTGTAAGCGTTCCCGAAAAACAGCCTCGGGCAGGGCGGCCAACTGCATGGCCTGACTCGCTTGCTCTGACGTGATGCCAAGGGCCGCTAGGCCGACGTCGGCCGGTTGCTTTGCGGGGGATGTTGTCGTGCTCATCGCGACGCCTCGCCGTGGGCCTGGGGGCCGCCCTGCTGCTCGGCCAGCTCGATGGGGGCCGGCTTCGTTGTGTGGGCGTTTCACGATTTGCCCCCTTCGCCTTTGGCCTGTTTCTCTTCGACGGCCTTGCCCTGCCGTTCAAGACGAATGGCAGCCCGATGGAGAATCAAGAGGGCTTCCCGTTCTTTGTTGAGAGCCTCGATTCGCTGGTGGATTTCCGCCGCGTCAAGGGATTCAAGAATCTCGTTTGCAGTAGCCATGGTTCTTTCAGTTTAGAACCATCTGCAAACAAGTCTACGCACAGTTCTGTCTTACTTCTGCACGTCCGATTCGCTCGGTTCGATCGTTGTCGAGTAACCGCCTTTTCCGCCGCCGTGGGGTAGGAAAATGAACTTCTTCAGCTTCGGATACTTGTCAAGCAGCCGCCTCAAAACCTGGTCGGGCCGATGGTTTACGGCTTGCAGTTCCCTAAAACTTGCCGTTCGCTTCTTGACCAAGATTTCCAAGACATACTTCTCGGCGAGCCCCAGCTTGATCGGTTTGCCCTTCAAGAAGATCAACGTCCGCGCGGTGGCGTCGAATATCGCGGCCTTTGGCTTGGGGGGCTTCTGTGCCTTGAGCCACTTCCGGGCCTTCAGCAGGGCTTGTTCGAGCTCGCGAAGCCAACGCACTAGCTCCCATGCACGACCGCCCACGAGCTTCCCGGCCTCAAAGATCGTGTTTGGTTTCCCGCAACGGTACGGTGACTTTTCCATACCGATGGGACTGATTGGCCCCGCGTAACCGATGTCCTCCAGATCGTCCGCTACGGCCTCGATCGTCCTGCACCCTTCCAGGAAGGCCGCGTATGCCTCGGAATATGCCTTGCAAGAATCTGCGGTGGTTTCCGTTTCCGTCGCCTTTATTAGGGCTTCGACCGAAGCAAGCAATCTGTTGATCCGGAGCAACGCTCGATGACGATCGAAGTTGATCCCAGACAACGCTTGTTGAGGATCCAAGATACACCTGCCTTTCAATCGGGCCAGACCAGGCAGGAGCCGCCGAAGGCAGGGAAGGCGACCGCCTGCCCGGTCCGCATTGAAGGCCGAAAGCGTAGCTATCGCCCGCGGCCGTCCCGAAACCGCCATTTTACCGAAACAGGGCTAGGTCAGTCTACGAGGTCCGCCGCGGGATTGTGTCCTAATTTGCCCGAAAAAGAGGAGGAGTAAAGGAAAAGCGGCGGCACTGACAGGCATGGGAGACGGTATTAGAACGGCATGGTCTATGAACGGAAGTTATGGCGTTCGTTTTGGGCGATACTCCTTATGGTCAACACAGGCATCGTATGTCGTGCGATCAATCTTGATCCAGTCCGTTCCATTGATTCCCCGTTTGTTCCTGCTAGCAGGACTCGTTGGGAATGCCGATGCCAGTTTGATCCATCTTCCTTGTTCGTGAGTAAGCGAGCGTATTTCATCAGCCAGCTCCGAAAAATCTTGGTCTTGGCTGAAAACAACCGCAACGTCGAAATCATCTTGACGAGCCATGCGGATTACATCCAGGGCAATTCGCACGTCGATGCCTTTCTCCTGCGCAACCAGGGCGGACCAGATTTTCCCATCGGGCAACTTCAATTCTTGATTGCGGTACCGCAACGGTCTGGAGTATACATGGACTCCTCGATGGCCAAGAGTCCCTAATTTCGCGGTCCAGAACTGATACCAGAAGGCATCGTGGGCTGGATCAGGTATCCCAGTGTAGAAACGGATGCTTTGCAGCGACCAACTGCGTTCACTGCAGATGCGAGTCGCCAGACTGAGAGGACAGTAGTTCGGGTAAATGTAGCCGAATGCCTCGCGCGCCCCATGAAAAAGATTCTGGCCATCGAAGAAGGCGATGGCACGTTTTGTTGGGGGCTCAATTAACATGGTAGTGGACCAAAAAATAACCCCGCCTGAAGACCTTTCGGCACGACAGGCGGGGAGCAAATACCATTAACGTACTAATGAAGTATCGGTTCCCCGTGGCCTTATTGTCAACAGAAATGCGATGTCACCGAAAAGATTGGTTCACAACTCATTATGTATCATCCACTTACAATTTTTGGCGCGTACGCTATAATTCCGTCATATTGGGGGGTGGATATTGTCCGACAGCCATTCTCACGACTTCATCGTACAGGTCCTCGAAGCTCATCAGCCGATCGACGACGCCCACCAGCGCGGGCAACCAACCGCCGTAAATCAAGGTTTCGGTGGCGGGCTGGATGCCGAGGGCGCCTGATGAAAAGGCTTTCCGACCTCGTACAGCGCGATCCGGCTCCGCAAGACGTCCGCCAACGGCCGATTATTCTTTTGCATGGCCGATTCCAGGGCGTGGCGAGCGGTGGCGATGGCCTCGGGAAAGCGGCCGGCTTCGGCGTAAGCGGCGGCCAGCGTATCGAGCACGTCCGGTTTCTTGCCTCCGTAGAGTTGGTTCGCGCGCTGGGCATGCTTGATCGCCTCGCCGCCGTTTCGCAGCGCGGCTGCCGGACCGGTCGCCAGCAACCAGGCTAGGTTATTTTGCGCGTCGACGCAGTCGGGGTTTATTTTCAGCGTCTGCTGGTACTGGGCTATTGCCGCGTCGATCCTGCCCAGCGATTGGAAAGCCGCGCCAAGCTGGCAGCAGGCTTCCACGTCGGTGGGCCTAATCTCCAACGCCTTCTGATAATGGACGATAGCCTCGGCAATCCGTCCCTGCGCAGCCAACGCCATGCCCAAATCATTGTGAGTCCTTTCGTCCCGGGGATTGATTTGCAGGGCCTTGCGAAAATGGCTTATCGCTTCATCGAGCTGGCCGCAGCGGGCCAAAGCCATGCCAAGGCTGCGCTGAGCTATCGCGCAGTCCGGCTCGATTGTCAGAGCCTTACGATAATAGGTTATCGCCTCCGCGAGTTGCCCTCGACCGGCCAAGACATAACCGAGATTGTTGTACGCCTCCATGTAGCCCGGATCGATCTCCAGTGTCCTTTTGAAATGGCTGATCGCTTCGTCAAGGCGACCCCGGCGGATCAAGGCGGCGCCAAGACTGTTGTGGGCGCCAGCGTAGTCCGGCTTGATCTTCAACGCTTTCTGATAATGGGCAATCGCCTCGTCCAACCGGCCCCGCTTGGCCAAGGCGATACCCAGGTTGTTGTGCGCCTCTGCGTAGTCGGGCCTGATTTCCAGCGCCTTTAGATAGTGGATTATTGCCTCATCGATTCTTCCACGCCCTTGCAGAACATCGCCGAGGTTGTTATGCGCCATCCAGCAATCGGGATTCTCGTTGATCGTTGTCCGATAGAGCGTTTCGATATCGGCATACATCCGGCACTGTCGCCAGGTTAACCCAGCCAAGGTCGCCAACAACACCAGGCACAACAGCGCACCGGGCAGTCGGCTCCCGCGCCGGCGGCTCAATGCCGCCGCGGCGCCGGCGAACGCCGCGCAGGGCACGATCATGGCCGCGTACTGCCAATGGTCCGCCACGAGCGAAAACTCCATGAAGTAGATGTTCACGAAACCCAGCGCCGGAAGCAAAAGCGCCACGTAGCACACGATCAGCATCAGCACCGGCCGCCCCCAGGAACGCCGCCACCGCCACGCCAAGACGAAAATCGCGGCCAGCACCAGGCCGGGTAAGAACCACAGTGTACTCACGGCGCCAAGGTTCCATCGCGGATAGACGAACATCAAATCGACCGGCCAGATCAACTTCCAGAAGTAAAACCACACAGCGCAGCCGGCGACGGCGGTTCGGCTCAAGAGGCCGTCGGAACGCACGACGGTTTGCCCCGCCGACACGTGTTGCTGGAACAACTCCATGCCGATCATCGCCAATCCGATCAGCACGTAGGGAACAAGTCGCAGCACATCCCCCCGCTCGATGCGGCCTCGCCGCCACCAGACGCACGCCAGCAACACGACCGGCAGGGTCAACGTCATGCCTTTGGCCAGCGTCGCCAGCCCGAACACGACGACCGCCGAAATAAATAGCCACCGGCCGCCATGTTGCTCGTGGCGCAAGTAGAGGAGCACGGAAAGCAGCGTCAGTGCCAACGACAGAGTGTTTTTCAGTTGCGTAATCCACGCCACGCTCTCGACGTTGACCGGGTGCAGCGCAAACAGGGCCGCCGCAAACAAGGCGCCTGGCACGCGCATCAACCCGAGAATGCGCCAAATCAAGATCGCCGAAACGGCGTGCAATGCGATATTGACGAGATGGAATCCGACGGGGCTCAGTCCCCAAAGCTTGTATTGGACCCAGTAAGCCGTGGACGTGACCGGCCAGTAATTGCAGTACGTGCCGGGCACCCACGTGCGAAACACGCCGCCGGGCCTGAGCACCGGGTTGTTTAACAGGTGCGTGTCGTCGTCCCAGATGAATTCGCCCTGCCAGACCGGCTGATAAGCCAAGAAAACCGCGGCGATCAAGACGCCTAGAAACAGCCACTCCCAACCGGCCAAAGGAGCAATCGCAACGGGAATGGGGCCTGGCGGCTGCCTGCGATGGCGCGGAGGACTTTTACGGCCGGATGGCTCTGGCGGCAACTCTTCTGACGTGGCAGATACAGAAAGACGGTGCCGCCTCGCCATCGAATCCTCTATCTCCCGGGCTTTTTCCCTTTCGCGCGACCAACGACCAGGTTTCCGGCGGCCGCAATTACCAGTTTATCGTGGCAGGTCGTGACGATCAATTCGACAGTCCCAAGTTCTGCTATGGGGCCACCCCGCTGGTTGGTCGTTGGACGGCGAAATAAGCTACGGGGGTAGCTGGTTGAACGGCGACGGCCGCGGATAAGGTAGGTGAAGCGCGGTCGGCCCCGGTCGGCTGTGGCCCTGCCGGGCACCCAGCAGCGATCAGCCAACCTATCTTCTTGCCATACCATGACAAGCAGCGCCGTGGCAGCAAGTTCTGCGGTCGGCGGAGAAGGTGAAACATGCCGGCTGATTCTGTTGGCCGAAGGCCCGCCTTCGCGTGCCGGCCGCCCGGATAATCGCCAGGATGCCGGCCTTGAGCGGTTGAGGCAGCGCCGGCCAGGACTCAACCACCTCCCCCAAAGGCGTGGCGGTAGCCTCGCGCGCCCGCGCAAGGGCCTTTTCTTTAGCGTCTGTGGACAGGGAATTATGTGCTCATCTGTCACAATTCCGGGTCACCGCAGCCGTTGGCGGGAAGGGCTGATTGGCCCGGATCGAAGCCCGGACGACAGCGGAGACGTGCCGGAAACGAGTGGCAATGCACGGTCTTTCCACGTTGCACTTACAGCGCCAGGCCGACTTGTCACTCGTTGCCAAGGCGGCGTCGGCTGACGGCGACCGTGGCTTACTGAAACGGCTCGCTACTATCCCCTTATCTATCTTAACATCACCCACAACGCATCAGTGAGACGTTGAGCCGATCTTTTGACCACAAATGTTGGCCGATGGTCTAAGGCAGAACTCGGTGCACCGATCTTTTGACAAAAAATGTTGGTCGAGGGTTTAAGGCCAGTCTCAAAGACGGTCGGTGGGCAAAGGCCGATTGATGGGCCACTAAGAAAGGCATCTCAGTTTGCATCGCAAACTTCTCAGTCCGCTCCAATGTTCGTCTTCAATGTTCCGCCGATCCCATCGGCAGATCGTCTGCGGAGACATGATGAACAGAGTCATTGTTGGTGGCACCAGAGTCTTGCTTTTTTCAATCGGTTTCGATATAGTGTGGTCGATGTCGCTGATTTGGCCAGATCACGAAGGACGGCGGAAGAGGACGAGACATATATATAGTGATGTATGTCTCACTGATCGCTAGCCGTTCCTCAAGCATCGCCCATCTGTGTTCCAAGGGTCTGATACTCTGTACCAAGGAGCTTAACTATGTCGTCAACGTATATCGAAGACGATGGTGTGATACAGCTTGAGACGGCGGTGACGGAAGCCGCCCGAGAAGTGGAGCGGTGCGATGCCGCTGAGGA
>Ga0181517_10005094_pt1 | contig 11720 bp, 9 predicted proteins | sample PEATcosm2014_Bin_31_FD_119748 | JGI IMG/M metagenome (GOLD analysis project Ga0181517, IMG submission 119748) | Peatland microbial communities from MTU Mesocosm Facility, Houghton, MI, USA - PEATcosm2014_Bin01_30_metaG | ecosystem: Environmental > Terrestrial > Soil > Wetlands > Peat | place... | reverse complement strand
TTTGTCGGCGCGCTGTTTCCGGTCGCTTCGCCCGTGACGGTGCCGGTGCAGTTTGGCATGACCGGGCTGCTCTATCTCGACCAGCACGTCGCCAGGCGGCGCCGTTGGCGAGTCAAATGGATCGACTATCGCCGCGCCGCCGAAGCTGCGCGCATCGCCAGGTTCTGCCTGCTGGCGGGGGTCGCGTCGCCCGACGCTGCGTCCGAGTCGTGGGTCGAATGGCGGCTGGCGCGCGCTCTGCGCGGCGCGCCGGCGGCGGGGCTGGCGGAGCGCGACGCCGCGGGGTTCCTGGCCTATCTCGGCGAGGTCGAGATCGCGCCGCAGATCGCGTATCACCGCGCCGCCTATCGACGTTTCCGTCGGCTCGACGCGCGCCTGCGCCGCGCGGCGATGACGGTCCTGCTGGCGTCGGCGGCGCTCGGCGCGGCGCTGGCGGCGCTCGCGATCTCCGGGCTTCTGCGCGCGCCGGTGTCAGTGCTGGCCGCGGTCGGCTTGGCGCTCAGCGCCGGACCGGGGCTTTCTGCGGCGCTCAACGGACTGCGCAATCAACTCGACGTGGTGCGGCAGGCGGCGCGCTCGGCGCGCATCGGTCTCGCCCTGCGTCGTCTGCGCCGCGCCCTCGACGGCGCGCCGCCCAACGCGGCCCTGGCGCGCAGCGCCGCCAGGCGCGCCGCAGAGATCATGCTCGACGACGTTTCGGCCTGGGACCGGGCGATGGAGATCGTGTGAGGCCCAGCGCGTAAGGAGGATCGCATGAGCGACGCGACCCAGACAGACTCGTCCTCCCGCGATCGTCACCTCTTTGCCCCCGGCCGGAAGCGCATACTCGCGTTCGACGGCGGCGGCGTGCGCGGCGTCGTCGCGCTGGCGTTCCTCAAGGAGATCGAGCGTACGCTGGCGGCGCAGGCGGGGCGGCCGGTGCGCCTCTGCGACCACTTCGACCTGATCGGCGGCACCTCGACCGGCGCGATCATCGCCGCCGGCCTCGCGCTCGGCCACAGCGTCGATGAATTGAGCGACTTCTATCGAAATCTCGCGCCGCGGGTGTTCCGTCAACCGGTAATGAAGTTGCCGGGCTGGAAGGCGATCTTCGACGCCCGCGCGCTCGCTGACGCGCTCGAAGGGGTGATGGGCGACCGTCGGCTCGACACCGAGGACCTGCAGACCGGCCTCGGCGTCACGCTCAAGCGGCTCGACACCGGCAGCGCCTGGGTGCTGGTCAACAACCCGCGTTCGGCGTTCTGGGAGACGCCGGCCGACCGCAGCTACATCGGCAATCGCTACTATCGGCTCGCCCAGATCGTTCGCGCCAGCACCGCCGCGCCGCATTACTTCGATCCGCAGGAGATCGAGATCGCCGACGGCGTGCAGGGCCTGTTCGTCGACGGCGGTCTGACGCCGCACAACAATCCGGCGCTGGCGCTATTCCTTTCGGTCTTCGTGCCGCGACTTGGGATCGGCTGGGACGTCGGCCCCGACAAACTGACGATCGTCTCGGTCGGCGCCGGCACGTTTCGCGATCGCTTCGAGGCTTCGACCCTGACGCGCGCCGCTTCGGTGCGGCTGGCGCTGAGGGCGATGATCCAACAGATCGGCGACAGCCAGCAACTGATCCTGACGCTGATGTCGCTGCTCAGCGAGAGCCCGACGCCGTGGCCGATCAACGCCGAGCTCGGCGACCTCGGTTCGCTCGTCGCGCCGCGCGGGGCGCTGTTCCGCTTCCTGCGCTACGACATCAAGCTCGAAGGGGATTGGCTGCGCGAGCGGGTCGGCGCGACGGTGAGCGCCGACCAGGTTCGTCAGATGCGGCGGCTCGACGACGCCCGTTCGATGCCGCTGCTCAGCGAGCTCGCCGCCGAAGCGGCGCGCCGCCAAGTGAAGGCGATAGATTGGACCGCCTGAGCCGATCGCCCGGTCGTTGGCGCAGTCTCTCTCGCCGCGAGCGGGGAGGGCTCGCGGCCGGAGGTCAGGCGGCGAGCGCGCTCTTGTTCGCCGCCAGGACGTCGCGTAGCGGCGTCGGCGGCGCGCCGGTCAGCTTGAGGACCGCGTCGGAGACGAGGTCGATCTTGCCGGCGCGGGTGTTGGCGTCGAACGCGACGCCAAGCTCGGCGAAGGGCTTCGGCACGCCCGCGGCGAGCAGGCCGGCGAGCAATTGTTCGTCGCTGACCGGCACGACTTCGACCTTCTTGCCGAACACGTCGGCGACGACCGCGGCGATCTGGCGGGTCGTCAGCAGTTCGGGGCCGGTGATGTCGAACACCCCGCCCGGCGTTTTGATCAGCGCCGCGGCGGCGGCGCGCGCCACGTCGTCGCGGGCGACATTGGCGACGCGGCCCTCGCCAGCCGAGCTGTACCATTTGCCGGTCGACAGAATGCTCGGCAGCGAGCGCAGCAGATTCTCGGCGTACCAGGAGACGCGCAGGATGGTGTGCGGCAGACCGCTCTTCGTCAGCGCCTGCTCGGTCTCGTAATGGTCGGGCGCAAACGGGATCAGCGAACCGGGCTCAGGGTTCGGCATCGAGGTGTAGACGACATGGCTGACATGGGCGCGCGCCGCCGCGGCGACCGCCGCCTTGTGCTGGCGCTGGCGCAGACCGGGCACGCCGAGCGCGTCGGTCGAGACGATCAGCAGCCGATCGACGCCTTTGAACGCCGCGTCGAGCGAGGCGGGATCGTCGAAATCGGCGCGGCGCGTCTCGGCCCCCTTGGCGGCGAGGTCGGCGAGCTTGGCGGGGTCGCGCGAGGCGGCGATCACCTTGCCGGCCTTCGCGGCGAGCAGGCGTTCGACGACCAGCCGGCCGAGGTGGCCGCCGGCGCCGGTGACGAGGAAGGTCGGGGTGGAGCTCATGGTCGTCCTTTCCGCTTGAAACTTGGTCTCGTATTGAGACCTGATATAAAGGCGAGAGCGGGGCCGCCGTAAAGGAGGCACTTTTGCGGGAGATAGGCACATGCAGGGAACCGGTGGCGGCCGGCCAAGCGACGCGGCGAGCACGCTCGGCGGGGGCTTGCGCGCCTGGCGCGCGCGCTATCCCGATCTCGCCGACTGCCCGGTGCGCAACGTGCTCGATCGCATCAGCGGCAAGTGGCACACGCTGCTGATCACCGCGTTGATCGACGGGCCGCTTCGCTTCGGCCAACTCAAGCGCGCGCTGCCTGACATTTCGCAGCGCATGCTGACCCAGTCCCTGCGCGATTTGCAGCGCGACGGCCTGATCGCGCGCCGCGTCTATCCGACCGTGCCGCCGAGCGTCGACTATCGCCTGACCGATCTCGGCCGCTCACTGATCGAGCCGCTCGCCGGCCTGATCCGCTGGGCCGAGGCGCAGGCCGAGGCGATCGCCGGCGCGCGCCAGGAATTCGACGCGGCGGCGTGACGCGTCGCCGATTGTGTCATTCGCGACGGGCCGCGGGCCCGACCGGGAATCCAGACGCTCGCCGATTCGCGGTTGGGACTCCTGGATTGCCGATCGGTCGCCGAGGCGGCCGTCGGGAATGACAGGCTGAGCGCCTCAGCGGTGCTTGAACGCCGCCGGCCGCTTCTCGGCGAAGGCGCGCATGCCCTCCTTCTGGTCCTCGGTGGCGAACAGCGCGTGGAACAGCCGTCGCTCGAACCGCAGGCCTTCGGCGAGCGTGGTCTCGAACGCGCGGTTGACGCTCTCCTTGGCGGCGTAGACCGCCGGCGCGGAATAGGAGGCGATCGTCGCCGCGACCTTCAGCGCCTCGTCGACCAGCTCGGCCGCTGGGACGACGCGGGCGACGAGGCCGGAACGCTCGGCTTCGGCCGCGTCCATCATGCGGCCGGTCAGCGTCAACTCCATCGCCTTGGCCTTGCCGACGGCGCGGGCCAGCCGCTGCGTGCCGCCGCCGCCGGGGATGATCCCGAGCCGGATCTCCGGCTGGCCGAACTTGGCGGTGTCGGCGGCGAGGATGAAGTCGGCCATCATCGCCAGCTCGCAGCCGCCGCCGAGCGCGAAACCCGCCACAGCGGCGACGAGCGGCTTGCGCGCATGCGTCACATTCTCCCAGTGGCCGAAGAAGTCGCCGAGGAACATCTCGGCGAAGGTCCCCTCCTGCATCTCCTTGACGTCGGCGCCGGCGGCGAAGGCCTTGTCCGAGCCGGTCAGCACCATCGCGCCGATCGCCGGATCCGCGTCGAAGGCGCCGAGCGCGCGGTTGAGCTCTTCGATCAAGGCGCTGTTGAGCGCGTTCAGCGCCTGCGGCCGATTGAGGCGGACGAGGCCGACGCGGCCGTGCGTCTCGACGAGAAGGTTGGCGTAGGTCGTCACTGGCGACTCCTCTGGCGGAAGTTCGACGCATCCCTAGCCAAGCCGAAGCGCGAAGGGAAGCGGGGCGCCGACCCGCCGCCCGCCATTGACAGGTCGCCGCGCGCGCCCTTATGAAGCGCGCCATGCCCAGGTGGCGGAATTGGTAGACGCACTGGTTTCAGGTACCAGCGGTGCAAGCCGTGAAGGTTCGAGTCCTTTCCTGGGCACCATCTCCTGAATGGATTGGCGGCGGCGCCCCGAATTGAACCGCGGCAGGCGCCGGCGGGTTCGCCGCCGCAAGCGACCTGACGTCGACCGCCGCCGAGCCCATGCCCAAGTGTCGAAACTGTCCGGCGCGACTTGAAACGGGCCGAGCAAAACGATTCGGCGCCCTTTCATTGTCAATCGGTTAGGCGCCGAAAAACGCGCGGCGCGCACGGCGCCCGCGAGAGGCGCGCCCGGCCGCGGACGCCGGTCAAGCGCGGTCGCCGATTTCGTCAAGGACCGTCAAGCGGCGTCAAGTTTTGTCAAGTTCCGTCAAGCTTCGTCAAGCCTTTGCTTGACGGCGCGCTCGGCAATTTCAACGACTTGCCCGAACTTTCGTTGACCGCCGCGCTGCGAGCGAACCTCGGCCGGCCGACGCCGCTTCGACCCGCTGCCGCCGATGAAACAAGGATAGCGCGGCTTTCGCCGCGGGCAAAGAATTTGTCGACGCCGCGACGACGGAATGCGCGTTGACCCCTGGCGACGTGGGCGTGGCGGCGAGCGCCGGAGCGATTCTGATCGTGAAGGCGCCTCTCAACCTCGGCGCCCAAGTAATATCGCAGTCAATGTTCCGACGTCCGTGGCATGGAAGGAGCGGCTCGGCGCGGTCATTCGCCCGCTCCTTCAACCATTTCTATTAATCAATTGCCAATTACGGCGAATGACAATTGCGGTCACAGCCCATTCTATTTCCGTGAGCTCGGCAAACTGACGTCGGGAAATATCGGCCCGCCCCACGCGGCTCGTCGTCGCCGGCTTGCCCCGTCACATCGCCCAGCCGGACCATAGAATGGTCCATTCGCAATCCCCGCCACAGAGATCCCCGTAATCCCTCAGCGTCGGGTCTTATCTCTTGGCGCCGTCGATTGATCAGGCGACTTCACTGTCTTTGGTCGGGATCGCTGGTTCGGCGTCGACCAATATAGTCTGGACGCCGGAATCCTTGAGCATTTCGAGCGCCGCAGGCGGCGCGGCGCGATCGGTGATGAGCGTGCCGATGCGAGAGAGAGGACAGACCACAAGGCTGCCGCGCGACACGAACTTCGAGCTGTCCGCGAGCACAATGAGCCTGTCGGCGCGCTTGAGCAGCTTGGCCTCGGAGCGCGCGATCAGGGGGTCGCCTTCGATGACGCCGAGCGGTCCAATTGCAATCGCGCTCATGAACATTCGGCTCGCCGAATAGTGCTGAAACGCGTCTTCCTCGAACGGAGAGACGATCAGCTTCTGTTCGCGATAGACCTCGCCGCCCGGCAACGCCACGCGGCAACTGCTTTCGCGGATTAGCACCTCCGCCAGCGGATAAGAGTTCGTCAGCACTTTCAGATGGCGCTCGCGCAAGAAGCCCGCCATCTCGAACGTCGTCGTGCCGCCGTTGATGATGATCGCTTCGCCGTCATCGCAAAGCTCGACGGCGGCCCGCGCGATCGCCCGTTTGGCCGCGACGTTAAGGCCCCGACTGAAGTCGAACGAACTGGTCGCCAAGGGGGGGCGATCGGAAGAGCCGACGTTCGCCGCCGACGCGGCCTCCAACCCGCCATGTACACGCGTCGCAACCCCCGACCCGGCAAGTCGCGCAAAATCTCGACGAACTGAGGCTTCGGACGCTCCCGTCGCTCGACAAACGTCGGCGACACGAACCAGGCCGGTGTCGCGCAACATCGCTTTGATCACCTGCCAGCGCTCACGTTCATGCACCGCCGCAGCCTCCGATTTGTGCGACAATTAGTCATCAGTCAATAAAAGCGTCAACAATTTCATAGTCGATCATTTTGGGTCCTGCATCGATCCCGATGCTCTGCTTCCGCGCTCACTTATGGGTGACTACGATCGATTTGCGTTTTAAGAGGCGCGGCAAATTATCTCCTTGGAGGAGTTTCCTCGCCAGCACATCTGGCGCGTGGCCGGCTCGAGCTTACAGACCCGACCTCCGACTTGGCCGTTGGCCAGCCCATAGGGATCGCAGCGCTCGCCGCAGCAAAGCAAGGACATTCCTAATCGGGCAAAGTCAGACGGTATTTCTCGGCGTCCCAATGCGTAAGGTCGTACTCTTGCCGCGCCGTGAGGCAGCGCACGCAATCGTCCGGCGCCAGCCGCGCCGCGACGTCGCCGAGGCATTGAGCCAAGGCGAGCGGCGCCGGCCCCAGATCCTTCCGAACCAGCGGCGGAAAGCCGGGGGCGAGAATCACCGGCGGCTCGCCGACGACGCTGTCGATGTGCGCCGCGCCGCTGCCGAGGAACACCAAATGGTCAGGATAGAGCGTGCCGGCCGCGGCGAACCTCGCTCCGTACGGCGTGAGCGCAGGCGCGTCGGCGAAGCGGTAGCCGGCGCGTTCGACGCCGCTCGCAGATCGCGTCGGCGCGGCTTGGATCGGACGGGCCAGCCGCCGCCCGACGGTCTTGAGCAAGGCGACGGCCGCGCCCAACGTGTCGGCGGCGACAACCAGCCCGTGATTGGCGAAGACGTACACGTCAGCGCCCGGCGTAATCGTCTGGAACAATGGGAATCCCGGTCGCGTATAGGGAACCCACGCCCACTTGAGCCCGTCGAGCAGCGGCGCGAGGCGGGCCGCGCCGTCTTCGAGGACCGCGTTGGAGATTGTCTCGACGCAATGGAGATGGAGGACGAAGCGCTGCGGCAGGCCGGCGTGCAGCGTCGTCTCGACCGAGGGACGCAGACTCGGCGCGGAGAGATCGGCGCGCATGAACGCGTCGCAAGTCTCGCAGGCCGGGTCGCCCTGCGCCATCGCGCAGGTCAGACGGGGGAGGTCGAGTGCGGCGAAGATCGGTTCGTCCAGCGCTTTGGCGAGCCAGCGTCCCGAAGCCTTGACCCACAGGACGTCGTCGACCTTGACCGAGGTGTTGCCGCCCGCCGCCTGAACCAGCAGGCGATTGCTCCCAAGTTCGGCGGAGACCCGGGCGAGCGCTTCGAGATCACTCATTGTGTTTCCTCGGCGCCCGCGCCCCGTATGAGGCGGGGCGCCGCCCCTTAAGCTTCATTGCCGCCGTCGCGGCGCGATACGCCGCGCATGCATGCGAAGCCCTTCGACGGTCCACCTGATTTGATGATTTTTCCGCGATCGGCTTTGAAACTTGCCTCGTGTCAGCGACGGACCTGCTCGGCGCCGGTCGACTCGGCGAAACGGCTTGGAATCGCACAGTGGAGGCGCGATTCCGAAGCGGTGAAGCCGACTAGCGAATGGTGTTGCCCCCGTCGATCAGCAAATTCGCGCCATTGATCATGCCGGCTGCGTCGCTAGCCAGGAACGCAACGGTTTCGGCGACTTCCGCCGGCTGCACGAAGCGCCGGGTTGGGATTTCGGCGCGGGCCTTAGCCCCCTTTTCGCCCGACCAATTGGCGCGGCCAAGCTCAGTGTCGACGACTGTTGGGGAGACGCAGTTGACAGTGACGCCATTTGGTCCCCACTCGATCGCCATACAGTGGGTCATGCCGAGAAGGCCGGCCTTGCTGGCGCTGTAGGCGACGTGGCCCTCTATGCCGATTACGGCGGCTTGCGAAGCGATGTTGATGATCCGGCCCCAGCGCTTCTTGAACATGAAGGGCGCAGCTGCGCGCGCGCACAAGAACGGCCCCCGAAGGTTGACCGCCATCGTCCTATCCCAGCCGGCTACGCTCAATTTCTCCGCCGGCTCGATGACGCCAATGCCTGCGTTATTGATGACGATATCGGCGCCGCCAAATGCACGGCCGATCTCGTCGAAGGTCGCTTCAACGGCTCTTTCGTCCGAAACGTCGAGACGATAGCTGGCATTATTTGGTCCGAGGCGCGTTGCAAGCCGATCGACTTCAGCATTTGTGTCGAGAAGCGCGAGCCTAGCCCCACGCGCCGCGAAAAGCTCGGAGATCGCGAGCCCGATTCCCGCGGCCGCCCCGGTTATGGCCACAGTCTTTCCATGAAATGCAGTTGCCATCATATCGGCTCCTGAGTGAATATTATATGTCATGATCAGAATGGAGGCGAGCGCCGCGTGGGAGTAACGGCGCTCGCCCGTTATGTCATTTCTTCAGAATTTTTTCGGCGTTTTCCACCGTCACGTAAGTCCATGGAACGTTATACAGTTTGGCCGTACCGTCGCCCCATGGCATCTTGTCCTTATACTGCTCCCAAATGTCGGATTGCGGCTTGTAGGACGGCCCCACCAACTTGCGAAGCGCGATGTCGACCGCCCCCTGCGCTTGCGCATGTGCATCCTGCGCGACCGAAAGAACCATTTCTCCCGCTGCAACCGCCTTAATTGCGTCTGTCACGCCGTCGACGCCGGCGACCGGCACGGTCTTGGGATCGACGCCGGCGGCCTTGAGGGCGCGGATGGCGCCGAGCGCCATTTCATCGTTCTGCGCCAGGACGCCTTTGATCTCGCCAGGGTGCGCCACGAGCCAATCCTGCATGACCTTGAAGGCTTCCTGTCGCGACCAGTTGGCGGTCTTGTTCTCGAGCAGCTTGATTTCCGGGTGCTTATCGAGCACTTCTTTCATGCCTTGTCCGCGCTGAATGGCGCCGAGCTGGCCTACCGGTCCCTGAAGTTCGACCACGCCGCCGCCGCCCTTGATACGGCTGATCACTGCAGTGGCGACGTCACGCCCTGCCTGGACGTCATCCGATCCGATGTACGAGAGCATCGCTTTGGTGTCGCAGGGTCCGTTGGAGCCAACGGTCGGCAAGCCGTCCTCCGCCGCCTTCTTGACGACCTCGTCACACGCCTTGGAGTCGATCGGAATGTAGATTGCGGCATCGAACTTCTGCGTCACCATCGTGTCAAACTGGCTGCGCTGGGTGAGGTGGTCGTACTTGCCGTCAAAGATTGTCAGGTTGATCTCTCCAGACTTCACTGCAGGCTGCTCTTTGATCTCAGCCGCCCAACGCTGAGCGTATTCGTTCTGCAGACCGTAGATGGCGGCGCCAACCTGCCACTTCTTTTCTTCAGCGCCGGCGCTCGCAAGGCCGACGACCATTGTCCCGACTAACGCCGCGGCGCTGACGCATGTCAGCAATTTCGTATTCATTCTTTGCCTCCCTTTTGTAGCGCAGTGTCGACTACGCCTTTCGCCCGCGCGACACGATGTCGAGCAAGACGGCGAAAACAATGACCATGCCCTTGATGACGTCTTGTGTCGCCGACGTATCGCCGAGAGCCTTCATAACGTCGAGATGATTGAGCAAATTGATTCCGTTGCTAATGAGTCCGATTAGAATGACGCCGAAAAGCGTGCCCATCATGTTTCCGCGACCGCCAGATAGGCTCGTGCCGCCGATGACGACTGCGGCGATAGCGTCGAGTTCGTAGCCAACCCCAGTGATCACTTGCGCTGAACTATTGAGAGCGGTGACAACGACGCCGGATAGCCCCGCGTAAGCGCCGCAAACGACGAAGGCCCAAAAGGTCACCCATTTCACCGGCACGCCGCTCACGCGCGCGCCCTTTTCGTTTCCGCCGACTGCGTATAGGTAGCGGCCGAAGCGGGTAAAGGTGAGGACGAACCAAGCCAGCGCCAACGAACCGAGAAAGAGCGCTGCTGGTATCGGCAACCCGAAAATGCGACCGAAACTCAGGACGTCGACGGCGTCGGCGAAACTGTTTGAAGGCCCCGGAATCGACCCGCCGCGCGAATAGAGCTTAAGGAAACCGCGCGCCATGCTCATCATGGCGAGCGTTGCGACGAAGGCCGGCACGCGGAAGCTTGCGACAAGCACCCCACTGACGGCGTTCAAGCCAGCGCCGACCAAGACGCCCACGATTGCCGCAACCCATACGGGCACGCCGGAATCTATCAGGGCGTAGTTGGCAAACACCATCCCCGCTAAGGCGAGCAGCGATCCGACCGCCAAGTCGATGCCGCCCGCGATGATAACGAAGGTCATGCCAGTCGCGAGCAGTCCGTTAGGCGAAATCTGCACGAGCAGATTGGTCAAGTTGCGAACAGTCAGGAAGTACTTGTCCGCAAACGTTAGGAAGGCGCCGAGCCCGATAATGGCGAAGAGGATCCCATAGCGCGAGGCGAGCTTGCCAAAGTCGAAGCTGGAAATGGCTTTGCCGATGTCAAAGCCTGGCGCGCCCTCAGGACCGCGGGCTGGGGATTGGTTGCTCATGCCGCGAGTCTCATCAGCGCTTCTTGAGAGGCGTCGGCCCGGGACAATTCGCCGGTAATTCGGCCTGCGCGGAAGACGACGATGCGGTCGCTTACCTGCAAAATCTCTTCGAGTTCGGACGAAACGACGACCGCCGCGCCACCCTCGGCGACAAAAGATTCAACGATCCCGAAGATCTGTTGCTTGGCCCCAGCGTCGACGCCGCGGGTCGGTTCGTCGCAGAGAAGGACTTTTGGCCTGGTAAGTAGGCAGCGCGCGAAAACGACCTTTTGTTGATTGCCGCCGCTCAGATTCTCTACCGCCAGCTCAAGCGAGGCGGTTCGGACATCGAGCCGCTCCTTCATTCGCGCCGTTTCGGCCCGCTCGGCCCGTCGCGTAACCCAGACGAGCGAACCGAGGCGACGAAGCGATGAAAGCGCCATGTTTTCGCGCACGTTAAGACAGCCAACGAGGCCGCTCTCCTTTCGGTCCTCGCTGACAAGCGAAAAACCCTTCTTCATGGCGTCGCGCGGCGAGCGTATCGCGACCCGCTCGCCGTCGATGGCGACCTCGCCGCTATGGGCTCGCGTAAGACCGAAGAGGCAATTGAGGAATTCGCTGCGTCCCGAGCCGACGAGCCCGTAGATCCCAAGCACTTCGCCGCCTTCGGCCGTCAGCGACACGTCAGTGAACTCACCCACTCGGCTTAACCGCGTCACGGCCAGGCGGCGGTCTCCTCGGCGCCCACGGTTCGCGACTTGATGGTTATGCAGGGGCGCGCCGACGATGAGATGCACCAATCTGTCGTGGTCGAGGTCCGCAATTGCGCCGGATTCAACGAAGCGGCCGTCGCGAAAAACGGTGTAATCGTCCGCGATGCCGAAGAGTTCCCTCAGGCGGTGGGTAACGTAAATAATTCCGACATTATGGGCCTTTAGGCTGCGCATTGCGTTGAAAAGGACCAACGTTTCGCGTTCGCTAAGCGCCGAGGTTGGCTCGTCCATGATGAGGATGCGACTTTTGGTCGAAATTGCTCGCGCGATTTCGACGAGTTGCTTGCGGGCGACGCTCAGGTCTCCGACGAGCGCCTCTGCTGGGACGTCGA
>Ga0181517_10005093_pt1 | contig 11721 bp, 9 predicted proteins | sample PEATcosm2014_Bin_31_FD_119748 | JGI IMG/M metagenome (GOLD analysis project Ga0181517, IMG submission 119748) | Peatland microbial communities from MTU Mesocosm Facility, Houghton, MI, USA - PEATcosm2014_Bin01_30_metaG | ecosystem: Environmental > Terrestrial > Soil > Wetlands > Peat | place... | reverse complement strand
ATACGAAAACAGGGGGGTGTCGACCGAATGGCAGACCCCGAAAAGGTCTTAGAGATCATCGATGCAGTCTCAATCCCGGTCATGGGAAAGGTCAGGATCGGTCATTTCGTCGAGGCGCAGGTGCTTGAAGAACTGGGCGTCGATATGATAGACGAGAGCGAAGTTCTCACCCCTGCTGATGAAGAGTACCATATCGATAAGAAACGATTCAAGGTCCCATTTGTCTGCGGGGCTAGAAACCTTGGCGAGGCACTGCGCCGGGTAAATGAAGGTGCGGCGATGATCCGGACCAAAGGCGAAGCAGGGACTGGTAACGTTGTCGAGGCAGTCCGCCACATGCATGCGATAACGGGCGAAATCCGGAAGATCCAAGGCATGGACAGTCAGGAACGGATCAGCTATGCACGAACTATTGAGTCACCTGCCGAACTGGTTATAGAGTGTGCTCAACGAGGCCGTCTCCCCGTTGTGAATTTCTCGGCCGGCGGAATAGCGACGCCCTCGGATGCTGCCCTTATGATGCAGTTAGGGGCGGATGGAGTCTTTGTCGGTTCCGGGATCTTTAAATCATCAGATCCGGAGAAAATGGCAAAAGCAATCGTAGAAGCAGTTAACCACTACGAAGATTCCGCCATAATTGCAAAAGTCAGCAGGGGACTTGGTGATGCAATGCCAGGTCTTGACGTTCATACCCTCAGGCCTGATGAGGTGCTGCAGACCCGTGGACGTTAAAATCGGCGTGCTTGCGTTACAGGGCGACGTGAGCGAACACATTGTCGCATTCGAAAGGGCACTAGGTCTGCTGGGGTGTGGGAAGGCATCCACAGTTACCGAAATCCGGAACCCGTCAGATCTCGACGGCTGTTCAGCTCTTGCAATCCCAGGTGGAGAATCAACAACCATATCCCGGTTAATCGATAAAAACGGCCTGTACGGACCTATTTGCACGTTCCCCGGAGGAATCTTTGCAACCTGCGCCGGGATGGTTCTGATGGCAAACCAGGTTTCCGATCCCCGGGTTCACACACTGGGGCTCATGGATATGACTGTGGACCGCAATGCATTTGGCCGTCAGAAAGAGTCATTTGAAGCAGAAATTCCGGTTAACGATCTAGAAGGAGGCAGATTTCATGCAATCTTCATCCGGGCCCCAGTGGTAACCACTGTTGGAACCGGTGTGCATGTCCTTGCGGCACTTGATGAGGGCATTGTTGCAGCCGAGAGAGGCAGGTACATGGCCCTTGCTTTCCATCCCGAACTTGGCGGGGATCTTCGGCTTCACAAACGATTTTTACAAAACCTGGGAATCTGAGCGAACTTCACGAAAATATGATGGTATGTGTTGCAGAACTTAAGGAACAGGCCAAAAAACTTGGGGCAGATTTTGTCGGTATAGCCGACGCTGAGGGGTTCCAGAGATCTGAGTATACCGGGAACAAACCGCAAGCATTCATGCCCGGGATCCGCTCGGTAATTGTTATTGGTGTCGTGATTCCCAAGGGATGCATCCAGCCCCTCCCCAAAGGCAGGCCTGAATATACAAACACCCTTATGGCAGGGACGGCGACGCTCCGGGTGATTGCATTCCGTCTCGCAAGAGATCTGGAAAAACAGGGATATGAAGCCTCTCTTGTCCCAACCGAAGGAAGCGAGTTTGGCATGTGGTACGCCGACCAGAAAACTCTCCGGGCAGATATTTCCCTCAAATACGCCGCCTGGCTAGCCGGTATTGGTTCCTATGGCCTAAACCAGCTTTTAATAACCCGCGAAACCGGCCCTAGGATTCGAATGACTGCGATTCTTACCGATGCGCCGCTTGTTGCGGATCAACCGGCACGTGAGGGATTCGTCCGGCCCGAGTGTGCCGGCTGCCAGAAATGTATAAGGGCCTGTCCGGTCGGTGCAATCTCTTCTGATGGAACTTTCCGGCCAGATCTCTGCCGGGACTTTATGTTCTCAACTCTTGGCGGTCTGCGGTGTGGTATGTGTATCCGGGTCTGTCCACTTTAACAGCGGTACTATCCTTATTATCTTGGATGCAGTATGTCCGTACTTGGTGGAAACGAAGCATTCACGGCAAAAGTACCTATTCTGACGCAGGAAGACCTCGCGGCAATGCTCTCACGTACGTCAAAGAATCATGATAATTTTGTCCTTAAAGGGGAGCCTCGATCTGGTGATCCACCGAAACCGGGAACGGCACGAATGATTCGCGTCATGACCGGCAACCTGATTACACTTAGCAGGCTCAACGGTCTCAAAGGTCGGGTATCATTGTATGAAGACGAAGAGGCTCGGATCAAGACATTTAATAACGGGGATTCTACCAGTCCCCCGAAAAAATAATAGGAAATATCAGCCACTGGTGGGATCCGTGACTCGTCCCGTAAACAGAATTGTACCGGTGTTATTTTCCTGTATAAAGAAGACAAACGGATGATCCGCCCGGAAGACCGGTACCGGTGGTTCAGAACCCGAAGCAACTGCTGCCATATTCATCACCACTCCCGTAGCAGCTGTTGCTTCGGTTCCCTCCTCGTTTACCTCAATGCATGCCTTGTGGATAACGTCACTAATGTAAAGATCCCGCGCACCATCCATGCCGGAAAAATCTGCGGCAGTCGAAAAAGCTGTTGGCATTCCCATAGTGCTGAGGGTTTCTTTAAGGGAATATTGGGACTCTATTTTGAATTTCGGGATGTATACCGTTACTCTTCGGGAGGATGCAGATTGTTCAAGTGCGGAAAGATTCGCCGGGTCGAGATACAGATCAATAGCTGAAAGGTCATTTCCTTTAGGCAGGAGGACTATCATGGAAAGTCCCGTTCCGTTGGTTGCCGTATAGGGCAGGGTGAGCATCTGGAGATCTGCCGTTTCCGCGTAGGGATAGACTGCATCCTTATCGGTTTTTTGCATCATGCTGGCGACCACTGTTGTTCCGTCTGGCTTTGTAAAAGGAGTATCAGTCGTCTGGTTTGGATCGAACTGTTTTTCCCAGGTACCTTTGAAATAGACAGCATTGGTTATCACGAGCCTGGTCGCGGGACTGATACTTCCTTCTGGCAGAAGATTCTGGATCTTGTTATTGGTCCTATCAGCAACCCACGCGTTGATAATCTGGCGTGACGTGTCGGGTTGTCCGATAAAATCGAGGTTGGTGGTGTTGGCACCATAGTACTGTTCGGCAATGTTTGTGTATTCTGGAAGGAACGCAGACGTATTCTCAGCCCATAGGGCATTTGCAGTACTCAGGGTATATCCTGCGTTTCTCTGGTTAATAGCTGCGTTGGTAGCGTTAAACCCCTGCCGGAGAACGGATTCATTCGCAGGGAAAAAGAAAACTGATCGTATCTCGTCGGCGGTTGTCCCGCGGGCCCCTTCAAAGGTAAGCGCGAGCGCAGAAGAAATTGAGAATGGCGAAAAAAACACATTACTGCCCGCGTTTTCGGCTCCCTTTGTGATTGTGCGATACAGTGAGGCTGAAAACCGGTTGTTTGAATCAGCGATACCAGAGCCTGAATTAAGGGCAGATGTAGTCGGTGTTTCGAAGAGCCCCCCTGCTGGTGTCTGGGGAGGTTGTATTGCCGGTGTCTGCGTGCAGCCAGCTAGCAACACTAAAAGAAAAAGAAGCACTGGTGCGATAAATACAACATTCCAGCTGCGAGTTATCATGGCACAGCGTGGGCAGGCAGGTATGTTAAACCTGGCGTTAACTGCGGTTTTTTTGGAAGTTAAACGAAGTTTGAAAGGATTATTTTTTCCCCGGTAGTTCCTTTTTCATCGCATCATTTTTCAATTCCAGGGGCATCAGTTCGATGGCATAGCGTAGCGCAGTCCGGGGCATCACCTGCCTGTTGCGCATAACATATTCAAACACCTCAGCCTGATGGTGGCGGCTTGCCTCTTTGAGAAGCCACCCGTACCCCTTCTGCACCATATCTTCGTTATCAAGAAGGAGAAGATCAGCTATTTCAAGTGTCTCATGAAGGAATTTTCCATGTTTTGCAGGGACTATCAGCGAAACCGCGGCCGCCCGTCGCATCCACCGGTTCTCTGACTGAGTCCATTGCTTAAGATCGGCAATGCATTCCGGGAAGGTTTCGATAAAATCGCCCACCGTATGGTTGCAGAAACCGTCGCATGAGGCCCAATTTGTAATATAGGTATCGATCCAACGTCGGAAAATATCAATATCTTTGCGTTCGTACCGCCCAGAAAGGAGGTAAGCCCAGGTAGAAACAATGAAAGACTCCTCGAGTTGTCTGGATTGGTACAGCTCTTCGCAGAGGCTAAATATCTCCTGTTTCTTCCGGGATTTGATCTTTTTCCAGTACTTTTTTGCAAGAGCCGTGACTACCGGGGTTTTAATCCCGTAACAAACGATCGACTCTTTGAAAAAACGCCTGGAGGTTTCCTGGAACTGCGTATCCGTCAGGCTCTCGAGTTCCTGCCTGATACGAATGATAACCGTGTCCATACAACGATTAGGACGAACCGGGAGATAAGGCGTATGGCGTGATAAGAAAATCCGGTAATTATCCTGAAAAATATTTTACTATTTTTTAGCATCATCTCTTCTATTGAAGAAGGATAATAGAATGGTTTCTCAGATGAATCTCTGTCACACAATTAACAATTTCTATTTAATCTGTCGAGGTATACTTCCTCCAAATGGCTACAATTTTCGTCAACCAGGACCTATGCACACCCGGTGCGAAATCTGCTCCGTTGTCTGCTTCATGTCGATCGTCGAATCGGCGGACGAAAACACTTTGCCTAAGGTGCAGGAGGCACGAGCCAGCCTCTGTATCTGATACGGCCACTGCGAAGTTTCATGCCCTTCACAGGGGATTCCGCTCAACTATCTTCCGGACGAGAAATCCGCTTTACCTGCTAGTGCCGGAAATCTCTTCGCTGAACATCTCGGCGTTTACCTGAAGAAACGCAGATCTGTTCGTCATTTCATCAATGAACCGGTAGCAAAATATCTGATCAACGGTATTCTCGATATTGCGTATTATGCCCCATCCGGCGGAACGGGCAGCCGGTTCAATGGCTTATCGTGCACAACCCGGCTGAAGTTCACCGGATTGCTGGCCGTACCATTGACTGGATGCAGACATTAAAAAACAGCAATCACCCGATGAGCGGTTATATCCCGTCTTCTTTTCAATACAACACCTTTATCTGACAGATAAGCAAGATTGTGTGATACCAAAAAGAGGTAGATCCATGGCCACAGATCCGGTCTGTTTTATGATAGTGGATGAAGAGGATGCCAAGTACAAGAGCACTTACAGGAACACCGAATATTACTTCTGTTGCAACTACTGCAAGAAGCAGTTTGATGAAAACCCAAAGCGGTACAGCCGGCTTGCAAACGATATGACCGTAGATCTAGGATTAGGCTGCTAAAGGCCACTCAGGTACACTGGAATCAGAAACGGGTTTTACCGGCCGCGACAAACGAATGTATGACATGAAATCACAGGAAACCATTACCGAGACTTTAGCAGCTGACACACGGTTCTCGATCATGACCATGGCCATCCGGGCTGCTGGTCTTGATACTGTGCTTGCCGGGAAAGGGCCGTTTACCGTCTGTGCCCCAACAGATGAAGCATTCGGGAGCACGTCCCCTGAGACATTAGCAGCGTTTATGGCTGACCCACAGGGAAAACTGATGCGGGTGCTCCAGTACCATATCCTCTTTGGTAACCTGCCGTGCACATTAATTAAGAGACTAAATTATCCTAAAACCCGCCTGGGAATCACTGTTGAGATAACAGAAGAAGGAGGAGCAGTTCTTTTTAGTAACGCTAGAGTGACTGTTCCGGATATCACCTGTACCAACGGTGTGATTCATGGTATCAACCGGGTCGTAATCCCCGTTAACCCATAACTCTCAACAACAACCTATAACTCGTTTCGTGAGAAATATTTCATCCGTTAAATAGTCCTTTTTAAAACTCGATAAAACCAGCACAGGTCCTGCCATGAACCAACCATCCGTCGTCGACAGCATCCTCTCAGCCCGCTACCTGCGGAAGGGAGAGAACACTTTTACTGACATCTGCCGCCGCGTAGCTTCGGCGTTGGCAGACGATGAGTCTGAAAAAGCCCTTTTTTATGAGGCAATGATCTCACTTCGATTCCTGCCAAATTCCCCAACCCTCATGAATGCAGGAACCGAGATCGGCCAGCTCTCTGCGTGTTTTACCATCCCGGTCCCGGATACTATCTGCGGAATTTTTGACGCTATGAAGGAGGGTGCCATAATCCACAAGACCGGCGGGGGCACCGGTTACAACTTCTCGCATATACGGCCGGAAGGCTCCCCTGTGCAATCTACAGATGGTGTTGCATCAGGGCCCATCTCCTTTATGAAGGTCTTTAATGCGGCCACAGATGTGATCAAACAAGGCGGTCGCCGGCGGGGGGCCAATATGGGGATCCTCAATGTCTGGCACCCGGACATTCTTGCCTTTATTGCTGCAAAGAAAAAAGAAGGCGAGATCGCCAACTTCAACATCTCCGTCATGGTCAACGACAAGTTCATGGATCTTGTCTCAAAAAAACAGTTTGAAACATTCTGGCTCACCCGCGAGGGAACCGGCGAGAAGATCACCGTCGGGCAGATCTGGACCGGGATTGTCAACGGCATCTGGAAGAACGGGGAGCCCGGTATTCTCTTCTATGATGAGATCAACCGGCATAACCCGACACCCCAGCTTGGCGACATCGATACTACGAATCCATGCGGGGAGCAGCCACTCCTGCCCTACGAAAGCTGTGTACTGGGGAGCATTAACCTCGCTGCCTGCATCGCCGATGGAGTTCTCAACGAACCCCTGCTTCGTGAGACGGCGCGGATGGCGACCCGGTTCCTTGATCTGGTTATCGAGAAAAACGTTTTCCCCATCCCGCAGATCGGTGAAGCAACCCGGCGGACGAGGAAGATTGGTCTTGGCGTCATGGGTGTCCACGATGCCATGCTCATGGTAGGTCTTCCCTACGATTCGACGGAAGGTAGATCGTGGTGCGAGCAGTTGATGAAAATCGTGACAGAAACAACGGTTGCCGAATCGCACAAGCTCGCGGAGACAAAGGGGACGTTCCCGGCATGGAAAGGCAGCTGCTGGAAGGATTTTACTGTGCGCAACGCTGCGATGACTACCGTTGCGCCGACCGGGACGATCTCGCTTTTGGCAGGGTGCTCGACTGGTATAGAGCCGATCTTCTCCTTTGCCTATACCCGGAAGAATACGGTTGGAAAAACCTTTGTTATCGTCAACCCGGTCTTCAAGGAATCTCTTATTCACACGCTTTCCGGGATGGGGTATGCCGGTGACGAGAGGGCAAAGAAAGCTGAAGAGGTCATAACCCATGTCCATGAGACCGGCACGGTGCAGGACCTCCACTGGCTCCCTCAACAGTTTCTCGCGTTGTTTAAGACGGCACTTGACATATCCTGGCGTGATCATATTCTCATGCAAGTCAGTTTCCAGAAACATGTCCACGCCTCCATTAGTAAGACCATCAATATGCCTTGCACGGCCACAAAGGAGGACTGCGAGGAAGCCCTTCTTATGGCTTGGAAACTAGGTCTCAAGGGTATTACCATCTACCGAACGGGAAGCAGAGATGACGTGGTTCTTTCCCTGAAAGATAAAAGCCCGGCGGACCAGCATGAGACTGAACCGGTCACAGCTGCATCTGTAAATGGGGGAGCGCCGGAAAAAAGACATTTAGTCTCCATTGACCGGCCAAGGGAGCTTGCCGGTCGTACTTATCTTTGCCAGTCGGGTTGCTGTCGCCTTTATGTAACCGTAAATATGATGGAGCACACACCCATGGAGGTTTTTATCCGGACGGTCGGAAGTGGCGGTTGTGACGCAAATAACAGCGCTCTCGGTCGGGCAATTAGCACCGGACTCCAGAATGGGGTACCCTATGGTAAATTTGTTAAACAGTTTGCGAAAGTGAACTGTATCTCCGCCATAAAGAATCCCTCTTCGGAAGGCCATTCCTGCGCGGATGTCGTAGGAAGATGTATTGAGCTCTCAGCAAAAAACCAGAGTGTCGCAACTTTAAATGACTGGAATATAAAGAAAACCGGTGAACAGCGGCTCTGTCCCGAATGCCGCAGTCCGCTTGACTTTGGCGAAGGCTGCAACCAGGGAATCTGCAAAAGCTGTGGCTGGACCGGGTGCAGTTAATCTCCTTTTTCACCCCCTTTGGTGTCAGAAGTTTTGTTTCGTGGCATTTTTTCGGGTTATGACATACAAATACAGATAAAAAAATATTGAAGAAATGGCCTAAGCCTAAGATCACTTTCACGGAAATTTGCTTAGAGTGAGATTTGGGTGGAAAGAGACAACAATTATAGTAAAAGAAAAAAAATCCGAAGTAACGTCGATTGTCCTTGATACGGATCGTCGCAAAAGAAGCGCTTTCCTTTAAGACGAACTATGCCCCCCTCCCGGTTCCGGATACCAACTGCAGATCCATTCAGGAATTTACTAAATCGTGCGAGTCTGGAGTACGCCCTCTCTTTTATTGCCAGGCGTATTGTCCTTTAGCGGAAAAATCGAGAAAAAAAGTATTTTTTTAGATGAACAGCGGTGCAAGTACAAGTGAGAGTGTCGCAAGCAGCTTAATGAGCACATGGAGTGAGGGTCCTGCTGTGTCCTTGAAGGGATCACCCAGTGTGTCGCCGATGACTGCTGCCTTGTGGGCCTCGCTTCCTTTGCCGCCGTGAGCACCACTTTCGATGTATTTCTTTGCGTTATCCCATGCGCCGCCACCATTGTTGAGGATAAGGGCAAACAGGATACCCGTGATAGTTCCGACAAGGAGGAACCCACCGAGCGCTTCGTACTTCATGGTCACGCCGATGAAGATCGGGAATGCTACGGCGAGAATGCCAGGGAGCACCATGTTCTTGAGTGCACCAAGCGTGGTGATATCAATGACACGGGCATAGTCCGGTTTTTTGGTGCCTGCCATAATAGCCGGGTCCTTGAACTGGATACGGACTTCGTTAATTACGTACTGGGCAGTCTTTGAGACTGCACGGATTGCTAAGCCCGCAAAGAGGAAGATAAGCATCGCGCCGAGAAGTGCCCCGACAAAGACCGGTATTGATGCGAGGTTGACTGAGTCAAATGTTTTTCCAATCAACCGGGAGATATCGGACATGTAGGCGTTGAAGAGCAGGAATACGGCAAGAGCAGCGCTGCCAATTGCGTATCCTTTCGTCAGGGCTTTGGTGGTGTTGCCGGCTGAATCGAGAGCGTCCATACGTTTTCTGACATCTTCTGGGGCTTGGCTCATCTCAACGATACCACCGGCATTGTCGGCGATGGGGCCGAATGCATCCATCGCAAGAACGAATGCACATACAGAGAGCATGCCGATCGTCGCAACAGCTGTCCCATAAATGCCGCCGAAGGGGATACCAGTCATAGATCCGCAGGTATAGGAAAGGAGAAGTGCCGCCCCGATCAGGATGGCGGGTGCCGCAGTGGTTTCAAGGGCAACCGAGAATCCGGTGATGATGTTCGTCGCTGCTCCGGTTTCAGAAGCATCGGCGATCTCCTGGACTGGCCGGTAGTGGTGATCTGTGTAATAGAGAGTCACCCTGAGGAACAGCACCGAAAGGACGATACCGACAAGGCCTGCGAGATAGAACCAGATGATACCCTGCAGAAGCCAGTTTACGGCCACATACAGGAGGATGGCACTGATGATTGCAGTGATATAGTACCCTCGGTTCAAGGAAACCATCGGGTCGCCGGTATCCGTGCCACGGACTGTAAGAATACCGATGATACTTGCAAGAAGGCCGAACGCGCACATTACGATCGGGAAAAGGACCCCGTTCTCACCGAAAACCGGGAAAAGAGCGACCCCTAGGATCATCGCACCGATGTTCTCGGCAGCGGTGGATTCGAAAAGATCGGCGCCACGGCCGGCACAATCCCCGACATTGTCACCGACAAGGTCTGCGATAACTGCGGGGTTCCGAACATCGTCTTCAGGGATGCCCGCTTCAACCTTCCCTACAAGATCTGCACCGACATCAGCAGCCTTTGTATAGATACCTCCGCCGAGCTGGGCAAACAGTGCCACAAATGACGCGCCAAAACCGTAGCCGACAATGATGAACGGCGTGGTCTGCGGGTTTGCCCCAAGGGCGTAATAGGTGAGTGAGACACCCAGAAGCGACATCGCGACGATGATCAGGCCCGAGATCGCACCGCCCCGGAACGAGGTTTCAAGCGCTTTTGCCGCACTACTCTGGGCAGCAGCCGCAGTCCGGACATTCGACCGCACGGCAACCGACATGCCAATAATACCGGCAAGGGCGCTACAGAACGCACCGAAAAGGTACGCAAGTGCCGTATCAACAGCAAGCGACTGTTGATTGGTGAGGTAATATACGGCGAAGATAGCTATGGCAAGTACAATCGCTAAGCCCGCGATGGTCGAATACTGTCGCTTGATGAATGCTTCCGCACCCACCCGGATTGCATCGGCGACTTCCCGCATCTTCGGTGTGCCCTCATCTTGAGAAAGGACACTGCGTGCGAGAAAGCCTGCCACGATCAGTGCTATGACGCTAATTAAAACGACAACTGCAATTTCAATCATTCCCTGACCTCCCTGATATGTTGTGGACTTTGCATACAGACGGGGATACTGATGCGGAACACGACGCTCCAGAACAGCCGGTCTGACAGTAAGGCCCTAACACATCAGGTTTGATACCCCTTCAGGATGGAGCCATGTCTTGTGGGACACGATTATGTCCCTTCCACGCCGGCCACCCACCATCAGGACAGTATTACTGCATTTTTGTTACATTAAAATTTATCATAATTATTCTGGCGGGTAATTGTCACCAAATTGCTCCATGCGATTGCATAACCCGGTTTAAAGGCGTTTACACAAAGCGAGGATCTGCCAAATTTTCATGAGTGATCAGATCCTTTCGACAGAGCATGACCAATTCAATACGATTAATAATGAAAGATTACCATAATTCCGGTTGGTGGATATAAGCGTGCAACTGTTATTCTTTCTTATCCTCTTCCCCCTCATAACGGCGTTTTTCATGCTGGCCGTGCGCCGTGATTATGAGCGGGAGTGGATTGTAAAACTCTCTGCGCTGGCAATCGGGGCAGTGACCGTTCTGCTTCTTTTGACCCAGATCAGCCAGGGGACTGTATACTACAGTTTCAACGCCGAGCAGGTCAACCTGCTGATGTTTGTTCTTGAGATGGTAATCACAGTTATCATCCTTTGTTTTGCCGTCAAATTCCGCAATTACCTCGTTTTAGCGCTCACTCTAGTCGAGACCGTGCTGATAGTCTGGTTTGAAACTGCCGCCACTCCAGCAATCGTTGTAAAGTCCCCCCTCTTTATCGACCAGTTCTCGATCATTATGGCATTAATCGTGGGAATCATCGGGAGCCTGATCTGCGTATATTCGCTCGGGTATATGCGGCATTTTTACCAGCACCATACCGGAATCCCCGATCGGACTAATATGTTTTTTCTCATTATTTTTGTGTTCATCTCCGCGATGTTCGGGCTTGTTTTCTCGAACAGCCTTGTCTGGGTCTTCTTTTTCTGGGAAGTGACGACACTCTGTTCCTTCCTCCTGATCGGATTTACCAAAACCGAGGAGGCAACAAAGAATGCGTTTACCGCGTT
>Ga0181517_10005089_pt1 | contig 11723 bp, 10 predicted proteins | sample PEATcosm2014_Bin_31_FD_119748 | JGI IMG/M metagenome (GOLD analysis project Ga0181517, IMG submission 119748) | Peatland microbial communities from MTU Mesocosm Facility, Houghton, MI, USA - PEATcosm2014_Bin01_30_metaG | ecosystem: Environmental > Terrestrial > Soil > Wetlands > Peat | place... | reverse complement strand
ATCCCCGTGCCGCCCATGACCGAGGAGCGCCGCCGCGATGTCTGCAAACACATCAACAAAGTCCTCGAAGAGCACCGCACCGCCATCCGCAACGTCCGCCGCGACGGCAACGACGCCCTAAAGAAGATGGCCAAAGACAAAAAGATCAGCGAAGACGATGAAAAACGCGCTCTCGAAGAGGTCCAGAAGATGACCGACGAAGAGATCCGCCGCATGGAAGAGCTCTCGCGCAAAAAAGAAGCCGAAGTCATGCAGGTGTGAGCGGCGAATCGCTCCTCTTGCCAAGCGAGCACGGCAGCCCATCTAAAACGGCGCTGCTCCGCGAGGCTTTCGCAGGTAGGCACCTGGTCTCTATCCTTCCGCAAAAAACCCGGTCTGCGATCGTGGCCACTTAATCCTGCGCGCCCGCTCGATTGCGGAAAACCCACCGAGCAAGCACCCCGCTCGATTCCCATCCCAAAGCCGCTCAAGGCGTCCGGTCCGATGCGGCGCAGATCTGCTCCAGCCGGTCCGCTAGATCCTGGTCCGTAAAAAGATGCTGGATCAAGCCCCTCCGCACCGCCGCGTAGACAACCGGCGCCTTGTTGGCCCCAATAGCCAGCACGATCACGCCAGGAGCGCCGCCGTCGCGCGCGCGCACAGCGCAATCCTGAAGATGCGAAATCTTCACCCCGGTCCATCGCCTCAAAATGCTTTCCACCCCCTCACGCGCCTTCTCATCGAGGTTTGGGCGGGGAATCACGGCGCCGCACAAATCGCCGATGACCAGATCGTTCAGCTCCGCTCTAGGCACACCGGCCGCCCCTATCAGGCTGTCATCGTCAAAGCCAAGCGGGCGCTCGTGCGTCGACGTGCTGGTCAGCACCGCATCGATCCGCCTGATCCAGGGCACACTTTCTTCCACCCCTGCGGGATTCGGTCCTTTCGTACCGAAGATCGCCTTATAAGCTGTGATTTTTTCTATCAGCTTATGGATCGCAACAATCTCCGCTTCTTCCATGTCGGCCGGAATCAGCGCCGGCACCGCCGCAAGCGAGAGAGTGTGGCTTTGTCCCGGCTCCACGCCCGGGTTCAGAGCCTCTTCCAGCTTTGCCGCCAGCACGCTCGATGAGTGCTGCGTAATGTTCAGCCCCAGCGGCTCGCCCAGCAGAGGCACTGCCGTGCGGGCACGCGGGTCCGATCGAGCTGAAGGCGCCGCCTCCTTCATCGCGTCAATTACACTCGCCACAGTGTCGCCCCAGGAAACTCCGATCACGCTGGCCAACCCCAGAACCTCCAGCACATCCTCAACGCATGCGCTCGCGAACTCGTCAAGGCGATGCCGATACGCCGCAGCCGACGTATTCCGGCTGTGGCTCGGGTAGACGTGAACCACTGGGCCAGGCTTTTTGGACCCTTCCGCGGCCATCCTCGACAGAATTTCCGTGAGCGGCGCGGGACGAACTCTGGCTTTAATGCGCGCCAGGTCCTTCTTCCCTACTCGATCCTGAATGAATCGGGTCCTGGTTTCGAGGTATCCTTGCTGCTTGGCGCGCAGTACCAGGCGCGATACCACCGGCTGGCTCAGTCCCAGACTACGGGCAATCGTTTCTTGCGTTTGCTGCTGTCCGCATAGGTATGCGGCAGCGAGAATATCGAGATCGTCCGTCTTCTTGCGCATCTCTACCTCCGGTCCCGCAGGTGACCATAGAATAATCAATCAAATTACAAAGAAAAGCATAACGGAAATTATGCAAAGCGTCTAGAATATTCCAGTATTTCATCGCAAAATCACTATTCACAAGTGAGCCCTCATTGGCGCATGATGTCTCTTGCGTCGGGAAGGCTGCTCCGGGAGTTGCGTTGAAAGCCGCGATTCCTCCGCCACGATCGGACACGGAGCACCCCCTGAAGCGAAGACCTGCCATGGGGGTAAACATGTATTCGACCACTTCACCTCAGATTTGCGAAGCTCGCTTCGATCCCTTCTCAAACGCGGCGTCATTCCGGACTTGGCCTTCAACATCGAACTCCACACCGCGTCCTTCGAGCACGTCAGCGCCCCTTGGTTCTGCTGGCACCTCGCCATTGTCCCGCGCATTACCACCCTCGCTGGCGTCGAACTCGGACTCAACGTAATGGTCAACCCCGTCCTGCCCGAGGAGGCTGCTTCCAGGCTCCGCACGGTATCCGTCGGCTGAGCCTTCGCTCGCCAACCAGTTGAACACACGAGAAAGGATTCAAGACATCATGACCACAGAAGGTCCCGCCGTTCAAACGCTGAAGCACAATGTGCGCCGGATCTCGATCTTGATGGAAAAGATCGCTGACCTGCACGATGACACGGTCGTACACGTGGAGAAGATCATCAGGTCGCTCCCGCCTGACGATTCTCCTCCCGACGAAGGCCCCTGCCTGCAAGGAACCCATCCCTCCAGCGACCTCGAGGTATGGGAAAGCCCCAGCGGCAAACTCACCTTCTCCTTCAACCTGCAAAAGCCCTTCTACCTGCCCCGCAGGTTGGGTAAGACGCTCCTTTTTCTTGCCACTGCACCCCCCGAAGAGACACCCCTTGGACCTCGCCTTGTCGGCTACAGGAGCAGGATCGAGATCCAGGCTCATCTGCAAAAATCCGCACGGCCCGGAATTGTCATCCGCCTGCGCTACGTCAACAATGTAACCAGCCTCCTTAAGGCCGCGCTTCTTCAAAACACGCGCCGTGACCTGATCAGGATCGACAAGGAATCCGGGAACGTTGGACTTCTGCTCAAGGATGGAGGTCTGCGCGGCCTCGAAAGAACCTCAGCCCACAAGTGGCTCTGACTCCGGCCCGTAGCCCACGCTCCCCAACCCCCAACGTTCCACCCCATTGCCCTGAGCGCCCCATCCTTTCGCACCTGCATCGCGGAAGGACAGGGTGCAGGGTGTCCGTGGTCCGGCCTCTTGGGTTGCTGGCTTTCACCGCACGGTCTAGGGATACATCCTGTGCAGCGTCCGCGCGAACGGAATCGACACCCGCACGTGGTCCAGCCGGCGGATCCACGCCACCGCCCGCTCGATCCCCATCCCAAAGCCCGCATAAGGCACGTTTCCTCAGCGTCGGCATCGATGCATCCAAGGTATTTGCGCCTCGCGGAATCATGACAATTAGCCTGAGGCGTGTTGATCGTTTCTAATGAGTTCACCTGGAATGAGTTCCCCCGCCACGCCCATCCCGCCCACCGAAAGCCCCGCACTTTCGCCGGCCAGCATTCGCTTGTTGCCATGGCTGGTGGCGGTAGCTTTCTTCATGGAGTCATTGGATACGACGATTCTCAACACCGCTGTGCCGAAGGTTGCGGCAGCCCTCCACGTCGGTCCACTCTCGATGAAGGCGGTGCTCGCCAGCTACACCCTTTCCCTCGCCGTGTTCATTCCCATCAGCGGATGGATGGCAGACCGGTTCGGCACGCGCCGGGTGTTTGCCGCGGCCATCGGGCTGTTCACGCTTGGGTCGCTGCTGTGTGGGCTCTGCAGCAACATTCACCTCTTGGTCGCATGCCGCATCGTGCAGGGCATGGGTGGCGCCATGATGGTGCCTGTTGGACGCCTCACACTGGTGCGCTCATTCGCCAAAGCGGATCTGCTGCGCGTGATGAGCTTCGTTTCCGTGCCGGCGCTGGTGGCGCCCATGCTGGGCCCGGTCGCGGGCGGCTTGATCGTGGGCTACGCTCACTGGCGGGTGATCTTCTTCCTCAATATTCCCATCGGCCTCCTGGGCCTCGTGATGGTATATCTCCATCTTCCGGACTTCAGAGAAGAGCATGTGCACCCGCTCGATTTTGTGGGCCTCGTGCTGTTCGGGTCTGGCATTGCGCTGCTCTCCTATGTCCTGGAAATATTTGGCGAGCACGAGCTGAGCGGGCGCGAAATGACGGGACTGTTGTTGCTCTCCTTCGCGCTGCTGGCCGCCTACTGGGTCCATGCGCGGCAGCTCCGGTTTCCGCTCTTGAACCTCCACCTTTTCGACATTCGCACCTTTCGAGTCGCGGTGAACGGCAGCTTCTTTACGCGCCTCGGAATTGGCGGCGTGCCGTTTCTGCTCCCGTTGCTCTACCAGACCGGTCTGGGCTACACGCCCGTCCAGTCGGGATTGCTGATTGTCCCGCAGGCAATAGCGGCCATGGGCATGAAAGCGATTCTGCGCAAACTGCTGGCAGGTATCGGCTACAAGGCCGTGCTGGTTTCAAACACGCTTGCAATTGGCGTGCTGCTGATCCTGCTCACCACGATTCATCTGCATACCACGCTACTTCAGATCGTGGCGATTGCTTGCTTCTATGGAGCCTGCACCAGTCTCCAGTACACAACCATGAACACCCTGGTGTATGCGGACGTAGAGGAGAAGGACGCCTCAGGCGCCAGCTCGATTGCCAGCACCATGCAGCAGATGTCCATCAGCTTTGGTGTGGCCCTTGCGGGATTGACGACAGCGTTCTTTGTGCCCGGTAAGGCGTACTCCGATTCGGCGCTGATGATCGACGGGATTCACAAGGCGCTTCTCTGCCTCGGAGCGTTGACGCTTGCGTCGACCGTCGTGTTTGTCGGCCTAAAGCGCGGCGATGGCGACAGTGTGAACGAGCACAAGCTCCTGCATCCAGACGGATAATGCCTTCCGCCAGCTCGGCATGCCGAAGGATGTGAGCCGCTGTTCTCGTCTTGCCTGGCGATTTCCATTTGCGATTTACGGATACATCCTGTGCAGCGTCCGCGCGAACGGAATCGTCTCCCTTACGTGGTCCAGCCCGCAGATCCACGCCACCGCCCGCTCGATCCCCATCCCGAATCCCGCATGGGGCACGCTGCCATACCGCCGCAGGTCGAGGTACCACTCAAACGCCTCTCTGGGCAGCTTGTGCGCCTCAATCCGGCTCAGCAGCAAATCATACGACGACACGCGCTGCGATCCGCCAATGATCTCGCCATACCCCTCCGGCGCCAGCACGTCCACGCAAAGCGCAAACTTCGCGTCCTTCGGGTCCGGCTCCATGTAAAACGCCTTCACATCCGCCGGATAGCGATTCACCATCACCGGCCTGTCAAACTGCGAGCTCAGCCAAGTCTCGTCCGGCGAGCCGAAGTCATTGCCATACTCAAACGGCGCTTCCAGGTGCCCATCCTTGTGTGCCTGGTTCAGCATCTCCACTGCCGCGTCATACCGCAGCCGCGGAAACGGCGGCAGAATCGCTTCCAGCTTCGCCTTGTCGCGCCCTATCACCTCCAGCTCCGGCCCGCGATTCTTCAGCACCGAGCCAACAATGTGCGACAGAAACTGCTCGGCCAGCTCCATCAGCCCGTCCAGGTCGCAATACGCCACCTCCGGCTCAATCATCCAGAACTCCGTCAGGTGCCGCCGCGTCTTCGACTTCTCCGCCCTGAACGTCGGCCCAAAGCTATACACCTTGCCCAGCGCCAGCGCTGTCGACTCAATGTAGAGCTGCCCGCTCTGCGTGAGAAACGCCGGCTCCCCAAAGTAATCCACCGGAAACAGCGTCGACGTCCCCTCGCACGCTGCCGGCGTCAGAATCGGCGGATCGGTGCGGATGAAACCATTCTGGTCAAAGTACTCCGCCGCCGCCCGCATGATTTCCGCCCTGATCCGCAGAATCGCCGACTGCCGCGGCGTCCTAACCCACAGGTGCCTGTGCTCCATCAGAAAATCCACGCCGTGTTCCTTCAGCGTGATCGGGTAGGGATCGCTCTCCGGAACCCGCTGCACCACCTCCACGCCTTCCACGTCCAGTTCGTATCCGCCCGGCGCGCGCTTGTCCGCCCTCACCTTCCCGGTCACAATCACGCTCGACTCCTGCGTCAGCCCCTTCAGCGCCTCAAACACCTCCGGCGTAACGCTCTTCACATGCGCCACACCCTGCACCGTCCCCGTCCCATCGCGAAAGATCGGAAACACCAGCTTGCCGCTCTCGCGCAGGTTATAGAGCCACCCCTGCAGCTTCACCGTCTGCCCCTCATGCTGCCCAAGCGTAGCAATAGTTGCAACGGGAACGGCTGCGGGCGTTGTCACGGGCGATTCCGGATTCGTTGCGGCTGCTGTTGTTTCGGTTGCTGGTATTGCAACTGGATCAGACATGAAGGAATTCCTCTTCGTGGGCGCCGGTGGCCTAAACTTCGGCCCGACCTTCCCTGACCTTCAAGGATAAACTCACCTGCGCAACCACACTTGCAATGGGTGCCCCACCATCGCCGCGTTCTTGCCTTTTTGCGGCTAGGGTGGGATGCGCCAATCTCGATCACGAATTTCCAATTCTCGCGGTGTGTAACCCATGGCCAACAACTACATCACCGCCGCCAACGCCTCATCCACCGTCCCCTGCTCAAACCTGAACCCCGCCTTAATCAACTTCCCCGGTACAGCTCGCGTGCTCCACAGCAGCGCCTCATCGGCCATTTCGCCGAACATCAATCGCAGCGCCACTGCAGGCACCGCCAACATCGCCGGCCGATGCAACGCCCGCCCCAGCGCCCGCGTAAACTCCGCATTCGTCACCGGCTGTGGCGCTGTCAGGTTCACCGGGCCGCTCAGTGTCTCCGTCTTCATCGCAAACAAAATTGCCCTCACCGCATCCCCCAGCCCAATCCAGCTCATCCACTGCCGCCCCGACCCCAGCCTTCCCCCCAGTCCCAGCCGGAAGATCGGCAACATTTTCTTCAGCGCGCCCTCCCGGCCCAGAACCACCCCCAGCCGCATATGAACTACGCGTATCCCCACCCTTGCAGCCGCCTCACTCGCGGCCTCCCACTTTTCGCAAATTTCCGGCAGATACCCCTCGCCCGCCCCGGACGCCTCGTCCAGAACCTCGTCGCCTCGGTCACCGTAGAATCCCGCCGCCGAGGCCACAAGAAGCGTCTTCGGTGGCCGCTTCAGCCCAGCCAACAACTTTGCCAGCACCCGCGTGCTCTCCACCCGGCTCGTCTCAATCTCTCGCTTGTAGGCCGGTGTCCATCGCCTCTCACTCAGATTCACCCCGCCCAGATGAACGGCCGCCTCCAAACCCTCCAACGGGCCTTCCGTCCCGCGCTCGTTTGCCCACGCCATCACTCTCCGTATTGGATCCCACTGAATCTCCCCAGGCCCTCGCGGCGCGCGTCTCACCAGCTGCACAACTCCTACCCCACTCTGGACCAACGCCTCCTTCAGGGCCGTCCCCACCATCCCGGAACTGCCGGAACAGAGCACCCTTGCCCGGGAGCCATCCTTATTCGTGAGGTCGATGATGTTTTCCTCCCCGTGAATACGATAGCTCGACTCTCGCTAAAGTGATTTAGCCAGACAAGAAAAAATTTTGATGTTGGCAACTTTCCCGCCAGCAGGGCATCCTATTACTACCCCAGGAGGAGCCGTATGTCCGAGTCGGCGTTGGTCAAAACCGAAGAAACCCAGAAGACCCAGGTCGACCCCGAAACCGCAGAGCGCTTCATCGCGGAAAAACACATCGGCGAGCGCATCAAGCGGCTCCGGCTCAAGAAGTCCATGGGCCTCGTCGAACTTGGCAAGCACACGGGCCTCTCAGCCAGCTTTCTTTCCCAGCTTGAAACAGGCCGTGTTGTGCCCACGCTCCGCAACCTCGCCCGCATTGCCATGGTTTTCTCCAAGGACTTGTCCTACTTCTTCGAATCCGAGCCCACAGCCCTCTTCCGCATTCATCGCCGCAAGGAGCGGGTCCGGCTCCCGCAGACCGGCGTCGACCAGCCCACATACTTCTTTGAGAGCCTCGGCTATATGGTCCCCGACCGCCACATGGACCCCTACTTTGCCGAGTTCATTCCTGTCACGCGCGACACAATCCCCAAGGCCCACATGCACCCGGGCTACGAGTTCCTCTATCTCCTCGACGGCGAGCTTTGCCTCCACCACGGTGATCAGCAATGCACACTCGAGGAGGGCGATGCTGTGTACTTCGATGCCGGTACGCCCCATTCCTACGAGTGCCTGGGCAAAAAGCCGGCTGGAGCCATCATCGTCACCATGCACCAGCCTCCCGCGGTCCAGCCGCTGTCCATGCGCTCCGTGGGTGCAGTGACTTCCGGACGCGTTGCCCCAAGCGCGCCCGCCGGGCCTGCTCGCGCCCGCGAATAGCCAGTTGTTGGGTTTACTGTAGGTTTCCGTGCCCACCCTTTCCGCGGTTTTTCGATGAAACAACGCGGAAAGGATGGAATCCGAATAAGACTCACGGCCACACGATTTCAGGAAATGCTCTCGGGGATTGCCCTTTTTCGTTCGCCTGGCGGCGGGCGCGATATCCTCCAACAAGACCACTTGCATGCGCCGACTTCTCCCCACTCTCTTCCTGTGCCTTTTTGTTCCCGCATCGGCGCAAGCTCCGCCACAGCCCGTGTTGCCCGGCCTTTCCTCAGCGGGCGCGCTGGGCGCGGATCTCTTCGCCAACTCAGGCGCGGTCGGAATGGTCGTAGTCGTTGTCCGCGACGACCGCGCCCTCTTTCAGGGCTACGGCGAAACCGCTCCCAACTCCTCCATCGCCCCCTCCGCCGATTCTGTTCTCCGTCTCTGCTCGCTCACCAAGATCTTCACGACCGACGTGCTCGCCAAACTCGTCAAGCAGCAGATCGTCCGGCTCGGCGACCCGCTCCAGCGTTATGCGCCCAAACACGTCCTTGTGCCTCTGCGCGAGCAGCCCATCACGCTCGAAGAACTTGCCACGCACACCTCTGGCCTTCCCCGCGAGCTCGGGAGCCGACCGCGCAAGATCCCTCCGTTTGCTTACCCAGACTTCAACACGCGCTGGCAATGGCTGCCCCGCCAAAGTCTCGTTGCGGTTCCCGGTTCTTCCGCGCTTTACTCCAACATCGGTTTCGACCTGCTGAGCGACGCACTCGAGTCCGCCGCGCAAAAACCCTATGCCGCACTTCTCGCCGAGCAAACTCTGAACCCGCTCGCCATGCGCCAAACCACCTTCTACCCGAACCAGATCCAATGTGATCGGCTGCTCCGGTCGAAAGACAACGAGCCCTGCGCCGTAACGGACGCTACCGAAGGCAGCGCTGGCCTCTACTCCACGCCGGCAGACATGGCCACCTGGCTCAAATACCTTCTTGGCACGGGTTTGCCGTCACTCCCGGCTCAGGACCCCGCGGCCCAGGCCGTCTACCTCGATCCGGCGCGGCTCTCAAGGCAAGTTGGACTCGACCATGCCGGAAAGCCCAGCGGCATCGGCCTTGGCTGGATGCACCTGCCGCCCGCCGGCGATCCCTCGCACATCGTCGAGAAAACCGGCGGCGGCGCGGGATTCACCAGCTACATCGCCATGATTCCAGCCCGGCACATCGCCATCTTCTTTGCATTCACCGAGGGGAACGGCTGGAAGAAAAACGTCTTCAAAGAAGCAAACAACATCCTTCTCAACCTTGCCGGGTTGCCGCCCCTGCCAGAGGAGCCTTTCAAGCCCAAGTCCAGGCCCCGGCAGAAGCGCCGCCACCAACCCAAGCAAGCAACCCCCGCGCAAGCACCCCCGGCACAGACCTCATGAAAACTGGCTGCGAAAAACAGCCTTGATGTGCGCGAGCCGCTTCTCGATCGCCTCTACCTCGTCCGCCAGTTCCAGTTGCCGCGCCAGGCCGATCGCGTCATAGAGCGCTTCCTTTGCATCGCTGTAGCAAGCTGTCGCGTCGCTCGAAAAATGCACCTCGTACAGCCGGTCGTAGGCTTCCTCGGCAATTCGCTTACACGCTGCCAGCGAGGCTAGTTTCTGTCCTCGTTCTTGATCATTCATTAAGATCTCTCATCGCGGCCTTCCGCTCATGCCGGCAAAGATGCAAAGTACGCCAGCACGTCCTGCCAGTCGTTCACACGCACATGCCCGGTCGCTGTCAGGTTGTGCGGCGCAGTGTACAGGAGTCCCTGGCCCGTGAACCGCTCCAGGTTGCGCGGCAGATCGTCAATCAGGTAGTCCGCCCGCAAGATGCTCTTGTTGCCGCAAAACACGTAGTGCGTCGGAGGAATGAAAGCAAAGTGCCGCTGCAGCCATCTGTACTTCGGCCCCAGCGAATTCGGCACCGTCATGGCTTGTGTGGCAATGAAGATCTCGAACCGCTTCGACAGCGCTTCGAGCGCTTCCTGCGAGCCCCGCATCACGTCCAGAACCTCGAAGAAGTCCTCCGCATCCAGAAATGCCCGCAACTCCTTCTGCCGGTCCGCGGGAGCCACTTCCCACAGCCCCTTCCCCACCAGGTCCTCCGGTGTCACATCTTCATCAAAGGCCTGGTTGTAGCGGCGCAGGTGCTCGGCCAGCGTATCCGCCATCACTTCATCCATGTCCACGCAGATGCGTAACACGAGCTAGTCTCCCGCGTGCGATTTGCGAATCGAGTGCCCGGTCTGCGGCGCTGCGGCTGGCAGCGGTTCCTTGGGCGGAGCAGCCATCGCGGCATCCCAGTAGAGCATCCTGCCGCAACTGTCACAGGTCAGCAGTTCGCCCTCGCGCAGTTGATTCCACATCTGCGGCCGTATCCCCATGCGGCAGCCATTGCACTGCTGATTCTCGCCCCTGGCCATCGCCGTCCCGCGCGACCCGGTCAGGCGGTCAAACCGCGTCAGCCACTCCGGCTCGATCGCCTGGCGCAGCGCCTCGCGCTCGCTGTTCCGCGCGCCAAGCTCCGCGTTCAATTCATTTTGCCGTTGAGTGATCCGTTCGCGCGTCTTCTCCAGCGCCCCCGCCAGGGTCTCCACCTGCGCGCGTGTGGCCGCAAGCGCCGTCTCCAGCGCCTCGGTCCGCTCCATGCTGGCCAGTTCGTCGTTCTCCAGCCGGTCAACCTCGTCCGTTGCGAACCGGACCTCGTGCTCGATCGCATTCGCCTGTTCAGGCGTCTTCACGGCGTCGAGTTGTGCACGGAATCGCGCCGCCTTCTGCTTGTGCCCGCTAATCTCGCGCTCCAGCCTCGTCCGCAGAGTCTCTTCCCGGCTCAGCGCATCGCTTATCTCCGCGGCCTGCCTCTCCGCAGCGGCCAGTACGCTCGCGGCCTGCGCAACTTCCACGGGAAGTCTCCGCAGCTCCGACCCCAGGCGCGCGCGCTCCAGTTCCACGCCCTGCAGCTTTACGAGGTTTTCAATTAGCGCTTGCATCCGTATCTCGAAGTCTACGGCATTCCCCATCCAACAAGCCACCGGTCGCATCACACCGCATCCAACCTACCGCACGCCGACGCCCGGCTCTGCGAGAATAGTTCCAGCCCAGGAGGCTCTCTTGACTGAAGTGCGCAACTCGTTCTTGCGCAGGCACAGATGGATCAAATGGGTCGCGGCGTCCTTCATTCTCATCCTCGCCGCGCTCGCCGGCATCGCTGCTTTCCTGCTCCATCGCGCCGAGCCCTACGTCCGCGCGCGCATCGTCGAAGCCCTCCAGCAGCACTTTCATGCCCGCGTTGAGCTCGACAGCTTCAAGATGTCTCTCAAAGACGGCCTCAAAGCCGAAGGCGCGGGCCTGCGCATCTGGCCCCCGGCTCAGGTGGCGGGCGTCAACGTCCCCGCAAACCTCTTGCCCGATCAGCCCCTCATCTCCCTCGCTGAATTCCGCTTTCATGCGCCGTTGCACTTCGAGCGCGGCAAGCCCTTTCACATCTCAACCGTCGAGCTGAAGGGCCTCGAAATCCACCTGCCGCCTCGTTCTCACTTCATCCATGCCGCCGCCCCCGCCGCTCCCGGCTATTCGGCAGCCATTGAGATCGACACGATT
>Ga0181517_10005084_pt1 | contig 11729 bp, 10 predicted proteins | sample PEATcosm2014_Bin_31_FD_119748 | JGI IMG/M metagenome (GOLD analysis project Ga0181517, IMG submission 119748) | Peatland microbial communities from MTU Mesocosm Facility, Houghton, MI, USA - PEATcosm2014_Bin01_30_metaG | ecosystem: Environmental > Terrestrial > Soil > Wetlands > Peat | place... | reverse complement strand
TCGTCGTTGTCGTCGTTGTCGTCGTTGTCGTTGTCGTCGTTGTCGTCATCGTCATCCGGCGCTGAATCGTCGTTGTCATCATCGTCCGGCGTCGGCGATGTGTCGTCATTGTCGTCGTCGTCGTCGTCATCGTCGGGAGTGGAATCGTCGTTGTCGTCGTCGTCCGGGGTCGGCGACGTGTCGTCGTTGTCGTCGTTGTCGTCGTTGTCGTCGTTGTCGTCGTCGGCTGAATGGCCGCCGCCCCCGCTCGACTTCGAACCGCCGCAAGACGCCGATGCCGCCACCACCAGACCCAGCAAAAGCGCCACAACCAACAACCGGAGAATCCAAGCCTTCATCTCCCGCTCCTTATATTCGCGCAAATCGCCCATAGTTTGGCCGATAGTGCCCGCCGTCCCCTGAGATGTCAAGGCCGTGTTTGGGGCAGCAATTCCGCAACGCGGCAATTCGACAGTCGCGGGAAACTAGGGACAGTCAACGGTTTTCTTGACAGCCCTCCTGGTTAGGGCAGCGTGCGGGCCACGCGGAACCCTTGGTACGAGCTGCGGTTTCCCGGATCGATGAAGTGGCGATACGCCGAGCGGCACTCGTAGGCGTAACTGCCCCAGTTGCCGCCGCGGTACACGCGGCCGGAACCCGTCGTCGGGCCGGTCGGGTCGGTGACCGTTCCCGGATACGCGCCGTACCAATCCCAGACCCATTCCTGGACGTTCCCGGCCACGTCGTATAAGCCCCACGCGTTCGCGGTTTTCTGGCCGACCGCCTCGGTCGTCGTGCGATCGTTGCCGCAGTACCAGCCGATCGTGTTCAGGTTCGCATCGACCGGCGTGCAGACCGCTCCGGAAACGGCGATCGTCCCGTCGTAAAACGCGGTCGTCGTCCCCGCCCGGGCCGCGTATTCCCATTCCGATTCCGTCAACAGCCGGAAGCCCGTGCAGTCATAAACCGAAGCGACCACGTTGAGGGCGATGTTCGCCGAAGAAATGCCGCCGTGGGTGAGGCTTTCGCAGTTCATGTAGTCCGAGCCGACGGCCGTAGCGTCATTGCAGATCACGTCGGTCCAGGTGTAGCACGGCGTCTGTCCGGCGTTGAGCGAAATCTGGTCGGCGTACGCCGCCGCGTCGTACCAACTCACCGAGTCTTCCGGGCAATTGCCGCCGCAACTCGCGAACGCGCTGGGGTTCCAGCTCATCGCGGCCGTGAACTGCTGCTGCGTGACTTGATAGACGCCGGTTTCGAAATCGTGGCTCAGCGTCACGGTGTGCTGCGTCTCATCCGCGTCGCGGCCGGGCTCGGACGCCGGGCTGCCCATCGTGAAACTGCCATGCGAAACGCGAACGAAGCCGGAATCAACCGTGTCGTCGTTGTCGTCGTTGTCGTCGTTGTCGTCGTCGTCCGCGCCGCCGCGCGCGCAACGGAAACCGACCTCGGGGAAGGCCGAATCCGGCGTGATCCAGCCGCGGGCGGAGGTGCGCAGGGTGGTCGCCACGTCGCTGTAGCTGCCGCCGCGCACAACGCGGTACGTCCCGCTGGCCGGGCCTTGCGGATTGTCTTGCGGCGACGACGCGTAATAGGTCGCGTCGTACCAGTCGTTCACCCACTGGTCGACGTCGCCGAGCGGGTCGCACAGGCCCCAGGCGTTGGCCGTTTTTCCGCAAACCGGCTGGGTGGCGCCGCCGGAGTTGGCGGAATACCAGGCGAGCGCGCCGAGGCACGATTCCTCTTCGCAACCGTCATAGTAAATGTCGTTGGTTCCGGCGCGCGCGGCGAACTCCCACTCGGCCTCGGTCGGCAACCGCGCGCCGATCGCCTGGCAGTACGCCGCCGCCTCCGTCCAGCTCACCGTCTCGACCGGGCAATTGGCGCCGCAGCTCGCGAAGCTGCTCGGATTGGTTCCCGCGACGTTCTGGTATTCGGCCTGGGTGATGTCCGTTTTCGTGATCTCGAACGACGCGATCGTGACCGCATGCCGCGGGTTTTCGTCGTCGCGGCAGTTCGTGTCGCCCGGGATGCAGCCCATGTAGGCCGACCCGCCGGGAACCGGCAGCCAGACGATCCCGCTCGTGTCGTTGTCGTCGTCGTTGTCATTGTCGTCGTCGTTGTCGTTATCGTTATCGTTATCGTCATTGTCGTTGTCGTCATTGTCGTCGTTGTCGTCGTCGTCGTCATCGACCGGCGAAGCGTCGTCATCGACGGGCGAGGCGTCGTCATCGACGGGCGAGGCGTCGTCGTCGTCATCGGGGGAGGAATCGTCGTCGTCGTCCGGCGTCGCGTCGTCATCGATCGGCGAAGCGTCGTCGTCGCTTGGCGACGCGTCGTCGTCGAGCGGATGTTTGCTGCCGCCGCTGCTGCTGGAACTGCTGCACGCCGTCGCGGACAACAGCAACACCATCGTCAACAGAAACAACAAAACCCAACTGCCTCGTTTCATCGCGACACCTCCCAGGGAAGCCTGTCCCAAACTCGGTTAAACGCTCTGGAAAAACGGCCTTCCGGTCGAGTTCATAGCTACGCCCATCGTTTCCCGCCGTCAAGGCTGCGGCGCCGCTGTCGCATCGCCGTGGCGGCCTGGCTTGCGGTCTCGACCCGCACGAGGGCCGGAGATTCGGGGCGCGTCAGAACGCGCCCCGGTTGTCGGAACCAAACGCCGCCGGCTTCGACTCAGCAGCCGCAGCCGGTGGAACTCTTGGCCGCGCCGGGGGTCGGCGGCGCCGGCGACGTGTCGTCATCGACGGGCGACAAGTCGTCGTCGGTGGGCGAGGCGTCGTCGTCGGGCGACGTGTCGTCGTCGGGCGAGGAATCGTCGTCGGGCGAGGCGTCGTCGTCCGGCGAGCTATCGTCGTCGGGCGAGGAATCGTCGTCCGGCGGCGTCGTGTCGTCGTCGGGCGAAACGTCGTCGTTGTCGTTGTCATTATCGTCGTTGTCGTCATTGTCGTCGTCGTCCGGCGTCGGCGTGCACGCGCCGTTCACGCAATCGGACCCCGCGGCGCACGCCTGGCACTGGGCGCCGGCCGCGCCGCAAGCCCCATCGGTATTGCCCGGGAGGCATTGCGCGGCGGAGCAGCAGCCGCTCGTGCACGTGGTCGGATCGCACACGCATTGCCCGCCGTCGGTCGCGCTCTCGCAGGCCGTGCCCTGGCCGCAACTCGAACACTGCGCGCCCGCCGAGCCGCACTGATCGGCGGTTTGGCCGGCGAAGGTAATGCAGGTCGTGCCGCTGCAGCAGCCCTGCGGGCACGAGGTGGGCGTGCACGGGTACTGGCACGCGCTGTCGATGCACGTCTGACCGTTCGCGCACGCCTGGCAGGTATCGCCGCCCGAACCGCATTCGGCGTCGGTCGTCCCCGGGTAGCAGGTCTGCTGCTCCGCGTCGCAACAGCCGTAGGGGCACGACGTGCTGTTGCACGCCCCCGACGTGCAGGCGCCGTCGACGCAGTTCTTGCCCTCGCCGGCGCAGTTGACGCAGGCGGCGCCGCCGCTGCCGCAATAATCGGCTGCGGTTCCGGGCTGGCAGCCGCCGTCCGGCCCGCAGCAGCCGGTTGTGCACGTGCCCGGGAAGCAGCCGCCGCCCGCCGCGCACTGATGCGCGAAGGAGCAGTATTCGCCCTCGGTCGCGCAGTCCGTGCAGGCTTGCGCCAGGAAGCCGCAGGCGTCGTCGGCGGTCCCCAGTTGGCAGGCGCCGTTGGCGTCGCAGCAGCCGTAATAACAATTGGTGATGTCGCAGGCTTTGTCGCGCGCGCCGAGCGGGCGATCGGCCGGCGCAACGGACGCAAGCGCGCTCCACGGGATCGCCGGCGCCGCGATCGGACGAACGTCTTCGGCGAAAGCCGCGGTTCCGAGGCAGGCCAACAGGACCAGTGCGAAGAACAAGCGAAGGACCGGCGTGAGACAACTCTTCATCTGGGCAACCTCCCGAAACATGGTTGGGGCCTGCATTCGCCACCGAGCGCGCCTTCAGCGAAAAAACATTTGCGCGGCGGAAGATCGTCCCACGCAACAAAACAATGCACGGCGCCGCTCTTTGGATCTTGGTTTTCACCGGGGGCCGACAACGCCCGCCGCAGTGAACATACGCCGGTCGCCGCGGGCCGGTCAACCCCGAGGCGCTCCTCTTGCCGCCGCCGCCGCCTTCGTGTTATCGTTTTTCCGTTCGTGTTAAGAGGCGCCGACCCATAAATTTTTCGCAAGTGAAGCGCCGGCGAGCCGGCATCGCCGGGTTGGCGTCAAACGGAGGGAGCGACGCGATGTGGCACGCTAATTCGAGCGCGGCGGGGCCGAGAGCAAAACTTCTTGAAAGCGGCTGGCCGAGCGCGAGTGGCGTTTTTCGCACACGCTCGCGCCGATATTTTCCGATTGCCGGCGGGCTCGTCGTCGTCGTCGCTCTGGGCGTGCTGGCCGCGGCCTGCGCGGACATCGCCCCGGAAAGTCCGCAGGTCGTGGTCGTGAACAACATCGGCCCGGCCGTCATGATCAAAGGCGTCAGCGTCTCGGGTTGCGAGTGGGACGCGGTGCTCGAATACGGCCAGGCCACCGCGCCGCAACGCTGCCTCGCCGGTCACGACCGGGTTCACTTTCAGAAATACGACGCCATCGAGTATTGCCTCGGCCAGGCGAAAAACGCGACCATCGAGAACCTCTGCCTATGCAGCGAGGAAGGCAGCGAGGCGTCGGACGTCGACGTCGGCCCGCCCACCGTGGCGCCCGTGTGGTTCAATTATCAAACGGTCTCGGTCAAGCATCTCGTCGCGGGCCGCTTCGATCGTTTCGTGCTGAACGCCGACGATTTGACGCAGGATTTTTCCATTCCCGGCCCGTATGGCCACTGACCTCGCGAACCGTCGCCGATGACCACGCTCTGGCGCCCGATATTCCTGGCGATGTTGTTCGTCGCCGCGTTGGCCGCCGGCGCCGCGGCCGATGAAGGGGCTTCGCCCGCGGACGACGACGCCTCGCCCTACGAAATGCCGGAGGTGAACGTCACCGGCAAGCCGCAGGTCGACCAGGACAAGACCGAAGACACCCGCGTTATTACCGGCGAGACGATTCGCGAAAGCTCGCGGCCCAGCGTCTTCGAGGCGATCGCGCAGCACGACGCCGACGTGTATGTCACCTCGCGCGGCGTCGGGTTCCACGGCGTCTCGTCCGGCGCGTCGGGCGATATCGCGATTCGCGGCCTCGGCGGCGCGCCGACGACGCAGGTGCTGGTGATCGAAGACGGCGTGCCGGACGTGATGGGCATCTTCGGGCACCCGATTCCCGACGCGTACGCGCCGTTCCTGATCGACCGCGTGCGCGTGGTCGAGGGCGGCGACTCCGTGTTGTACGGCAGCAACGCGCTGGGCGGCGTGATCCTCATCGACAGCCGCTGGCGCAAGCCGGAGGGCTACGAACTGGACGCCGATTCGGCGTACGGCAGCTATCAGACGCTGCGCGACACGGTCGGTTTTCTCGGCCACTGGGGCGGCTGGGACACGGCCGGCGCGTTCACGTATCTGACGTCGCAAGGGCACCGCGCGGGCGCCGGCGGCACGAACCTGGTGGGGCAGGCGGACGCGCGCTGGTCGGCGCCGTCGGGCCTTTCGGTGACGGTGCGCGAGAAGATCGCGCATTTGCAAGGCGCGGACCCGGGGCCGGCGTCGCATCCGACGCCCGACAACTGGTATGACGTTTGGCGCGACGTGGTGTCGGCGAACGTCAGCTATGCGACGCCGCGGTTGGCCGTGCGCGCGATTCCGTACGCGAACATCGGCCAGCACGAGTTGTACAGCGGCTTCGTCTCGCACGACGGCACCTTCGGCGGCCTCGCGGAGGCCGAATGGCAGCCGGTCGATCCGCTGATTGCGCTGTTCGGCATCTCGGCGGACGACGTCGACGCCGATGCGAAGAACCCCGCGCTCGAACAGACGGAGCCGGTGCATCCGCTGCAAACGTACGCGTTTTACAACCAGCTATCCTGGTCGCCGTGGCCGTCGCTGGCGCTCGTCGGCGGCACGCGCGAACTGGAAAGCCCGAAGTACGGGTTCGTCTTTCTTTACAAGGGCGGCGCGAAGTGGACGTTCTTCCCCGGCTTCGACGTGCGCGCCCGCATCGTGAAGAATTTCCGCCAGCCGACGATCAGCGAGTTGTATATCCCATTTCCCTCGAACAATCCGAATCTGAAGCCGGAAAACGCGCTCAACATCGACGCCGGGTTCGACATCGACGTGCCCCATTTCGAAGCGACGGTGACGGGCTATCGCACCTACGCGCAGAACTTTATCAAGTATTTCGGCGAGTGGCCCGCGTCCGAGGTCATCAACATCGATCAGCTTACGATTTACGGGGTGGAAGCGCACCTAGGCGCGAAGAAGCTCGGACCGCTGAGCGTGTTTGTCGACGGCGATTATCAGGATGTCGGCCGCGACTACACGAAACAGAATCCGCGCGAAAAATACGATTTCACGATCGAGGGCGAGCACCGTTGGGGCGCGCATCAATTCCTGGCCGATCTTTCCGGCGAATGGGTCCGCGGCCTCTACCAGGAAAACTTCGAGCGCGGGGCCATGCCCGACGTGTTCTTCATGGACCTGTCGCTGCGCTATCGCGTTTCGCTGCCGCGCGGCATAATGCTCTCGCCGTATCTGATCCTGCGCAACTTGTTGAATGCGCAATACCAGTTTATCGAGGATTACCCCTTGCCGGGGCTGAACGCGTTGCTCGGCCTCGAAGTGGGAATTTGATTCGCGAAGGAGAGGCCGATGCGGACGTTTTCGACGATCGTTGTCTTGTGCAGCGTGGTCGCGTGTTTGGGCGCGTGCGGCGGCAAGGCCCCGAGTGCGCCGGCGAATCTGCACTATCAGCGCATTGTGCTGTCGCCCCTCGCGGTCGAGCAGCCGCTGCTGGAAGGTCCGCCGCAGACCGCCGGCATGCGCTCGGGCCGCGTCGTGCTGCAGCAGGGCAAGACCATGAGCCGGCATTCGACGCGCAGCAGCGAAGAGTTCCTGATTTTCCTGAAGGGCTCGGCGCGCGTGCAACTCGGCGACGACACGCTGATCGTCAACGCCGGCGAGGCGCTGTACATCCCGCCGCAGACCTACCACGAATTGCACAACGACAACGCCGAGGAATGCCGCTACATCTACGTGGTGGCGCCGGCGCACCATTAGCCGCGGCGCGATCGTCGGCGCCGCCGGCGGCGAAAGCCTTTTACGGACTCACGGTGAAAGCGGGCCATGGCGACAGTCACGAAAATCAAACGAGCGCTTCAGGCATTGGTCATCATCACGTTTACGGGCAATTTCGTCGTCCAGGGGCGCTTGATCAACACGTACCTGGCGTCCAGCCCGCCCAAGCCAAACCCGGAGGCGGGGCACACGTACGCCTTCCGGGCTCACGGCAACATTGTTTATGTTACGGAGAGGCAGCGGACCTTATACGACCGGGTGCGTTGGGGCCGGGGTCTTCTGGCCGCGGTCTGCATCATCGGCATGTTGTATGCCGACCAAGTCGAGAAAAGACGCCGGAAAAAACAAGAGGAATCCGGAAACTTCACGTAGGCCGCAGGGGGGCCGAATGCCGCGGCGCGTGCGCCGCACGCAAGTCACGGATAGGTCACGCCCAGTTCGCCGCTCAATATCGTTTTGGACTCGAGTTCGTCCGCGATGTCTTCCAACAAGACCGTGCCGGTTCGGAAGCCGATCGTGTCCCGCAGCGCGTAGATCGTGAACAGGAAGAGGTGCGATTCGCCGGCGGGCGGGCAGGGGCCGTCGTAGCCGACCGTGCCCGCGGCGGTGGTGATTTCCCAGGCGTCGCCGGGCAGTTGGCCGTTCTGCTGGTTTTGCACGATCGAACGGTAGTCCCCGGGGATATTGATCAGGCCCCACAGGACGGCCGGCGGCGTGACGCTCAGGTCGAGGAGCGTGATCGCAAAGGCGTTCGTGCCGTTCGGGGTGTACTGCCAATACATCGGCGGCGATTGATTTTGTCCGTTCAGTTGCGCGCAGGCGTACGGCGTGCGCAGCTTGCCCTTCTGCGGCATGTGCGGCGACAGCAGCACCATCGACGTGACCGGCGGACGCGCGACGTCGAGCGCGTCGGAAACCATGCTTGTCGCCGGCACGTTGCAGGCCGGCAGGCCGAGCAGGCACAGCGCGGCAACGAGCGCCGCGGCGAGCAGGCGAAGGTGCGGCTGGGGGCAATTGCGCGGCATCCGGGTCCTCGGTGGTTCGTCAGATAATTTATAACAGGTTGCGCCGCAGAAGAAAGGCGGCGCCGGCGCGGGCGCCGGGAGACTGTACGCCATCGGCTTGACGACCAAACCGCAATCCGGCATAGGATTCGCCAACAGGAGGGCCGAAAACAATGGCGATTTATCTGGTCACCGGCGCATCCTCGGGCATCGGCGAAGCCCTCGCGCGGCAATTGTGCGCCGCCGGGCACACGGTCTACGGCGTCGCGCGCCGCGGCGACAAACTGGCCGAATTGGCCGGCGCGAATTCGGGCCGGTTTTTCGCGTTTCCGGGCGACGTGACCGACAAGGATGCGGTGAGCCGGCTCTGCGCCGCGCTGCCGCAACTGCCGGATGTGCTGATCCTCAACGCCGGCGTCGGCGAAATGGACGCGAAGGCGGGCTTCGACCTGGCGTTGCACGAGCGGACGTTCGCCGTCAATTACTTCGGCGTCATGCACTTCATCGACGCCCTGCTGCCGCGGATGCAGGAGCGCGGCGCCGGCAAGATCGCCGCCGTGGCGAGCCTCGCCGCCTATCGCGGGCTGCCGCGGGCGGCCGCGTACGGCGCCAGCAAGGCCGCCCTGTCGGTCGCGATCGAGTCGTTTCGCGTGACGAATATCGCGCACGGCGTGGAATTTCTCACGATTCACCCCGGTTTCGTGAAGACGCCGATGGCCGGCAACAGCACCGACCCGCGGCCCTTCGAGTGGCCCGTCGACAAAGCCGCCCGTTTCATTCTCGCCAGCATCGAAAAGGGCGACGAGAACATCAGCTTCCCCTGGTCGTTGCGCCTGGGCATCGGCCTCTTGTGGCTTTTCCCGGCCGGTCTTTACCGGCGCCTCGTCAGAAAATCGCAAAATTAATAAAGTGCGGGTTCCAGGACGGAACCCGCGGGTGGTGAGGTTAGAGCAGTAACCTAGCTGAGGGAGTGATCCTCCCTCGGTGGGACTGAAGGCTTATGGCCTTTTCGTGCCCTCGCCTCCAATTACTTAGTCGCCTGCCAGGATTTTTTCTTACGGGCCATGTTGAGATTGTTTACTAATATGTTCACGAGAGGCCGGCAGCGCCTCTGTGGAATTTTGCGGGCTTCGCGGCGCCTTACGCCGCAGCCGCCGGCAGCAGATAAAAGAAGATTCCGCAGAAGTGGCACGCGGCGCCGCCCAGCACAAACAAGTGCCAAATCGCGTGATGAAACGGAATGCGCCGGTTGGCGTAAAACGCGACGCCGGCCGTGTAGGCGAGGCCGCCGCCGACGAGCCAGGCCATTCCGCCGCGCGGCACGGACGCGAGCAGCGGCTTGATCGCGATCACGATCAGCCAGCCCATGCCGAGGTACAGGGCGATCGTCACGCGCGGGAAGCGATCCATGAACAGGACTTCGTGCAAAATGCCGACGGCCGCGAAACCCCAGACCAGGCCGAACAGCGTCCAGCCCCATGCGCCCTTCAGCGCGACGAGCGTGAACGGCGTATACGTGCCGGCGATCAGCAGGAAGATGGCCGAGTGGTCGAAGACGCGCAGCAGGCTTTTCGCGCGCGGCGCGGTCGCGAGGTGGTACAGCGTCGAGCAGAGGAACAGCAGCGTCAGGCTCGCCCCGTACACGCTGACGCTGACGATCAGCCGCGCATCGCCCCGCCGCGCCGCGAGTGTGGCCAGCGCCGCCATCCCGACGGCGCCAAGCGCCGCGCCGACGCCGTGCGTGACGCCGCTGACCAGCTCCTCGCGAGGGGTGTAGCGCGCTTCGGTCATGTCGATCTCCTTGGAACACCATTATGGGGCCAACGGCGCCGGCCGGCGAGGGGGCGCCGGGACCCCATTATCCCGACGGCCTCAATCGCGTGCGTTCGTGTGAACAAATGCGTTGTCGGGCGCCTTCGCGGCCCGCCGGGCGCGCCGGCGGCCGACTGCTTTTCATCGCCCATGTTTTATGTTATCCGAGGAAACAACTTCCGATGCGGGGGTGGACCCATGCGCAAGCCGTTGAGCGTTTGTGGCCTATGGTTCCTTCTTCTTCTGTCGCTCGCGCTGTTCGCCGGGTGCGGATCGCAGTCGGCGTCTTCGAACGCCGGGAGCGCGCCGGCGGCTGGCGATGACGACGCCGCGGCCGCGGACGACGACCAGGCGACCGGCGACGATGACGACGACGACGACAGCTCGCCGTTCTGGCCGCCGGACCAGCCGGGGCCGTACGGGGCGGGCGTCATCACGATCCAGACGCGCGACGATAGCCGCTGGGAGTTGTGGGGCCTGCAATACCGCGGCCTGCCGCTGGAGATTTGGTATCCGACGACCGGCGACGACGGCACGCCCAACAACGTCAAGGCGATGGTCGGCGACTTGCCGGCGTGGATTATGGATATCGTCGGCCTGGTTTACGGCGACGACCTGAACACCCTGCTGACCACGCCGACGAAGGCGAAGCGCGATGCGACTCCGGCCGCCGGCGGCCCGTTCCCGGTGCTGTTGTTCAGCCACGGCATCTCCGCCATTCGCTTCCAGAACTACACGCTGTGCGAACACCTCGCCAGCCACGGCTTCGTCGTCGTGGCGCCCGACCACTACGACGGCGCGATCTTCGCCAACCTCGGCAACGACGACGTGGTCATCTTCAACGTGCTCACTTGGGTCACGGGTCTCGTCGACCGCCCGCTCGACGTCTCGTTCGTCTACCATTACCTGGAGGGGGCGGCCGGCAGCGGACCGCTCAGCCGCATTCCGATGGATCTCGACCAATTCGGCGTCATCGGCCACAGCTACGGCGGCCTGACGGCGATGCAGGCGGGGCCGCAGTATCCGCAGTTCGTCAAGGCGATCGCGGCGCTCAACCCGGTCTACACCGACAGCTATCCGCAGGACTATGCCGGGCCGTTCTTCATGCTGCAAAGCGCCGAGGACGAGATCGTCGGCGCGTTCAACGGCGGCACGCGCGAGGCGTTCGAGAAGGCCGCCTCGCCCCGGAAATCCTATGTGCTGCTCAAGGAGGGCAGCCATTACAGCGTCACCGACGCCTGCGCCTTGCTGCCGCCGCTGCTGATCGTGCCGGCGCGCGGCTGCGGGGTGGCCGACCGCATCAATTCGACGCTGGCCAACGAGATTTCCGCGGCCTACGTGACCGCGTTTTTCAAGACGGGTGTGGTCGGCGACGAGCGGTATCGCGAATACCTGATGTCGAACCACTATCCGAAGGACATCAAATACGCCGTGGAGTGGCCGAAGTAAGACGGACTGTTCGAGGCCGAAGGCAATAGGGTAGACATCGGAGCCTTTTGCACAAATACCGGTACAATGCGCGACTCGTCGCGCCGACCCCTCCCCGAAAATTTCGGTTCCCGAAATTTTCCGCCGACACGGAGAGGGGCACGCGGGCGCCGCATTGGCAGGCGGACAGGCGTTGAAAAAAACGCCTCGTGTGTTGTTTCACCAATACGAACGCGCACTCGCCGGCTGTGCACGATCTCTCTGCAACGCGGGTTCGCCACGGTTTCTTCTCGCCCCTCCCCGCGTCGGCATAGGCTTTAGG
>Ga0181517_10005082_pt1 | contig 11731 bp, 9 predicted proteins | sample PEATcosm2014_Bin_31_FD_119748 | JGI IMG/M metagenome (GOLD analysis project Ga0181517, IMG submission 119748) | Peatland microbial communities from MTU Mesocosm Facility, Houghton, MI, USA - PEATcosm2014_Bin01_30_metaG | ecosystem: Environmental > Terrestrial > Soil > Wetlands > Peat | place... | reverse complement strand
CAGCGATGCGGGCATCCTGCCGACTTACACCATGGACGGCGGCATGCCGGCATGGACCGCTCCCCCGTTCATCAACCCGGGAGTTGCCAACGGCACCAGCACGTCGTGGTTCCAGGGCAACGAGGGCACCAAACTGCCGGCTTTCGACAACATCAATTTCTCGCTCCAGCGGCAGCTCAGCAGCACCATGGTGGGGGAAGTCGGGTACAACGGCGTGATGGGCGAGCACCTGCAGGCGCAGTTGCTGGACTACAACGAGATCAACCCGAGTTACCTCACCCAGTGGGGCACGGTGGCGCAGAGCATCACGGTGCTCAACAGCCTGGTGGGATCGGCCACGGCCAACGCCGCCGGCGTCTACGCGCCGTTCCCGACCTTCAACTCGCTGTGGGGATCGCGCGCAACCGTAGCGCAGGCGTTGCGCCCCTACCCGCAGTACACCTACATCGACACCTACGCCGGGCAGGGCGATCATAGCGGCCACTCCACCTATCACGCGCTCGTCACGCAGATCCAGCGGCGGCTTTCGGGCGGTCTCACGCTGCAGGCGTCTTACGTGCTTTCCAAGATGCTCACCAACTCCGACGCGGCCGGGGGAAGCCTGAGCGTTACGGGCGTGCAGTACGCCACCAACTTCTTCGATCGCGGACTCGATAAATCGATCGGCGCCTTCGATGTGACCCACGACTTCAAGTTCGCCGGCGAATACGAGCTGCCCTTCGGTAAGGGAAAGAAATTCCTGACCAAAGGACCGGCTTCCTGGGTCGTCGGAAACTGGCGGTTCGCCAGCATTAACGTCTACGACAGTGGTACGCCCCTGGCCATTACCACCTCCGAGACGTTGCCAATTTACGCCAATAGCGCGGCCGGCCGCGTCCCGCCGTATATCACCTCTTATACCGGCTGGGAGCCCAACTGGAACGGGAAGTTCGATCCCAGCAAGGATAACTTCTTCGTTCCTTATGGCACAGGTCCGTTCCCGGTTCAGGGCGCCGGGACTTCGTTGAACAGCATCGGCAACGCCACGCGGTACAACCCGAAAGTCCGGCAGTTCCCGAACCTGAATGAGAATATGTCGCTCAGCAAGAGTATTCCGATTCACGAGAGCGTGCGGCTGGAGTTCCGCGCCGAGGCGTTCAACGTGTTCAACCGCGTGCGCTTTGGGTTCCCGTCGGGCGCTTCGAACCTGCAGTTGCAGAACCAGTCGTTTGGCGTGCTGAGCGGCGTTTCCGACCAGCTCAACACCCCGCGGCAGTTGCAATTGGCTCTCAAGCTGTATTTCTGATGATCTAGTGAGGGGGCCTTCCTCCTCCAGTCTTCTTCAGGCTGCGGCAGCGTCGGAAGCGTTGCCGCAGCCGGAGTTCCCTCTTAGTCGCCCACTTCCAACTCCTAGCCCTTTTCCCCGCACTGCGCCTAAAATTCGAACGCATGAATACGCCGTGGCACTATGTGCGCTACGCTATTCGCGTTCTGCTTGCAGTCGCGCGGGTTCGGGCGGTCGCGGGCATTTTGTCTGACATCTTCCCGGCAACTACACACTTCCCCAGTTCGGACCCGCACGACGCTTTCCACTAAAACGTGGCCCAGGAGAAGCTGAATTGGCTCCAGTCCGCCGCCCGCCGCATGACACAAGCGCGCGCTAGGCGCCGATGCAACACGGTGCCCCTGTTCGCAAACGGGGCCAAAATGTCGGCGCATTCTGATCTCCGCTCTTGTTGGAAGTCTTCGCAGGCGCGTAGCGCGTGTGGTGGCGTCCCCAGGGGGATTCGAACCCCCGTTACCGCCGTGAAAGGGCGATGTCCTAGGCCGGGCTAGACGATGGGGACAACAGGCCGGATGACAGGCGAACATCTCTACTGTAGCGTCGCCAAGGCTTTAGCGTCAACCTGCGTTTTGCGGCCGTTGCGATCCCGGCCAACCCTCAGCGGCGCAGATAGGCGTCGTCGCCGCGAATCCAGTCTTCGCGGACCGGCGAGAAGACGTCCACTACCACCGCGTCTTCGAGCGTCTCCACCACCGCGTGCGGTACGCCCGAGGGCAGCGCCAGCACTCCTCCCGCACGCACAATCTGCTCGCGGCCGGCCACCACAAATTTCAATGCGCCCTGCTGCACCATGCTGATTTGTTCGTGAACGTGGCTGTGCTCGGCTACCGTGGCGCCGCGCTTGAGCTCCAGACGCGCCACCGTCATGTTGGCTCGGTGGATCGCCTGGCGCGCGATCGCGGGGGTCAATTGCTCGGAAGGTACCGTATTCCAATCGTAGAGATCCACGCCGGTATTGTAGCGCGCCGATGGATGTATGATGAGAACTTATGAAAGGCGTCGTGCTCGCCGGGGGAACCGGAAGCCGTCTGTTCCCGCTCACCAAAATAACCAATAAGCATCTGCTGCCCATCTACGACCGGCCCATGATCTACTTTCCGATCCAGACGCTGGTGGATGCCGGAATCAGGGACATCATGGTGGTCACGGGCGGACGGAACTCGGGCGATTTTCTGCGCCTGCTGGCCAACGGGAAGCAGTTCGGCCTCAAACATATTAACTACACTTACCAGGAGGGCGAGGGCGGCATCGCCGATGCGCTGGCCCTGGCCGAGCATTTCGCCGACGGCCACAAGATCTGCGTGATTCTGGGCGATAACATCATCGAAGGCACGATTTCGACTGCCGTGGAGCAGTTTCGCCGCCAGGAGGCGGGCGCGCACATCCTGCTCAAGAAGGTGCCGGATGCGCAGCGCTTCGGGGTGGCGGAAGTTTCCGGCGGGAAGATCGTGGGGATCGAGGAGAAGCCTTCGCATCCCAAATCGGATTACGCGGTGACCGGCATTTATATGTACGACCGCACGGTGTTCGACAAGGTCCGCACGCTGGTTCCCTCGGGCCGCGGCGAACTGGAAATCACCGATGTCAATAACGCCTATATCCGCGAAGGCAATATGAGCTTTTCGTACCTCGAGGGCTGGTGGACCGATGCGGGTACCTACGATTCGCTTCTGCGGGCGGCCAACCTGGTGGCGCGGTCGGTGGCCGCGCGGGACGAGAGCGCCGAGGCGGTGGCGAGCGCGGCGGAAGGGAGCGCGCGGCGCGCATGACCGGCCAGACTGCGACAGTGAAAGTGGCCCGGCCGCTGGCATCGGCGGATAACCTGCAATTGCTGGTGCCGGAATGTCCGCGCGGAATCGGCAAGACCATCGGGAACCCCGATTCGGCGGACCTGATCGCGGGCGTGCGCATCCAGCCGCTGGTCTGCTATCCCGACGATCGCGGCTACTTCCTGGAAATCCAGCGCTTCGGGCAGGGGCCGGCGGCCGGCTTTCCGGCCGAAAGCACGCAGGTCTCGGCGGCCCTGAATTATCCCGGCTCCATCAAGGCGTTCCACTATCACATGCAGCAGTCGGATTGCTGGACGGCGGTCAACGGCATGCTGCAAGTGGCCCTGGCGGATCTGCGCGCGGGTTCGCCCACGTTCGGGCTGCGCAACACGATGTACGTGGGCGCTCTGCGGCCGTGGCAGGTGCTGATCCCTCCGGGGGTGGCGCATGGGTACAAGGTGATCGGCGCGCGGGAGGCGCTGCTGGTATATCTCACTGACAGGTTTTACAATCCGCGCGACGAAGGGCGCATCCCTTACAACGACCCGTCCCTCAACTACGATTGGGAGACGCAGCACAAGTGAGGACGGCGTGCGGCTTCCGCCTCCGCGGCGGGCTTCTATGACGATTCTGGTCACGGGCGGAGCGGGATTCATCGGATCGGCATTCGTGCGCATGGCGATCTCCGAAACTGCCTGGCGCGTGGTGAATCTCGACAAGCTGACCTACGCGGGCAACCTCGAGAACCTGGCGCCCGTGGAGGGCAGCCCGCGATACCGCTTCGCGCACGGCGATATCTGCGACGAGAAACTAGTGGACGCGCTGCTGGCCGAAGAGCGGCCAGAGGCCATCGTGCACTTCGCCGCCGAATCGCACGTGGACCGCAGCATTCTTTCGCCGGAGCCGGTGATCCAGACTAACCTGCGCGGCACGTTCACGCTGCTCGAAGCCGCGCGCAAGCACCGCACGGCGCGCTTCCTGCACGTCTCGACCGACGAGGTCTACGGCAGCCTGGCGGCCCCGCTCGAAGCCAGCGAGGAGTTTCCGTTGAATCCCAGCAGCCCGTACTCGGCTTCCAAAGCCGGTTCGGACCTGCTGGCGCGCTCGTACTTCGTCACCTACCGGCTTCCAGTAGTCATCACGCGCGCCTCCAACAATTACGGGCCGTACCAGTTTCCGGAAAAGCTCATCCCGCTGATGATTGCCAACGCGCTCGAGGACGGGCGGCTGCCCGTTTATGGCGATGGCTTGCAGGTGCGCGACTGGCTGTTCGTGGACGATCACTGCCGCGGCATTATGGCGGCGCTGGCCAAGGGGCGCGAGGGGGAGATCTACAACATCGGCGGAAACCGCTCGCTGCCGAACCTGGAGGTAGTGCATAAACTGCTCGCCGCCACCGGGAAACCGGAGAGCCTCATCGAGTATGTGACGGACCGCCCGGGCCACGACCGCCGCTACGCGCTTTCGAGCGAGAAGATCCTGCGCGAAACGGGATGGCGCCCGCTGGTGGATTTCGAGGATGGCCTGGCGCGGACCATCGCGTGGTTTCGCGCCAACCCGGCGTGGGTGGAGCGCGTACGCAGCGGCGAATATCGCGGCTACTACGAGCGCAACTACGCGCAGCGCGCGGTGCTGCGCTGAGCGACCGGAATGCGGGTGGCCATCGAAGCGGCGTCCCTGGCGCTTTCGAGCGGAGGGCTGGCGCGGTACACCGGCGAGCTTAGCCTGGCCCTGGCGCACGGCTTCCCGGATGACGAGTTTTACCTCATTTCCGACCAGCCGTTTCCAATGCCCGCGGACTCCCCGCCGAACCTGATGCGCGGCGGAACTCCGCGCAATGCCGCCGAACGGCGCTGGTGGCTGTGGGGCATCGCGCGCGAAGTGGGGCGGCTGGGAGCCCAGCTCGTGCACGGTCCGGATTTCTCGGTGCCGTATATTCCCCGCCGGCCCAGCGTGCTGACGCTCCACGATCTGTCGCCCTGGATGGAGCCGGGCTGGCAGCACGGCGCCGGCCGAGTCAAACGGCGAACTCCCGTGTTACTGGAATGGGGGATTGCCACCATGATCGTGACTCCCAGCGAAAGTGTGCGCAAGCAGGCGATCGAACGCTTTCGGCTGAATCCGAGCCGGATTGTGACCGTGCCGGAGGCTGCCGCGCCATGGTTCCGGCCGGTGGAAAGACGGCCCGGTACGCCCTACTTCCTGTTCGTGGGGACGGTCGAACCGCGCAAGAACGTGCTTTCGCTGATTGAGGCCTGGCGGGAGGTGCGGCGGCGCCATGCGGTCGATCTGGTGGTGGCCGGGCGGCGGCGCGCCGATTTCCCGCCCCTGGCCGAAGAGCCGGGCCTGCGCGTGATCGGTGAGATTCCCGACGAGCGGCTGCCACATCTTTATTCAAACGCCCTGGCGCTGGTCTATCCCAGCCTGTATGAGGGGTTCGGGCTGCCGGTGCTGGAGGCCATGCAGTGCGGCGCCTGTGTGATCGCCTCGCGCGCCGTGGCGGAGGCGGCGGGGGATGCGGCCATCTATGCCGGGACGGTCGAGGAGATGGCGGCGGCGATGCGCGGCGTGATCGAAAATCCGGAGTGGGCGGCGGAGAGGCGCGCCCGCGGCCAGGAGCGTGCCGGGGAATTCACCTGGGAGCGGACGGCCCGCATGACCCGCGAGGTTTACGAGGAAGCGCGGAGGCGATTTGGAGATTGAAACCCGGGAGCCGGCGCTGATTCTGGCGCCGGAAGCTCCCTATCCGCTGGCCGGCGGCGGGGCTTTGCGGACGGCCTCGCTGATTCACTACCTGGCGCGCACACGGCCGGTGGATTTGATCGTGTTCCGCCAGCCGGGCGCCCCGCATCCGGCCAAATACATGCCGGCCGGCCTGGTGCGCCGGGTCACCGCCATCGATCTGCCCGCCCACTCCCGCGGTGTGGCGGCGCGGGCCTGGCGCAACGCCCGGCGGGTGACGCAAGAAGTGCCGCCGCTGGTGGACCGTTTCGCCGGTTTCGAGCTCGAAATCGAGCGGGCACTCGAGGGCCGCCGCTACGGTGTGGCGGTGATCGAACATTTCTGGTGCGCGCCGTATTGTGCACAGCTCTCCGCGGTGGCAGGACACACGGTGCTCAACTTGCACAATATCGAATCGCGCCTGCACGAACATTGCGCGGCGGCCGGGAATGGGGCGGAGGCCCTGGCGCACCACGTCTTTCGACGCGCGGCCCTGGATCTCGAGCGGCGCTGGCTGCCGTCTTTCTCCGAGGTGCTGATCGCCTCGGAAGACGACGCCCGCGCGGCGTGCGCCATCGCCCCCTCTGCGCGTGTGACGGTTTACCCCAACGCGATCCCCTGGACGCCGCTGCCGGCGCGGGCCGGCGGACAGGCCGTGGTTTTCTCCGGAAACCTGGAGTACCATCCCAACGTCTCGGCAGTAGGCTTCTTCCGCGAGCGGATCTGGCCGGAACTCAAACATCGCTGGCCGAATCTGGTGTGGAGGCTGGTGGGCAAAAACCCGGCGGCCGTGCGGCGATTCACATCGGGCGATTCCCGGATCGAAGTGCGCGGCGAGGTGCCTGACGCGGTGGCGGAACTGGCTCGCTCCCAGGTGGCCGTGGCGCCGATCCTGGCGGGCAGCGGCACGCGCCTGAAGATCATAGAGGCCTGGGCGGCGGGTGTGCCGGTGGTCTCGACGCCCATGGGGGCGGAGGGCTTGCAGGTCCACGACGGCGAAGACATCCTGCTGGCCGGCGATGCGCGCGCGTTTGCCGGCGCGGTCTCGCGGCTGCTGGGCTCGGCGGAATTGCGCGACACGCTGGGCCGTAACGGCAGGCGATTGATGGAAGAGGATTTTACCTGGGAGACCGCGTGGTTAAGTCTAAGCTTCTGATGGAGACTGTGGTTACAGCCGTTCGTTATACTGGAGAAGCCCATGCGCTTTGCCGTTGATGCTCATGCCATCGGCCGCCATCTCACGGGGAACGAAGTCTACATCCGCAGCCTGCTGAACGAATTCGCCCGGCAGGATCCGGATTCCCAGTTTCTGGCCTACGTTTCGGCCGAAGACGCGCGCCAGTACATTTCGCCGCGCATCGTCACGCGGCAGGTGGCACCCAATCCCTTTTTGCGCCTGGGCTTCGAGCTGTCCATGAAGCTCCGGCGGGACCGCGCCGACCTGCTGCACGTGCAATATACCGCGCCGCTAGCCTGCCCGGTGCCGGTCGTAGTCAGCGTGCACGACGTGAGTTTCCTGGAACATCCCGAGTACTTCGCCGCAGGTCATGCCCGCCAGTTGCAGTGGACGGTGCGCCAGACGGTGCGGCGCGCGGCCCGCGTGCTCACGGGAACGGAATTCTCGCGGGCCTCCATTTTGAAGGCCTACGGCGATCTGGATGAGGAGAAGGTCGTGGTGGTGCCCAACGCGGCCGCGCGTGAGTTCCGGCCGCTGGCGCGCGAGGACGCCGTGGTTAACGTGCGCCATCGCATGGGCGTAGCGGAGCCTTTCATCCTTACGGTGGGAGACTTGCAGCCGCGCAAGAACCAGGTGGGGCTGATTCGCGCTTTCGCCCGCCTGGCGCAGGCCTATCCGCAGTTGAAGCATCACCTCGTGCTGGCCGGGCAGGAGACCTGGTTCGCTCCGCGCGTGCGCGAAGCGGCTCGCGAATCCGGCGTGGCGGAGCGCATCCGGTTTTTCGGCTTCGTCTCGGACGACGATCTGCTGCAGCTCTACAACGCCTGCGATGTTTTCGCGTTCCCGTCCTTCTACGAGGGCTTCGGGCTGCCGGTCCTGGAGGCCATGGCCTGCGGGCGGGCGGTGGCCTGCTCCGATACCACGGCTCTGCCGGAGGTAGTGGATAGCGCGGCCATCCTGTTCGACCCCTACGCGCTCGACGAGATGGTAAGGGCCCTGGCCGATCTGCTGCTCGATCCCGAATTGCGCGCGCGCATGGAGCGGCTGGGCTTGCAGCGGGCCGCGCATTTCAGTTGGCAGAGGACCGCGCGGAAGACGCTGGAGGTTTTCCACGAGGTGGCCGCGCAATCGCGCGCGACCGAAAACAGCGCGGCATCCGCGACCACAGTTCTCCGATGAGACGCTTTCCTTGGGTTACCCCGATTTTCGCCGCGCTGCTGTGCCAGGCGGCGGCCTTCGCCCAGACGGGCTTTCCGTTTCAGGACGAATCTCTGCGCTACAGCGTGAACTGGCCCAGTGGGTTGAGCCTGGGTGAAGCCAGCTTCGCCGCGCATCGCACCGCCGGCGGCTGGAATCTGGACATGGGGATCGAGGCTGGTGTGCCCGGCTTCGGGGTGGGCGATAAGTTTCAATCGTCGGCCAGCGCGGATCTGTGCTCCGCCGTTTTCCAGCGAGACACCAGCCATGGAAGCCGGAAATCGCGCGAGAAAACCACCTTCGACCAGGCCGCCGGCGTGGCGCACCGCGTGACCGAGTTTCCGGCGGGCGGGGGACAGAGCGATCTCAGTATCGGCTCGTGCGCGCACGACGCTCTGGCTTTCCTTTATTATTCGCGCCGCGAGTTGGGGCAAGGTCGCGTGCCGCCGGCGCAGCAGGTCTATTTCGGATCGGCCTATTCGGTGCGCCTGGAGTACACCGGCGCGCAATCGATTTCGATCGGCGAAGGACGCCCCGAGGTGACCGACCGGCTGGTGGTTTCGGCCAAAGGACCCAGGTCGGATTTCAGTTTCGAAGTCTTCTTCGCGCGCGACGCCGCGCGCACCCCGCTGCTGGTGAAGATACCGTTCAGCGTGGGAACCATCTCGATGGAGCTGGTGCGCTAGTGGACTCGATCGCGACATGGACCGGCCTGGCAGCAGCTTTAGGGCAAGCTAAAGCATGCCCCACTCATGCTTTAGCTTGCCCAGCCAATTTCGGTGGTGGCGGCTAGCATGCGCGTGGCGTTCTTCTCGCCGCTGCCCCCGGCGCGCAGCGGCATCGCGGATTATTCGGAGGCGCTGGCGGGCGCCCTCGGCCGGCTGGTCGAAGTAGAGGTGTTCGCGGATGCCGGCCAGCCCTTCGACCCCGCCCGCTTCGATATCGCGCTCTACCACGTCGGCAACAACCCCTACCACGGCTTCGTGTACGAAACGGCGCTGCGACATCCGGGCGTGGCCGTGATGCACGAATCGAATCTGCACCACCTCATCGCCGATCTCACTATCAAGCGCGGCGATTGGGATGGCTACGTGCGCGAGTGCGAATACCAGGGCGGCCCGCGTGCACGCGCCTTCGCCGAACGCGTGCGGCGTCTCGAAGTGGGACCGGATTATGACGGCGTGCCCATGACGCGGAGGCTCCTCGAGCGCTCGCGCGCCGTGGTGGTGCACAGCCGCTTCATGCTGGAAGAGATGCGCGCGGCTGGCTTCAGCGGACCTGCTTCGGTGATTCCTCACGGCGCCTGGATTCCGGAGGCCGATCGCAACCTTTACCGCCAGCGGCTGGGCCTCGACGAGACCACCCCGCTGGTGGGCATCTTCGGCTTCCTCAAGCCCTACAAGCGCATCGCGGAATCGCTGCGTGCGTTCCGGCGGCTGGTGCGGCTGGTGCCGGCCGCCAGGATGATCCTGGTGGGCGAGCCGCATCCCGAATTTCCGCTGGCGGAGACGATCCGCTCGATGGACCTGGGCTCCCACGTGCGGATGCTGGGCTTCACGCCGATCGGCGATTTTGTGGGATACCTGGCGGCCTGCGACATCGTGCTGAACCTGCGCTATCCGACAGTGGGCGAGAGCTCCGGGACCCTGCTGCGGTCGCTCGGCCTGGGCAAGGCGGTACTGGTCTCCGAGGTCGGCTCGTTCCAGGAGTTTCCCGACGAAGTGTGCCTGAAGGTGCCGGTAGGCGCGGGCGAGGAAGACCTCATCTTTGAATATCTGAACCTGCTGGTGTCGCGGCCGGAGGTGGGCCGCGCGATGGGCGCGCGCGCTCGCGAGTACGTCCAACGCGAGTGCAACTGGGACGCCGTGGCGCGCCGCTACGCGACCTTCCTGGAAGCCGTGGTGGCGGGAACGTGGCAGGAGCCGCCGGCAGCCTCCGAGAAACCCGCGGAGCCGGCTCCGCCTGGGGTTGCGGTGCCAGCGGCCGAAGACCCCGCCGAGCTGGCCGGTTACGTGCGCGGTTGGGCGCTCAACGACGAAGCCGCCCAATACTTCGAGACGCACCAGACGCGCCTGGCCAAGACGCTTTCGATGGTCCCGCCGGGCGGCCCCTGCGACCGCATTCTCGAGATGGGCGCCTATCTGCAATTGACGCCCGCGTTGCATACCAAGCTGGGTTATGGCGAGGTGCGGGGCTGCTACTACGGCCCGACGGGGCGTATCGACTATCGCACGGTGACGTCCGCCGAAGGCGAGACTTTCGAGTGCGCCATCGACCATTTCGACGCCGAGAAGGATCGCTTCCCGTATCCCGACGGGCACTATACGACGGTGCTGTGCGGCGAACTGATCGAGCACCTGTTCGAAGATCCCATGCATCTGATGGGCGAGGTGAACCGCATTCTCAAGCCCGGCGGCCACCTGGTGCTGACCACCCCGAACGTGGCCTCGCTGCGGGCCATCGCGGCGGTTTTGCAAGGCTATCACCCGGGCTTCTTCCACGCTTATATCAAGCCGGCCGAATCGGGCGAGGTGGATGCGCGCCATAACCGCGAGTACACGCCCAAGGAGATCCATCTGCTGCTGGAAAATTCGGGCTTCTCGGTCGAACTGCTGGAAACCGGCGAGTTCCGCGACCTGCCGCATCCCGAATTCGCCTGGGTGCGCCACATGCTGGAGCGCTACCTGCTGGAAACGGATCTGCGCGGCGACGGCATCTACGCGGTGGGGCGGAAGCGCGGGCCGGTGAAGGAGCGCTATCCCGCGTGGCTGTACGCATGAGCGCCGCGTATCTGGAACCGGACGTCCGGCTGGACGTGGCTTCGCGGCAGGTCCGCGCCGGGTTCACCGTGCGCAACGATTCCGCCGAGACGTGGGCCGCGGCGGAGGGCTTCGGCATCGGCTACCATCTCTTCGACGCCGAGACCGGAACTTTGATCGTGGATGGCGCGCGCGTGCAACTGGAACGCGATCTGAAGCCCGGCGAGAGCGCGCCCGTGCGGCTGGATTTCGAGCTGCCGCCGGAGGATGGGCGATACCGCGTGCTGATCTCGCCCATGCGGGAAGGCGTCTGCTGGTATTACGAGCGCGGCTGGCCGTTCCTGCTGGTGGAGGGCGTTACCGCCAACGGAATCGCGCGCCTGGAGCGCACGCGCGGGGCCACTCGCAGCACCTTGCGCCGCGAACGCCTGCTGCGCGCCGTGGGCCGCGCGATGGTGTATCCGGTGCTGACGGTGTGGCGCAACCGCGGGCTGATCCGTGTGATGGTGCGGCGCGACGTTCTGGGCCGCTACCGGGGGTCGTTCGGCGGCGCCTTCTGGACCATCATCAATCCGCTGCTGCTGATGCTCACCTACTTCTTCGTCTTCGGCGTGGTGCTGCATTCGCGCTTCGAGCAGGACCAGAGCCGCACGGGCTTCGCGCTCTACTTCCTGGCCGGGATGCTGCCGTGGCTGGCCTTCAGCGAAGCCGCCGGCCGGGCTCCCACCGTGATGCTGGAGCATCGCAGCTTCGTCAAGAAGCTGGTCTTTGCCGTGGAGACGCT
>Ga0181517_10005080_pt1 | contig 11733 bp, 10 predicted proteins | sample PEATcosm2014_Bin_31_FD_119748 | JGI IMG/M metagenome (GOLD analysis project Ga0181517, IMG submission 119748) | Peatland microbial communities from MTU Mesocosm Facility, Houghton, MI, USA - PEATcosm2014_Bin01_30_metaG | ecosystem: Environmental > Terrestrial > Soil > Wetlands > Peat | place... | reverse complement strand
GCGGTCGTCCACTCGGCCTCCGAGCAGAGCCTCTTCTTCGACGCCTTGCAGGCGGCGTCCGCCTCGTTGCGAGAGATGTACGCCTGCGGGACGACCCCCGCGCGCGACACGGCCCGCACGCGCGCCCCCTTCACCATCTCGTAGGGGGAGAAGGGGCGGCCGCCGTCGATCGCGACGAGGGAGGCCTCGTAGCGGTCGATGCAGTAATCCGGGAGCGTCTTCGTCGCAGCGCCCCCGGGGGCGAGCGATCGCTCGCTGACGAGCGCCATCCCGGCCGGGCAGCTCGGCCCCCTGGCCTCGGCCACGTCCGTCGAGCCCGCGACCGAGACCGCGAGCGTCAGGGACAGCCCGAGCGCGATCGCACCGCGGGGACCCGCACGCACGCCGGTCGCCCTACAGGTGGTTGAGCTCGGACACGCACGTCTGGTCGTGCTGAGCCTTGCAGATCGCCTTCAGGAGACGCACGTCCTCGGGGGTGGCGCCGCGCTTGCCGAAGACCTTCGGGTCGAGGATGTCGCGGGCCTTCTGCCAGTCGGCCGGGTTGGACGAGCTGGCGAGGTCGTTGAGATTGGACTGCTGAGCCGCCGGCCTGGGCGCGGGGCGCGGAGCGGGGGCCTCGGGAGGCGTGGGGGTGGGCGGGCGCGGCGCGGCGGGGGCCTCGACGTTCTTGGCCACCGTGACGGCGGGCGTGGGCGTGGCCGCGGGCGTGGGCGTGGCCACGGTGACGGCCCCGGGCGCCGAAGCGACCGTGGCGGCGGGCCTGCCCGCTTCGCGCTGCGAGACGTCGACCGCCGCCAGGCGCGCCGTCGCCACCTTCCGCGTCGCCGGGTCGATGTAGGGGTCGGCCAGGAGCCGCTGGAAGATGGCCGTCTGCTTCGCGGGATCGCGCTCGGCGGCCGCCTGCAAGAGCGCCATCGCGACCCACTTCGTCTCGACGTACTTGAAGTCGTCCGACGCGCGCAGCGGCGAGTCGGCCGCCAGCTGGCTCGCCTTCTGGTGCGCCGCCTCGACCTCGCCGACGTCGCACATGCGGTGGGCGTCGGCGAGCATCGCGGCGTCGACCCCGGTCGTGTCGACCGCGGCGGTGGAGGCGCTCATGGCGAGCGTGGGGGACTCGGCGCGCGGAGGCTGCGACTTGAGCACGACGACGACGATGACGCCGATCGCCAGCGCCGTCGCCACCGCGATGGATGGCAGGAGCATGCCCGTCTTCGAGCGCACCTTCACGACGCCGGTGGCCGAGCGGTGGCCGATCGCCGCGAGCTGCTGGCTGTCGGTGGTGCCGGGGCGGAAGAGCTGGCCCTCGCCGACGAACTTGAACTTGACGTCGCCGAGCTCGATGACGTCCCCGGCCTCGATGATGCCGCGACGGAGGTCGGCGCCGTTCACCCGCACGCCGTTGCTCGACCCCTTGTCGACGATCTCGAAGCGCGCGTCACCGAGCGCGTGGACCTCGCAGTGCAGCCGGGAGACCGAGTTGTGGTTGATCGAGATGGTCGCGTCCTCGGCGCGGCCGATGGTCAGCCTCTCGCCGACGAGCGGGAACTCCTCGCCCGGGTTGGGCCCCGCGAGGACGACGAGCCGGTTCGGCTTCTCGAGGAACGTGGCGTTGCTGGCCCGCAGCGGCGGAGGCGGCGGAGGCGGGCGACGCCTCGATGCGGTGTCCTTGAGATCGGGGGCGTCCGGCTCGACCTCGACGATCTCGGCGCCGTCGACCGCCTCGTCCTGCAGGACGATGCGGTAGTCGCCGATCTGGACCAGGTCTCCGTGAGCGAGGTCCTGCGTGTCGGCCACGCGCAGGCCGTTGACGTACACGCCGTTGTAGCTGGTGAGATCGCCCAGCGTGAAGATGGGCTCGTCGGGCGTCGCGCCGGCGCGCTTGGTGATCTTCGCGTGGTCGCGCGAGACGTTGCGCTCCGTCAGGCGGATGGTGTTCCCCTCCTTGCGGCCGATCGTGTACTCGTTCCGCGTGAGCGGAACCACCGTCCGTTTCCCTTCGTCGTCCTCAATGACAAGCTTCCACATGGCAGGCCGTCGCTACTCCCGGGAGGTCTCAGCGACGTCGGCGATGTGCGATGACGGAAGTGCCATGCAGCGGGAGTCTAGCGAGCCGCACCTCGGAAGCGCAACCGTCACAAGTAGGTGGGCCATCTTCCGGGCACGGACGCTGGCCTCCGCGCTCGTCCTGGCGTGCTCCGGAGCGCTTCCGGGCGGGTCCCTCGCTTCGCTGATCGTCGGTACAGGTGGCTGCTCCACGACGTGGACGGGGTCGGTGGGGGCGGTGCTCGGAAAGGACAACGCCGACGGACGCTTGTTCGTCCGCGGGGCCCCGCCGGGGATGGGCGCGGCGCGGGCGGGGGTGGAGGTCGGGGACGAGGTGGTGGCCATCGACGGCAAACCGGCGGGGAGGATGACCCCGGCTGAGGTGCACGAGGCGCTGTCTGGCAGGGTCGGGACCAAGGTCCGCGTCACCCTCGTGCGCGCTGGGGTCACGATCGACCGCGAGATCGAGCGGGGGCCGCTGGCGGGGACCTGAGCGCGGCACTCCGGGGCAGGCACGCGCGGCAGCTGGCCTCCGGTCCGCTCGTCGAACGTCCGCTCCGGGCACGCGACCCGCCCGGTCTACTCCGGGCACGTCGCGGCCGGCGACTGGAAGCAGGTGCGCGTCGTCGAGTCGCAGCAGTTGAGGTAGCCCGCCGGGGCCGCAGGGCACGTGGCCGCGCACTGGCTGTCGGTGGAGCACGCGGACGGGCACTGGCCCGGGCACGCGCCCAGGGCCGACTCGAAGCAGACGGACGTCGGCTCGTAGCAGCAGGCGACGCTCCCGTACACCGCCGGGCAGTCGGCCTCGCACTCGCTGTTCGACGTGCAGACCGACGGGCACACCTGGGGCTGAGGGCACGTGGACGTCGCCGACTGGAAGCACGCCCCGGTCTTCGTGTCGCAGCAGTTGACCGAGCCCGCGGGGGCGGTGGGGCACTGGCCCTGGCACTGGCTGTCCGCGGTGCACGTCGTCGGGCAGACAGGGGTGGGGCACTCGGCCACCGTCGACTCGAAGCACGCCCCGGTGGCCACGTCGCAGCAGTTGACCGAGCCCGCGGTGGCCGCGGGGCACTGGCTCTGACACTCGGCGTCGGAGGTGCACGTGGACGGGCACTCGGCCTCGGCGGGGCACGTGGTCCCCGCTGAGTAGAAGCAAGTCGACGTCGACGCGTCGCAGCAGAGCGAATAGCCGGCGGGAGGCTCGTCGCATTCGACCGCGCACGTGCCGGCGTTGCTGCACGTGACCGGGCACGCCATGCAGACACCCCCGAAGCAGCTGCCGTCGGCCCCGCAGCGGGCCCCGTCGGGCTGGCTGGTCCAGGCGGTCGGCGCGACCGCGGGCTGGCAGGTCTGGCACGCGTTGGTCGGGTTGGGCTCGTTGGTCCGGTAGGAGACGCCGACGATCACGCAGCCTGCGCTCGAATCGGGCGCCGCCGCCTCGATCAGGGTGACGTCGCGCCGCGCGTCCACCCGATGGTCTCGTGCGGCGTCCGGGCGCGGTCGAGTGACGCTCGCTTCGACCGGGCGCCTGCCCGCGTCGGCTCCGCTGTCGGGCACCGCGAGCTCGTGGTCGCCGGCCCCCTTCCCGCACGCGGCGCTGGCGGCCAGCATCACGAGCGCTATCGTCACGACACGACGGGGCCTGCGCATCCCCTCGGCTTACCACGCCGTGGGCGCGAGCCAAGGCGACCGGGGCGCGACGACCGCGGATGGGCTCCTCGCGACCGCGTCCCGCTTCTCAGGGCCCGACCTTCAGGATGTAGCCGCCCCCCGACAGCCACACGTTCGCGTCGGCGCCGATGGCGATGCCGAGGGGCGTGACGATGAGCGGGTACTCCACGATGGCGCCGGTCGCGTCGATGCGGCCGACGGCGTTGTGCTGGTCGGTGAACCACAGGTCGCTGGCGGCGGCCGCGAACAGCTCCGGCTCTCCCCCGTACGGGAGCGGCCCGGTCGTGACGGCGCCGGCGGTGGTGCTCCAGGCGATCTCGTCGCTCGCGCGGAACCAGAGGTCGCCGTCGGGGCCCGCGCCGATGCCGAGCGGCTCGGCGAAGGGGGCGGTGTCCTGCACGCTCGTGGTGAACTCGGTGAGCTTCGGGCTCGCCCCGGTGGTGACCATGCCGAGCACCAGGTCCATCGAGCTGGCCACGAAGTCAGGGCTCTCCACGAACCAGATGTTGCCGTCGGGTCCCACGGCGGGGGAGTCGACCCAGTGGTTGATATCGCCGCAGGGGAACGTCGTGATCGAGCCGGAGGGCGTCACGCGCTCGATCGCGGCCTCGTTGGGGATCCAGAGGTTGCCGTCGGGGCCCGCGACGACGGGCGATCCGGTCACGGTCAGTGCGATCGTGTTGACGATGGTGCCGTCGATCGCGATCTCGACCAGCGCGCTGCCCGTGAGCGTCCAGAGGTGACCTCGCGGTCCGCTCGCGATGCCGCCCAGCCCGTACTCCGCGGCCGCGTCGCCGGCCGTCGGGGTCAGCGAAAAGGTCGAGATGGTACCGCCGGGCGTGATGCGGCCAACCGACGGGGCGCCGTACTCCGCGAACCACACGTTGCCGTCCGGTCCGGCGGTCAGGTCCGGCTGGACGAAGGGAGAAGGGAGCGCCCAGCTGCCGAGCACGCAGCCGTGACACGTGGCTGCATCGGTCACCGATCCGTCGACCCTCGTCCCCCCGTCGGCGTCCTTCCTGCTCGAGTCGCTTGCGCCGTCGGTCATCGAGGCGTCGGCGTCCTTCCTGGTCGCGTCGGCGTCGCGTGCTTCCCGGGCGACGTCGGCGGAGGCGTCCGCCCTCTTGCCGACTGCGTCGACGGAGGAACCGTCCGCGTGCTTCGCGGCGGTGTCGGCTCGGCTCGCGTCCCTGGCGCCCGCCTCCCTGCGTGGCCCACCATCCGCGGCGACGACGCACTCGCCCCCCTCGAGCGTCGTGCCCGGGCCGCAACTGACTGCGGATGAGCCTCCGCAGCCCTCGAGCGAGAGGCAGACGACGGTGGCGCCGAGCGGGAGGAAGAGGTGCGGGGAGGAGGAAGCCATGTCGCCGTGCGTTGCGCCGATGGGTCGCGGCGTTCACGCAGGGGGGCGGGCAGCGGGGCTCGCTGCCGACGGCGGGACGGCTACGGAACGCCCAGGCACTCGGCGCAGTCCCAGAGGTGGTTCACCACGTCGTAGTTGCACGTCGCCTGCCCCCCGCAGTCGCTGTCGTTGACGCACACATCGCAACGGGTGTGGCAGAAGTAGCCGTGGCCGCAGCTGTCCCCGCACGAGCAGGAGACGGGAGTCGAGCCCGCGTAGCACTGGGCGCCCGAGTCGCCGCATAGCGCGGGGCTGCCGGCACACTGACAGAGGCTGTCGAGGATGCTCGGCGAGCAGTACCCGTCGGGGCCGCAGTCCGAGTCCACGCGGCAGTTGCTGCCGGTGAGGCAGACGTTGCTGGCGCTGCTCGCGCTCGAGGTCCGACATTCACAAGGCACGCCGCCGTCGCAGTCCGGGTCGCCGAAGCACTCGTCGTACGAGCACACGTCGTAGGCGACGGGGCCTTCGTTGCCGCAGCGGCCGTTGCGTCCCTTCGTGCAGTCGGAGTCCCGGGTGCACTCGCCGCAGGAGCTGCTGTCCGGGGGCGTGCAGGCGGACGCGTCGGGAGTGATGGGGCCACGCTGCTGCGGGCACGCGGAGCCGGCCGGTCGGTGGTTCACGGGCACCCGGCTGATCGGCTGACCTCCGTCCCTCGATCCCGCGTCCAGCGCCGGGCACTCCAGCGCACCGCCGTCCGAGCACGCGTCAACGTGTCCCGAGGCTTCCCGCGACGACGAGTCCCTGGTGCCGCCATCGGGGCCGTGCCCGATCCCGGTCTTGCCCCCGCAGCCGAGCGCCAGCACGAGGAGCGCCGTCGGCAGGGCTCGTGCGTGCCTCGACCGTCCTGCTCGGCTCATGTCGCGCGCCTCCCTTGCCTCCGACAGGATACCCACCGTCCTGACGCGCTGCCACCGGGGGCCGTCACGTCGTCGTCATCGGTGGACCTCGACCCCAGGATCGGACGAGGCTGGACGCTCGGACGAGCCAGGTGTTGCGGTCGCCCGCGGCAGACATCGTCCACCTGATCCTCCCGGTCTGGGCTAGCTTGCTGGCATGCAGATCAAGCAAGCCGAAGCCGTACGGCTCCTCCTCAAGGCCAGAGCCGAGTTCGTGCCTGGCGCGAGTCCTTGGGGCGCGAGGCTCGCCGAGGACTTTCGCACCTTCATGCGTACCCTCAACACGGGCCTGCCGTTCATCTTCAGCGCTGCCAATGGCGCCCTGGACGGAGCGTTGAAACGGTGGAGCCACGACCACCAGAGGCTCGGACACGACTTCACGCTCACCCAGCTGCAGGTGGCCGCACAGGACGCGGCGCACGACCTCGGGTCGGAGTAGGAGAGACTCCCCCACGGGCCCGCCTCATCGTGGGCCCCGTGTCGGGGGCTGAACGGGCGTGCGCCAGCCGGCGGAGCGCCAGACAGAAATCGACCGGCTCCAGAAGATAGTCCCCCAAGAACGCGACTCTGACGGCCGGGAGGTAGTGAGAGCGCAGACCGCCATGAACCATCCCCCCATCGCCTCGACCATTCCCCCGTTCCACGACGAATCCAGCAGCCCCCGTGGTGAGCGCATCGATCCCGAGACCGGCGCGACGGCTCGCGACAGTGCCGTCGTCGAGCTGCTCGATGCGAAGGGCGATGACTGTCATCCCGTCTGGTCGCGGTTCGAGGAGATCCACGAGTCGATTCGCGTCGTGCAGCGTGGGCTTCAGGAGCGCGTCGAGCGGTGGCTCGAACGGCGACGCGGGCAGCGTGCGGATCGGCGTGCCCGCCGCGTCCGGACGCCTCGCCTGGAGCGCGAGTCATGTGAGCACGCGGCGGCGCCGCATCCGCGCCGGGCAGTCACCTCGAGGTCGAGGACTTCTTCGCCATGGCCGACCGCGAAGCCGCAGCGGGCGAGGCGAATCACGGCACGACGCCATGCGTGGCGCGCTTCGGCTAAGGGGGATCTCGTGAGCCGCCGGCAGAGCCGGGCGTCCCGCCGCGGCGGGACGAGTCGCAGGGCGAGTTTTTCGAGGTCGACCTCGACTTTTTCGCCCATGGCAGCGAGTTTTTCGCAGCCTTCCGCGAGCTTGGCCCCTGGCGACGCCTCGACGCTGTCCAGGTCGGTGCCGCTCCCCTCCCCCTGCCGCGTGACGTGCTTCGCCATCAGTCGAAGGTCGCCAGCGGCTTGTCGCTCGCCACGCGGGTCATGACGGGCACGAGGGCGGCGCCTGCGAGCTTGCAGACGGCGCGCTTCGGGTCGATGCGCTTGACGCTGCCGAGGGAGGTCGCGTCGGCGTAGACGAGCGGGCTCGTCGCCGTGACCATGCGTTGCTTGTGCGCAGTGCCGGCGCTGTAGGCCACGGTGAGCGCGCCGTGCTTCTCCGGGAGCTCGATGCGCATCTCGATGGTGTGCGGGGCGCACGCGGCCCGCTCGGCGCGCAGGAGCGTCTGTGGCTTACCCGCTCCCGGGAAGACGCGCGCGTCGGAGATGCGCACCCCCCACTGCTGCACGGGCGTGTGCTCCGGACACTCACCACCGCACGGGAACGGCTGGTCCTCGGCGACCCACACCTCCAGGTGGTCCTCGCCGACCCAGCCGACGTCGCTGCCCGCCTCGCCCTGCTCGCCGTCGAGCTGCACGAACAGCCATCGCCCCGACGCGACGGCGAGGAAGGCAGGGTCGCCCGCGAGACGCTTGCCGAACGTGACGAAGCCGTGCCCCTTCGTTCCATCCACGACGACCGAGCAGCCCTTGATGGTGTGGCACGCCCAGTCGCCGCCGGCGTCGCCCGCGTATCCGTCGGGGAGCGTCACGTCCGGGATCGGGAGGTACTCGTGCGTCTTGCACCTGGTGCGGCTCCAGCAATCCGGCGTGGCGCTCGGACCGGGCTGGTCCGTCGGGCATTTCGGGCCGTACTCGCAGTCCCATGAAGCGCTGCCCGTGAACGACCTCCAGTTCCAGTCTTCACGCCGGACGCTGCACCCGAACATCCGATGCCACGAGAGAAGCTCCTCGCTCACGAGAGCGAGCGGCGAGACCGTGAAGTCGGCCGTCTGCGTGCCGACCCAGCTGGACGTGCATCCCATCCCGTCGAAGACGTAGTGGATGTTCTGGCCGACGATCTGCGCCTTCGCCGGCAGGTCGTTCGGGGCCACGCTGCCACCCGTGATCCCGTTGGTGGCGAGGAGCTGCTTCGTCGAGCCCTTCGTGAGCCAGGTCTCGTACGTCCTCGCGGCGCACTCGGCGTCGGGGTCGTCCGAGCTGACGGTCGTCTCGACTCTGGGCGCGCCCGCCGGCGGGGACGCTGCGGTGGCAGAGGGCGCCGAGGGCGACAGAGGACGTGCGCTCGGAACGCTCGTCGTGGCCTCGAGCTGGTGGGGTGTCGGAGGCGCGCTGCCTCGCGAGCACCCGGAGCAGACGACGCAGGCGAGGAGGACGGCGGCCGGCAAGGCCCCTCGCACGATAGCGGATGCAGGGCGCATTTCTACCTGCGGCTCGAGCGCCGGGGGCGCGTCGGTCCGTCGCGGCGGACCGCCTTCGACACGCGCGCGGGCTCGCGCTCGACCGCGAACCGGTAGCGAACCGGGCGCGCCTCGAGCGCCTTCGCCCCCTTCGCGAGCGACCCGTACGCGCTCCGGGACACGCGCCGCGTCTCGTACACGAGCGCCCTCCAGATGTCCGCCTCGCGTGCCTCCGCCTCGGCCGCGCTCGTCAGGTCGAACCTCGCGGTCGCCTCGAACGGGCTGCCCCCGAGGACGCGGCCGCACGGTCCGCGGTCGGGCCGAGCCGAGCGCTCGCGGAAGACGTCCGGGCCGAAGCGTGCGTAGTGCAGGAGCGTGTGCGCGGTCGAGACGGCGCCGGCCCACGGGTAGGGGCGGAGCCGCCAGCCGCGCGCCAGCCTGGCGAGCTCCCGGTCGATGACCGCGCGGTCGGCGTCGCTCTTCCAGCACGCGTCGGGCTCGAAGAAGAGCGCGAGCCCCAGGCTGTCGCCGTCGACCTGCCAGAGCTCCCGGACGCCGAACGCCGACGCTTCCTTCGCCACGCGCGATCCGTGCGTCAGCCCGAACTCGCCGACGATGAACCCCGCGATGCTGTCCCGGTGCTGACGCAGGAAGCGAAGCGTGTCCATCGCCTCGTCGCCCGTCTCGGTCGGGAAGTCGGTGAAGCACATCGCCTCGACCGCCACGCCTGCCCTGGCGAGGTGCTGCACCACCTCCGAGACGACCGGCACGGTCACCCCTTTGTCGATCTTCGCGAGCACGCGCCGGTTGCCCGATTCGACGCCCAGGGCGCAGGCGACCGCCCCCCCCTTTCGCAGCGCCAGGGCGCGCGACGCGGTCAGACTGCGTTCGGGCCTGACATCCGTCCCCCAGCGCAGATCGAGCCCCGAGACCGCGAGCGCGTCGGCGATCTTGACCAGCGTCGTCGGAGCGATGCTGTCCTGCGAGAGGTAGAAGTGCCGGGCGCGGTACCTGGACGACAGAGCCCGCAGGTGGTCGACCACGACGCTCACCTCGCGCTCGCGGTACCTCGCCGTGCCGGCCTGCGCCAGGCCGTAGTGGCAGAAGGCGCAGCGGCCCCAGTAGCAGCCGCGCGTCGGGTCGTACGGGAGCGTGAGGGCCGGCGAGAGGTAGCGATCGAGCGGCAGACCGTCGAAGTCGGGTGCCGGCAGGGCGCGCAGGTCCTCCACGGCGCCGCCCGCGACGATCCGCGCTGCGCCTGCTGGGTCGCGGACCACCAGGCTGGGGACGCTGTCGAGCGGGGCGCCGTCACGCAGCGCCTCCCAGAGCCGCAGCAGCGTGTGCTCCCCCTCGTAGACGACCGCGCTGTCGAACGGACCGAGCGCCTCCGCGAGCGCCGGGCCGCGCAGGCGAGTCATGATCTGGGTGAGCGCCGGGCCTCCCGCCGTGAGGTGCACCCCCGGCAGCGCGCTCCTGAGCTTCCAGGCGAAGGCGTAGGCAGGCTGCAGCTGCCCCGGAAAGCAGACCGACAGACCGACGACCCGCGGGGCACAGGCGCTCCTGGCGAAGGACGCGCAGAGCTGCGGGACGAGCGTCTGCTCGACGTAGGCGTCGAACGGCCCCTGGTCCGCCTCGGCGGCGCGCCGCATCTCGTCCTGCGAGAGCAGGCCGAACGGCGTGCGGCATGTCATGAAATCGAGCTCGAGCGGGTAGTAGGCGCAGGAGACGGCGCGCAGCGCGGCGTCGACCGTGCGGGTGGCGGAGTCGTAGTCTCGCTCGTCGAAGAAGCGGACGGGGTCGCGCAGGATGGCCTTGGCCTCGGCGATCCCCTCCGGAACCCCCCTCGCTTCGGCCCGGGACCGCTGCAGCGCGACGTAGCGAAGCTGCTCATCGTGCGACAGCCGACGCCCGCGCTCGAGCGTGGCGATGCCGGCCTCGACCCGCTCGGCGACGCGGCGGAGCGCAGCGGGCTCGAGCAGGGCGTCGAACGCCTCGATGTTCGCGTCGACCGGCTCCACGGGGACGCCGTGCGCGCGCAGAAAGCCCGCCAGCATGGGGACGGCGAGGTAGGGGGCCGTGGGGTCGCATGCCGGCGGATAGACGAGGGCGACGGTCATCGGTCAGCCCCGACGCTACTCGAAGACGCGCCCGCGCACGCCTCGGTCGCCCACAGGGCGTCAGAGACACGAGGCGGGGTCGTCGTACCGATCGACCCACACGCCGCCATCGCACTGCAGGTTCGTCGTGCAGGTGTTCTCCGGGACGACCGAGCCGCTGTCGGTGACGCAGGCCCCGCCCGGCTCCACCCCCGTCGCGCAGCTCGCCGGGTCCGCGGTCCTCGCGACCCACGATCCGCCATCGCACTGCAGCGTCTCGGTGCACGTGTTCGTGGCGTAGACCTGCCCGGCAAGCTGGCAGTCGCCGCTCGGCACACTGCCGATCGACGAGCCGCTGCTCGAGCCCGCTGCTGCGCCGCTGCCGCTGCCGGAGCTGCTGCCGCTCCCAGCGCCGCTGCTGCTGCCGCCGCCCCCGGCCGAGCACGGACCGAGCGGCGTGCTCGACGACACCTCGGTCACGGTGATCTGGAGGTGATCGCTCCACCCCGCACTGCTGACGCCGAACAGCTGCTCGGCGACGAGCGGCGACGCGTCGATGATCGGGCCGCCTGCCGCGCTCTCGACGCACTCGTCGGGGCCGTAGTCGTCGGTCGCCGCGACGACGCACCTGCCGTTCGCTTCGATCTGGATGTGCGAGCCGCATCCGTAGCGCTGGCGGCTCGCGGCGTAGTACCAGCTGCCGTCGTCCGTGTACTCGCCGCACGACATCTCGCCGTTGTCGCTCGGCGAGTCGCCGAAGCTCGTGAGAAAGTAGACGCCGCTCGCCGGGATCGCGCTCGACGCCGTACCGTCGCACCCGGTGAGGTCGCTGCTCGTCGAGGACACGCTCAGCCCTGGGCCGGGCGAGTTCGAACAGGCGGCGACGGCCAGCGACAGAGGGGCGGCGAGGACCGCGAGGACGAGACGGCGCATGCCAGGAGCAAGAAGCAGCGCGCGTGCCAGCAGGCGGGTGGATCGACGAAGACCCGGGGGCGACGTGGGAGCCAGATGCAACGGGTGGGTCGCCGCCCTCCATTTCGGTGCTTCCAGGTCCGTCGCTCGCGTCTCGCTCGCG
>Ga0181517_10005070_pt1 | contig 11752 bp, 10 predicted proteins | sample PEATcosm2014_Bin_31_FD_119748 | JGI IMG/M metagenome (GOLD analysis project Ga0181517, IMG submission 119748) | Peatland microbial communities from MTU Mesocosm Facility, Houghton, MI, USA - PEATcosm2014_Bin01_30_metaG | ecosystem: Environmental > Terrestrial > Soil > Wetlands > Peat | place... | reverse complement strand
GGCGAGTCGTTCAAGCTGCGGCTGTAAGGGGCGCTGCAAAGTGGGGCAGGCGCTTCCGCCTGCCAACCCTGAGGTACGGCACGTTTGTTTTCCCGAACCCGCCTGTCGTGACAGCGATTTCTTCCAGCACGAGCAGCGTGTTCACGGACACGCGTGCCTCTTGCTTACGCCGCGTCCCCGCCGAACGCTTTCCCTCTTAGCTCTCGCGCCGCGGCTAAAAGGTCCTCCTCCGGCGAGCCGCCTTGAAAGCCTCGCGCCAGCCAGAGGTTGTACGCCAAATCGACAACCTCCCAGTCGGCCCCCGATACAACCACCTCTTGCCGGATGGGGATCACCACAATACTGTGCTTTGCCATGGTGCCGTTTGCTCCTTCGGGTTGTCCTGTTCATTCCAATGACAGGGGCGTGACCTTGAAGCACCCACTCGGAGGAAATAGGTGCTGAGGGAAGGCACGCCCCCGTTTGGACCGGACCACAGGCCGGCCCAAAACCAGAACGCTGCAAGAGCTCTACTGCCGATCTCTCAGTGGTCTCCTCGCTCGATACATTCGCCGCAGCTCGCGCTCGCCGTATTCGGCGAATGTGCAATCTTGGCGCTCGACGGCATAGCGGAATTCCAAAAGCAAGTTATTGAAATCGTGCTCTTCCTTGTCTTCGGACTCCAGTTTGTGCGTCCAACTCGCAGTCGCGAAAAAAGTCCTCGCTGATTTCATACAGACGGTGTCCTGATCCGCACACAGCAAACTCTGACGAGACAGCCGCCCCGTCCCCTTGACCCTTCTGATTTCGGTCACGGATTGTGCCGCTGCCGGTGTACCCCGCTCGGGGGAGTGTCCCTGCTTCGCCCGAGCCACTTGTTGAATCCTGTGCCGACGGTGTGCGCTCAAGATATCAAATTGGTTCATGGCTGTCTGTTCAGAATTGACCAGGCGGCGCGGACGCGGCCCTTGCGACGCGGTGAGCGCATCTACCCGGGCGAATCCCGCAAGCTGCGGCTGTAGGTGAAAGATAACGGTTGGCAGGCGGAAGCGCCTGCCCCACGAGTTTCTACATCTTCGTAAAGGCCTGGTAACGCCGGCGGTCTTGCCGCCGGTGTTCTGCCTTTCGCGCGCACGCGGGAAGAACACCGGCGGCAAGACCGCCGGCGTTACCGAAAACATAGGTGCTCAGTGGGCAGTATGTTGACAGGCGGAAGGGGCCGCCCCACAATGCTACGCCTCCCCCACTGCGCCGTTATTCTTATGTCTTCCCGGGCACCCGCGGTTCTTCCCAGCGGCCGGTTTCGGCGGCGCGGAAGATGGCGTCGATCACGGCCATATTGCACAGCGAATCCTCCAGCGGTACCGGCGGCTGGCCGCCCTCGCGGATGGCGCGCGAGAATAGATCGCCTTGAATCGTGTACTGATCGCAGGGTGCGAACTCTTCCACCGTGAGGCCGCCGCCGGACAGGTCGCGGCCGTCGTCGATGCGCAGGCGCGACACCTCATTCGCCCCCGGATTGAACGGGATGTCCAGCCAGATGCGGCCCTTGGTTCCCAAGTACAGCGCGCTCTGGTTCGCCGCCGCCTGCGTGCAGCAGGTGAAAACCATGTGGCCGGAGGGAAATTCGAGGACCGCCGAAGTCAGCCGGTCGATGCCATCAAGCCCGGCATCGCGGGCGATGGTCGCCGCCACGCGCTTGGGCTCCTCGCCGAACACCATGCGCGAGGTCTTGATCGGGTAGCAGCCGATGTCGAGCAACGCGCCACCACCCCAGGCGCGAACATGGCGGACGTTCTTGGGGTCGCGGTTGAAATAGCAAAACGAGCTCAAGCCGGAACGCAGTTCGCCGATGCGGCCGCCGCGCACCAGTTCGATCAAGCGCACCCATTGCGGGTGCGTGCGGACCATGAACGCCTCGCCGATGACGACGCCTGTGCGGTCGCGCGCGGCGATCAGCTCCAGCGTTTCGGCCGCGCTCATCGCCACCGGCTTTTCGCACAGCACGTGTTTTCCGGCTTCGGCGGCGCGGATGGACCACGGCACGTGCAGGTGGTTCGGCAACGGATTATAGATCGCATCGATCTCCGGATCGGCGAGCAGTTCCTCGTACGAGCCATAGGCTTTGGGCACGCCCAGTTCGCGCGCCGCCTGCTCCGCGCGGGCCAGCTCGCGCGACGCGATGCCGGTCACTTCGCTATACTCGCCCCGCTGCATGGCGGGAATCACTTTCTTGACGGCGATGTTCGCCACCCCGAACACGCCCCAACGCACTTTTGCCATGCCCATGATTTTAACTTCATCTGGGAGCGGCGCGGCGGAGACAAGCTGGGGACAATTGGACGCCTGCCCCGCAGTGACTGCGCTACAGTGAAATCGATGCCGCGTTTGCTCATCGGATTGCTGCTGGTCTGGGCCGCCATGGCGGCCGAGCGCGAGACCGTCATTTTCGACACCGATTCCGGCCTGTTCGGCGACGATGGCGCGTCGCTGGTGATGCTGATGCGCAGCCCGCAACGCGTCAATATCGCGGGAATCACGGTGGTACCCGGCAACGTCTGGCCGAAACAGGGCGGCGAGTACATGTTCCACATCCTCGACCTGCTGAAGCGGCCGCAGCCGCCGCTCTACACCGGGGCCCAGACGCCGCTGATCCACGCCGCCGCCATGGCGCGCGAGTACGCCCGCCGCTGGGGCGCGCTCGAATTCGCCGGCGCGTTCGACGACGATCCGTCGTTGGTGAAGCCGGCGCCGGGGGCCAAACTCACCGGCCGCCAGCCGCTACATGAAAACGCCGTGGACTTCATCATCTCGACCATCGAGCGCCAGCCGGGCGAAGTGACTTTTCTCGAGCTCGGTCCGATGACCAACCTGGCATTGGCGCTGCGCATGCGTCCGGACATCGAAACCAAGATCAAGCGGCTGGTCTTCATGGGCGGCAACGTGCACGTGCCCGGTAACGCTTCCTCCATGGCGGAATTCAATTTCTGGTTCGATCCCGAGGCCGCGCAGATCGTACTGCGCTCGCGCATCCCGCAAAAAGTGATGTTCGGGCTGGATATCTGCAACACGGCGCCGATCCGGAAAGCGCAATTCGACCGCATCGCCAACGCGCACACGCCCATCACGGACCTGTACCGCGAGGATCTCGGCAACCGCTATCCGGGATTTCTCGAACACCCATCCGCCACCGGATATATGTGGGATACGCTGGCCGCGGCGTGGCTGCTCGATCCCGGCTTCGTCACCAAGTCGGAGAGCGGCTACCTGGACGTGCTGACGGCATGGAGCAAGTTCTACGGCTCGACGGTCGCGCTGGACCGGCGGGTGGCGCCCAATGCGACGCCGGTAACCGAGATGCTGACGCTCGATTTCGAGCGGGTGTTCGCGTTGTACCAGGATTTGCTGACGCGCAAAGAGTAGCTCGGTGACGGGCCGGCCCTGCGTTTCGGCTTAACCGAGCCGCGACCGGAGGGAGCGGTCAGGTTGCATCCTCAAACACGGCCATTCGATCGCCTTGCCCGTCGACGACATAGCGAATGTCCGCCGTTAACGTTTCAGGTAGATCGCGAGACCTCCTTTCGGCATCGGTGTGCGAGGCGGCGTGACCGCTCCCTATGGTCGCGGCTCCGTTTGCGCGCTCCGAAACGCCCTCAACGCGCAAAGTCCGCGATCAGCTTCGCCAGCACATCCGGTGACGCGCTCAGCGTCGCGGTAACGTTGCGGCCGGAGCGGCCAATCCGCGCGCCTCTGATCAGCTCTGCGATCTCCGGCCGACGGATCTCGGCCTCCGCGGCGAGCGAGAGAAAGCCGCGCAGACGCTCTTCCAACCGCTCGGCCGATTCCGCGGTTCGCCCGCGCGCATCGAGTTGCAGCGTGGCCGCGTCGCCCAAGTCCAAAGCCGCGCCGCCAAAATCGGCGTCTTCGAGAAGCACGTTCAGATTCGCCAGATTGCCGCTGAGGGGCAGCGGAGTTCCGCCACGAACTGCCATCCAGATGGCCCTTCCTGCGCCGACTTCGGAACCGTAATCGATCAGGCCGGGAGCGCCGGACGATCCCGTGCGGTGTTGCGCCACGGCGGACGAAATGAGCCTTGGCGATCCAGTCACGGCGAGTCCCGGCTCGACGATGATTGCGCCCGGCGGCGTCTTAAAGAGCCCGCGCTCGACGATCAGCAACTCGCGCGAGTTCCAGGCGATCAATAGCTTCGAGGCGTCGCTGTACTGCGCCAGCAGATCGCGCGCGGAGCCGCCAATGCCGTTCACGGCGGGTGAAGCGCGCAAGCGCTCGAGGTCGGCGCCGGCGAGAGCTAGCGTATCCGCGGTGATGCAGGACGCCATGCCGGAATCGACCACCGGCGGCGGACTGTGTTTGCAGGCGATGCCGGCAGCAAGGGCAAGCACGGCGAGGCAAAGCTCAGCTCGGATCCAAGTGGGGCAGGCGCTTTCGCCTGCCAACCCCAAATCGTCTACTGCAGGGCGACTTCTCAATAGCATCCCACCTAGCCGGTTGGCATCAGCAGTTGGCGGGCGGAAGCGCCTGCCCCACTTCGCCGCCATGCTAGCCCAGGCCGGCCAGTTTGTTGAGGCCGTCGACATACGCTTTGGCGCTGGCCTCGATCACATCCGTCGACGCGCCACGGCCTACCGCGCGCTTGCCTGCCATCTCCAGTTGCACGGTAACCTCGCCAATAGCTTCGGTGCCGCTGGTCACGGCGCGAATATCGTAGCGCTGCAGCTTCACTTTCGTGTTGGTGACCGCGGTGATCGATTTGTAGACTGCGTCCACCGGGCCGTCGCCGATGGAAGCGCCCTCGCGCGTCTCCTCGCCGATGCGCAGCCGCACGGTGGCCGTTGGGATGGCCGAGGTGCCGCTGTAGACGTGCATGTACAGGAGTTGATAGGTTTCGGTGACCGGATGCAGCTCGTCGTGCAGGATGGCGATCAGATCCTCATCGAAAACTTCCTGCTTCTTGTCCGCCACCGCCAGGAATCGCTGGTAGGTCTGGTCCAGCTCTTCTTTCGAAAGCTCGTAGCCCAGCTTGGCCAGCCGGTCGCTGAGTCCGTGACGGCCTGTGCGGGCGGTAAGCACGACGCGGCTCTCGTCGAAACCCACGTCCTCGGGCCGCATGATTTCGTAGGTTTCGCGGTCCTTGAGAAATCCATCCACGTGAATTCCGGAGCTGTGCGAAAACGCGTTGGCGCCGATCACGGCTTTGTTGGCGGGCACCGCCATCCCGAGCGAATCGGCCACCAGCCGGCTGGTGCGATAGAACTCGCGGGCGTCGATATTGGTGCGCACGCCGAAGTAATCGGCACGCGTGCGGAGGGCCATCACCACTTCCTCAATCGCGGCGTTGCCGGCCCTTTCGCCAACGCCATTGATGGTGCCTTCCACCTGGCGCGCGCCGTTGCCGATACCCGCCAGCGCGTTCGCCACCGCCAGGCCAAGGTCGTCATGGCAGTGTACGCTGATGACGGCCTTGGCGATGTTCGGCACATTCTCGCGGATGCTTTTAATCAGATTTCCGAACTGTTCGGGCACCGTGTAGCCGGTAGTGTCCGGTATGTTGACCACCGTCGCGCCGGCATCGATCACGGCTTCGAGCATGGCGAAAAGGTAGGCCTTGTCCGCGCGGCCGGCGTCTTCGGCGTAAAACTGGACATCGTTGACGTAGCGCTTGGCCAGCTTCACCGCTTCCACGCTCAGCTCTAGAATGCGCGCTCGTTTCTCTTCCAACGTGCGGCCATAGCGTTCGTCGCGGAACTTGCCCATGATGTGAACGTCGGAGGAGCCGATACCGGTGTGGATGCGCGGTTTCGCGGCCTTATCCAGCGCCGCGCCGCAGGCCTCGATGTCGCTTGGAACGGCGCGGGAGAGCGCGCAGATGGTAGGGCCCTGAATCTCCCGCGAGATCTGCCGCACGGCCTCAAAATCGTCCGGCGACGAAGCGGGATAGCCGGCTTCGATCACATCCACATTCAAGCGGGCCAACTGCCGCGCCACCGTCAGCTTGTCCCGGCTTCCCAGCCGCGTGCCCGCGGCCTGTTCGCCATCGCGCAAAGTGGTATCGAATACCGCAACCAGATCGGACATCGAAAAGCTCCTCGAACGCCAAAAAAGATCAGTACCTCCGATGTTAGCAAAAGGGGCTGCTACACCACCGCAGCAGGACGGCCCATGGGTTTGCGCGGCCCGTCGCCGGTGCGTGCCAAACTCCGGCAACGCCGGCGGTCTTTTGCCGCCGGTTCTTTTCTTATCTCTACTCTCATCCACCCGCCAGCGCCGCCTGCCGCAATGTCACAAAGAACCGGCCGCAAGACCGCCGGCGTTACCGAGCCGCCGAGTGCAGTCACCACCCATCTCCCCAACTAACTCAATCACTTACCTCTCAAACCCCTTGACGCACCCGTGATACTTAAGTCAGGACTGTGGCGCCAGGCTCCGACGGAAGACTTGGGATCTCGAGATTCCTAACCGCCGGCGGAATACGGATAGCTATTATTGCCGCCCGTCGGATATCAGAGAGTAAGGAACGAATCGACCCGACATTGTCCGCCATCCAGCGGGCTCACATCGACGAAGTTTCTACTCAACCCATCGGGTGGCCGATACGCACGGCGATAAGTCCGGTTTAGCCCGGCCACCCGCAACGAAATCTCTCCATCCCAAAGTGTCTGTCCCCCGCGCGGAGCGGGATGTCTCCATGAAAACGCTTCGGCAAGTGTTGATCTGCGCATTGCTGGCGGCGCTCACCGCGCTCGCCCTTGCGGCCACGCTTTTTGTGCGCGCCGCCACCGCCACGGTCGCGGCGGTTCCGGCCGAGATCCGCCTGACGCGCGCCGCGCTCGTTCACCAAGCCGACGCGGCGCGCCAGGATCTCACGCACCAAATTGCCGCGGCCCGCATCGCCGCGCTCGATCTCTCTGGCCGCCAGGCTACTAGGTTCCGCACCGGCATTCTGGCGCAGACCGGCGGTTTCGCCGACGCCGCCAGCCGCCAGCTCGGCGGCACGCTGTCGCGCGTCGATTCGGTCCTCGACACCACCGCCTCGCTCGAACGCGACTTGCGCCCCACCGTGCACCATTCCGCCGCCATCGCAGCCCAGATCGACGATTCTCTCCCCATGTTCCTCGATTGCGACCACAACCCCGATTGCTTGTTCAACCGTTACGTGGGGGTCTCCCGCGGCATCGAAACCGCTGCCGGCGACGTCTCCGGCATGAGCCGCGATTTCCGCCGCGACTGGCCGGATTATCTCAAAACCTGGCAGGACATCGGTGTCCAGACCGATGGCTTCGTCTCCAACATGAACCGGCTTACCCATCCGCACTGGTATGACCGGTTGATCGGCTATACACTCAACGGCGTCGTCATCTATCGCAGCTTGAATCCGGTAGGAGCCGCCGTCACCGGCGCCCAGATTCTCTCCTCCCGCCCGTAAATCGCCGGTCACCGATAGGCTTCACTGCGGTGGCGAACCCCGAAGATGCGCATGGTGCCGTCATGAAGCTCGAACATGACGCGGTAATCGCCGATTCGCAGCCGGAAGGAACCCGTCAAATCGCCGTGAAGTGGTCTCACATCACCCGAGCCAGTGCGAGCCTACCGCAGTATGGCTTCGAAGATGTGCATCGCGGCTGCACGGTCGAGCCGTCGCACCGCGGCCCTCGCTTCCGCGCGCCACTCGATCTTGACTGGGATACTCATTATGCCCGTCGCCCTAGCTTAGCTTCTTAAGGCGCGCTGTTACAGGAAAAATACGAGCCGTGTTTTGACGAACATAGGCTCAGATAAAACAGACCACCGAATGTGCTGCGCGGAACGGTGGAGCTGCACCGTCAATACGTTGCGACTCGATTTCCCTCATCGCGGCAGCCGCCTTCCACAGCCTTTCCACCTCCGCAGCAAACCCGCAACAAAATCCTCGGGAAATGTCTCCGCTCGGTAGATCTCCGCTATGGCGAGACGTGGCTATTTACTGAACGGGAAATCCTCGGTTTTCAGCCCGAAGTCGGCAAGAACCTCTTCCATCGGAATGCCCTTGCCGCCGTGTGCCGCGAACCATTCACGGCCCTCGCGCACCGAGCGGCGGTCCTCGTCGGTGATCGGCTCGTCGTCAACGGGCGCAGACGTGGAATTATCCAGCATTGCCTCCAGCAGACCGGCGATCGCGTTGAGCTTCGCCGCTGGCAGGCGCTCGATCAGTTCGTGGACGTGCTCGCGTGTCTCACTCATCGCGCTCTCCTCGAGGCCTGCTCTCATTTTGTCACAACCCCGCCTCGGTCGCCTCCGCGGGCGCAGGCCTTCTTGACCCTAACGGCTGACCAGTACCCTCACTATTTAACCTTCCCCCCCGGTCTGCTATCCTCTTAGGGAGCGCACTTCCGCGTCCGCGCCCTCCGGGAAAACCAGAATGAAATACACGTGTCTTGTTTTTTCCATTATCTTCTTCGCGTCCGCCGTGGCGGCCGATGCGCAAACCACCTCGGTCACGCTGAACGGCAGCCCGTCGCGTCAGATCGGCCAGCCGTTGCTGATTCCGAAAACCGCCAATCCCAACCTCGTGGAAGGCCGCGAATTGTGGAATCCCACCGGCATCGCCTTCGATTTCGCCCCTTCGACGCCCTACGTCTACGTGGCCGACACGTTGAACAACCGCGTCCTGGCATGGAAGAACTCGACCGGATTCACCAACGGGCAGCCGGCCGACCTGGTGATCGGACAGCCGGACAAGTATACGACCACCAAGGCCGGTCCGGGGACCGTGTTCACCACCGGCTTGAGCGATCCCACGGGCCTTGCGGTTTGGAACGGCGACCTCTACGTCGCCGACAGCGGCAACAACCGCATCCTGCGCTATAAGGAGCCCTTCACGCAGTTCGCCCAAACCGGATCGTATCCCACGCCGGATCTGTACGTGGGCCAGCCATCGCTCAAATCGAACTTGGTGAACTATCCGAGCGGCGCCCCCACCGCGCAAGGCCTCTCCCTCTCCCCCGGCGGCTCGGCGCTCCTCGCCGCCATCGCGTTCGATAGCAACGGTAATATGTGGGTCACCGACCCCGGCAACCGCCGCGTGCTGGAATTCAGGGCCGCCGATGTCAACAATGGAGGCGGCCTCTTGAACGCCGCCGTCGAGCTGGGACAACTCGATTTCGTCAGCCTGCAGCCCGCGCTCAACCCGTCCACCGGCCAGCAAATCGCTAACCAGTTCGCCGTGCCTTCCCAGTTGGCCTTCGACCCGGCCGGCAATCTCTATGTTTCCGATGCCGACCCGAGCGGGCTGCTCAACCGCGTACTGGTCTTCACTCCCACCGTCGTCAGCGGCGAATCGGCCGCACGCATCATGGGAGTGATGGGAGGAACGGCGCTCCAGGGACTCACCACCGCCGAGTTGCAGACGATTTCCGATCAAACGCGCTTCTATAACCCGGGTGGCATCTTCTTCCTCGCCGATAGCAGCGTCGGCATCGTCGACACCAGCTATAACCGCATTTTGATTTTTCCGCCGTATGCCTCCTGGCCCAGCGTGAGCACCTATTTCTCTCCGCAGGCGACCGGCGTGCTCGGCCAGAACGGTTCGTTCCAAACCGTCGGCGTTAACGGCAAGACGATTCCCACCGTCCTGACTCCGCCCGCCAACGCGGGCGTGTTTTCGAATCCCATCACGGCGGCCATGCTGCCGGCCACCAAGGAACTGTTTGTGGTGGATACCGGCAACAATCGTGTGATGGTGATGCCGACCCAGACTTCGGCCGGTGGAGGGACCGCGTCCGGTTTGCCTCAGTCCAGCGCGAACGGTGCGGTGCCGTTTGGCAACGCCACGCGAATCCTCGGGCAGGATACGCCAACCATGAATTCGCCCAACCTGATCGAAGGCCGCGAATTCCAGTTTTATGACGGCCAGGCCATCTTTAGCGGCGAGCCGCCCTACGATGCCGGCGTCGCCCTCGATACCTCAGGCCCGGTGCCCCATCTTTACGTGGCCGATCCGCGCAACCATCGCGTAATGGGGTTTTACGATGCCCGCAAGCTCTACCCCACCGGAGTGCCCGAAGGCCAGCAGGCAAGCAATGAAATCGTCCTCGGTGAACCGGATTTCAACACCGCGGTCTGCAACTATCCTACCGGCGATCCGACCAAGACCACGGCGAACGGCCTTTGCTTCCCGTCCGGCGTGCTGACCGATTCCAATGGCAACCTCTACGTGGCCGACACCTTCAACAGCCGCGTGGTCCGTTTTCCGGCGCCCTTCGCCAACTGGCCGAAGACGCAGGTGATGGAATCCGCCGACCTGGTGCTGGGCCAGACCAGTCTTACCGGCGCTCCCATCACCGATCCCAGCGCGGTCAATATGTACGCTCCTTATGGCCTGGCATTTACCGGAACCAACGGCTTGATGGTGTCCGATCTCGTCGATAATCGCGTCCTCTATATTCCTTTCTCGAGCGGCCAGACCACCTTCAACGCCCCAGCGGACAATGGCAAGGCCGCCACCAAGGTCTTCGGCCAGCCGGATTTTGTCACCGTCACAACGGGTTCGGCCGCCAACAAGCTGAACTCGCCGCATCACATCGCCTGCGATACCAACGGCCAGGTGTATGTCACCGACCCCGGCAATAGCCGCGTGCAGATTTTCGCCGATCCCAACAACTCCTTGACGCCGCCAGCCTCCGCCGATCCCATCCTCAGTCTGCCCAACCTGACGGGTTCGCAGGGCATCTTCGTCAACCCGACCACCGGTGAGATCTGGGTCACCACCGGATCCTCTGCCGTCCGCTATCCCAAGTACGACACGCTTGAGCTGAATCCCGCACCCACCGGCACGGTCCAGGCCGCCAACATTACGCTGGCGGTGGCTCAGGATCAATATGGAGATCTCTTCCTGGCCGATGCCGCCAGCCGCGTCGCGGTTTACTACCAGGGACTGGCCGGCCTGCCTGTTTCGGCTAGCTACTTGACCCAGCCGCTCGCGCCCGGGATCGCCGCCAGCCTGTATTCGGTCGCTTCGCAAACTCAGTTCCAAACCCCGGCGATGCCTTCCTCGGGAACCGCGCTCTCCGGGTATCCCATGCCGATGACGCTCACCGACGCAGAAGTGATGTTCAACGGAGCCGCGGCGCCGCTCTACTACGCCGGACCCGGGCAGATCAACTTTCTGGTGCCGATGAGCGCCCCCGTCACCGGCACGGCCGATGTCGAAGTCGTCCAGGTTTCCACCGGCCAGGTTCTGGGCGCCAGTTCCTTGTCCATGGCTACCGTGTCGCCCACCATCTTCTGCCCGGGCGCGTGTCCCCTGAATGGCGGCTTTTATCAGGCGGCCGTGCTCAACCAGGACTCTTCGGTCAACAGCGCCACCAATCCGGCACTGCGCGGAAGCATCATCCAGATCTTTGGCACCGGCCAGGGAGTCGTGAACGACCCGCCCAACGATGGCGCCGCCGCCGTCGGCATTACGTCCACCACGCCACAGACGCCGCGCGTGGCGATCGGGACCTGTTTTGTCGACGACTGCGGGCCGATCCTGGCCGGCGATCCGACCAACGGCAAGTGGATCACTTATTCCGGCCTGGCGCCGGGATACGCGGGGCTCTGGCAAGTCAACGTCCAGATCCCCATGGCCACTTTGCCCGGCGTGCAAACGCCGCTTGCCATCCAGTATGACGGCGTCGGCAGCACCAGCCTCAGCTCGGGATTCCATCTCACCATCGCCGTGAAATAACCCGCCTGGCGCGGGAAGTTGTCCGAGGCTTGAAAAGCACCGGCGGCG
>Ga0181517_10005069_pt1 | contig 11754 bp, 10 predicted proteins | sample PEATcosm2014_Bin_31_FD_119748 | JGI IMG/M metagenome (GOLD analysis project Ga0181517, IMG submission 119748) | Peatland microbial communities from MTU Mesocosm Facility, Houghton, MI, USA - PEATcosm2014_Bin01_30_metaG | ecosystem: Environmental > Terrestrial > Soil > Wetlands > Peat | place... | reverse complement strand
TCGCCGCCGACAACGATCTGACCAATCTCGCCCGCGTTCAGACCGAATTGCAGATCACTCTCAACAACGCCAAGGTCCAGCAGGAAGACCTCACCAGCCAGATCAACGACGGCGTCGATCCGATTCAGGTTGTGAAACAGGCTGAAACCGATCCGCAGGTTCTCTCGGATCAGGCCACGCTGAAGTCTCTGCAGTTCGAGCGCCTGGCATTGCTCAAGAGCGGGCCCGACAGCGACGTGATGAAGGAGCTCAATGCCCGCATCGATGCGGTTCAGAAATTCCTCGACGACGACATGGACCGCGCCAAGAACGAGGCCCGCGCCGAGATGCTCAGCACGCTCAAGAACCAGATCCTTCAGGTTCAGCGCTCGCTGGACAGCATTGCCGGCGAAATCCGCGACAAGCAAAGCGAGCAGTCCGATCTCTCGCTGACGATGGCCAAGTACCTCGTCGACAAGGAAACCGAAAACGGCTACGCCGAACTCATCAAGGACGCCGACAGCCAGTTGGATCAGATCAACAACATCCTTCAGACCAAGTACGCCAGCGGCGTGCGCTGGGCTCGTCTGCCGGTCAAGCCCGACAGCCCCAGCTTCCCCAAGCTTCCGGTCACCATGTCCATCGCCATCGTTCTGGGCCTGGGCCTCAGCCTTGGAATTGCCTTCGCCCGTGAGGTGACCGATACGTCCGTCCGCACCCCGCACGACATCACCCGAGTCGGCGCCATCAACTTCCTGGGCATGGTTGTCCACGAAAGCGACGATCCTCAGTCCACGGGCGCCAACCTCCCGCTGGTGATCTACGAAGCGCCGCACTCCATGATGGCCGAACAGCTCCGCCAGGTGCGCACTCGCCTCCAGCACGCTTCCAGCCTCGACACCACCCGCAGCATCCTCGTCACCGGCCCCGGCCCCGACGATGGCAAGACCACCATCGCCACCAATCTGGCCGCCGGCCTGGCGCTCAACGGCCGTCGCATGCTCCTGGTCGATGCCAACTTCCGCCGGCCCAAGCTGCATCAGATCTTCGGCCTGGATAACGCCCAGGGCTTTGCCGACGTGCTCAGCTCGGTCGATACATTCGAGCAGCTTGTTCAGGAAACCAACGTTCCCAACCTGTTTGTTCTGCCCAGCGGCACCAAGCCCGCCAACGTGACCGAACTCCTGGAAAGCCAGCTTCTGAGCGATTTCATCGAACGCGCTCTGGAAGAATTCGATCACGTCGTGTTCGACAGCGGGCCGCTCCTGTTCGTTTCGGAAACCGTTGCCTTGGCCCCGCGCGTCGACGGTGTCGTTACCGTCGTCCGTGCCCGTGCCAACAGCCGCGGCGTTGTCTCCCGCATGCGCGACACGCTCCGCCAGATCAAGGCCGAACACCTTGGCGTCATCCTCAACGCCGTCCGCGCCAATGGCGGCGCTTATTACGGCCGGGACATCCGGACCTACTATGCCTACCAGAGCGGCAAGCGACTGGTCTGATCCGCGCGGTTTGGTTCAACCCTTAACATCAACCTCGGCGCCGTGTTCCTCACGGCGCCGAGTTCGTTTTCGCTGCCGCTACGATGAATCGGTAACAGGCCGGAGTTCACGCACAAAAATGCGCCTGCGGCCTCGCGCATTCCCATGCGGGCGCGCCGCGACCGTTGGCCACATGGCGATAACGACTCGGGAATTTCGCTGCTGGGCCTACGACGCCGCAGCCAGCTCCACGCGCGGCAGGCCGATCGTCTTGGCACTGATCTTGTCCTGAAGCCGCATGATCCCCTCCATCAGCGCCTCCGGCCGTGGCGGGCAACCGGGCACGTACACGTCCACCGGCACGATCAGGTCCACGCCCTTCACCACGTTGTACCCCCACTTGAAATACGGCCCGCCGCCCACCGTGCAGGCCCCCATGGCGATCACGTACTTCGGGTCCGGCATCTGGTGATACAGCCGCTTGAGCCGGCTGGCCATCTTGTAATTCACTGTTCCCGCCACGATCATCAGATCCGATTGCCGCGGCGTCGCCCGGAATGCCCCCGCCCCGAACCGGTCCAGATCAAACCGGCTGGCGCCCACCGCCATCATCTCGATCGCGCAGCATGCCAGCCCGAAGGTCATCGGCCACAGGCTGTTCTTGCGGCTCCAGTTGATCGCGAAATCCATGCTCGTGACGATCAATCCCTCTTCAAAGCGATTTTCAATCCATGACATGATCAGTTACCTTCCATTGGCCGACAAACGATCCGGCCGGCACAGTGGCGGCGATTGTAACGCAATCCCCCCTTCAAACCAGAGCACGCGACCATGACCGCCGCTTTTGATTCTATCGATGCCACGCGCGACTTTCTCGCCGCCCGGCTTCTCCCGCCGCCGCGCCGGCTGGCCGTCTATCGCGGATCATGCACGGCTCCCGATCCCATTCGCGTAACCGTCGGCGACGTATTTAGCGATAAGCGGCCGCAGTCCTATCGTCTGTCCATCAAGCCTGGACATATCATGATCCTCGCGACCGATGAGGCCGGCGCGTTTTACGCCCGGCAGACTCTTGCGCAGATTCGCCGCCTCTATCCGCCGCCGTCCCCGCTTCCACGCCTGACAATCCGCGACTGGCCCGGCTTCCCCGTCCGCTCCGTTCTTCTCGATATCAGCCGCGACAAGATTCCAAAACTCAAATCACTGCTTGCCCTGATCGACCGTCTGGCGGAATGGAAATTCAACCAGCTTCAACTCTACACGGAGCACACGTTCGCCTACGCCGGCCACGAGGCGGTCTGGCGCCGCGCCAGCCCACTGACTCCCGCCGACATCCGCCAACTCGATTCCCATTGCCGGCAACGCCACATCGACCTCGTTCCTAATCAGAACTCCTTCGGCCATATGGAACGCTGGCTGCGCCACCGCGATTACATCCACCTCGCTGAAGCACCCGACGGCGCTGATACGCCTTGGGGCTTTCGCTGGGACGGCCCGTTCAGTCTCTGCCCAACCGATCCGCGATCGATCCAATTCCTCGCCGGCCTCTACGATCAGCTTCTGCCGAATTTCACCAGCCGGCTTTTCAATGTCGGCTGCGACGAGACTTTCGACATCGGCCAGGGCCGCAGCAAACGCCAATGCCAGCGCCTCGGCATCGACGCCGTCTACCTCAATTTCCTGAAGAAGGTCCACCGACTTGTCCGGGACCGCGGCCGCACGATGCAATTCTGGGGCGACATCATTCTCAAGTCCCCCGGCCGGATCAATGACCTTCCGCGCGATGTCATCGCACTGCAATGGGGCTATGAGGCCGATAGCCCCGTCGATGCCGAATCCGGACAATTCGCCGAGGCCGGAATTCCATTTTACGTTTGCCCCGGCACGAGCAGTTGGCTCTCGATCGCCGGCCGGACCGACAACGCCATCGCCAATATCGCCCGCAGCGCCGCCGCCGGCCTCCGCCACGGCGCTGCCGGCCTGTGCGTCACCGACTGGGGCGATCACGGGCATCTGCAATACCCGTTCGCGTCCGACATTGGATTGGCGACGGCCGCAGTCCACTCATGGTGCGCCGCCTCGGCCGCCAAGTGGTCAATCACCAAGTCTCTCGACGCCCAGCTTTATCTCGACTCGTCGAACGCCGCGGCACGGATCGTTTATGACCTGGGCAATGTGTACCAATCCCCCGGCAAGCTCGTGTCCAACGCCTCGGTTCTTTTCCGGATATTAGTCCCCACCAGCGCCCGCGCCGACCCGATGCCGGGACTGACGCGGGGCAGCTTTCAAGCCGCCGAGCACGCCATCGAGAATGCCATCGCGCGGCTGCCACGTTCGCAAATGTCCATGCCCGACGCCGATTTATTGAGGGCCGAACTGGAAAACGCCGCCGCCATGTTGAGGCACGCCTGCCGCATCGGCCTGTCGCGCCTCGGCGCGCCGCCGATGAGTGACAAGGCTCTGGCCGCCGAGTCCCGCCGGATTATCAGGGAACACCGCCGCCTGTGGCTCGCCCGCAACCGCCCCGGCGGGCTGGGCGATAGTGAGCGGCGGTTGCCAGTGGCGTCCCGATGAGAACATCGCCAGCGTTGCGGCCATTCCAGGTACGAAGCGGAATCGCAAATGCCACATGCAACCCAACCGCGGATGCAGGCCACATCACCGGATGTCGCAAAGCGGTACTTGCGTCTTGCCCTCCGCATGCGAAGGAGCGGCCCACATCCATCACGCTCATCGTCAAATCCACCCGTTGATTTCAACCCGATGTGGAGCGCGAATCGCCCCTCGCCCTGTTCCTCTCCCCGCGTACAGGGATAGGCGACAAAAGGCACGCCACCGAATGAGTCACGCACCGCTGCTGACGTACGCTGGCGTCCCGGTTTGACACCGAATCGCCGTAAGGTAATCATCCATCACACGAGTATGTCCGCACCATGGTACACCAATATCGACAGTCTCCGGGCCGACGGGTTCGGGGGCTTTTGCACGTTCCAGGAACTGGGCGACTGCCGGCTGGAGTGCGTCCCGGCGGATACCGGCGGCATCGGGGTTTACGTGGTGGTGCGGCCGGATGCTCGCGCCCCTGGATTTCTTAGCAAGAGCACGGGCAGCACCCTAACGCGGCGAGGAGACCCAAGCGTGCCGGTTGAAGAGTTGGCTGCAAAATGGGTGGACGGGGCACAGGTGATTTACATCGGGAAAGCGGGATCGCCGCAGAATCCGTGGGAAACGCTTGCAGAGCGAATCCGGCAATTCGTTGACTTCGGCGCGGGCGAGCCGGTTGACCATTGGGACGGCCGGTATATCTGGCAACTGGCGGCGGCCGAAGACCTTGTTGTGTGTTGGAAGGAAACTCCCAACGAAGAACCGGCGGATGTGGCCGGGCGGATGATTGGGGAATTCAAAGAGGCATACGGCGGGCGGTTGCCGTTTGCGAATCTGAGTGAGTAGGGTTCGAGTTGGCGTATGGGATCGGCGGCGAGGCTGGGGCCGGTGATGTGGGGGCGGGGACATCTCGAATTTCAAATCTCAAATGGGTCAAGAGTACCCTCGATGCGATCGGCCGGTAATGCGGCGGGGCTGGCGTGCGTCATAAATGGATGAAGGCCGGCTTGACAGTGGATCGCGGGCAGGGGTAGAAGCGCATGTGCGGGGGCGGGCGCTTTTTTGTGGAGCCCATGGGAACGCAGGTGGAATTGCGGCAGTGGTTTGAGCGGGTGGTCAGAAACAATTACCGCCTGCTCTATTCGGTCGCGTTTCCGATCGTGCGCCAGCCGGCGGCGTGCGAGGACGCGGTGCAGGAGGGGTGTCTGCGCGCTTATCGAAACCTGGGGAAGCTGGATGATCCGGCGGCCGTGGTGTCGTGGCTGGTGCGGATCGTGCGGAACGTGGCGCTGGACGAGGCGAGGCGGCGAAAAATCGCCACGGCCGAACTGGTCGATTCGCCGATGGAGCCCGTCGATCGCACGGCGGTCGGGCCGGAGAGCGATATGCGGCAGTTGCTCATGGATGAGATCGCGACGCTGTCGGACGGACTGGCGGAGGTGATCGTGCTGCGATTCTTCGAGGGGCTGGAGATCGAACAGATCGGCAAGCGGCTGGGCTTGACGAGCAACGCGGTGCGCGTGCGTCTGCATCGGGGACTTGAACACCTGCGGCGCCTGCCCCGGATCGCGAATTTGAGCGAGGTAAGCGAATCGTGATCGGCTGGGAAGACATTCTCAATGAGTTTCTGGAGGGCGGGCTGGTGCGCGCCGATGCCGAGGCGCTGCGGTGGAAGATTCAACTGCCGACGGAGGCGCGGGCGGCGATGGATCGGGATTTGCAACTGGTGGATGACCTGGGCGCGATGGGCGGAGTGATGAACCCGTCAGCCGCCACGGCGGGCGCCGCAATCGGACGCATATTTGATGTCCTGGCACGCGAGAGTGCTATCGAGGCGCCGGCGCATTGGCGCTGGGAAGCCGGTGTGCCGACGGCGGGGCGGATGGATGATGTCGTGGCGAAAGAGGATGCGGAGTTGGCGGGGCAACTGGCGGATATCGGCAAGTCAATGCCAATTGCGGCAGGCGCTCTGGACCGGCTGGTGCAACGGATCAGGGACATCGAATTGTCGGGCGAACTGGACCCGGGGCAGGAAGATTGCGATGCAATGCGGATATTTCCGGCCGGTCAGGAGCTAAAGTTCGACGCGCTGGCGGCGAGCAAGGATGTGCTGCCGCCCCAGACGCCGCCGGCAGGGGAAGAGCCCAGGAAGCCGTGATTCTACGGCTGAATGGGCAGGAAGGCGATGCAATAAGAGGTTGCGAGGGGGACAGTGACACTGGTGAGCGTCAAGGCGCCGGTATCGGGGTCGATCTTGAATTCCACAATGCTGCCGGAGTTCTGGTTGCCGCAGAGGAGCCAGTGGCCGGTGGGGTCGATGTTGAAATTGCGCGGGATTTTGCCGGTGGTGCTTGTCCAGGCGAGGAATTTGACAAGGCCGGTGTCGGGGTCGATGGTGAAGGTGGAGAAGTTGCCGGGCCCGGTGGCGTCGCGGTTTGACGTGTAAAGGAATTTGCCGTTGGGTGAGACGACCAGTTCAGCGCCGGCGCTGGTGCCTTTGTAATCGGGGGAGAGTGTCGAGATGTGCTGCTTTTCGCTGAGTTTGCCGGCTGCGGCGTCGTAGTCGTAGACGAAGAGCATGCTGCCCATTTCCGTGAGCAGATAGCCGTGTTTTCCGGCGGCGTCGAAGGCGAAATGCCGCGGGCCGGTCCCGGCGGTAACGGCTTGGAAAGGCGGATCGTGGGGCGTGAGTTTGGCGGCGGCCGGGTCGAGGTTGTAAAGGACGATCTTATCGGTGCCCAGATCGGGGACGAGCACGACCTTGCCTGTGGAATCAAAGGCGGCGGAATGGGGGAAGGGATGAATTTGACGGACGGGGTCAATGCTCTTGCCGGTGTGTTGCGTGACGACCGGCGTACCCAGCTTGCCGTCGGCGTCAATGGGAAGGGTTGCGATATTACCGCCGTAGTAGTTGGCCACGATGGCGGAATGGCCGGTGGGATCGACGGCGATGTGGGATGGGTCACGGCCGAGGGAGGGCTGTTCGTTGAGAAGAGTGAGCAGGCCGGTCCTGGGGTCGATGCGGAAAGCCGCGGTGGCGCCGCTGGCGTCGGCGGACTGATTCTGGTTGGGATAGGTGGCGGTGGAATAGAGGAACCGGCCGGTGGGATCGATGGCCAGCCAAGTTGTGTTGGGAATTCGCGACGTGACGATGGGTGTGGAGACTTGTCCAGTGGCGCAATCGAAGCGAGCCACTTCGATGACGGAGTTGGAACTGAGATAAACCCAGCAGGCGGATGGCTGGGTCGATGGCGCGGTGGAGGGTATGGCTGCATGGGCGGCCGGGAGGATGGCGGCCAAGATCACGACAGGCAGTCGCAGCGCTGCGGCCGTGAAGTGCCTGAATTCAAGGGCGGAGGTCATGGCGGAATTCCTTGGCCGATGGAAATGAGCCTCATGGCTCAATGGGCAGGAAGGCGATGCAGAACGGGGAATCCAGGGAGATGGAGACATCGGTCAAAGTCAGTGCGCCGGTATCGGGATTGACTTTGAATTCGACGATCTTGCCGGAATTTTGATTGCCGCAGAGGAGCCAGTGGCCGGTTGGGTCAAGGTTGAAATTGCGCGGGATATTGCCGGTGGTGCTGGTCCAGGTCAGTGGTTTGAGCGTTCCCGAGTCGTGATCGACGGCGAAGGTTCCGATGCTGCCGATGCCGTTCTGGTCGCGGTTGGAGGCGTAGAGAAATTTGCCGTTGGGCGAGAGAAGGACTTCGGCGGCGGTGCTGGTGCCCTTGAATTCAGGGGCGAGGCTGGAGAGGTGCTGTTTTTCGGTGAGATTGCCGGTGGCGGCGTTGTAGTCAAAGACGAACAGCGTGCTGCCCATTTCGGCCAGGAGGTAGGCGTGTTTGTAAGCCGCGTCGAAGGTGAGATGCCGCGGCCCCATGCCGGGGGTAACAGATTGGAACGGCGGATCGTGGGGTGTGAGCTTGGCGGTGGCGGGGTCGAAGTTGTAGATGACGATCTTGTCGGTGCCGAGGTCGGGGACGTAAACGAACTTGCCGGTTTGATCAAAGACGACGCAATGAGGATGGGGCTGCGTCTGGCGCGATGGATCTTTGCTCGTGCCGGTGTGTTGGATGACCTGCGGCAGGCCGAGTTTGCCGTCGGGGCCGATGGGCAGTGAGGCGACTTTGCCGCCGCCGTAATTAGCGGCAACAGCGCCATGGCCGGCCGGATCGACGGCGATGTGAGCCGGATCAAGACCGCCGGAGGGTTGTTCGCCGATGAGCGTGAGCAGGCCGGTCGTGCGATCGATGGAAAACGTGGCCAAGGCGCCGGCGGCGTCAGAGTTCTGGTCCTTGTCGGGGAAGGACGCGGTGGCGTACATGAAGCGGCCGGAGGGAGCGATGGTGATCCAATTGGTGCTTGGAACGGCGGAGGTGATAACGGGAGTGGAGATTTGTCCCGTCGTGCAATCAAAGCGTGCGACCTTGATGACGGAATTGGAGCTGAAGTAGACCCAGCAGGCGGCCGGCGGCGCGACCGAAGTGCCGCCGGTTTGGGGGCTGGAGGAGCAGGCCGTTAATGCTCCCAGCGAACCGAGGAGCGATGCAGCGGCCAGGTGCATAAGGGCAGGCCAAGGGGACGGGCGGGGCGAATGGGCGACGGATTCGTGGGCGTGGGTCATGGGATTCCTCTTTCCTTTGCAAGATGCCAGTTGCCGAAACTGACGGGGATTGTAGCGTTGGGCCGGTTGAGACGACAGCAACGCGACCGTGTTGCGCCAGCGTGGCGGGGGCAGGTTTGGGCGATCATCTTCGCCGAAAGAAATTTGGATTGGGGAAATTCCGGCTTAGGCGACGGAACTTTCGCTGGAAGCGGTGTCGAGCCGGCGAAGTACGTTCAGGAGCCCGTGCATGTGAAGCGGCTTGAGGAAAACATGCACATGGGATGGGGCGATGGAGGCCTGGAGCTTGCGAAAACGATCGTCGCCACGTTCGGTAAAGATGGCCAGTTCGCGAGGGCGCGAACCGGCGGGGAGTTCGCCGAGCCGATCGATAAGCCGCCGATTTTCGGCGGAATCGGTAACGTCAACAATCAAGATGTCAGTTGGATCGTCGCGAAGTATGCGCATGGCCTGATCAGCGTTCGCGGCGGACAATACCGTGTGGCCGAGGTCCATCAACAGCCGATTGGTCGGCGCTTCCTCCGGGAGTTGATAACCGGAGGGAAGAATAACCGCACGCAAAGTTGTATGCTCCTGGACGTTCATAGCGATCTGTCCCTTGCTGTAGCGCTGATAAGCTTAACGGGAAAAAGCGGTGGAGACAACGAATTTGGGCGTCTTAACCAAATCTTAGCGCTTGATCGCGGCGAGTGTGGCGCAAGTCACGGCTGCTACTGAAGTTTAGTAAATTCATTGATTTGCATGCGTGTAAGAATTGTTGTTGCAATCTCTTGGCGACGAATTGGACAGGGTGCTCGCTGTTGTAGTCTTGCACAAGGAAACGGCCGAAATCGGTCGAGAAACCGCAGTAACAGACTCAATCGCGCCCGAAAACACGCGGTGGCGCGCCCAATCAGTCCGATAACTGCGGATTGTTGCTCATTTCAGTAATCGGCAGGCCGTCAGCCGACGACCGCGCCGTTGCGAGGTCGTTTTGCGAACCTGGGGGGTTCTCCCTGCCCGTCGATGTTGGAGTGTTTGATCTCGAGAATGACCATGTGCGGGCCAGAAGATTAAGAATTGGTAATGGTCTTGCCTTAGCGGTGCGGCTTAATACACTTCAGCGTACGTTCCCCGCGTATTGGGGGCTGGATGTCATCATGGAGTCAGTTCTCCCAGCTTCGCCACAAGCCCCGGCCGCACCGAAAACGGCGACCCAGGCACCGGTCCCGGACGCTGTCGCGCCGGGCCCAGCCGCCCTCAAGCCGGGGGAAGCCCTGTTCGATCCGGCCACAACCCTGATCGACAGCCGGGGCGTCAGTGTCTTTTACGAAAAAAAGGAAGCGATCAAGAGCGTTTCGCTGACTATGCCGCGTAACCGGGTGATCGCGATGATCGGCCCCAGCGGCTGTGGCAAGAGCACGTTTCTCCGCTCCATCAACCGCCTCAACGATCTGATCCCCGGCTGCCGCGTCACCGGGCAGCTCATGATCGGTGGGCAGAACATCTACGATCCGGGCGTCGATCTGGTCGAACTTCGCCGACAGGTGGGCCTGGTCTTCCAGAAGCCCAATCCGTTTCCCAAGAGCATCTACGACAATGTGGCCTACGGACCGCGATTGCATGGACTGCACAACCGGGCCGAGCTCGATGCGCTGGTCGAGGATTGCCTTCGCAAGGCCGCCATCTGGGACGAGGTCAAAGACCGGCTGGATTCCAGCGCGATGGGCTTTTCCGGCGGGCAGCAGCAGCGGCTGTGCATTGCCAGAGCCCTGGCCACCAAGCCGATGATCCTGCTCATGGACGAGCCGTGCAGTGCGCTGGATCCGATCGCATCGGCCAAGATCGAGGATCTGATCACCAGCCTCAAGAGCCAGTACACCATCGTGATCGTGACGCATAACATGCAGCAGGCCGCCCGCGTCAGCGATTTTACCGCGTTCTTTTATATTGGAACGCTGGTCGAGTACGATCGGACATCTGTGATGTTCACCAATCCGTCGCAGAAGCAGACCGAGGACTACATCACCGGCCGCTTTGGTTGAACGCCGGACCGCCAGCGGGCCGGGCGCATTTGCGCATTGGTCAGGATCGTTTATGTCACATCAACTCATCGATCTTCTGGACGACCTGAACAACCGCATGGCTCGGATGACTAGCCTGGTCTGCATGCAGGTCGAACAGGCCATCGAATCCGTTTTTCGGATCGACGCCGACATGGCGCATCAGGCCGTCGAGATGGACAGCAAGATCGACGAGGAGGAAGTCAACGTCGAGAAGGCCTGCATCAACGTTCTGGCGTTGCACCAGCCGGCCGCGACCGACCTGCGGACGGTGATAACGATCATCAAGGTGAACGCCGATTTTGAGCGGATCGCCGATTGCGCGGTCAACATCGCCCAGCGCGTGCAGCCGCTGACAATGGTCCCGGAATATGAGCCGCCGACCGACATGCGGCTGATGGCCAATTGTGTGCTCACCACCCTGCGCGACACTATCCGGGCGTTCAACATGCGCGACGAAGACCTCGCCCGGCAGGTCATCCGCAGCGATGACGTGGTCGACGCCCTGTATCATCAGATCGTGCAGGACAATCTCGCCCTGATGGTGGGGGACGGCCAGAAGGTGAATGTCGATCTCTCGAATATCATGATCGCCAAGAACCTGGAACGGATGGCCGATCATTGCAGCAACATCGCCGAAGACGTGATCTACATTCACAGCGGCCGGATCATCCGTCACATGCACGCGACGTAATTTTGCCGGAGATTCCCACCGTCACCGCCAGTTGCATCCGGCACCGTCGGCGGCGCGTTTCCTCGCCATGTCCATAAAAAACAAAAGGCGAGGCCTCGGCACGCGCCGTGGGCCTCGCCTACAAAGCAAGGGTTCGAGATTGATCAGGCGATCGCCTTCTTGATCATCTTGCCGTGAACCATCAGGCCGGCCAGGCCCAACCCGATCAGGCTCATCCATGCCGGCGAGGGCAGGGGAACGCTGGCGGCATTGGGGAGTTCCTTGAGGCCGAACGTCTGCGTGTAGCGGCAGGACGGATTGGCGTCGATGACCAGGTCGCCACCGTTGGGG
>Ga0181517_10005064_pt1 | contig 11766 bp, 13 predicted proteins | sample PEATcosm2014_Bin_31_FD_119748 | JGI IMG/M metagenome (GOLD analysis project Ga0181517, IMG submission 119748) | Peatland microbial communities from MTU Mesocosm Facility, Houghton, MI, USA - PEATcosm2014_Bin01_30_metaG | ecosystem: Environmental > Terrestrial > Soil > Wetlands > Peat | place... | reverse complement strand
GGCGCCCCAGGTCCGCTTGGTGACGGTGTGGTCCGTGGGCTGGCGGTTGAGTTCGGGCGCCAACTCGGCCCAGTCCGGCGGTCGCTGGCCCGTGGGGTGGGGCTGCTCGATGCGTCCCGGCGCTCCTCCTGCGACGTTGATAAGAACGACGGGAAGCTGATGGCGTCGGAAGGCGGCGGCCAGCGCTGCGGCGTGGTCGATCACTTCTGCGACCGGGTGCACGGTGGGGAGAGCGACGATGCCCTTCTGCAGATCGATGACGATGAGGGCGGTGATAGGGTCGAGAGTGGTGAGGGACAAGCGATTCTCCGGTTGATAGGGTGAGATGTTTTCTGCGCGCCTGCGAAACGACTTAATGCTTCTCTGGTATGCGGTTCGAGACCACATAGATCAGCACGCTGCAAAGCAGGGCCAGGCCGCCAAGGATAGGAAGCAAAACCAGAAATCCGCTCCCCGTTATCCCCTCGCGGGTAACGCTGAAGGGGATCAGCGATCCAAAGTCCAGGGAAACGCGCTTCACCAGGTCCAGCCAGCGCAGTCCCCTGACCGACTGCCAGGCGACAAGCGAAACAGCCGCCAGCAGGTAAACGCAGATGGTGAAGATCTGTACCCGCACGATGGGCTTGTCGATGCTTTCGAGCGCCGCGGACCGGCGGCGCAGTTGGGCGCGCCACCAGATGGTTCCAGGGGCGGGCGGCGCTGCCTGCTGGATGGTCCGGCGGCGATCTTCGCGGAAGGCCTGTTCCAGCATGAGCAAGTCGGCGCAGGTGCGGCAACTGCGCAGGTGATCGGTCAGATCGGCTGGGCAGGCGTGGGGCCATTGACCGCTCGCGGCCAACTGCCGGATTTCGTTCTCATGGGGACAGGGGTTAGCGCTCATTGCCGCCTCCTTTGGATTGCTTGCGGAGCAGGCTGGCAGCCTTGCCGCGGGCGCGGAAGAGAAGCAGCCGGATGCTCGCGCTTGCCAGACCGGTGATTTGGGCAATTTCGCGGTGCGAGTACCCCTCGGCGTGCGCCAGCCAGAGCAGTTCGCGGTCTCTGGGGCGAAGCTGTTTCAGCACCGGGCCGAGCATAGACTGCGAATCGGTTTGGCCGCTGTTGCCGTCAATCGAGAATAGTTCTTCCGGCATCGCGTGGATGGAGGCGGGTTGCGGCCGCCGCCAATGATCGCGCAGCAGGTTTGCGCCGATGCGGAAGAGATAGCGGCGCGCGGCCACCTCACCGGGCTCCGGCATTGTGACGCAGAGAAAGCGGACGAAACTCTCCTGCATCAGGTCGTCGGCCAGGGCCGGATCGCCGGAGACGCGTGCCAGGTAGGCCCACAGGGAGGGCGCCGAGCGCTGGTAAAAGCCGGCGAAGGCGTCGCACTCCAGCGGTTGGCTGGCCGCCGGCGACGCCTCCTCGGCAAAAACCTTCGGCAATGTGGAAGCCCACTGCACTGGCTGCTGCTTTCTCAACGGGTTTGCCCTCGATTACCGCTGGTCGGTGGAGATCTGCGAATCCGAGGACGGGTTCATTTCCAGATGCTGGGGCATGGGTATCAGCCCCAAACGGCGCGCCAGCATCCAGGAGAGGCCTGCGGAAAGGATAAATCCAATTCCCGGCATCAGCGCCAGGGTTCCCAGGATGACGAAGGGGATCTCCATCTCCGGGCGTGACCTCCGGATGAGCAGCAGTCCGGCTCCCAGCAGCGAGAGAACAATGCCGATCTGCAACGGGGTAAGCACGCGCGCCACAGCATTGGGCATGCTTTGGCCAGGCTCGACGTTGAGAGAGATCGGGGCGGCCTCCAAAAAGCGCTTGCCGGCCTCGCTCTCCATGTAATGCGCTAGTTCCTGGGTCGACGAAAATTTGTCAATCAGCCGCCCGTGCACTTCGCTCTGCAGCCGGAAGGTGCGATTCCAGCGCCGGTTCTCGATAAACGCCTTGGTCATCCAGAGCAGCGCCCCCAGAAAACAGGCGAAGCCAGTGACCACGGCAAACGGCGTAATGATATCGGAAACCCGCTCCTGTTGAGGGCCTGCCTGCGAATACTCCGGCCAGACAGCGCGTTCCAGCGCCTGGTCGGGAGAGCCGTCTTCCGGGCGCATGTGGGTGAAGAGATAGAACTCCGGATTGCGCACTATCTCGGGGTGCAAGGCCAAAAACTGGCCGAGTTCCGGGTTATTGCGGTTCACGTATTCCGTGTTCGCCAGCAGCGAAGGGTCGTGCGCTACGACTGTCGTGAGCGTCGGTGTCAGGCGGAGCAGCTTGATCAACTCCTGCTGCGTGGCCTTCACGTCGCGTTCGATGGCGGGCGCGGCAGCGTTGGGCTGAGCAACGGGTTGCGGATGCGCTGCCACAGCAGGCTTCTGTGCCTGGGCAAAGACGGCGGCAGGCAAAGCCGCAAGGGCGAAACATACAGAAGCCAATTGCAATTTGCTTTGAATTCGGTTCATGGGGGCAATCCTCTCGAACAAGCGTTCCTGCTTAAACAACGATTGAGCGCGCGATTGGTTAACGGCGCGGCGGCGCGGCGGATGCTTCGCGTGGCCCGCGCCGCAAAAGGCGCGGAAGAAAAGCCGAAGTTACCGCCGGTATGGGGCGTGTTTTGCGCGGTTTGAAGCTGCGCAATCCAAGCACCAAAATTCCAGAAGTTATGCACAGATTGGTACCCTGTTTTGCACTTGCATTCACAGGTCGAACAGGCCTAACTTGCTTTCAGTTGGTAACCCTGTAGGGAACCGGAGAAGACACTTTCCAAAGGGCGGAGCGAAGCAGAACTGGTAGAAATCGGTGAAGCGTTGGGCGGCTTGTCCGCACCGCGTCGAAGCGAATGAAGCTGAGGAAGCAGGAACCGCCAGGCGGGAAGATGCGATTCGACCAAACTGGAGAACCGCCAGCGGCTTGTCCGCAGACGAGATTTGGTTGAAGTCGGAGACACATTCACGGCCCCGGCGGGACGATGCAAGGTTCGCTGAAAGTCAGGGCTTGGTCCAAGGCGAAGCAGGAAGCGCAACGCTCGATGGAAACCCGAGAAGCATCACCGGCTCGTCCGGAGATGCGGGACCGGGTGGAAAGAGACGGAGCGCGGAGAGCAACGCCGGAAGATACAGGTTCGGATGGAAGGTGAAAACTCATCGTTGAGCCCGGCCGCAAGGTGTCTGATCCGATGAGAGACAAGGGGACCCCGAAAACGCCAGAGACGCGAGTCTCTGGCGTTTTCGTTTGTGCTCCACTCGTCTGGCCAGCTCCCGGCTCCTGTGTCATGCTGGAAATCATGCGAATGGAATCGGATCCACAACCGGACAGCACCCTGGTTCTTGCAATCGACACCTGCGGAAATACCGGCACGGTGGCGTTGGGCAAACGGGCCGGGGAGCGGTGCGAGGTGCTGGGCCAGCGAGAGCTGGAAGGGCGCAGTTATTCCACCACGCTGGTGCCGGCAGTGAGCGATTTGCTGGCCTCCGCCGCGGTTGCAAAGCCCGCCAGCATCCTCGCGGTGAACGGCCCAGGGAGCTTTACCGGGGTGCGGCTGGGGATGAGCGCGGTGAAAGGCCTGGCCGAGGCTTGGCAGGTCCCGGTGTTTGCGGTTTCGCGGCTTGAGGTGATGGCGGCCAAGGCCGGAGTCGGTTCGGCTGCCCAGGACGCGCACCGCCAGGAGGTTTTCCTGCGCGTGGCTGTGCCGAGTACTGAAGCGCACGAGCTGCTGGCCGGAGCCCCGGAACTGGCGGAGATCGAAATCCGTCCCGAGCGGGTAGCTGTCTGCGACGATAAGGCCTCCGCGCTGTTGCAGGCCGTCTGGCCGGCGGTGGAGCAGGTGCGCATTGAGCCCCCAACCGCAGCGGATGCGCTGGTGCTTTGCGCGCAGCGGATGGCGGCCGGCGAAAGCGAGGATCTGGCGCTGCTGGACGGCTACTATCTGCGCCGCTCTGACGCGGAGATCTTCGGCGACGGGCTGGGCCAGGGAGCGGGCTCAAGACCGGTTCAAGCACCGGGAAAGCCCTGAGATGCGCGTGCGGCAAATGATGGAAGCGGATGTGGCCCGTGCGATGGAGATCGCGCGGAGCCTGCCGGAGGCTCCTCACTGGACAGAAGCGGCTTACCGCTCCGCGCTGGATCCAGGTGGCCAGCCGCCGAGGACGGCGCTGGTGGCGAAGGAGGCTTCGGGGGCCGTCGCGGGCTTCGCGGTGGCCTGCCGGGTAGGCGACGAGGCCGAGCTGGAGCTGATCTGCGTGGCCGCCAGCGACCAGCGCAGGGGCATTGGGCGGCAGCTCCTGAAGGCGCTGATTGCAGAACTCGGGCAGAGCGGAGTTACGAAGGTCTCGCTGGAGGCGCGGGTCTCGAACCGGGCCGCGCTTTCGCTCTATCGCGCGCTGGGGTTTGAGCAAATCGGAGTCAGGCCGCGCTACTACGATGATCCGCAAGAGGATGCGGTTCTGATGGCCCTGCGGCTGGCAGGCCTTTCCCTGGGGTGTTGACCGCAGTGGCAGCAAGACCGGCCGTGATTGCCGTCACGGGTGTTCGGTATGTGCCCTGAATTCCACACAGATTGGGTACTTTTGGCTTTTTTCGCACTTGCCCGTTGTGCAATTGCGGCGATATATGTAAATGTTCTGAAACAAACAACGGAGGTGCCTGATGGACGAAGTACTGGATTCCACGCTGGGCGCGGAGATTGATCGCCTGCATGCAGAACATCACAACTACGCTCAGCGGCTGGACGAATTGCTTGGAAAGCCTTACCTCTCGGAAGAAGAACAACTTGAGGAAGTGAAGTTGAAGAAGCTCAAGCTGCATACCAAGGATATGATTTACGCTCTGGAGCGCCGGCTGGCGGTTGCGGTCTAGAGCACCGAAGGGGCAAGACCCAGGCAAGCAACAGGCAGGGAGTTCGTGAATGACGGGCCGCCGGTGCTTCGCTGCCGGCGGCCGTTTTCACCATCTCAAAGTGCGCGGCTGGCCGATGGCCGGCAGACGGGCCTATCGCCGTATAATCGTTTGGACTATGGTTCGAGACGGATACGCTTACGGTGTGGTTTTTCTGGCGGTAGCGGCGGCGCTGGTGTTGTTTACCGGTAGCTGGTGGCTGGGCATTGTGCCGGTACTTCTGGCGGCTTTTTTTCTGTGGTTCTTTCGCGATCCGCACCGGACCATTCCGGCGGGCGCCGGGCTGATTGTGTCGCCCGGTGACGGCGTGGTGACGGAAACCGTCGCCATCCAGACCCCGGAAGGAACGCGGCAACGGATCAGCATCTTCCTCAGCGTCTTCAATGTGCACGTGAACCGCTCGCCGATCGCGGGCGTGCTGACGCGTGTTCACTATCAGAAGGGGCTTTATCTGAACGCCATGAATCCGGCCTCCGCAGACCGCAACGAGCAGAACATCGTAACGGTGCGGGGCGAGGGATTCGAGGTCACCTTCAAGCAGATTGCCGGCCTGCTGGCGCGGCGCATCGTGTTCAACCCGCGCGAGGGCGAAACGGTGGGACGCGGACAACGTGTGGGCCTGATCAAGTTTGGCTCCCGCGTGGACGTCATTGTGCCGGCTGAGGCGGAGCTGAAGATCAAGGTTGGCGACAAGGTGCAGGGTGGCTCGAGTGTGCTGGCGGCCGTACCCGCAGGGGCGATTCGATGAACGGCCGCAACGCGGTTCTGACTCCCGCCCAGGCTCAGGCCCGTGCGAAGCAGCAGGCCCGGCTGCGGCGGGGCATGTACATTCTGCCCTCGCTTTTCACGGTGGGTAACATCGCCGCCGGCTTCTACTCGATTACTGAAACCATCACGGCGGCGATGGGCAACGCCGACGCGCATACCCATCTGGACTGGGCCGCGATTGCAATCATTATCGCCATTCCCATGGACTCGCTCGACGGGCGCATCGCCCGCATGACCAACACCTGCAGCGAGTTCGGCAAGGAACTGGATTCCCTGGCCGACGCGGTGACCTTTGGCGTGGCGCCAAGCCTGCTGGCCCTCATCTGGGGATTCCATTTCCTGCCCGATTGGATCGATCCCCAGTTGCGCATGAACCTCGTGCACCTGGGAGCCTTCATCTGCTTCCTGTTCCTGATCGGGGGCGTTTCGCGGCTGGCGCGATTCAACATCAGCCACGACGCGCAGCCGCGCAATCCGGGCCGGCCGGGACGCAAGTATTTCGTGGGCATGCCGATTCCCGCCGCGGCTGGTCTGCTGGCATCCACCATTCACTTCTTCTATGGCTATCCGGTGATGAACTGGTGGGTCTCGGTCGCCTGGCTGATCCTGGTGGGAACGTCCGGCTTCCTCATGGTGAGCACTTGGCGCTTCTGGTCGGGCAAAGAGATCGATTTCTCCCGGCGTCACCCGATCCAGTTGTTGAGCCTGATTGCCTGTGTGGTGTTTGTGGTTGTCAAGTTCTCGCAGGTCTCGCTGTTTCTTCTCGCGCTGACCTACATGTTCTCCGGGATCTGGGCGCGGGCGGCTTACTCGTGGTCGCGCCGTCGTCGCCGCCCGATAGCTGAGATTTCCGCGCCGGTGGCCGAAACAGCAAACCAGGATTTACACGGCTAGTTTCCGAACCGCAAAGATTCGTTACCCAAAGGATGCCTGTGTACCAGATAGCTATTGTTGGAGCCTCTACGCTTTTGGGGAAGGAACTGAAGGAGGCGCTGACCGAGTCGGCGCTTGCCTCGTCGAACGTTCTGCTGCTGGACGAAGAGGACGCCCTGGGACAACTGGACCAGGTGGGCGATGAGATTGCGTTTATCCAGGCGGTGGAAGCCGATTCCTTCGAAAAGGTCGACTTCACCTTCTTTGCGGGCAGCGAGGAGCTGACCCGTGCGCATTGGCGGGCGGCGCAGCGTGCGGGCTCCACGGTGCTTGACCTGACCGGAGCGCTGGAGCAGGAGCCAGGCGTGCTGGTGCGCGCCCCCTGGTTGGCGGCAGAGGCGGGCACACCCGACCTGTATACGCCGGCCGTGGTTCCGGCTCACCCCGCGGCGCTGGCATTGGCGCTGCTAATGGAGCGGCTGCTGATGGCTGCGCCGGTTCGCTTTGCTGCGGCAACGGTGCTGCTGCCGGCCAGCGAGTTCGGGCGCATGGCCATGGACGAACTGCACCAGCAGACGTTGAACCTGCTCAGCTTTCAAAGCCTGCCGCGCGCCATCTTTGACGCGCAGGCGGCCTACAACCTGCTCTGCGGCTTCGGCGAGTCGTCCACCGTCAATATCGACGCAGTGAATGCGCGCATCCGGCGGCACTACGCAGCCCTGGCGGATCGCAACTGGCCCGCTCTCGGTTTGCAACTGGCGGCCGCCCCGGTCTTCCACGGACACGTGTTTTCCATCGCCCTGGAACTGGAACATCCGGTGGAGATCGCCACGCTGGAAGACGCGCTGAGCGGCGAGCATCTTGACCTGGTTCTGGAAGATACGGACTCCCCTTCGAACCTGGCCGCCACCGGTCAGAACGACGTGCTGGTGCGCCTGCGTCCCGAGAAAGACAACCGGAACCCGAATCTGACCTCGCGGATCTGGCTCTGGGCTGCCTCGGACAACCTGCGCCTGTGTGCCCTGAACGCAGTGGATTGCGCGCTCGACCTGCGCCGCCTGCGCCCGGCCGGAACAGTTCAGTAACCACTCGCCGTGGCAGGCGACTGCTTCGCGTGGCCCGCGCCAGCAAAAAAGCGCGGGGCTTGGATTCGTGCAAAACATACGGCAAGCGAAGGGCAAGTCGGCCTGAAACCCACACCAGAATGAAATCTTAGCTTGCCTGAAATCGGCAGCCTGCCGGAAATTCGCGCTCGGCTGAAATTTTCGGCTTGGCTGAAACTCGCGCCGTAGGCGCAATGTTGATTAGCCCAGCGCTTCAGCGCTGGGAAAGCGCCAACCAAAGCCTCGGAGTCCCGTAGGGACGGCGCATTCTTACCTGTGCTAAGGTGTTAGCCATGGAACCGGCATTTGTCACCGTCAGCAGCGAAGGTCAGGTGGTCATTCCGCCAGAATTCTTGGAATCCCTGGGAATCGTGGCGGGAGCGCGTATCTCGATTCGCGAGGAGGGCGGCGAGTTACATCTGCGGCCGGACACGCTGGAAGCCAAGCTTCGCGTGATCGACGAATTATGCGGCATCACGGCTGGAGGTCCCTCCATGACCGATGATTTGCTGGAAGATCGGCGGCGGGAACGCGCGCTTGAATTGGCCAAAGATGGCTTTTAAGGTTCGAAAAAGACTGTTTTTGTGCTTGATTCCTCCGCAGTTCTGCGCTACTTGGATCGTGAGGCAGGCGCGGAACGCGTGAAAGAGATTTTCCGGACTTGTGCATTTACCTCTGCTAGGATGTTCATCTCTGCGGTCCAGTGGGGAGAGATTGCCGCAGTTCGGCGCAGGCGATTCGGCGCCATGGAACAAGAGAGAGTTCTGCGGTATCTGGCCCAACTTGATTTTCAAATCATTGCAGCGAATACGGCGCGAGCGGTCCGGGCCGCAGGAATTCGCGTCGATTACAAACTGGCGCATGCAGATGCTTATGCTGCTGAACTGGCGCTCGATTCGCCCGAACACGTTTTGGTGACAGCGGACTTCGATTTCAAGGCTGTCTCAGATTTGATCCGCGTTGAGTTTCTCCCCGCCAAATAAACAGCCTCCGATCCCCAGTCAGATCAGTTTTTTCCGATGCGCAGCCATGCCTGTTCGATATACGCGTCGGTCATGCCGGCCAGGTAGTCGGCCACGGTGCGCGCCAGACCCTCGTTGGCGATCTGCGCCTGGTGGTCGGCGGGCATTTGCGTAGGGTCGGCGCAGAAGGCGGAGAAGAGCGCTGTGACGACCTGATCGGCGTGCCGGTGCGACTCTTCCATGACTGGGGAGTTGTAAAGGCTGGCATAGAGAAAGCGCTTTGCTTCGGCGCGCTGCGCTTCCATTTCCGCACTCAAAGCGACCAGGCGGCGCGGCGCAAGGCGCACGTCATCCAGTGTGGCTGCGCCGGAAGCGGTGACCTGCCGATGGGTTTCAGCCATCAGGTCGGTGGCCAAAGCGTTGAGCATCTGCTTGAGCGCTTCGCAGGCGGTGAGCTTCGCCGATGCGGCGGGGAACTGGCGCAACGCCGCGTCGTGGAATCCCCGGAACAGCGGCACCCCGGCGCGAACCTGCTCAAGAGAGAGGATTCCGGAGTCGAGCCCATCATCAAGATCTGAGGTTGTGTAGGCGATCTCGTCCGTCAGGTCGATCAACTGCGCTTCGAGGGGCGGGAATCTGTCGAGGAAGTAGTCGGCCAGCTCGGGATGCTGCCCGAGGGTGTAGTCGCGGGAGTGCTTGACGATGCCCTCGCGCACGCCCAGCGTCAGGTTAAGGCCGCGGAACGAGGCGTAGCGCTCTTCGAACCAGGTGACGATGCGCAGCGCGTGCAGGTTGTGGTCGAAGCTCAGTCCGTGGGCCTTGAGGGCGTGGTGGAGTGCCTTTTCGCCGGCATGTCCGAAGGGGGGATGGCCGATGTCGTGGGCAAGCGCCAGAGCTTCGGCGAGCTCGGCGTTGAGCCCCAACGCGGCGGCCAGGGTGCGCGAGATCTGCGCCACTTCCAGCGTGTGGGTGAGGCGGCTGCGGAAGTGATCGGAGAGCGAGCCGTTGGGCAGGCGAGAGAAGACCTGGGTCTTGCCCGCCAGGCGGCGAAAGGCGCGCGCGTGCAACACGCGGGAGCCGTCGCGGCTGAAGGGCGTGCGGTAGGGATGGGCCGGCTCGTTGCAGGCGCGGCGGGTCAGGTCGCTGTCGTCGCCGCCCGGGACCGCGATCGCGGCAGGAAGCCGGGCAGGCAGTTTGCCGGCCGTGGCGATACCGCTTCCATGGATGCCGATTTCTTCCATCCGGGTTTGCCCCTCCTGAAGGCTGCCGCGGAACCGGTTCAACTAAGTTCACCGGCACTTTCTGCTTCGTTCTGGTTATACCTCATCGAGGGAAGATGGGAGGCAGCAAAGACGGACCGGAGGCGTCTGGGTCTGGACAATGCTTACCGGCGGGCGTAACATCCTGCCCGAATCATTTACTGGGAAATGGTGTGGGGTTCGCACCCGCATCCGCCTCAGAATTTTCACTTTGGGAACTGGAGGCAATCATGAAAGCAATCAGAAAGCTCGCGCTGGTGGTTCTGGCTCTCGCGGTTCTATCCACTACGGGGTGCGATAGACACTCGAAGAAAGAAGTTTATTACCTGGTTACAGCGAATCTCTCGCTGCCTTACTGGCAGACGGCAGCCGCGGGGTTCAACAAGGCCGCCGAGCAATACAAGGTGACGGCGAAGGTGGTGGGACCGGCTGGGTATGATCCGCAAGCCGAACTGACCGAATTGAAGTCGGCAGTAGCTGCGAAACCGGCGGGCATTCTGATCTCGGTAGCCGACATTGCGGTCATGCAGGCGGAGATTGACGCGGCGATCGACGCCGGAATCCCGGTGATCACCATGGATTCGGACGCCGCCGGAAGCCGCAGGCTGTACTTTATCGGGACCAACAACCTCGAAGCCGGCCGGTTGGGCGGTCAGCGCGTGATTCAGAAGCTGGGAGGCAAGGGCAACGTGGTGTTCTTCAGCATTCCCGGCCAGCCGAATATCGAGGAACGGCTGAAGGGCTTCAAGGATGCATTTTCGGCACGGCCCGATATCCACGTGGTGGATGTGGTGGATATCAAGGGCGACGTCCAGAATGCTTTCGATTGGACCCGCGATTCCCTGGTCCTGACCGGTCCCAAAAAGATCGATGCGTTTGTGTGCCTGGAGTCCGCGTCGGGCAAGGTGGTGGGCGAGGCGCTGAAACGGGCCAACGTGACCGATCGCCTGCTGATTGCCTGGGACGTGAACCCGGACACCTTGGACGGGATCAAGGCGGGGACCATCGATGCGACGATTGCGCAGAAGCCCTACTCCATGGCGTACTTTGGGCTGAAAATGCTGGACGAGGTCTTCCATGCGCCACCCACCAAGCTGGGCAAGGACTACAGCACCGATTCCTTCTCCCCGTACCCGGTGTTCGTCGATACCGGCACTTCGCTGGTGGACAAGAGCAACGTCGATTTGTACATCGCCGGCGCAACGAAATAAGCACCAGTGTCCGGCGTCTGCACTGCGGCAGTTACTGGCCGTTGGGCGATCGCCTTCGCCTCATCCCGCGCCTGGAATAAAGGCGCGGGAGCATGGGCAAGATGCGCCGCAACATTTTCGATTCTGCTCTTTACTGTTGAAAGTCTCCCACCGAGCAGTGTCCATTGGGTTCTGCCGCGTAGGCCGGTATGCGGACGCTGCCGATTGAAAAGGACGCGGTAGAGGAGAAAGACAAAAGCCCCGGAGAGCGTCAGCTCGCCGGGGCTTTTGTCCGCTTCAGTCGGCTTGCAGCGAAACCAGAGTTGGTGTATCCCGAAAGCACTGTATCAAAGTCGACGCGACCATCAGGGTCGGGGTCCCCACGGACAGGTCTTCGTCCGTGGGGTGAAGCGAGCGGCGACCTTGCACGAAACTGATCTGGCCGCCGGGACTCTGGCTTCGCTCTAGGGCTTGGGCTCCCCGATGGCGCTCTCCTGCTTCGCCATTTTGACGCGGGCGCTGTCCAGCTTGCGCTGAACCTTGGCGACTTCACCGGGCTCGAGGTCGACCTGCGCCGATTTCGCGTAGCCGGCGAGCGAGAGTTCCCACTGCGCGGCGGCCAGGCGGATGCGGCCGGTCTTCTCGTAGAGATCGCCCAGGTGGTCGTGGAGGGTTGGGTCGGTGTGGTCGCGCTCCACCGCGTGGAGAAGGTTCTCTTCCGCCAGCTCGTATTGCCCAAGCT
>Ga0181517_10005062_pt1 | contig 11770 bp, 5 predicted proteins | sample PEATcosm2014_Bin_31_FD_119748 | JGI IMG/M metagenome (GOLD analysis project Ga0181517, IMG submission 119748) | Peatland microbial communities from MTU Mesocosm Facility, Houghton, MI, USA - PEATcosm2014_Bin01_30_metaG | ecosystem: Environmental > Terrestrial > Soil > Wetlands > Peat | place... | reverse complement strand
TTTCCAGCAACCGCGCGCCTGCATCGTTGACCAATTGCAAGCGATTATCGCGGTCAAACGCAAACAGAGGCGTGTGCATCACTTCAAGAATGCGCGCAAGCAAAGCCGTCGCTTCCAGCGACCGGACCCGCTGCTTTTGCAGCAGGTCGGCAAGCGCGTTTACCTCCCAGGCCAGCTCGCTGAGCGCATCCTGATTCCCGCTTTCGCTCGATCTTGCTCCACGCGCGCGAAAAGAATAATCGCCCTCACGCAGCGACGACACAACATTTGAGAGCGTCTGCAACGGCCGGATGATGCTGTCAATCAGCGCGGCTGCCACCAGCGCAAGATAAAGCAGAAGGCAGGCGATGAGCAGCAGAGCCGGTGCGAGAGAAATTTGTTGTTGATAAAAAAGAAAGCCGGTGAAGGCCAACGCAGGCAGCGCCAATAAAAAACAGAACATCCACGCCCGGCGGACTGCCGAGCGGCGGCGACGGCGTACACCTTTCTCATAGCCCATATTTTTCGATGCGGCGATAAAGCGCGGAGCGGCTGAGTCCGAGAGACTCCGCGGCCTGCGAGATGTTGCCGTCGCAGCGGCGCAGAACCTTGCGGATAAGCAGCGCCTCGACCTCGTCGATGCTCATGTTTTCAAACGACTGTGTGGACCCACGCGCAGCGGCGATGGCCAGATCCGCCGGTTCGATCTCGTCGCCTCGGCAGAGCAGCACGGCCCGCTCCACCGTGTGCTCCAGCTCGCGCACGTTGCCCGGCCACGCGTACTGCATCATCTGTTGCAGCGCAGCCGCCGAAAAGCCAATGGTCTGTTTTCGGTAGCGCGTGCGGTTGCGCCCCAGAAAATGCTGCGCCAAAAGCGGTATGTCCTCGCGCCGGTCGCGCAGCGCGGGCAGGTGAATTTCAACGGTGTTGATGCGAAAGAGAAGGTCTTCGCGGAAGTTGCCGGCCTTGGCTTCCTCGTCGAGTTTGGCATTGGTGGCGGAGAGAATCCGCACATCGACGCGCCGGGTTTGCGACGAGCCCACGCGCTCCAGTTCACCGGTCTCAAGCACGCGCAGCAGCTTGGCTTGCTGGCGCATGGGAACATTGGCAATCTCGTCCAGAAACAATGTTCCCCCGTTGGCGAGCTCGAACCGCCCGATGCGGTCAGTGCGCGCATCGGTGAAGGCGCCTTTGACATGGCCGAAGATCTCGCTCTCGAAGGTGCCTTCGGGCAGCCCGCCGGCATTCACGGCTACCAGCGCCATGCGCGCGCGAGGCGAAGCGGCGTGCAACAGGCGGGCCACGATTTCCTTGCCGGTCCCATGTTCGCCCGTGATCAGCACGTTGGCGTCCGAAGGGCCGACCTGCGCAATCAACTCGAGAACTCCCCGCATTGAGGGCGCGCCGGCCACAAATTCCGGCATGCCTTCGGCGCGAAGCAAGCGGTTTTCCAGCTCCAGTTGGCGTGCGCGCCGTAGCGCCTGGCGCAACTCGGCGTGAACGCGAATCAGCGAGAGCAGCCGCTCGTTCTCCCAAGGCTTCTGAATGAAATCGCGTGCGCCGCGCTTGATACTTTCTACTGCAAGGTCAATATTGCCCCACGCGGTCATCACGATCACTGGAAGGCGCGTATCGAATTCATGGATGCGCGCCAGCAGGTCGAGACCCTCTTGACCGGAGGTGGTGTCGCGCGTGTAGTTCAGGTCGATCAGCAGCACATCGTATTCGCGATGGCCCAGTTCCTCCAGCAGCGCCTGCGGCGAACGCACGCAGTCTACCTCGATGCCCTGCGGGCGAAGCAACAGTTCCACGGCCTCCAGGATGTGCGCCTGATCGTCGGCAACCAGTACCCGGATTGGTTCTTGCTTATTGGAGATGACTTGCCTCCACCGCGCCGGTTTTGGCATCGGATATCGTGATGCCGTATCCTTCGAGGACGCTGCCGGTGACGCGCTTCACCTCGATGCGTGCCTTCTCGTATGCGGTCTCGGCCGCCACCAGCGCCGACTCGGCCAGTGCTAGGTCGTGCTCGGCAGAGAGCGTCTGCTGATTCGATCCCGCGCCCAGTTTTTGCTCCTTCTGCATGATATCCAGCGTACGCTGCGCCAAGTCGCGGGCTTTGCGGGCCGCATCAATTCGGCTGGCGCCCTGCTCCAAAGCATAGCGCGCGCTGCGCACCTCGATGCGAATTTGTTTTTTCAGCTCTTCCAAATATACCTGCGACTGCCGATACTCAAGCTCGGTGCGGTCCTGTTCTGCCTTGGCGGCGCGGTTGCGCAACGGGACACTCAACTGAAAGCCCACCTGGTATTCCGGCGATGAGCCGTTCAACGCGTTTTGCAGTGTGCCGCTGTACCCGCCAGGCGCCACGATCTTGCTCCCCTGATTCGCAACGCCGCCCGACCCTGTCCCGTTGTAGAAGCCGTATAGCGCCAGCGATGGCAACAATGCATTGCGCGCGGTCTTGCGGCTCAATTCGCTGTTTTGTTCAAACAGAGCCGATTCCTGCAACTCCGGACGATTCTGGAGCGCCGTAGCAATCATATCCTGCACTGGCTCGGAGACAGTTTCAATCTGTCCGCCAATTTTGTCCACCGGAACCACCGGCATCTCTTCCAATATCGGGTCATCCAGCGAGCGAGTAATGGCGTTTTTCATATATAGCTCTTGTAACTCAAGATTAGTTCGAGCTATGGTCAAATCCTGCTCTCGTGTAGCTAACTCGCCCTCCGCCTTCAGTACATCCATCTCCGGAATGGCCTGTAACTCAAGCTGCTTGCGGCTGGTGTTCAACGTCTCCGTGGCAAAGGCGACTGACCGCTCACCTACCTGTTCGGTGTCATAAGCGCTCACCAGATCCCAATAAATGCGGCAAATCTGTATCACCGTTGCGCTGACCTGGGCGCGAAATGCTATGTTGGAGATCTTCTGATTAGTACGCGCAATTCTCAGAAAGCGCAGATTCGGTCCAAACCCAAAGCCCGCCAGCAACGGCTGCACAATCTGGACTCCAGTGGATACGTTGAGTACTGGATTCAAGCCGTTCTCCGGGCTATTGGAGGTCTGACGGTTATTGTTCCATTGCACCGCAAGCGAGGTGCCCGTGGCAAAGGCTTGCGTATAGCTCATGTTGAAAAGATTGGTATTGAATTTGTACGACGGCACGCCGTAGACCTGCTGATTGGTGAGCAGTTGCGCAGTGTGGTCGTTATACACCGTGGCGCTGATGACTGGATCACGGCTCGGCACTGTCGTTCCGATTCCGAGTGTGGAAGACACAATACCTGATGCGCCTGCTCCCGCGCCGCCCGCGCCGCCGCTGGTTCCTCCAGCGCCTGTGCCCCCACCAGCGCCTACGCCGCCGCCGCCGGGCGTACCCTGCACTACGCCGGTGTTGACGCCGCGCGCTATGCCGCCGGATTGGGTAAGCAATATGTCGGTCTGCGCAATAGGCAGGTTGTATCGCGCGATTACCATGTCGAGATTGTCTTCGAGCGCAAGATCAATCGCGTCGCGCAACGACAGATAGATTTTGCCGTCACGCACCAGGGAGTCTAGCCGCGCGGAGTTCGCCATACTGGGTGGCGGCGCGGTCTTCCCGCGATAGGCGTCGATGGGGTTATACGAGCGGCGCAACAGCCGGTCAAAGGGGATGCCGTTTTGCGCCGTCTGCGCGCTTTCGACAGCCGGCACAGGAGACTCGATGGAAGTCTTCGCAGCCACCGGCTCGGCGGCCCGCGCCAGGCCGGTCTGCAACAGCAGAGTCACGGCTAAACAGGTCGCGCGATAGTTCCGATGGCTAAGAACTCTCTTCGTGTGCTGCAACATCATAAAGCCTTCTTCCAGATTTATATTCATGAACTTCATTTGGCACTAACCTCCGCTGCATGCAGCATTTCATCGCGTTTCAGCCAGCCGTCGCGCAATTCGATGATCCGCTTGCTGTAACGCGCGTTTTCCTCAGAGTGCGTCACCTGCACGATGGTTGTGCCTGCGCGATTGAGTTCGCAAAAGAGTTCCATGATTTCGCGCGCCTGGGTGGAGTGCAGGTTGCCGGTCGGTTCATCGGCCAGAAGCAGCGCTGGCGCGTGAACCACGGCGCGCGCAATTCCCACCAGTTGCTGCTGCCCGCCGGAAAGTTGTGAAGGGAACAGGTCCTTCTTGGCGACAATCTGGAAGCGGTCGAGAATGTCGGCCACCATCCCCTGCCTCTCATGCGCTGGAAGATTCTTGTAAGAGAGTGGAAGATCGATATTCTCGGCGACGGTAAGATCGTCCAGCAAGTGATAGCTTTGGAAAACCATGCCGATGCGCTGGCGGGCCAGGTCGCCGCGCTGTTTGCGGTTCAGCTTATGCACCGCCGTTTCGCCAAACCAGTACTCTCCCAGCCATCCGTCATCGAGCAACGCCAGCACGTTGAGCAGCGATGACTTTCCTGCGCCCGACGGGCCCATCACCGTGACAAACTCGCCTTCCTTGATGGTGAGTCCAATGCGGCGCAGCACCCAGGTTTCGGCGTGGCCTGCCTTATAACTGCGTTCTACGTTTTTTAATTCGATCATAGTGTTACTCCTATCTCGAACAACGAGTTATTCCGTTCTCAATGCCTGCATGGGTTCCACAGTCGCTGCGCGCCGAGCCGGCAAGGCTGCCGCTAAGGTCACCATCATAGCGGTCAGAATCACCGCTCCCGCGAGAGTGATTGGATCGAATGTGGTTACGCCATAAAGCTGACTGCGGAAAAGACGAGCCAGGGCTACGACCGAAGGAAGAGCAATTGCAGTTGCAATCGCCGCGATGATTGCCATCTCGCGCACCACCAGCACAATTACGCCCGAGCGCTGCGCGCCCAGCGCCAGGCGCACGCCAATCTCGCGGGTGCGCTGCTCGGTGGAGTACGCCAGCACACCATAGAGGCCAACGGCGGCCAGCACCATGGCCAGCGCGGCAAACCCAATGGCGAGAAAGGCCAACGCGCGCTCATCGGCGGCGCTGTTATTTACCTGGACTTCCATGGTACGCAAGCCTTCAACAACCAATGTCGGGTCGAGTTGATGAACCGTCTGACGGATTGCAACTTCAACATTCTCCGGCGGCTGCGTGCTTCGGGCGTAAACCTGCACGCCTCCCGGATGCGGCTGCTGCTGATAAGACCTGTATACCGCTGGTCCCAGTGCGGTACGCAGATCGGCGTGCTTGATATCCCCCACAACCCCGACGATGGTGGTATCAAGTTTTACGTCGCTGCCGCGACCTTCTCCCAGCACTCGGCCAAGCGCGTTTTGCGCCGAACCGTAGAAACGAGTGGCCAACGCCAGATTGACAATGGCGACGTTGGGCTGTCCCTTCGCATCCGCCGGGGTAAATTCCCTGCCTGCCAAGAGCGGCTGATGCAGCGTGGCAAAGTAGCCGGGCGCGATCCATGGCTCTTCAAAATGCAGAATTTCATCTTCAGCTGGTTTGTAACCTTGCACCGTGAAACTTGACCGGCTCGAATCTCCACTGAGCTCCGGGTCGGTGGTAGCAGAGGCATTGGTGACGCCGGGAATCTGGCGCAGAGCTTGAAGTGCGTTGTCGACAATTTGTGCGGTGCGATCTTCGCCATAGCCGGAAGTGGTTGGATCGAACGAGAATGTGGCGAGATGGGTGGTGTCGAAGCCAACTGATTGATGGCGGAGATTGTCAAGCGTGCGCACAAATAACCCTGCGCCTCCGAGCAGCAGAACACTGAGAGCGATTTGCGCGCCCACCGCAACTTTGCGGAAACGCTGCGAACTCTTCGACGCAGTTCCCGCATTCTGCCGCAGCGCGCTGGCCAAATCGGGCCGCAGAAAGTGAAGCACTGGAGCGATGCTGAACAGCAAGCTCACAACCAGCGAGATTCCCAGCATAAACAGCAACACACGCCCGTCGATGGATGCCGAATACGGCTCTTCGCCGCGGTCAGCGTTGGTTATCAAGCGCACCAGCGTTGTGGCCACCACGGGCGCAAGAGCAAGACCGGCGGCCGCTCCTGCCAATCCAAGCAATCCGCCTTCCACCAGCAGTTGCGAAACGATGCGGCTCCGCTTGGCGCCAAGTGCGTAGCGCATCGACATTTCGCGCACTCGGCCCGCGGCACGCAATAGCAGAAGCGTGGCCACGTTGATTGCGCACATCGCTATCAGCAGGCCGGCCATGCTCATAAGGATGATCAGCGGCGTTTTCAATTCCGTTCGGCCCGGCGAAAAACCGGTCGAATCGTCTACGACATGAAGCCGCGAATTGTCGAGAAAATCCTTCTTGAAGTGCTCGGTCCGCGACTTGTAAAGAGTTAACTCATAGCTCCGAAGCGAATGCCATAGCGGCCCCAGGCTCGCCTCTGCTTTCGACGTGGTCAAGCCGGGCTTCAGCCGCGCCACCAGCGTGAGCCAGAGCGATTGATGGTTGTTCAAATCATCGCGTGGCGCCATCCACGGCATCGCAACTTCTACCATGCTGACAGGAATGAACAAACCCGGCCGGTATCCGCCGATGGCCGACTGAAAGTTTTCCGGGGCCACCCCGACTATGGTGAACGAATGACCGTTGATGAGCACGGTCTGGCCTACCACGTCGCGCGCAGCGGCGAATCGCGCTTTCCAGTATTCGTGGCTGAGCACTACCACCGGATTGGCATTCTTGGCTGTGTCGTCCTGCTGGGTCAACAGGCGGCCGATGGCTGGCTTGAGGCCGAGCAATTGAAAGTAGTTCCCCGTAACGATCTCGGCGTCTTTGTTCTCGGCCTGGTTATGCCAACTGACGCCCACATTGGCCCTGTCGGCGGCCAGCATCCCCTGAAAGACCCCGCTTTGGTCGCGCAGGTCTTTATACATGGGATAGGAGAAGTAATTATTGATATCGCCTCCGAAGCTGCTGGCTGAACCGGAGAAACCGCCGGTCCATTCAAAGCGCACCAGTTCTTTAGGCCGCTCAACCGGCAACATGCGCAGCAGCACCTGGTCAAAGAGCGTGAAGACGGCCGTATTGGCGCCCAGACCCAAAGCCAGCGTGGCGATCACGGTGAGCGTGAATCCCGGCGATTTGCCCAATTGCCGCAGCGCGTAGCGAATGTCCTGAATAAATGTCTGCATCTCCGAGTCCCTTCCTATTCCGTGCGCAATGCTTGCATGGGTTCAATGGATGCGGCGCGGCGGGCGGGGATGAATCCCGCAACGGCTGCGCAGAGGCCAAGCACTAACGTTGCGCCGGCCAGAGCGAGCGGGTCTGCCGCGCTCACCTCATAGAGTTGGCTAGCCATCAGATGACCGGCAATGAGCGCGGCAGGAATGCCGAGGGCAAGGCCGATGAGTATCTGCCACAGCGCGCCGCGCAATACCATGTTCACTACGCTCGCGCGTGTGGCGCCGAGCGCCATGCGGATGCCTACCTCGCTGGTGCGGCGAGCGACAAAGTAGGACATGACGCCATAAAGGCCGACCGAGGCGAGAATCAGCGCGAGAATTCCGAAGAGGCTCGTGAGTCGCGCGATCAGACGCTCCTGAGTGAAGTTTCCGGCCACCTGCGAATCGAAAGAACGCAGATCCATCACCGTAAGATTTGGATCGATGCCCGCCAGGGTGCGTCGAATCATCGCGTCTACATTCTGCTGCGGCGTGTTGAAGTCGAGAATCATGGCGTTGACAAACATTGACTGTGTCTCGGTGGAAATCATCATGTCTTCTTTGTAGCCGGTGAATTGCTGAGAGAGCGGTCGCAAAAAAACAGGGCGCGCTGGATCGCGTGGGCTGTTCATCTTGAAATCGTGGAAGACGCCCACAATCTCCCAACTGCCCGAGTACTGCGGCAGGTCGATGCCGAAGTGCTGGCCTACCGGGTCCTGCTTGGGGAAGAACCGCTTGACGAAGGCCTCGTTGACCACGGCAACCTGCGGCGAAGTAGCCGTATCCTCCTCGGTAATGCCGCGGCCGCGCACGATGGACACGCCTATGGAATCGAGAAAATGAGGAGTGACGCGATCCCAGGTCGAGCCGCACTGGTCGTTTGGCCCCGGCGCTGGATGCCCCTGCTGAATGACGCACTCGCCCCAGTTGTCGCCTTCCAGAGGGCTATAGAGCGCCATGCTGACGTTGGCCACGCCGGGCAGCGCGGCGAAGCGGTCTTCGATCTGGCGATAGAGCGCGGGCAGGCGGTCGACGGTATAGCCGGCGCCGGACGGATCGAAATGCAACACGTAGCGGTTGGAAGTGTTGACGCCCAACTTTTGATGTTCCAGGTTGGCCAGCGATTTGGTCATCAAGATGGCTCCCGCGAGCAGAACCAAAGAGAGTGCAGCCTGGAATACCACCAGAGTTTTTTGCGGCAGCGAAGAGCGGTCGCGTGTGGAACGGTTCACGCCGCGCAGCGCCTCGGCAGGCTGTGCGTGCGACGACAACCACGCCGGCCCCGCCCCAAAGAGTATGCCGGTGATAAGTGAAACCAAAAAGGCAAAGCCGAGAACGGCCAGGGACGGACTCGCGCTGATGGGCAGGTGTGTGGCGTCTGGGAAGGCGAGCGCGAGAATGGTGTGCGAACCCGCATATGCAACAACCAACCCCGCCAATCCGCCCAGGCAGCTCAATAGCACGCTCTCGGTGAGAATCTGTCGGATGACGCGGCGGCGGCCTGCGCCCAGGGCCATCCGCAGCGCGACGTCGGCACGCCGAGTTGTAGCGCGCGCCAGCAGCAGGTTGGCGATGTTGGCGCAGGCGATGAGCAGCACGACGCAGGAAAGTATCATCAGCATCTTCAGACCCTTGCCCGTCTCCAGTTGCAAGTTCTGGATGCCGCCGCCGCCCGGTGTGATAACCACATGCTGCTTAGGAATGATGCTCGCGCCGCCATTAGCGGTAAGTAACGGCCGGGTATAAAGCCACTGGCGCAACGCCGCGGTAAGCTTCAATTGCAATACGCCGATATTCGTTCCGGCGCGCACTCTGCCTAGCGGGTAAAGCCAGTTGGACTCCTGATGATGGAGAATGGCGCTTGGGCCCCGGACATAAGGCTCCATTTGAACCGGCATCCAGAAATCGGGCGGGGAATCCGATACGCGGTCCCCAAAAAAGCCGAGAGGCGCAATACCGATGACGGTGAATGGCCGCGCCTGAATGTAAACCGTGGATCCGACAATCGACGGATCGCCAGCGTATTCGCCCTGCCACGCCTGGTAACTGAGCACTGTTGTGGGCTGCGACGCGGGCATGTCGTCACTGTCGGTGAACACCCGGCCTGCATAAGCGCCCAGGCCCAGCGTAGAAAAGTAGTTGCCGGAGACGAATTCGCCGCGCAGCGATTTGGGCAACGCATTGCCGCGGCGCATGCTCCAATGCCATTGGCCGGCCTGTACCGCAGCCAGTTGTTCAAACTCCGGCGCGGAATTTTTCAGGTGGAGATAAAGGTCATAGGAGAAGATGGAAAAATCGCCGTTGGTCGCGGCATCGCCGGGAAATCCGCCATCTACGCAGCAATCGTCCGTGTCGCCAATGCGATAAAGGCGCGCTGGGTCGGTGACAGGAAGCGAGCGCAGCAGTATGCCCTGGATCAGCGTGAATATCGCCGTGTTGGCGCCGATGCCCAGCGCCAGCGTCAGCACTGCCGTCAGCGTGAATCCCGGCGACTTGCGCAATTGCCGCAGCGCGTAGCGAATATCCTGAAAGATCGTCTGCATGTTCGATTCCCTCCGATTCTGTTTCTATTCCGCGCGCAGTGCTTGCATGGGTTCAATGGATGCCGCGCGCCGCGCGGGAATTGCAGACGCCGCAAGCGCGAGCAGGAAAATGGAGATCGCGGCTAACCCAATCACTGTCGGGTCCAGCGGATCAACCTCGAACAACAAGGAGCGCAACAGGCGCGTGGCGAATACGGCCGCCACTGCTCCTATGCCGCAACCTATCAGTCCCAGCTTTGCACCGGAGACTAGCACCAGCCGAAGAATGCCGGTGCGCTGCGCACCGAGCGCGAGTCGAATGGCCATCTCCTGGGTGCGCATCGCAGCCGAAAAAGCGATGACGCTATAGATGCCCATCAACGCCAGCAGCACCGCCGACGCGGCGAACGAGGAGATCAGGGCGGTCGAGAATCGGCGCGAGGCCTGTCCTTCCGAAACAACATGCTCCATAGACTCGACGTGGATGAGCGGAAGCTGTGGGTCGATGGAATGCACAATAGCAAGGAGCGAGCTCGCCATTTGTTCCGGCGCCACTTGCCCGCGCAACACGATTGTGCCGTAGGCTCCAGTGAGCATGTCGGGAGGCGCAAACTGGCCGATGGAGGCTTTAAACTGACTGGCAGGCGTATAGAACTGATTCAGCGTAACGGCATCCGCCGAAGTCTGCTTGACATCGGCTATCTCCCCTACGACGGTCATCCACGGCGTCTGGCTTTCCTGAACACCAATCTTTATTCGCTTTCCAATCGGATCCTGACCAGCCCAATAATGCTCGGCGAGAGTGCGGTTGACAATCGCCACCAGCGGAGAGTCCGCGCGGTCAGCCTCGGTGAAGTCCCGTCCTCGCAGAAGTGGAATGTCCATAGCGCGAAGATAACTGCCCGTTACCTGAGATGCCCAGGCAAGATTCAAGCCTTCACCCTTGTGCGGAACGTAGCCTTCCGGAACAAAAGCATTGCTGTTGTTTGACCTTCCTGCGGGAAGAATCGAGGTGATGCCCGCCGCTTGCGCGCCTGGTAACTGTTCGATCTTCCTCAGGAGCGTCGAGTTGAACGTGTCTACGGCAGCCTGCGAAGAGTACTGCTGGTGCGGCAGTCCATAGGAGGCAGTGAGAGTGTGGTCGGCGCTAAAACCAAGGTCGACCGAGCGCATTTTTTGAAAGCTCCGCAACAGAAGGCCGGAAGAGGCGAGCAGCACCAGCGCTACAGCGACCTCCGCGACTACCAGTGCTGAGCGCAGGCGCGCATGACCGCTGCCGGAGGAGCCGGTACGCCCGCCTTCCTTCAACGCTTCATTGACGCTGATCCGTGCGGCGGCAACGGCTGGAATAAGCCCGCATAATAGACCGGTTAGCACAGCCAGCAGAAGCGCAAAACCAACCACCGCCCAGTCAAGACCGATTTCGTTGACGCGCGGCAGCGACTCCGGAAGAATCCTGACGCCCACGCGGAGCGCAACCGACGCCAGCGCAAGGCCGAACAATCCGCCACCCACGCTAAGTATCAGCGCTTCAACCATGGATTGGCGCAAAACCGCGCTGCTGCTTGCTCCAAGAGCGAGCCGGACGGAGATTTCGCGACGCCGTCGGATGACCCGCACCAGCAGCAAGCCCGCAAGATTGGCGCAGGCGATGAACAGCACCACCGCAACGGCGAGGAACAATGTGCGGACCAGTGGCCGGGCCTCGCCAACCGTGGTTTCGATGAGCGGCTGGGCGACGGGATGAATGCGCAAGCTGCCCATGCCGGGAGGAAAGTTCCGCTGGATTTCCTGCGCCGCCGGTTTCGCATCCTCGAGAGCCTGCGCCGTGGTCACACCTGGCTTCAAGCGGCCCAGCATGTTGAAGTTCCAGCTTCCCGCGCCGCTCACCAGTTCGCCCTGAGTAAAGCTCATGGGCACCCAAAGCTCGCTGCGGTTCAGCTGGCCGGGGACGAGCGGGAACTCAAAGTTGCGCGGCATGACGCCGATGATGTCATACGACTTGCGATCGAGCTGGATCTTCTCGCCCAAAACGTGCATATCGCCGTTAAATCGGCTGCGCCACATTTGGTAACTGATCACTGCTACTTGTTGGCTGCCTTCGTCCTCCTGCTGCGTAAAGGTGCG
>Ga0181517_10005059_pt1 | contig 11775 bp, 9 predicted proteins | sample PEATcosm2014_Bin_31_FD_119748 | JGI IMG/M metagenome (GOLD analysis project Ga0181517, IMG submission 119748) | Peatland microbial communities from MTU Mesocosm Facility, Houghton, MI, USA - PEATcosm2014_Bin01_30_metaG | ecosystem: Environmental > Terrestrial > Soil > Wetlands > Peat | place... | reverse complement strand
AGTACGAGGGCCACAAGGTGGCGGCCCAGGGCCTGGTGAACACGCCGATGCGACTGCTCAAGTCGGTGAAGCTCTCGGCGGAGACGGCCCACTCGCTCGCGCACATGTACGAGCGCTTCGACGGCGCCGGCTTCCCCGACAACTTCGCCGGCAAGCAGATCCCGCTCGGCGCGCGCGTCCTCGCCGCGACCGACACCTACGCCGATCTGACGCAGAACCCGCGCAACCCGTTCCGCAAGGCGCTGCCTCCGGGCGAGGCGTTCGACGTGCTGAACAAGTACAAGGGGCTCATCTTCGACCCCGACGTCGTGGAGGTCTTCCAGAGCATCGTCCTCGGCGAGGACCTGAAGGCTCGCCTGCTCGCAGACCGGTACGTCGCGCTCCTGATCGACCCGGACCCCGCCGATACCTCCGAGCTCGAGTTCCGGATGATCGACCAGGGCTTCGACGTCAAGGTCGCGCGCTCGGCCGAACGGGCGAAGGCGCTGCTCGGCGAGACGAAGATCGACCTGGTGGTCAGCGAGATCGACCTGCCGGACAAGGACGGGCTGACGTTCCTGGCAGAGGCGCGCCTCGAAGCCTGGGGCAAGGACCTCGCGTGGGTCATGCACACCAAGCGGCAGGGGCGCGCGGAGGCGTCGAAGGCGTTCGAGCAAGGAGTCATCGACTTCGTCAGCAAGCCGACGGCGGTCGACGTGCTGGTCGCCAAGCTGAAGGCCCGCCTCGACCGCACACGGTCGCAGAAGGGGAAGCAGGGTCTGTCAGGGTCGCTCGCCGAGCTCGGGCTCGCCGACCTCGTCACCGCGCTGAGCAACGGACGCAAGACAGGGGCGCTGAAGATCACCAGCAACACCGTCAGCGGAGAGGTCCAGTTCCTCGAGGGAGCGATCGTCAACGCCACGACCGCGAAGAGGAAGGGGGCCGGCGCCTTCTACCACCTGCTCAGCCTGACCGAGGGGCAGTTCGTCGTCGACCCGTCGTTCAAGCCGACCGAGCGGATCATCACCGAGTCGACCGAGGCGCTGCTCCTCGAGGGGATGCGTCGTCTCGACGAGGGGCTGTAGCGGCGGCGACGGTCTCCGGACCCCGCACTGAGCGGCGTGCTAGCGCCGCGGAACGTACGACGAGACGACCTCGCGCGAGGGGCGTTCCACGGACAGGACGGTGCTCGTGACGATGTCGTTGCCGTCGGCGGCGAAGTAGAGCGCCTCTCCGGGCCTCGGCTCGCCCAGGTTCGGCTGGATCCCGCCGTTCAGGAAGAAGCGAATCCCACCGTGGACCCGGCGGCGCAGCGCGACGTGGCTCTCGAGAAAATCGCCGGTGCGCCGGTCGCGAACGGCCACGCAGAACCCGTCACGGAAGTGATACTCGGTGTTGCGCGTCACGTACACGCGGTGCCGGCGGCGCTCGGGCCCCGTGAACTTGCCCGTCGCCGTGGAAGACTGCCGCGCGGACGAGGAATGGACTCTGCTCATGGGTCGGTTCTCCACGAGCGAGGTTCCGACAGACCTCCGCCGTGGGCCAACTTCGGTGACGACTTTCAACGAGCGCGCGGCGACATCAGCTCGGACGCCACCGGGACGTTCGCGCGGAGGGCCCCGAACCGGATCTCGGTGCGGTCGTGCGGACCTTCGATGATCGTCACCGACTGCGGCGAGACGAGGTCGGGCGCGAGCGTGAAGCGGATCTCCTGGAACGGCACGGACGCGCTCGGCCTGGGCACGGCACGGAAGCTCATGGGGGAGTCGGGGCGACAGGTCGCGCTGAGATCGTAGCGGCCGCGCAGGCCGTCGAGGTCTCCACCGAGGAGGCGGCGCAGATCGCCGAGCGCCGCGGCGATCTGCTGGTTCGCGGCGGGGATCTCTCCCTGGCCGGAGGGGCTCCGGTAGGCGGCGCCGTCCGGCGTGATCCAGTAGATGACGCTGTCGGGCGGGGCGAGCTCCCAGCGCAAGCGATCCGGGCGCACCAGCGTGAGAGTGCCGGTCGAGTGGACCTTGGCCGCGAGCAGGCCGATCGTCCTGTCCTGGGTGAAGGGACCGGTGAGCGTGGTGACCCCGGCCCGGGCGCGGGCGACGTCCGCGAGGGCGCGGTCCAGCGTCTCGACGGGGCACGCGTCCGCGCCGTCGGCGCTGGCGGGTCCCTGTCGCGCGACGACGGAGATCATCGTCGCCGCCACAAGCAGCGTGACCGTGCGGGGGAACGTCATCTTCCTGCCTCCGGAGCGTCGCCGCCCAGCCTCGGTCGTCCGGCTCGGGCGCGACCCGCTTCGTAGCGGCCATCGTACAGGATGGGGTCGGCCGCGATGACCTCGGGGGCTGGATCGGCCGAGGGATCGTGGAGCGGGGCCAGCTCCACCTTCAGGTCGAAGCGCACGAACGGCCCCGACAGGTGCGGTCCGGCGCTCACCCAGAGCACCCGGTCCGTCGCGTCGGCCACGATCCCGTGCGTGGCGATCAGCGCGTCGATCGCGCGACGATCACCCGGATCGCAAGCGACCCCTCCCGCGCACCGGTGGTCGCGCAGCATGGCGACGGCGCGCGCGGCGTCAGCCTCGTGGGGGCCGACCTGCGCGAGCAGCTCGTCGAGCCTCGCCCGGCGCGCGAGCGTGGTCGTGCGCGCCCGCACCGCGAGGTTCCTGGGGTCGTCCGCGAGCGGTCCTTCGAAGTGGTTGGTGACCCCCACGCGGTCCGGGTCGGCCCACCGGTCCCGGACGAAGGGGGCGACCCCCGGCGCGCGCTCGACCGCCGCGAAGTGTCCGCGCGCGTCAGCGACGATGACCACGTGCGAGACCATGACGCGCTGGCTCATGAGGATGGCGATGGCCTCGTCGGCGTCGTGCGCGCGCTCGAGCACCTCGCGCAGCATGAAGACGGCCGGCTCTCCCTCCGCCAGCGGGGTGCGCGCCCGCGCGCCGTGCACGACGACGACCACCCCCTCCGCGTTCATCCCGCTCACCACGCCGACGAGGCCAGGCCACGCCACGCTCGCGAACGCGATGGTCCCGTCACCGCGGACGAAGTAGACGGCCTTGTCGCGATCGAAGACGTCTCCGGCCTCGAAGTCGAACGCGCGCGCGAGGATCACGTGACCGTCCCTGGTCGCGCCCGGGCCGAGCCCGAAGGTGGAGCAGCCGACGAGCGGGGAGTGCTCGAAGCTGAGCGCGATGTCGTAGAGCGAGTGGAGGAAGACCATCCGGTGGTAGGCCGACATGCGCGAGGCGTACGGGTCCGGGGCGAACGCCGCCGCCTCCGCGGCGAGCTCGCGCCGTCGCGCCTCCGGAATGCCGCGATCGATCCGCCGGTAGCGCACGCGGCTCAGGTCCATCAGCGCCGCGCGAGCCGGCCAGAACGGGACGACTCGCGCGAACTCGCGCCACAGGACCCCCTCGTTGTCGACCATGTGGTCGTGGTTGAGGCGCGCCTGCGCCGAGCCGATGGCCTCCGGGTCGCCGCTCAGGAAGACCTCACGGACGCCGCCTCGCGCGCGGGCGTACGACGCGCCGAGGCGCTCGACGCCGTCCCGGACGACCGGCTGCCCCGGGGGGACGGACACGTCCGGAGGGCGCAGGTCCGTCCCCAGGAGGACGGCCTGGTGCAGGAGCGGCAGCACGATCGCCGTCGCGGCCAGCGCGAGGAGAGTCCTCGGACACCGCCGCCAGACGCGTGCCAGAGGCGCGGCTCCGACCGCAGGCGCCGAGGGCCCGGAACAGGTGTCGGTCACCGGCGTCGCCTCAGGTCGTGGAGCGCCCGGAGGACGGCGACGATGATGCGCGCGGGGTCGCGCACGGCATCGAAGTGCGTCACGCGCTCGCTCTCCTTCGGGTAGACGACGCGCACGGCGCGCTCGACCACCGGGATGCCTGCAGCGATCGCGCGGAGGATGATCTCGGCCTCGAACCCGTAGCCGGCCGCGCGGGGCCGGAGGGCGAGCGTCTCGATCACCGGATAGCGACGAAGACCGCACTGCGTGTCCTCGAGCCGCCGCCCGCTGAAGAGCGACAAAAAGAAGTTCGAGATCCGGTTGGAGAACCGGTTCTTCCCTGGCGCCCCGTCGCGCGCGAGGTCGCGCACGCCGAGGACCAGATCGCGCGGGTCGTTCGAGGCGCCGAGCACCTCGGCTGCCGAACGCGCAGGGTGCTGGCCGTCGGCGTCGACGGTCACCGCGACCCCGAAGCCGAGCGCCCGCGCCTCCCGCAGGCCGAGCGCGAGGGCCGCCCCCTTGCCCCTGTTGCGAGGGCACCTCACCACGTGCGCGCCCGCCTCGCACGCCTGCCGCGCGGTGTCGTCGGTGGACCCGTCGTCGACGACCAGGATCGCGCGCCGATCGCACCCGAGCTCGGCAGCCAGGTCGTCGATGACTCCGCGGATGGACGCCGCGGCGTCGAACGCCGGCACGATCACGCAGGCGCGCACCGCGCCGACGGTGAGCGGGTTCACCTCTTGCGCGAGCGCACGCGGCAGGCCGCGGGCCGGGTCGCCCGCCAGGCTCGGCCGGTGGGCGCTCGTCTCGGGGACACTGTCACCTTCCATCGTGCGCGGCGGAGTATAGTCTCGCGGGAGCTTCCGAACATGCCCGTACAGCTGAGCATCGAAGCGGGGCCGCACGACGGGCTGGCGCGAAGGGAGGTCGCCCGGCGCGCGCGCGTGCTGTTCGACGCCCTCGATCTCGGCGAGGCCGAGCTGTCGGTCGTGCTCACCACGGACGCCCGGATCCACGCGCTGAATCGCGACTACCGGAGCGTCGACCGACCCACGGACGTGCTGGCGTTCGCCATGCGCGAGGGCGAGCTCGGTGACGTCGGGTCCGAGCTCCTCGGCGACGTCGTCGTGAGCGTCGAGACAGCGCGCCGGCAGGCCGCGCGCGCGGGGCACGAGGTGCTCCACGAGGTGACCGTGCTGCTCGCCCACGGGCTGCTGCACCTCCTCGGCTGGGACCATGAGACGGCCGCGAAGGACCGGCGGATGCGCGCCGAGACGGCCCGCCTGGTGGCGCTGGCGGCCGAGCCCCCCCGCGAGCTCGCCCGCGCGCGAGCCGCGGGGCCGCGACAGAAGAAGGCACCTCGCTAGGGAACCGTCACCTCCGGGTGCAGCGCACTCACGAGCACTCGCAGCCCGTCACCGACGCGCGGCCCGGGGCGCATGACGGCCTCGTCGCGCAGGTGGGTGACGCGACCCGCCTTCACCGCCCGGAGCTCCCTCCAGCCCGGGGACGTGGCAGAGAGCCGCTCGATCGCGTCCGCCTCTCCCCACGTCGCGTCGAGGACCACGTCCGGGTCGAGCGCGAGCACGTGCTCGAGACCCAGGGTCGGATACGGTCCCCCGTCGCCGACGACGTTGCTGGCGCCCGCACGGCGCAGCATCTCGTCCGGGAAGCTGCCGGGCCCCGCCGCGACGATCGGCGAGATCCCGAACAGCAGCAGCACGCGCACCTTCGGTCGCGTCGCCACGGCCGCGGTCACGGCGGCTTGCTCCGCGTGCAGGCGCGCGACGACCGCCTCGGCCTCGGGCGCGTGTCCGGTCCTCGAGCCCAGGCCGCGCACCATCTCGTCGATCCCCTCGAAGGACTCGGTCACGGGGAAGTAGGTGTCGACACCGCGGGCGTTGAGGCGGGTCGAGAGGCCTGGGCCCGCCGGACCCCGGGCGCCCGTGACGAGGTCAGGCGCGAGCGCGAGGATGGCCTCGTAGTTCGGGTCGACGTAACCGCCGACCTCGGGGAGGGCGACCACGTCCGCCGGGAAGTTGCAGTAGCGAGATCGACCGACGAGCGCGCCGCGAGCGCCGATGGCAGCGAGCGCCTCGGTCGTCGAAGGCGACAGCGACACCACGCGCCGGGCGAAGGCCGAGGCCCCCGGCCGCGCGTGCGGGCGACAGCCGGCGAGCGCGACCGTCAACGCGAGCAGGACGCGGGCGATCCGCCGGTGTCCGCCGGCCATCCGCTACCCGAGCGAAGCCGCGTGCACCCCCGCGGACGCGAGGAGGAGCACCGCGCCCAGGAGCCCGTACTTGCGCAGCTTCTCGATGAGCGCCGGGCGTGACACTCCGAGGCGCCTCGCCGTCTCGCTCTGGTTCCTCCCGGCCGCCTCGAACTGCTCGAAGATGATCGAGCGCTCGAAGGTCTCGACCCGCGCGCGCAGGGGCTGGCTCGGCCCCGGGTCTCTCACCATCGACGAGTCGGGCGTCACCGCCCGCGGGTCGGCGAGCGTCCGCCAGAGCGCGAGCGAGAGGCGCTCGTCAGGCGCGACCGCGAGCAGCCGCGCGACGGTGTTCTCGAGCTCGCGCACGTTGCCCGGCCACGCGTGCGACTTGAGGGCATCGAGCAGAGCCGGCTCGATCTCCACCGTCCCCATGCCGTAGCGGTCGGAATAGGCGCGGACGAACTCGAGCACCAGCGGCTCGACGTCCTCCGGGCGCTCTCGCAGCGGGGGGACCCGGATGGGCACGACGTTGAGCCTGTAGAAGAGGTCCTCACGGAAGCGACCCGCCTTGACCTCGGTCGCGAGGTCGCGGTTCGTCGCCGTGATGAGGCGCACGTCGACCTTGTCGGCCCGGCCCCCGACCTGCTGCACCTCGCCCGACTGGAGCACCCGCAGGATCTTCGCCTGCATCGCGAGCGGCAGATCGCCGATCTCGTCGATGAAGAGCGTCGCGTGATCGGCCTGCTGGAAGAACCCCTGCCTGGCAGCCTGCGCCCCGGTGAACGCCCCCTTGACGTGCCCGAAGAACTCGCTCTCGGCCAGCTCGCTCGGGATGGCGGCAGCGTTGCAGCGGATGAAGGGCTTCTCGGCCCGTCGAGAGTGTGCGTGAAGCGCGAAGGCGCAGACGTCCTTGCCGACCCCGCTCTCGCCCGAGAAGAGCACGGTGACGTCCTTCGGTGCCACGCGGACGATGAGGTCCACGAGGCGGCGCATGGGCGGGCTCTCGGCCACGATGGAGCGCCCGATCCGGGCCTCGGTGCGGAGCCGCGCGTTCTGCAGTCGCAGCGAGCGAACCTCGACGGCGCGCCGGACGGTCAGGGTCAGCTCGTCCGGATCGAACGGCTTGGGGGCGTAGTCCGCGGCCCCCGCCTTCATCGCCGCCACCGCCACGCGCTCGGAGCCGTGGGCGGTCAGCATGATGACGGGGACGCTCGGGTCGAGCGCGCGCAGCTGCGCGAGGACCTGCATGCCGTCCATCTCGGGCATCGCGAGGTCGGTCAGGACGAGGTCTGCGCCCCGGGTCTCGAAGGCCTCGAGCCCCTTCTCCCCGCTCTCGGCGGTCTCGACGGCGAAGCCGGCGTCGCTGAGGACGGCCTCGAGGGTGTAGCGGAGGGAGGCGTCGTCATCGATGACCAGGACTCGTTGCATGGGCTGGGAGGAGGGGCCGGAGGTCACGATGCGCTAGCGGGTGGGCAGCAGGGCGTCCGAGTCGTCTGGCCTCGGAGCGGGCGGCAGATCGTCGGCGCAAGGCGAGGCCGGTGACAACCCGAGCTTGGCCGCGCACGCGCAGCCGGGCCGTGAAGGCCGGGGCAGGTTCTTCTGCGCCAGCGGCGACGACAGCGCGCACCGGGGCATGTCGATCGAGACCGTCGTCCCCTTGCCGGGGGCGCTCTCGTAGGCGATTCGCCCTCCGTGCTGCTCCACGAGGCCACGCGCCACCGCCACGCCCAGCCCGGTCCCGCCCTCGCGCGTCGTGAAGTACGGCTTGCGGATGCGCTCGAGCGCCTCGGGGGTCATCCCGACGCCGTGATCCGAGACCTGGATTCGCAGGTACCCGTCAACGCACTTCTCGGCCACGTGGATCGTCACGACCTCGCCAGGCGGCGAGGCCTGCATCGCGTTGAGGACCAGGTTCAGCAGGACCTGGCGCAGCTTGCGGACGTCGGCGTTGATCTCGATGTCGACGCTCCCGGTGACCTCCAGCGTGAGCTGGGCGTCGGCGGCCCGCGTCTCGAGCAGGAGCACCAGCTCGCGGGCGAGCTCGTGGGGCTTCGTCATGGCGACGGAGAGCTCGTCGAGGCCGCGCGAGAACGAGAGGAAGCCGTCGACGATGTCGCGCAGGCGATCCGCCTCGGCGGCGACGATCGACAGGCGCTCGGCCATCTTCGGGTCGGTCGCCTGACCGGCGACGAGCGAAGAGAGACCCTTGATGGCGGCCAGGGGGTTCTTCACCTCGTGAGCGAGGCGCGCGGCGACGCCCTCGAGCGCGCGCGTGCGGTCCTCACCCTCGGTGCAGAGCTCTTCGCGTCGCGTCGCGAGCTCGAGGGCCACGCGCTCGTACGCCGACTTCACGAAGGTCCCGAACTGGCTCAGGTGGAGGATCGACAGCGCGACAGCCCCGAAGGACGCGATCACGTACTCCGGCGACGGCATGCCGTCGCGAGGCGCCAGAGGCGGCGGCAAGGTGCCGACCGCCGTGTGGGCCAGCACGGCGAACGAGGCGAAGATCGCCACGAGACCACCGTAGAAGACCAACCGATCCGCGCGGCTCGACAGGCTCACCGACACGCCCGCGGCCATCGGCAGGACGAGCGGCAGGACGGGGCTCATCAGCCCCCCCGTGTTCCCCATCGAGAGCCCGAACAGAGCCAGGGCTGCAAGCAGCCAGGTGGTCCGCTGCTTGCCAGGCGTGCCGTAGAGCGCCGCGTGGGCGGGAGACGCCTGGAAGGCGAAGAGCGCCGAGAAGACGAGGAAGACGGCGAACTGCAGGACCAGGCGGCCCGCCGGGAAGCCGCGAAGGGCGAGGATGGCCAGCACGAAGGCCTGAAAGGGCGCGATGAGGGCGAGCTTCGTCCGGACGTGCGCCTGCGCCATCTCGCGGAAGACCTGCTGGCGCAGGGCCTCGAAGCGCGTGCGTCGCCTGGAATCGGCCGGAGCTTCGAGCGCCATCGCCTGGAGTTGAGCAAAGTCCGTGCGAGAAGGCCAGTCGCGCGCGGCACGACGGCGGCGGCGGCGATGCTCGACGGCATCCCCCCTGCATGCTTCACGAAACGGCGCCCGATCGGTGCAGCCCCACCCGGGCGCCCCAGGCCTGCCTGCAGTGGTTGCGGGGGCTTGGGGGTGTCGGTCATCAGACAGGGCGTCGCATCTGCGACGGTTGGCCCACGACTCCCGACAGCGGAAGGTGCGTTGCGGGGAAGGGACAGCAGGGCGAAGCGATGTGGGCGGAGTCGGCGCGGAGGCGGAGGGCTGCGACGCGATTTCCGGAGTCGGTCGACTTCTGTCCGATGCCACCCGCTGGCCGCAGCTTGTCCGTCCCTCCGCGGGACGTGGTAGCATTTGACCGAGGCTCCTGCTTGGCGGGCAGTGGGCCGGTCTCACGGCGCAGAACCACGGCGAGGCCGACACAGCAGAGGTGGTGATGCCGGAGGCAGACAGCGGGGACAGCGCGGAGTTGCGGAGCGACGCGTACCTCTACCGTGCCTACCTGGACGCGGCTCCCGACCCGATCTTCTCGTTAGCGCCCGACGGCCGCTATGCCTACGCCAACCGGGCGCTCGGGGACGCCTTCGGCAAGCCCGCGGAGGACATCGTCGGCATGAGCCTCTGGGACTTCTTTCCCAAGGAGGAGGCGGATCAGCGCTTCGGGGTGGTGAGCCAGGTTCTGCGCAGCGGCCAGGAGGCGACCTACGAGGGGCCCGTCGGCGATCGGGTCTTCCTGACCGTGCTCAGGCCGATCCGAGACTCGGCGGGGAGGGTGGTCTCCGCGATCTGCTCGTCCAGGGACATCACCGAACGGGCGCAGACCGAGGAAGCGCTGCGAACCAGCGAGGCCCGGCTGGTGAAGGCACAGGCGCTCGCCCGAGTCGGAAACTGGGAGCTTGATCTCGCGACCAGGACCCTCTGGGCCTCGGCGGAAGCCTTCAGGATCTACGGATTCGACCCGTCCCCGTCGCCCTACGTGCCCCTGCTCACGGCACAGAATGCCGTGGCCCCCGAGGATCGCGCCCGCCTCGATGGTGCCCTGCGCGCGCTGCTTGAATCGGAGACGCCCTACGATGAGGAATTCCGCATCCTTGGCGCCGATGACGAGCCCCCTCGGACGATCCACTCCGTGGCTCAGCTGTTGCGCGACGCCTCGGGCGCGCCGGTGAGAGTCGCCGGAGTGCTGCAAGACGTCACCGAGCGCAAGAGAGCAGAGGCCGAGAAGGCCAGGCTCGAAGGCCAGCTCCAGCGGGCGCAGAAGATGGAGTCGGTCGGCCGTCTTGCGGGCGGCGTGGCGCATGATTTCAACAACATGCTCGGCGTGATCCTCGGGCACACCGAGTTGGCCCTGGAGCAGGTGGACCCCTCCTTGCCACTCCATGGGGACCTGATGGAGATCCGGGACGCGGCCCGGCGCTCCGTCGACCTCACTCGCCAGCTCCTCGCCTTTGCCCGTAAGCAGACCATCGCCCCCAGGGTGCTCGACCTGAACGAGACCATCGCGGGCATGCTCAAGATGCTGCAGCGGCTCATCGGTGAAGACGTCTGCCTCCGATGGCAGCCAGGCGTCGATCTTTGGCCTGTGAGGGCGGACCCGTCGCAGATCGACCAGATTCTGGCCAACCTGTGCGTCAACGCCCGGGACGCGATCACCGGCGTGGGCAGGCTGACCATCGAGACGGCGAACAAGACATTCGACGAGGACTACTGCGCGGCCCACGCGGGGTACGTTCCCGGCGACTACGTTCGATTCGCCGTGAGCGACGATGGTGCCGGCATGGACAAGGAGACGCTGGCACACCTCTTCGAGCCGTTCTTCACGACCAAGGGGGTTGGCAAGGGCACCGGTCTGGGGCTCGCCACCGTCTACGGCATCGTCAAGCAGAACGACGGCTTCATCAGCGTCTACAGCGAGCCGGGCACAGGGACGACGTTCAAGATATTCTTGCCCCGACACGTGGGCGCGGGGCAGCAGGCCGTCGCCTTCGCGGCGGGGCCTGCGGCGCATGGTCACGAGACCATCCTGCTGGTGGAGGACGAACCGGCCATCTTGCGAATGACCAGGACGCTGCTCCAGCGCCTGGGCTACACGGTGGTGGCGGCGGCCACGCCCGGAGAGGCCATCCATTTTGCCCGGCAGTACGCCGGAGCGATCCACCTCCTGATGACCGACGTCGTCATGCCCGAGATGAACGGGCGCGATCTGGCCAAGAACCTGCTGTCGGTGTTCCCTGGACTCAAGCGGCTCTTCATGTCCGGCTACACCGCCAACGTCATCGCCCACCACGGCGTGCTCGATGAGGGGGTGAACTTCATCCAGAAGCCGTTCTCCGCCCAGGACCTGGCCGCGAAGGTGCGCGCAGCCCTCGACGACCAGGGGGCGGCGTCCTGATGGACTGAGTCTTCCGCGTCCGCGTGACCGCGTCGAGACGCGTCGTTCCAGGCCGCGGCGCTCGAAGCGCCGCTGGCGCGAGAGCCCGCGCCGCTAATGCCGCCCACCGCAAGTCCGGCCGGGTATCGTGGGTGGGCGGCGCTAGCCGAAGCCGCGGGAGCAGCTTTGGGGGTGAATGGCTCGCGTAGCGAGCCAGGGGGGCGAGAGCCCCTAGGAACAAGGCCAGTGCCGCCGGGCGGAGCCGGGCGCGAAGCGCGCCAGAAGTCTGGCAAGACTTCTGGCGGGCGGCACTAGTCCGCCATCGCGTCGACGACCTTCCGGATGTCCCGCTCGCCGACGGCGCAGATCGCCACTCGCAGCGCCCCGGTCTGCGGCACGACGAAGACCCCGCGCTCCTTCATCGCCGCCGCCTTCTCGAACGCGTGATCGCGGAACACGGTCACGACGAACCCCCCCTGGTAGCGCGGGTGCACGAGCTTCTTCT
>Ga0181517_10005056_pt1 | contig 11782 bp, 10 predicted proteins | sample PEATcosm2014_Bin_31_FD_119748 | JGI IMG/M metagenome (GOLD analysis project Ga0181517, IMG submission 119748) | Peatland microbial communities from MTU Mesocosm Facility, Houghton, MI, USA - PEATcosm2014_Bin01_30_metaG | ecosystem: Environmental > Terrestrial > Soil > Wetlands > Peat | place... | reverse complement strand
TTCGACAATCCATTGCAGATCGATTCTCTCTACGGCAGCCGGAACTTTATGCTGCAGCCAGTGATCCAGGTAGGGAAATAGCTGAACAGGAAGAGTGTAAAACGAAAACGCAAAGAGGGTTCCGAGGAACATTTGCCATCGCCGGTGATGGACGCGTTCTGTAGCCAGGCGCAGCGAAGTGGCAAGGGGCCGTAAAGGGGCAACGCGGCCGAGCAAGGCGAGCAGGCGGCGCTGCGACGAAAGCCAATCCCAAATAGGATAAACAAAGCGCTCATCGAAAAGGATCGTGGGAAAATAGGGCCTGTATCTCGCGCGCAGGTAGCGCACGATCCAGACTGCCGCCAGGATAAGTGCAATAAGAAGGAAGAATGCAAGAATCCGGTGATCTTCGGATATGCGGCTTGTAAAAAAACAGAAAAAAATGACCGCTACCACCGGCTGCGCGACATGGGTGCTCCACTCCGATTCGGGCAACCTGGAAAGAGCAAATCGAAGCGGAGAAGACATTGCGCGCGCAATGCTGCCGGTAAGACCGCATCCGATCAAAACGGCGAGCGGCAGAAGACATATTGCGGCAGCCAAGGACACAGAGATGATCGCCACAGTGGCCGCCGGCGGGACAACCATATGCAAAAGCCCCTCAATGCTCACAATCTCCCTCCAATTTTTCAACGGTGCTGCTGACGGCTCATGCGCCGTGCGCAGTAAACACGGCCTGAATTTCGGAGACCATTTGTTGCATCTCTCTATCACAGCGGCCGTTGTTAATCTGTGCCTGATCTACTGTTGCACCGAACAGTATGGCGTGGCGGCTGATGCGGTTGTAAAAGTAGCCACCCATATCCACATCGAAGACAACCCGTACATTTTCGCCTTGTCCAGTTTCCATTAATTTGTCATCTAGGTCAGACATAGCCTTGTGTACTAACGGCAGTAATCTTTCCCACAGTTCGATTTGGTCATCTGCCGTTTTGCTTGGACCGGAAAAATTTTTCAGCAGGTGCTCAAGATAGTCTTTATTAGAAGACTTAGTTGCAATTTTCATCTCACCGTCTGGCGCGCTATTAGAGTGGGTTTCCACGGCATAGGCGACATAGTTGAGACCGATTGGCGGCCTTCTGAAATTTACCATGTTATCGAGAACGTCCTGCACTACGGATAACGTGTCAGCCATTTTATCCCTCGCAACTTACTTTTGGCACACGGGACCGCTTAGCCCGGAAATCAGGCTGTCAAGGCGATTGACAGCGGTTATCAGGTACTTTTCGGCCAAGCCAGAGTTTAACGGCTGCTGATCCAGCGTCGCCGCAAAGACGCAGCCGTGATTGCCAACGGTTGCGTAAAAAATTCCCCCCACTTCGACGTCGAGGACCAGCCGGGTCAGGGAGGACGGCCGCCCATCCGGCTCCGTTGGGCCGGCCTTATCCAGCTCAGCGAAACACTTTGCGATAGGGGAAATTTTCGACTCCCAAATTTCCACCTGCCGTTGCGCTGTGTTGCCCAAGCGGTCCAACCCATGAAGGCGGATCAGGACATCGATGGAAGTGTAGTTGGCGGCTCGCGGCGCTGCTGTCACGGGTGCTGAAGCGCTGCAGACAGGCAAAAAAACTATGAATTGCAAGCCATCGGGCAGTTTGACCATCTCTTGAAGAAGGGACTCGATCCTTGAGAGCAAAACATGCCTCCCGCCGGAAAACAATTTGTGGAATACGCAAGCTGGCGCGCCGCCCGCTAGTTTTGCCACAAGCGTGGGGGGATATAAAGACGGATCTGCGGCTTGGCTGCTAGCTAAGGATTAGGAGCGCACTTCCGGTTCTTGCATCGCTCGTACTAAGCTTGTAGCCTGCGCGTGCCGAAGGGCCGCAACCCCAGTTGCAGTCGGATAAAGAGGGGCACCGGCGTTGCAGAAGTATCCTGACTTAACGGCTCAATGACAGCATGCCCAACCGGCAGCTTTTGTTAGACGCTCGGCCGAAGTGGCCCTACTGGACATTCGATCAAGGGGGAGAGACTGTGAATTGGAACGATATAGCCCTTCTGGCGGTCCTTATCGCAGTCGTATTTTTGCCCCTGGCAAGTGAGCGGACAGAGCGCAATTTCGAGCTATTTCTATTTGCCGCTGGAGCGATTGCGCTCAGCATTTCACATTCGTGGGATTCCGATTTTATATTCTGGATTATCAAGGCACCGCTCGGGATCGCGGCAACAGTGCTAGTCTTTGGACTTGCTTTTTACTACGGACGAAAGCAGCTCGACGCTGCAATGGACAAGCTCGCCGATCGCCTTCCCCAGCAGGTAATCGTTTTTCTGGCGGTCGTTGCATTGGGTTTTTTGGCGAGCGTGATAACCGGCGTCATCGCTTCCCTGCTCCTCGTCGAAATCGTAAAGATGCTGAAACTCCCCCGCGAGAAGGGAGTAAAACTGACCGTTCTGTCCTGCTTCTCAATCGGACTTGGAGCCGCCTTAACTCCCGTCGGGGAGCCCCTTTCGACGGTGGTGATTGCGCAGCTGAACGCAGACTTCTTCTACTTATTCCGTCTGCTTGGCATCTACATCGTTCCGTCGATTCTTTTACTCGGCCTATACGCCGCTCTAACCAATGGGGCCAGGAACGGTTGCGCTCTCGACGATTGGGAGCCGGAAACAACTGCGTGGACTGCTTTCATACGCGCCGCAAAAGTATATATATTTGTTTGCGCGCTGCTCATGCTTGGCACGGCCCTTGAGCCGCTGGCGGTGCGATGGATCGTGCCTTTGCCTGGCCACGTTTTGTTCTGGGTCAACATGATCTCCGCGGCTGTCGACAACGCGACCCTTGCCGCCGCAGAGATCAACCATTCCCTGCACGCGCATCAAATCACAGCAGCGCTGCTCGGCCTGCTTACGAGCGGAGGAATGCTTATTCCCGGAAACATCCCAAATATCGTAGCGGCGGGCCATTTGCGCATATCGAGCCGCGAATGGGCCCGGATAGGGGTACCCGTTGGGCTTGTTCTTATGGCTCTCATTTTTCTTGCCTCGCTCGCTGGAACTGCTTGAGGCGAAAGTGCGGTGCCCCCGAATGCCAAGAGCCGGCCCTCGATACCGGCTCCACGACGCGTCCAACGGGATTGGCGAATCCGGTTCACTCTTTCTCTTCCGCGCACCGGCCGGCTTGGCGCACATCCGAAGGGGTGGCGGCAAAGCGCCGCCGGAACACCCGGTTGAAATGCGACAGGTCCGAAAACCCCGCTTCGAAAGCGATGGAGCCGATGGTGCGGCTGGCAAGGCGCGGCTCGTTCAGCATGCGATGCGCACAAAGCAGCCGCTGGTTGAGCACGAACTCGGAAAAGGTGACGCCGTCGGCCGCGAACAACATGTGCACGTAACGCGGGCTGACGCCATGCCGGACCGCGACGCTGGCAACGGACAAGCCAAGGCGGCCGGGATTGCGGGCGATGTCGGCCTTGATGGCTTGCAGGCGCGCGGCGCGCAAGCCGAGGCCGTCCGCTTCGGGGCCTTCGTCGCGGGTGGCCGCGATGGCCATGGCCATGAGGTCGTAAACATGCGTTGCGAACAATGGCGGAAGCAGCGGACCGGACTCGGTGCCAATGAGGGGCGGATCGCCGCGGTTCACCGCCGATAGATAGCTAACGAGCACGCGCAACGCCTCGTTCGATTTTGGGATCGGCTTCATAAGCGCCGTCTCGGGGTTTCTCAGCCGGGCGCGAAGCGCCTCCCGCGGCACCCCGATAACGATATATCGCAACGGCTCCCAAACCAGTTTCGACGCCACGTCCGTACCGGACAGCAAGAGCCCTTCTCCAGAGCCGAACGAGATTTCGCGTCCGAGTTGAGAAACCTGGCTCTCGCCCTCGGCGTGGACGAGCATGTAAAATTCGTCGCTGCCGCCCGCCAGAAGCGCTGCGGTACGCTCAGCGCGATAGCCGTTGCCGGTGCCTGTGACGATCGATAGCCCAGGCATGCTGCGGATGGTTGCGGTTTGCGAAAAGCGGGTACCGGGCAAAGGCTCGAAATTGGTTTTCGTCACAGTCCGCCCGATCACTTCGCGCCAGACCGCGAAACGCTCCTCTTCAGGGAGCGTTTCGGTCGAAAATTGGAAAACGGCTGGCTTATCCTGCATCATGCGGTGCCCCTCACTCTTAGGTACACACGCTTTGTGATCCGGGGACCGCATAAGGTTCGAAGCGCGCTGCAATTTACTTGCCCGCAGGCCTACGCCGGACCGGCTTCTATATCGGTGCGAATGGCGGCTATCCTTGGCAGGGCAGCACAGGCACCATCTGGTACAATGACGCTTTCATGCCGCTGAAGTAATCAGTCTCCCCTCAACTGGTCCCTCAAACGGCGCATTTGGAGGCCGTTTTACCTCCCGCGAAGGAACCGCGGGTACTGCGGCGCCCCCAACAACAGCCAGGTGCGACACTAGCCCCCCTGCAACTGCATGGGCGTGTAAGGATACTGTAAGCAATTGTCGCTTAACCCGAGCCTTGGGCTAGGGTATTTGTGGCACATTGGGGGGACTTCGGATGAAACTGCGCCCGGAAAGACCGGCAGCGGGCGATCCATTGCTGTTAGACGGCCGGCAATTTGCGGCGCTCTTCGCCGCGCTTGCTCTGATCGCCCTCGTGCCAATTCTGGTCACCAACACCTTGCCGCTTGTGGATTATCACAATCACCTGGCGCGCATGCACGTGCTCTCGGCGCTGTCGCACTCGGAAACGCTGCAGCGCTATTACGAAGCCCCTTGGACCGCGCTGCCCAACTTGGCCATGGACCTTGCCGTGCCGTTGCTTGCCAAGTGGATGCCGGTCGAACTGGCGAGCAAGGTTTTCGTGGCGCTTTCGCTCTGCATGCTGGCGGGGGGAGCCGCGGCTCTTCATCGCGTCCTTTTTGGAAAATGGTCGGCCTGGCCCTTGCTCGCCTTTTTATTGCTATTCAACCGCAGCCTGCTCTGGGGATTACTCAATTATCTCTTTGGCATCGGCGCGGCCCTGCTCGCCTTCTCTGCATGGATCGCGCTCAGCCGCCGGCCACGGCTGCGCCTTGCGCTGGGGACGGCGATGGCGCTGGCCTTGTTCTTCGCCCATCTGATGGCCTTCGGTTTCTACGGCATCATGGTCATCGGCTACGAGGCGGGCGCAATTTTGCGCAATCGGCCTTCTGTGTGGCGGGCTTTGCGCACGCTTATCCCGGCAGGCGCAACCTTTCTGCCTGGGCTCGCCGTTTTGCTGCTGCTGACGCCTGGAGGGGGTAGCGGTGCGGTGGAATTTAACCATCTTGGCCGCAAAATCGAACTGCTGTTCAGCGTCTTCGACAACTATCACACCGCGTTTGACCTCGTGTGCTTCCTGCTCGTCCTGCTGGCGGGTGCCTTCGCTTTTTGGAAGAAGTGGATAAGTCTTCATCCGGCCGCCGCCGTGCCGCTGGCTCTGGTTTTTCTCGCCTACTTAATAATGCCGGCCGTAGCGGCTTCGTCTACGGGCGCAGACCGCCGTGTCCCCTTGCTGCTCGGCCTCCTACTCGTGGCTGGGAGCCGCTGGACGGCGGCGAACGCGAATGTCGCACGTGCCTTTGCGGCTGCGGCGCTTGTTCTATTTCTAGTCCGCATGGGCGTGGTCACGGCAGAGTGGCGGCAAAGCGGCCGGACCTATTCGGAGCTTCTGCCGGCTTTCGACAGGATCCCGCATGGCAGCCGGGTTATCCTCGCCGCTCCAGGGCGCGCGGAGAAGTGGGAGCCAACGCCGCTCCACCACTTTCCGGTGCTGGCGGTGCTATATCGCGATGCTTTCGTGTCAACCCTATTCGCCAACCCATCGCAGCAACCAGTGCTTTTTCGCCCGCATTACCGTGCGCTCGCAGACAAGCTTGGAGAATTCCGGCTTTGGGACGCGCTGGCTGGCGGCGCGGCACCTCTCGATGCAAGTGAGCGCGCGGCGCTTGCCGAGTACGATTTCGTGATTTTCGAGGCACCGCAGCCGTTTACCCTGCCCCGCCTGAACGGGATCGCGCCAATCGTCACAACGCCCCGCTTTGTTCTTGCGCGTATCGACCCCGTTCTCATAAAAGGCGATCCGGCAATGGCCGCTGCCGCTTCTGACCGCCCAAAGCCGGACGTGGCAGCGGAATAATCCTAAAAACGGCAGTTGACGCGAATTTGCGGGTGAAAGCGCGTGCAGAACCAAGCCGCAGCGCCGGCCCCGCGAAGGCGGAAATCTATGGCAGTAAAAAACGCAGGTCCTGCATGTATTTACCATGGGTCCCCGCCTTCGCGGGAACGACGCTGCGGTTTGAGTCTGCACGCTGCAAAGCGGCGTCAACTGCCGGATCTACGATCATTATTTTCATACCGTGAGCGTCACTTGCTGGAAAACGTCGTCGCTTTCCATGCGTGCTCGGTTGAAGCGAGCAGCGCCTGGCATTGAGCGGGAAGCTCTGAAACCAGCATGGGCTTTGGCGGGACTGAGGGCTTCGTTGGCGCACGGGGCTTGGCTCTCAGGCGCTTGAACCAATCGTCGAGTTCCTTGCCGCAACCGTCATCCGCTGCAGCCGCAGCTTGTGCCACGCAGGCGGTATTGCCCGGCGGGCAATTCAGGCGGACATGGAAATGATCGTCGTGTTTAAACCACGGCCTGACCTTTTGCAGCCATGCCCGGTCCTCGCCAGCCCACTCGCAGAGCGCCTTTTTTACGGCCGGATGCACGAAGATGCGCGCCACCTCGGGATAAGAGGCCGCCCGCTTGAGCAGCTTGGCCTGCGCCTCGCTCCACGCCGTCTTGCTGGCCGTAAGCGTGGCCGCATCCACGACGTTCAAAGCGCCGAACTGCTCGCGTTCGGTTGCGTCCATCGCATGGCCGGGGGCAGGCGAATACCAAAGGTCCACATCGAGGCCATTTTCATGGCTGGCATGCCCGCCAAGCAGCGGGCCGCCGATGGGCTGCGCCATGTCGCCGACAAGCAGTCCAGACCAGCCGTCGAGCTTCTTTGCGTCGCTGGCGAGCTTGCGGATGTAAGCGAGGAGCACGGGATGGCCCCAATACCGGTTGCGCGAGAGCCGCATGACCTGCCAGCCATCGCCATTCATCGGGAGCTTGCCGGCGCCTGCGACGCAGCCACGGCTGTATTCGCCGATGGCCTGCGGGGGCATCTGGCCCGCCGGCGCCTTTATGGCCCCAAAGGCCTTTTTTGCTTCACGGGTATCGGCTTGCGGCGCAGCCGCTTCCGCTGCCGGCGCGGAGCGGCCAGAGAAGCATAAAGCGGCCGCCGCGGCGGCGATGACAAGTGCCAGGTGTCTCAAGCTAGCGTCCGAATGGGTTCCAGTTTGCGAAACCATTGCCGTTCTGCGCGGGCTTTTCTGAGGCCGGCTTCTCGGGTGCAGGTTCGGCTGGCGGTGGCGGCGGCGGCGCTGGCGCCTCGGCTGCCGGAGCAGGTGCCGCGGGGGCCTGCGCGGTCTTTTGTGCCGGCGTCTTGGGCGGTTTCTTTTGGGCCGCGGGCTTCTTGGCCGGAACACCCTTCCCCGGTGCGGTGGCTGGCTGGCTCAGATCGATGCGGATCGGCTTCGCCTCGCCGGGCTTTGCAACTTCGGCGGCATTCTGTGCGAGCTGGCTCGCAGGCGACGTCGAGGCTTGGGTCATCCCTTCGCCCGGAGGCGCAACGTTGACCGCCAGCCCAGCCAGCAGCCACCGGTCGCCGGAGCGCTGGTAGGCGAGATCGAACTGAACCTGCTCGGGCGAGGTCGGAAAGAAGCCCGTAAGGCGCAGCACTTGCCCGTCCTGGAACGCGGCGGGCGTAGTAAGCTTCGGATTGAACAGCATCACCGGCGAAAGGTCGAGTTTGCGCTGGCGCATCGTCGAGAACGCCTCGGCGAGCCGCGCCGGGCTGTTCGTCATCTGGAAGGCCGGCGTTCCCATCTCGCGCAGCACGCTGTAATTGCCCGTCTGGTTCGCCTGGTTGAGCGCAAGCACGGCATTGCGGATCAGAATCACGAGACGCACGTCGTCCGGTATGGCTGGAGCGGGGTCGGTTTGCGCTTGCGGTACCGGAAACGGCGCTAACTGAGCATTTGCCGCCCCAGGCGCCGCAAGCAAAGAGGCAACGGGCCAGAGGCAGATCAGAGCGATTTTCTTGGTCACGGCTTTTTCCGTTGATGATACGCTATCGAACTCTTAATCCGCAGAGAAGGCAACATCAAGACCCGCCTCAGCAGCAGCTTCCTGCCCGCTGGCGGTTTTCTTAGCGCGGCGGGGGCTCGATTTGAAAATCGTAAAGTTTTCCGGAATTTGCCACGGCGTAGGAGAAATGCCACCATTCCCCGGCGTAATTCTTGAAGCCTGCCGCTTCCATGATGCTTTTCAAGAGCATGCGGGCTTTGCGCTGTTCCGGCGTGACGAGCGGCGAATCGGTGTTCGCCTTGGGGTCGAAGCAGTCGAATGCGGTACCCATGTCGAGGCCGGTGTCCGGCTCACGGTCTTGCGCGGGCGCTGTGCAGTCTCCGGGCGGTCCAGTGAGCGGCCGGAGCGGAGCCGCTGCGATGGGGACAAGCGTGAGATCGGTCGCGGCTCCGGCCGAATGCCCCGAGCGGTCCGCGATATAGCCTGGGACAAGCTGCAATTTTGAAAGGTGGGGATAATAGCGTTTCGTGCGCCCGTCCTCGCGAGCGGCGGTCCACGCCATGAAGGCCTGTACGGCGCGGACGGGGCGGTAGCAATCGTAGACCTTCAGCGAGTAGCCCTGCTTTTGCGCGTTCTCCTGCGCGCGCTTCAGCGCTTCCGCCGCGCCGCGCTTCAGGACGCATTCGGCGGCATCATAGCCAGGCACCGGCTTGCCGGTGAAGTTGCCCGGCGTGGCGTACCGCATGTCTTGCACAATCGAAGGCGCAACATCCCGCAGGTACACAAAATCCGGGGGTAGCTTGCCCTCGCCGGCGTGCGCCGCACAACTGCTCACAGCGGCGAGCAAACCGCCCGCCGCTGCATGCCAGGAGCGCTTCCTCGTCAATAGCAGCTGATGAACTCCCTGAATACCCAGCCAACGCCGATATTGGCCCAGGCCCGGCCTTGGCTGTCGTAGGTTACGGTCTCGATGGTGACGCGCGCGCCGTTGCGCAGCGTGCCAACGATACGGCCATTGGGCGAAGACCGGATGTTGAGCGGCGTTCCGGTCGGATCGGTGACGACGCACTCGGCTTGCGCCACGCCGGCAGCGGTCAGCAGGAAGATAGCAATCAAAGTATTTCTAAGCATGGCGGACCTCAACGATTATGCGATTATCCCGATGCCGTTCGAAGCTTTAATTCGCGTCCATCTTCAGCGCGGCGATGAAGGCTTCCTGAGGGATCTCGACGGCGCCACCGCCGCCAGCATCGCCCGCCCGGAAAGATCAATCCAGCTCGGAGCGTGACAAGAAGTCCCGAAGTTTGCTCTCATCATGGAAAGTTGCGTGTAGGATCGTTGCCAAACTCTGGAGCGCGGCGCGCGGTCCTAAGGCCACGAACATGCCGGCCTCGGAATCGAAAGATACCGTATCCCGAAGCTGCGGCAGTTGTTCTGCAACGACGGTACGGGCCACGGATTCCCAATCGGCGCCGTTACCAAGCCAGCCTTCGAGTTCCTCGAAGATGGGGCACTTCTCCACCATCCGGTGATCGCTCAGCAGAAGCTCGCCACGCCCGCCTCTCTCCAAGAAAATGAACGGATCGTAGGCCGTGCGATCTATGCGTTCCGCTTCTTCCATTCTTCTCAAAACCCCTTTCGAAAGCGCTGCGGCGATGTGCAAAGCTAATTCGCGTCCATCTTCAGCGCGGCGATGAAGGCTTCCTGAGGGATCTCGACGCGGCCGAACTGGCGCATCTTCTTTTTGCCTTCCTTCTGCTTGTCGAGCAGCTTGCGCTTGCGGGTGATGTCGCCGCCGTAGCATTTTGCCGTCACGTCCTTGCGCAGGGCCGACAGCGTTTCGCGCGCGATCACCTTGGCGCCGATGGCCGCCTGGATCGGGATCTTGAACAGGTGCCGGGGGATCAGCTCCTTCAGCTTCTCGCACATCATACGGCCGCGCGTCTCGGCGCGCCCGCGATGCACGATCATCGACAGCGCGTCCACTGGCTCGTCATTCACAAGGACCGACATCTTCACGAGGTCGCCCGCCTCATAGCCGATGATGGCATAATCGAAGCTGGCATAGCCCCGGCTGATGGATTTCAGCCGGTCGTAAAAGTCGAACACCACCTCGTTCAGCGGCAGCTCATAGACCAGCATGGCGCGGTTGCCGGCATAGGTCAGCTCTTTCTGCCGCCCGCGCCGGTCCTCGCAAAGTTTGAGCACAGAGCCGAGATATTCGTCCGGCACGAGGATGGTGGCCTTGATCCAGGGCTCTTCCATCCGGTCGATCTTCACCACATCGGGCATGTCCGCCGGGTTGTGCAGGTCGATCATGGTCTCGTCGGTCATATAGATGTGATAGATCACGCTCGGCGCGGTGGTGATGAGGTCGATATTGAATTCGCGTTCGAGCCGCTCGCGGACGATTTCAAGGTGTAAGAGGCCGAGGAAGCCGCAGCGAAAGCCGAAGCCCAGCGCCGCGCTCGTCTCCATCTCGTATTGGAAGCTTGCATCGTTGAGGCGCAGCTTTGCCATGGCGTCGCGCAGGTCTTCGAATTGCGAGGCGTCTACGGGGAACAGGCCGCAGAACACCACCGGCTGCACGGGCTTGAAGCCGGGCAGGGCCGCGGCGGCTTGGCGTTTCTCCTCCGTGACGGTATCGCCGACGCGCGTGTCGGCCACCTCTTTGATCGCGGCGGTGAAGAAGCCAACCTCGCCCGGACCCAGCACATCGAGCATTTCCTGTTTCGGCCGGAAGATGCCGACGCGGTCCACCGGATGCACGGCGTCCGTCGACATCAGCCGGATGCGCATGCCTTTTTTGAGCAGGCCGTCAACCACGCGCACGAGCACGACCACGCCGAGATAGGGGTCGTACCAGCTATCGATCAGCATGGCTTTGAGCGGCGCCGCGGCGTCGCCCTTCGGCGGCGGCAGCTTGTGCACGATCGCTTCCAGAACCCGGTCGATGTTGAGGCCGGTCTTCGCCGAGATTTCCACCGCACCGCTGGCATCGAGGCCGATCACATCCTCGATTTGCTGTTTCACGCGTTCCGGCTCGGCGGCGGGCAGGTCGATCTTGTTCAGGATCGGTACGATCTCGTGGTTGTTGTCGAGCGCCTGATAGACATTGGCGAGCGTCTGCGCCTCGACGCCCTGGCTCGCATCCACCACAAGCAGCGAACCTTCGCAGGCGGCAAGGCTGCGGCTGACCTCGTAAGCGAAGTCTACGTGTCCCGGCGTGTCCATCAGGTTGAGCTGGTAGAGCTGGCCGTCCTTGGCACGGTAGTCGAGGCGTACCGTTTGCGCCTTGATGGTGATGCCGCGCTCTTTCTCGATCTCCATATTGTCGAGCACTTGGGCCTGGCCCGCCATCTCGCGCTCGGTCATGCCGCCGCAAAGCTGGATGAGCCGGTCCGCCAGCGTGGACTTGCCGTGATCGATGTGCGCGACGATGGAAAAATTGCGAATGCGGGCAAGCGGCGTCACGCCCTTGGGGGCAGTTTCGCGAGGCGGAGCATCGTTCGTTGCCGGAGTTGCTGTGGTCATGGCGCATACATAATGGAAAAGCTTTCTGGCTGGAAGTCTCTTACGGTCCGGCGCCCGCGCTGCAAAGCTCGCTACGGGGGCAACCCGGGGCGGAACCATGACGCGCCTAGCACCCAAGAACGGCCATACGTTAACCG